>DHCMC07803__coassemble_478_pt1 | contig 192491 bp, 172 predicted proteins | sample DHCMC07803__metabat2_low_PE_023 | metagenome-assembled genome bin DHCMC07803
TCAGAATATAGGCTTCGCTTGGCAGAAACCTCATGTGAGCATGGCTTTCTGCACTCGCCTTGCACTATATTTGTAAAATAGTTAGCGGTGGGGCAGTACATACTCCGCCCGCCGCTGTGTACCTTTGATCCAAAGCAATTAGCGGATATGGCAGACAATGACTGGAAGTCGCGGCTGAATGTGGTCTATTCCACCAATCCCGACTTCAAATACCAGACCGAAGAACCCGAACGGGAGGAGACGCTGCCGCCCGGGCAGCAGAACCTGCGCGTATGGCTCGACCGCCGGGCGCGCGCCGGCAAGCAGGTGACGCTCGTCAAGGGGTTCGTGGGCAGCGACGACGACCTGAAGGCGCTCGCAGCCATGCTCAAGAGCAAGTGCGGCGTAGGCGGAACGGCCAAGGAGGGCGAGATCGTCATTCAGGGCGATTTCCGCGACCGGGTGGTCGATCTGCTCGTCAAGGCGGGATACAAGGCTAAAAAAGCGGGCGGATGATACGGCGGGCGTGGTGCACGGCACTGATGCTGATCGGTGCGCTGGGTGCGGGCGGAACCGCCTGCGCCCAATATTACAATACGGGGCAGGCTCCCGCCTCGCAGCGGTGGAGCATGCTCGGCAGCGATTCGTTGCGGATGGTCTTCCCGGTCGGATTCGAAGGGCAGGCGCGCCGCACGCTGTTCTACATGGAACAGGCCTCGCCGGCCATCGCACACGGCTATCAGCTCCCGCCCCTGCGGACGCCGGTTGTCTTCTGGACCGAGAACTTCTATTCCAACGGACTGAGCATGCTGGCGCCGCGGCGCATCGAGATGGTCGGCATTCCGGCCATCGACACCTATTCGGAGCCGTGGCTCAAGCAGCTGGCCACCCATGAGTACCGCCACATGGTGCAGTACGGCAACCTGAACCGCTCCACCGTGCGGGTGTTCGGCTGGTTCTTCGGCCAGCAGGCGCCCCTCGTGGCCGCCGGTCTGCTGCCCTTCTGGTTCATCGAGGGCGATGCCGTGATGGCCGAGACCCAGTTTTCCACCTTCGGACGCGCCCTGCAGCCCTCCTTCACGATGCACTACCGCGCCGTGGGCGAGGAGATGCTCCGGCGCAGGAATCCCGACAAATGGTTCTGCGGCTCCTACCGCGACTATGTGCCGAGCCATTACGAACTCGGCTTCCAGCTCGTCGCCCATGCCGACCGCACCTACGACGAATACCTCGGCGCGGGGCTGACGCGCTACACGTCCGACTATCCTTTTCTGATTTTCACCTCCCAGCTCGCGCTGCGGAAATACTACGGCACCTCGACCCGCCGGCTGTTCCGCGACACCTTCGCCGAACTGAACGACCTGTGGCGGACGCTGCCGGAGGAGAACAGTCCGCAGGTGGTGTCGCCGCCCGTGAAAATCTATACGGTCTATTCCGATCCGCTGTTCGTCTCCGATTCGGTGCTGCTCGTCCTGAAGGAGGATCTCGACCGCACCTCGCGCTTCGTTGAGATCGACCTGCGCGACGGCAGCGAGCGGACGGTGTGCCATACGGGAGCCGTGAGCAGCCGCCCCAGCTACCGCGACGGCCGCGTGGCCTGGACGGAGTACCGCCAGAGCAGCGTGTGGGGGCAGAAGGTCAATTCGCGCCTGTGCGTGATGGACCTGGCCTCGGGGCGCAGCCGGCAGTTGCCCGACGAGGGCGACGGCGTCCTCTATCCGGTGCTGATGCCCGACGGGGAGATGGCCTGCGTGCGCTATCATGCCGACGGATACTATGCGATCGAGTACCTGTGCGGGGAGCGCGGGCGGCTCGAATATGTTTTCCCCGCCTCCGTCTCGATCCACGGGCTGGCGTGGGACGACTGGTCGGAGCGGTTCTACTTCATCGGGCTGGGCGATGACGGCATGTGGATCGGCGGGGTTGATTTCGCCGAGGCGTCGGCCCGCCGGTGCGACGTGACGACGCCCGCCTATGTGACGCTCGGCGACCTGACGGCCGCCGACGGCATGCTCTACTTCAATTCGATCGCCTCCGGCAAGGACGAGGTTCACACGATCGACCTCATGACGGGCGCCCAGTACCGCATGTCCGAGTCGCGGTACGGGTCGTTCGCCCCTTCGCCTTCGCCCACGGGCGAGTTCGTGGCGGTGACCACCTACGAACGCGACGGCTACAAGGTGGCGCTGCAGGAGGTGGAGTATCGCGAGGAGGTACCCTGGAGCGCCGTGCCGCGCAATGTGGTGAATCTGCCGTTGCGGTTGTGGGGACTCCCCCCGGTCGATGACATGCTCTTCACGGATCGGGAGCAGGCGCGCTCCCGCGAGCGTTATCCGGCCCGGCGGTACCGCAAGGGAACCCATCTTTTCAACCTGCACAGCTGGGCGCCGCTCTACTATGCGCCCGACGAGCTGATGGCCGACCGGTCGCTCGATGCGCGGATCGGCGCGACGCTCATTTCGCAGAACCTGCTGGGCAGCATGGAGTCGAGCCTGGGCTACGGCTGGACGCCGGGCGGCTATTCGGTGGTGCGGGGCCATGTCGGCTATTACGGCTGGACGCCCAAGATTGAAGTCACCGCCCTGTGGAGCGACCGTCCCCATACGGTGATCGATCTGCGCAGTCCGGGCGAGCAGGGGTATCCCGCCTGGAGCAAAGGCTCCTCGACGCAGGTTTCCACCCGGGTCTATGTCCCGTGGCTGCTGTCGTCGGGCTATCGGATCCGTTCGCTGGTGCCGCAGATCCAGTACACGTTCGACAATGCGGAGTACGTCAGTCCCTACACGGGGCGGAGCGAACGTTCCTCGATCCTGTTGGGAACGCTGCAATACAGCGAGTATGTGCGCAGCACCCGGCGCGACCTGCAGCCCCGCTGGGGCTACACGGTGCGGGCCAACGTGGCCGGCAACCCCTTCAGCCGCTGCTATACGACGGCGTGGAGCCTCTACGGACGGGCCTATCTGCCCGGTCTGTTCCTGCACCACGGGGTGACCGTACAGGCGGCCTGGCAGCAGGCGGTCGGGTCGGGGCTGCTGTTCCGGGCGATCGACCTGCAGTCCCGCATGCGCGAGTCGCTCTATCCGACCGACTGTTTCGCGGCCGCGGTGAACTACCGGTTGCCGGTGGCCTATCCCGACTGGGGGCTGAGCGGTGTCTTTTTCCTGAAGCGGATCGCACTCGATCTGGAGTTCGACTATGCCTGCTGCCGCGACAACCGCGGAGCCGCCTGGCGGAACCTCTACACCTACGGCGGCAGCGTGTCGCTGGACATCACCCCCTTCCGGATGCCCGACGAAGCAACCTGCGTGTTCAGTCTGGGGGTTTACAAGCCGCGCTACGAACCGGTGCTGGTCACCTTCGGCTTCTCGGTGCCGTTCTGACGCGGAGCGGCGGATGAAAAAATAGAAGGATTTCAAAAGACGTTATGTTATGAAAGTAGGAATCATCCGGTGCATGCAGACGGAGGACTTCTGTCCGGGCACGGCCGACTTCTGCGCCCTGCGTGAACGGACGGGCGCCTTTGCCGGTGCGGAGGAGATCGAGATTGTCGGTTTTGCCAACTGCGGCGGCTGTCCCGGCAAGAAAGCGGTGCTGCGGGCGCGCGAATTCGTGCGGCGGGGGGCCGATACGATCGCCTTTGCGTCATGCATTGCCAAGGGAACGCCGATCGGTTACCCCTGTCCGTTTGCGGCGCGCATGCAGGCGGTTGTCCGGGCGAATATCCCCGATACGGTCGTCCTGCTCGATCACACCCATTGAGACCGGCCGGGAAAGCGGAGCGATAGGCGTCGAAGCGATGCACATGCGCCGAATTTGTTTCCCGATCGGCCGTAAATGGCTATATTTGCGATGTTATGAGAAAAGATCAGAAAACGGACGAGCGGACCGGACGGGTCCGCCGTTTCACGCGTTGGTTCTGGACCATCCTGTGCATCCCCGCGGGCGCTCTGTTGCTGCTCGTTGCGCTGACGGCGGCGGGCGCTTTCGGACGGCTTCCGTCGTTCGAGGAGCTGGAGAACCCCAAGAGCAACCTGGCTACCGAAATATACGCCGCCGACGGCGAGCTGATCGGTTCGTTCTACGTGCAGAACCGGTCGTATGTCGATTACGAGGATCTGTCGCCCGCTCTGGTGGCGGCGCTGGTATCGACGGAGGATGCCCGTTTCTACACCCATTCGGGCATCGACTTCATCTCCCTGTCCCGTGTGGCGATCAAGACCCTGGCGCTTGGCCGACGGGATCAGGGCGGCGGCAGCACCATCACCCAGCAGCTGGCCAAGAACCTCTTCCCGCGCGATACGACCTCCTACCGCAATCCGCTGGTGCGCGGCGGCCGCATGGTTGTCACCAAGCTCAAGGAGTGGGTCACGGCCGTCAAGCTCGAGTACAACTATACCAAGGAGGAGATCATTGCCATGTATCTCAATACGGTCTTCTACGGCAGCAACTCCTATGGCATCAAGGCGGCGGCCCGCACCTTCTTCGACAAGGACCCCTCGGAGCTGAACATCCAGGAAGCGGCCCTGCTGGTCGGCGTGGTGAATGCCCCGACGCGCTACAGTCCCGTGCGCAACCCCGACCTGTCGCTGGCGCGGCGCAATGTGGTGATGACGCGCATGAAGCAGCAGCACTACCTGACCCGCCATCAGCTTGATTCGCTCGAGCAGCTGCCCATCGACCTGCACTTCACTCCCATTTCGCACAACGACGGCGTGGCTACCTATTTCCGGGAGATGATCCGCAACGTGATGAACATGCCGCGCCCCACCAAACGGCAGTACGGGCGCGACTATGAGGCCGAACTGGAGCGGTGGGAGAGCAACCCCATCTACGGCTGGTGCCACAAGAACGTCAAGACGGACGGCACTCCCTACGACATCTATCGCGACGGTCTGCGCATCTATACCACGCTGGACTATGACATGCAGCGCTATGCCGAGAAGGCGCTCCACGACCAGCTGGCTGCGCTGCAGCCCCGCATGGACGCCCAGGTGCGCCGCACGGGCCGCATTTTCAACAAGATTACCAACGAGGCCGCCGAGCGGATCATCAACAGCGCGATGCGTTACACGGACCGCTACCGCAGTCTGGTGAAGCAGGGTGCCACGCGGGAGGAGATCGAGAACGACTTCCGCACCCCGACGCGCATGCGCATCTTCACCTATGACGGCATGGTCGATACGCTGATGTCGCCCCGCGACTCGATTCTTCACCACAAGAAGATCATGCGCGGCTCGTTCATGGCAATGGATCCCAATACGGGCTACGTGAAGGCCTATGTGGGCGGACCCGATTTCCGCTTCTTCAAATACGACATGGTGCGTCAGGGCAAGCGTCACATCGGTTCGACGATCAAGCCCTTCGTCTATTGCTTTGCGATCGACTACATGGGCATGACGCCCTGCACGATGGTGCCCAACCTGCCCGTCACGCTCGAGACGGACAACATGGAACCCTGGCAGCCCAAGGAGGCGGGACGGGTCGTGTACGACGGTGTCTACCATCCGCTGCGCTGGGGACTGGCCCACAGCCGCAACAACTATTCGGCCTGGATCATGAAGCAGGCCAAGGACCCCAAGGCGGTGGCCGACTTCATCCACCAGATGGGCATCCACAGCTATATCGATCCGGTGAACGCGCTGGCGCTGGGACCGGTTGACGTGTCCCTCTTCGAGATGGTGGGCGCCTACGGCACGTTCGTGAACAAGGGCGTCTTTACCGAGCCGATCTTCATCACCCGCATCGAGGACCGACAGGGGAACGTGATCGCCAGCTTTGTGCCGGCGGTGAGCGATGCCATCAGCGAGCAGACCGCCTACACGATGGTGCAGATGCTGCAGAACAACGTGCGTACGGGTACGGGCGGCCGTCTGCGCTGGATGTACGGATTCTCCGACGTGGAGATGGGCGGCAAGACCGGTACCTCGCAGGAGGGGCGCGACGCATGGTTCATGGGCGTGACGCCCAACCTGGTGGCCGGCACGTGGGTCGGCTGCGAGGACCAGAGCGCCTACCTGCTTTCGGGCGCCGAGGGCGCTTCGATTGCACTGCCCGTCTTTGCCGGGTTCATGAAACAGGTTTACGAGGATCCCTCGTGCGGTGTGCGGCGTACGGACCGCTTCTACCGTCCGGCGGGAGCCATCGAATATGACTGCCCCGATTCGGAAGCGCCGGACCGGATGCAGGACGACGAGTTCTTCGAGTAGCGGGAAGAGCCCATTACGGAATACGACCAAAAACAAGATAACGAAAACGATGAAAGTAGCGATTGTGGGCGCCAGCGGCGCCGTCGGGCAGGAGTTTCTGAAGGTATTGGATCGTCGCGATTTTCCGATCGACGAACTGTTGTTGTTCGGATCGTCGCGCAGCGCAGGCACCAAATACGGGTTCCGCGGCCGGGAGATCGAGGTGAAGGAGTTGTGCCACAACGACGATTTCCGCGGGGTGGACATTGCCTTCGTGTCGGCCGGAGGAGGTACCTCCAAGGAGTTCGAACGGACGATCACCCGGTTCGGAGCGCTGATGATTGACAATTCGAGCGCTTTCCGGATGGATGCCGATGTGCCGCTGGTGGTGCCGGAGGTCAATCCGGAGGATGCGCTGCAGACACCGCGGAACGTGATCGCCAATCCGAACTGTTCGACGATCCAGCTCGTGGTGGCGCTCAAGGCGATCGAGAATCTCTCCCACATCCGTCGGGTTTACGTGTCGACCTATCAGGCGGCCAGCGGTGCGGGAGCCAGCGCGATGGCCGAGCTGGAGCGCCAGTATGCCGAGATCGCGGCCGGCGAGCAGCCCCATGTCGAGAAGTTCGCCTACCAGCTGGCGGGCAACCTGATTCCCCAGATCGACGTCTTCACCGACAACGGCTATACGAAGGAGGAGATGAAGATGGTGAACGAGACCAAGAAGATTCTCCATTCGGATGTGGCGGTCAGCGCCATGTGTGTGCGGGTTCCCGTCCTGCGGGCCCACTCCGAGAGCGTATGGGTCGAGACGGAGCGTCCCGTGACGCCTGAGGAGGCGCGCGAAGCATTCCGTCGTGCCGAGGGGATCGTGGTCATGGACGATCCGCAGCGGCAGGAGTACCCCATGCCGCTGTTCATCGCCGGCAAGGATCCCGTCTACGTGGGACGCATCCGCAAGGATACGGCCGATCCCAACGGACTGGCTTTCTGGTGTGTGGCCGATCAGATTCTGAAGGGTGCGGCGCTCAACGCCGTGCAGATTGCGGAATATCTGGTAGCCCGCGGCCGCTTTGCCCGGTAGGCGGGAGATACGCCGCCGCGCCCGGCGGAATCTCTGCCGCCGCGAAGTGGGAAAACGTATATGTTGTCGTTTAAATACCTATCTTTGCGCCGCTAAAATCATACGGATATGACGTTTCACAGTGTGTTATATGTATTTATCACGTCGCTCATCACGCTCTTTCCGGTAATCAACCCCATCAGCGAAGGCCTGATGGTGAACGGTTATCTGAAGGGGCTGGACGATGCCATGCGCAAGAAGGCGGCGGGAAAGATTCTGGTGAACTGTATCCTGATCTGCATCTGCAGCCTGTTGCTGGGGCACCTGATCCTGCTGATGTTCGGTCTGGCGGTTCCCGTCATCCAGGTGGGCGGTGGTTTCGTGATCATGCTGACCGGTTACGAGCTGCTGTCGTCCAACGACGAGCCCTCCGTCTCCACGCAGCCTACGCCGGCCCAGTCGCGTCGTGCGGATGAGAACGCGCTGAACATGAAACTGTTCTATCCGATTTCGTTCCCCGTGGCCATGGGCCCGGGCGGCATCTCGGTGATCTTTACCCTGATGGCTACCTCGGCGGTCGAGGACAACCTGCTGCACACCTGCATCAACTATGCGATGATCGCACTGGCCACCATCGTCATCCTGATCGGACTCTACATCATGCTGGTGCTGGGCCCCCGCATCATGCAGAAGCTGGGCACCTCCACGAACATGATTATCAACAAACTGGTCGCCTTCTTCATCTTCTGCATCGGCTTGCAGATCATCGTGGACGGCGTATCCAAGATTTTCCACATTCAGGTATTGTAGCTAGCGGTCGACCGTTGGCCGACCGGCCGTAATAACAGGAGGAGCGCAACCTATACGGTTGCGCTCCTCTTTGCATGATCCTCCCGGTCGGGGCGGACGGTCTGTCGGCCGCCTACAGGGTGTCGAACTTGTTGTCGCAGGCGACCGGCGTGCGGTCATCGGTGTAGAGTTCGCGCGGCAGCAGGTTCGGGTAGGCGTGCCACTGTCGGATCGACATGACGCCCCGTCCGCCGGTCAGGTGGCGTACCGTGCCGTCGGTGGCGGTGAAGGTACCGGTCACGTTGCCGTAGGTCAGTGTGGCGACGGGGTTGTCGGGCACCTGGTGGGTGGCTCCCCAGGTGGTCGCGTTGCAGACCTCGGCACAGACCTCGTAGCAGCCGCCGGCCGTCTCGATGGAGATGTGGTAGCGGGTCGGGATGAATCCGTCGAGTTCGCGCAGGAAGACCCAGTCTTCGTGGCGGATGGTCAGTTTGCCCTCCGGGTAGTAGGCTTTGTTTTCCAGGTCATAGAGTGCAAAGTCCTTCATGCCCAGCCGCATGTCGTACAGGGAGGCGTGGATTTCGTTGAAGGAGACCCAGCCCCAGTCCTCCCAGCCGCCGATTTCGGCTGCGCAGGAATCCACGGCCACGTAGCGTTCGCGGATGCCCAGCCCCGTTACCCGGACGGAGCGGCCCCGGAGCGTAATGGTGCCTTCGACGGCTCCGGCCCAGTTGTAGCCGTAGGTGATGCTGTGCTGGGTCAGATACGACGGAGTCTCCCGTCCGTACCAGAGCGGATAGCCCGACGGCCGATGCCACAGGTCGGCCCGGTAGGCGCCGTCCTGCGAGTCGAGTTCGAAGTGCCAGGAGTTGTCCCGGAAGCAGGTGACCCGGTACTGGGGACCGCAGCTGACCGTCACCCGGTCGTCGGAGGTTTCGATCCGGAGGGTACCGGCCGGATGGCGCCACATGTGTTCGTACAGCATGCCGGGATAACGCCCCACCTTGTAGATCGATTCGGGGAGCTGACGGCTCTCGCCGCGGCCGCAGGAGACGTTGAGGCTGACGACGTCCATCTGCTCCAGCTGCATGGAGAGAATGGCGCCGCCGACAGCGTAGAGTTCGCCGTCCTCGCCCGTGACGGAAAACAGATGGAGCCAGTCGAGAAAGCCGCTCCGTACCTCTTCTTTGACGCCGCACCGTGCCTCGTCGGCCAGGGTGACGGCAGGATTTTCGATTTTCATGGTTGTGTCGGATTGCGTGTTGTCGGAACCGGCGGGGAGGAGGACCGTGGTGAAGCCAAATCCGTCCGTTGTGTGCCTGCGCGGCCTTTCCTCCCGGGTTCCGATGACGCAAAGGTAGGCCGTGCGACAGGGGCTTTTCTGCGCCGTATTTCCCGTAAATTGGTCAATATTTCCTTTTCTGCCGGAAATACGGCTTGTCCGGATTAATTTTTAGGCGTATATTCGGGGAAATTGTTTGCCGTACTGATGGAGAAAACCGTTCCCTATCTTCGCTGGCGCCGGGCGGTCGAGCGCCGCACGCCGCCCGATTGCCGCATTGGCGACGACCTGCTGCTGTTGCGCCAGCCCCGTCCCGACATGGAGTTCGAGATGGGGCCGTTCCGGCTGGACATGACGCTGGCGATCTACCTGCGGCAGGGATCCTGCCGGGTGATGATCGACATGGTGGAGTACACTGCCACGGCGCCCTGCATGGTGGTGGTCATGGCGGGGCAGCTTTTCCAGCTCGTGACGCTCTCCGGGGATATGGAGTCTCGGACGATCCTGATGTCGGAGGCTTTCTCGGCAGGGCTGTTCGGCGCCCGCGGACCTGCGGTCCTGCTTCAGCGGGCGATCCGCCGGTCGCCCGTAGTCGGACTCGCCGGTGATGCGGCCCCCTTTGAGACCTATCTGGCGCTGCTGGAAAATCTGGTGCATTCGCCGCTCCGCACTTTCCGGCTGGAAGCGGCCCGCCACCTGACCCTTTCGATGTTTTACGGTTACTCCTACCGGCTGCACGATGTGGACGGGGCGGAGCGGCCGCGGACCAAGCAGGAGGAGCTCTGCCGCCGTTTCGAGGAGGAGTTGCGCACCCATTACATGCGGGAGCGGCAGGTGGCCTTCTATGCCGGCCGGCTGAGCTTTCCCTCCCAGTCGGTCTTCGGCAAATATTTCAAGCGGGCAACCGGTCTCTCGCCGCGCGCCTTCCGCAACCGGATGTCATAGAAAGGGCCGCCCGCTCGATGCGGACGGCCCGGTAAAGCGGGTTGATGCGGGGCTATTTGCGTTTCTTCCCTTTGGCCGGACGTTCCCACGTATTGCCGCCCCGCTCGAAGAACGACCAGTCGAAGCCGCTGTTGCGTGTTTCGGCATCAAAGGCTTCCTCGTCGAAATAGGACGGCTGCGGATGGGACGGGGCGGTCGGACGCTGCTCCCGTTCCGCGGGGCGGAACCGTTCCCCGTCGCTGCGGCGCGACGGCTTGCGCGGTGTCGTCCGCTCCTTGCTCGGTCTGGTGTCGGTGCGGTCGTCCGGCGCGGCCCCTTCGTCCGGGGTGCGGTCACTGCGGCGCGGCTGACGCTCCTGTTTCGGTTTCGGCGCGCGGCGGCTGTCTCCCTCTGCCGCTTCCGTCCGTTCGGTCCGGCGGGTGCGGCCTCCCTCCTGCGGTGCGTGATTCGGGTTGGCGATCTCGGCCAGCGGCCGTTTGCCGCGGCGCAGGGCGTTCAGCTTGTGGACAATCGCCTCCGCATCGCCGAACGGTACGCTGACGAACGAGTAGCTGTCGCCGAGTTTGACGTCGTTGATGTGTTTGTCGCGCAGCCCGCATTCGCGTTTGAGCAGGCCCACCAGTTTGCGGACATCATAGCCGTCGTTGCGGCCGATGGCGATGAAGAGGCGGGCGGTACCTTTGCGGTCTACCGAGAAGGAGCGTATTTCGGGGTATTGCGACTCGTCCAGTTCGCTCCGGAAGGCCAGCCGAAGCAGGGCGCTGAGGGCTACCTGCGGTTCGTATTCGGCCAGCAGTTCGTCGGCCATGGCGGTGTAGTCGCCGAAGCTTTCGCCCGCCACGATCTCCTGCAGTTCGTCCTTGATGCGCTGGCGCTTGACGGCCACGATGTCCTGCGGCGTGGGGAGGCTCTTTTTCTGGATGTCGGCCTTGATGCTGCGCTTCAGAAAGCCGAACTGGCGCATCTCCGCCGAGGAGATGAAGGTGATGGCCGTCCCCTGGTTGCCGGCGCGGCCCGTGCGGCCGATACGGTGTACATAGCTTTCGGGATCCTGGGGCAGGGAGTAGTTGATGACGTGGGTAAGGTTGCTGATGTCGATGCCGCGTGCGGCCACGTCGGTGGCCACCAGAATGTTGACCTGCCGGTTGCGGAACTTGCGCAGGATCTTTTCGCGCTGGGCCTGCGAAACGTCGCCGTGGAGTCCCTCCACGGCATAGCCGCGCTCCAGCAGGCGGTTGACCAGTTCGTCCGTGCCCACCTTCGTGCGGCTGAAGACGATGCCGTAGAAGTCGGGCGTGATGTCGATGATGCGGGTCAGGGCATCGAACTTGTCGCTTTCGCGCACCTCGAAGTAGATCTGGTCGGTGAGGTCGGCGGTCAGCTGGGTCGCCTCGGCCCGCACCATTTCGATGTCGCGCATGTAGGTGTGCGACAGATTCACGATCCGCTGGGGCATCGTGGCCGAGAAGAGCAGCACGCGCCGCTCCTCGGGCGTATGGCTCATGATCTCCTCGACATCCTCGATGAAGCCCATGTTGAGCATTTCGTCCGCCTCGTCCAGCACGAGGAAGCGGATGGAGGAGAGATCGAGCGTGCCGCGCCGGATGTGGTCGAGCACGCGGCCGGGAGTGCCGACCACCACGTCGGCCCCCTTGGCCAGGCGCCGCAGCTGTTCGCTGATCGAGGCGCCGCCGTAGATGGCCGTTATGGAGAGTTTCTTTTCGTGGTTGTAGGAGATCAGCTCCTCGGTGACCTGCAGGGCCAGTTCGCGCGTGGGCACCAGCACGATGGCCTGTACGCCGCCTGCGCCGCGCGTGAGCTGCTGCAGAATCGGCAGTCCGTAGGCGGCCGTTTTGCCGGTTCCGGTCTGGGACTGGGCGATGATGTCATGGTCGCCTGCGAGCAGGAGCGGGATGGTGAGCTTCTGGATGGGGGTGGGGCGCTCGAACCCCTTGGCTTCGACGGCTGCGAGCATCTCCGGTGAGAGCCCCAAAGCGCCGAATTCTTCGTTGTCTGTCATCTATGCATGTTTCAATTCGGGCAAAAGTACGGAAATAAAACCGCATTTTCGTCCATCCGTTCGGTGCGATGAGCCGATCGGGTACGAAAAAAGGGAACCGCCAGGCGGTTCCCCTTTCCCTTTGTCGAAGGTAGGCGGAAATTATTTCGTCTGAGCCTCGGCAACATCGCTGGTCTCAGCGGTAGCGGCTGCATCTTCGGTAGCGGCCGTCGTCTCCTCGGTCGTAGCCTCGGTAGCTTCTGCTGCCTCGGTGCAAACCTCTTCCGTAGCAACGGCTTCTACTGCAGCTGCCTCAGCAGCTTTCTTTGCATTGCGGTTACCGCACGATACCATGACGAGGGCTGCTGCAGCTACCGTCAGAATCAAAGTAAACTTTTTCATGATGTTTGTTAAATTAGGTTAAAATTGAACGGTATTAAACGTTGTGTTATTGCGCATTTTGTCAACTTGCAGCGAATCGGCCGGTGTCGGCTGCTCCTCCGGGAGAATCTCCTCCACCCGCAGGATCTCGCTGACCGGAATCTTGCCCCGCCACAGGAACGCTGTCTGGAAACTGTGGCGTACCCGGTTCCAGAGCATCAGTGCCTCATCCATCGTGACGCAGTTGCCCACGGTCACCATGTAGGAGGGGGTCTCGTATCCCAGGTAGGTCGGGATGCCCGGAAATTCGCGGCGGAAACGCTCCTGGGTCTCGATCGCTTCGCGGCGGGCATGCTGTCCGTTGTCGAAGAAGATGCGGATCCGGTAACCCGGTACCGAGGCCGGTTTGCCGCTTCGGTCGTACTGATCCAATGCCTTGACGGCCGAACCATACGGCGTGACCTTCACTGTTGCGCTGCTCACGCTGTCGGGGCGTGACAGGGCTTCCGTGAAGGAGCGGATCTCCTGGGCCCGGGCCGTGGTCCCGATTCCCAGGCCGATCAGCAGCAGTCCGAACAGGCGGGTCATCCGTTTCATGGCAGCATCTCCTTTAAGGTGTCAGGATCGACGCCGACCCGCTTCAGAAAAGCGGAGAGCGGCATGCGGTCGATGGAGATGCGCCGCTTCAGACAGCCTGCCTTGACAGTCGCCTCGCCCGAAACGTACAGTCTGTCGATCTCGCCCGGATTGGCCAGCAGGGCCAGTCCGCTCAACATGTTGTCGAGCGTGACCCGCATGGGGACGGTCAGATCGGTGCGGCTTTTGCGGGGCAGGGTGACGGCTTCGGTCAGCATGACCCGACCGATGCGGTCGCCGTTTGGCCGGCAGAGGGAGAACATGGCGTCGCGTACGGTAAGGTTGTGTGCGGAACTGTTCTCGACATCTGCCACGAGGGTGACGGTCGGGGAGCCCGACAGCACGAAGTCGACGTCGCTCACGCCGTGGAAGGCGATGGCGTCGGGGCGCATGCAGCCGCTGGCTGCTGCCAGCAGGAACAAGGCGCACAGGATGTGCTGCAAGTTGAGTTTCCTCATGGTTTGACCCCTTCGTAAATATAGGCGATGCCACGCATCAGCCGGCGGGAGCGGCATCCGGTAAAACCGGAGTGTTCCATCCGCCGCAAAAATAATAAATTATTGGGAAAATGATCCACCGAATCGGGTAAATAGCGATAAGCTTTGTCGTCGCGCGAAACCAATCGGCCGATAAAAGGCAGAATGTGGTGAAAATAAAAGCGATAGAGCGGTCCGAAGAGATGCCCTCCGGGAGTGGAAAATTCCAAAATACTGATGTGTCCGCCGGGGCGGAGCACCCGAACCGCTTCGCGCAGCCCGGCATCCATGTCGCCGAAGTTGCGGATGCCGAAGGCGATGGTCACCGCATCGAAGGAGGCGTCCGAAAAGGGAAGGTGTTCGGCATCGCCCTCCACGAGGCGGATGCGGTCCGAGAGGCCCTTCCGCGCGACCTTCTGACGTCCCACGGCAAGCATTTCGGCCGACAGGTCGAGGCCCGTCACCCTGGCCTCCGGGATGCGCCGCGCCAGGGCGACGGCCAGGTCGCCCGTTCCCGTGGCCAGGTCGAGGATCCGCTGCGGACGGGCGGCGGCCACCCGGCGCACTGTCCGGCGGCGCCACAGTCGGTCGATGCCGAACGAGAGGAGGTGGTTCAACCGGTCGTAGGTGGGCGCGATGTGGTTGAACATGTCGCGCACCATGTTTTTTTTCGATTCACTCATGGGAACGGTTATTGGTAACGGATGGTCTTTTCGGGTTTTACGGCAGCGACGGCCTGGGCGGGAGTACCCATCAGCAGGAGCATGACGACCGGGATGCCGAGGTTCAGCGCGCACCACCAGCTCCAGTCGAGGGCGATGGGCACGTGGGAGAGGATGTAGCCGGCGCTGTTGAGGCGCACCAGTCCGGTGGCCTGCTGGAGCAGGGCCAGTCCGAGGCCGATCAGGTTGCCCCACAGCATGCCCGTGGCGATGATCCGGAATGAGCGGAGGATGAAGACGGTGCGGATGGCGCGGTTGCGCATGCCCAGCGCCTTCAGCATGCCGATCATGGAGGTCTTCTCGAGCAGGATGATGAGCATGGCCGAGACCATGTTGAGAAAGGCCACCAGCAGCATCACGACGATGATGACCGCCGCATTGACGTTGTGGGCCCGGAGCCAGTCGAACGTATTGGGGTTGAGACTCACCACATCCTCCACCTTCAGCACGTCGGAAGTCTGGTCCGCGTGGGCGAATACGGTGTCGTAGGCCTGCTGGGCAAAGTCGTCGAGGCGGCTGAAGTCGGTGGTCATCAGTTCGTAGCCCGAAACCTGGTCAGCCTCCCAGCCGTTCAGCCGCTGGACGTTGCGGATATCGGTGAAGGTCATCGCGTCGTCCAGTTCGTCCATGCCCGTTGCATAGACGCCGCTGATCTTGAAGCGGTCGCGCCGCACGGGGCGGGAGGTGTCCACGAAGAGCATCTCCACCCGGTCGCCGACATCCAGGCCGGTCATGCGGGCGATGTTCTCGGAGATGAGCAGCTCCTTGGTTCGGGTGCCGCCGAGCTGCGGCAGACGGCCGCGCAGCAGGCTGCCGTGCAGGAAGGCCGTGTCGCATCCGGCCGCCAGTCCCTTCAGCGCGACGCCCTGGATGGCGTCGGGGGTCTTGATCATCCCTCCCTTGAGGGCATAGGGGGCTACCGAGGCGCAGCGGGGCAGGGCGGCCAGGTCGGCCATCAGGGCCGAGTCGAGCCGGACGGGTTCGGTTTCGAACGAATGCTGGGAGTAGAGGCTGACGATGCGCACATGGGCGCCGAATCCGACCAGTTTGGCGGTGATTTCGCGCTTGAAGCCCATGACAACCGCCAGGGCGAGGATCATGACCGTCATGCCCACGGCCACGGTCAGCGTGGCGATGCGCACCATCACATTGCTTCGGCCGTCCGTGCGGGACGAGATCCGGCGGGCTATGAAAAATTCGGTACGGATGCGGGACATAACGGATGCGGGTGCGCACAGCGGGCTACCCTCCCGCAAAGGTAAAGGAAAAAACGGGGAGCGGTGAATTTGCCGTTCCAAAATTGTATTTTCGGGGCAATCTTCGTAGTTTTACGGGACAATTCAACACGAGACAAATATGAAAAAAGTGGCCATGATCACCGGAGCCACCTCCGGCATCGGCATTGCGACGGCCAGACTGTTCGCACAAACCAAAGAGTTCGATCTGATCATCACCGGGCGTCGCGCCGAACGGCTCAAGGAGCTGAAACAGGAGCTGCGCGAGAAATACGACACGGCCGTTCATGTGCTCTGCTTCGACGTGCGCGACTACCAGCGCGGCCGTGCGGCGCTGGAGGCGCTGCCCGAGGAGTTTCGCCGGATCGACGTGCTGGTGAACAATGCCGGTCGTGCGACCGATCTGGTGAAGTTCCAGGACGGCGACGTGCGCAACTGGGACGAGGTGATCGACATCAACGTCAAGGGCTTCATTTATATGGCACGGCTCATTTCCGAGCGCATGGTGGCCCAGGGGGGCGGCCACATCGTCAACCTCGGCTCCATTGCGGGTACCGAGCCCTATGAGGCGGGCAACGTCTATTGCGCCACCAAGCACGCGGTGCACGCGTTGAGCAAGGGCATGCGCATCGATCTGCTCGGCACGGGCGTCAAGGTGACGGAGATTCGTCCCGGCAAGGTGGAGACCGAGTTCTCGATCATCCGCTTCCACGGCGACAAGGAGAAGGCCGACAAGGTGTACGAGGGCATCCGGCCGCTGACGGGCGAGGATATTGCCCGGACGATCCTGTGGGCGGTGACCCAGCCGGCCCATGTCAATATCGACGAGGTGGTCGTTACGCCGATTTCGCAGGCCTGCTCCTATTATAACAAGAAGGAGTTCTGATCCGGAAAAGCGGGTGTCCCGGGCCGCTGCGCACAATAGCGGGGCGGCCGGCCGCGTTTGAGTAGGAAAAACCAACAGAGAGAGAAAAGAACATGACAATCGAATGGATGTTGCTGATCGTCATCGCGATCATCGGTTTTATCGTGCAGGCGCGCCTGCAGTCCGTTTTCACCAAATACTCGCGGGTGCCCATGGAGAACGGGCTCACCGGCCGGGAAGTGGCGGAGAAGATGTTGCGTGACAACGGCATCTACGACGTGCAGGTGATCTCCACGCGGGGCCATCTGACCGACCACTATAATCCGGCCAACAAGACGATCAATCTGAGCGAGAGCGTCTATGCCTCCAACAGCATTGCTGCGGCCGCCGTGGCTGCCCACGAGACGGGCCATGCCCTGCAGGATGCCTGCGAGTATGCCCCCCTGAAGCTGCGCTCGGCGCTGGTTCCGGTCATCAGCTTCTCGTCGCAGTGGTCTTTCATACTGATCCTGCTGGGTATCATCATGATCAACACCATGCCGGCCATCTTCTGGCTGGGTATTGCCACCATCGCCCTCTCGGCCGTCTTTGCGATCGTCACGCTGCCGGTCGAGTTCAATGCCTCCAACCGGGCCATGCAGTGGCTCGAGGCCAGTGGTACGCTGCACGGCGAACACCTGCAGCAGGCGCGCACGGCATTGAGCTGGGCGGCGCGGACCTATGTGGTGGCGGCCCTGAGCGCAATTGCCACGCTGCTCTACTACCTGGGTTTTGCCCGTCGGGAGTAAGGAAGTGCATGGATGGAATGCTGATCGGGGCGGATGCGGTTCGGAAGCATCCGCCCCGACCTTTTTGTGCCGCACGGGTAACGCGTGGCGTCGCAACGCAAGGGGCGGGCCGTGTCGTGGTCCGTCGGTTGCTTTCGCCGCGGCGAAGGATAAAAAAGCGTGTTGTATGGAAAATTTTGCGGAGCTGGCACGTTGCCGGCAGAGTGTCCGCCGCTATGCGGACCGTCCCGTCGAACGGGAGAAACTGGAACAATGCCTCGAGACGACGCGGCTGTCGCCTTCGGCCAACAATGCCCAGCCGTGGCGGTTCGTGGTGGTTGACCGGCCGGAGTTGCGGGCGGAGGTGGCCCGTTGCGCCATGTTGGGCGGCATGAACCGTTGGGCCTCCGAAGCGCCGGTCTTCGTGGTCGTGGTGCTTGAGCGCCCCAATCTGCTGGCGGCGGTCGGCAGTGTCCTGCAGAACAAGGAGTACCGCCTGCTGGATGTCGGCATGGCGGCCAATCAGTTCTGCCTGCAGGCCGCTGATCTGGGGCTGGGAACCTGCATGGTGGGATGGTTCGACGAGAAACGGGTGCGTCGGTTGCTTGGCGTGCCGCGTGGCAAACGGATTCCGCTGCTCATTGCGGTCGGTTACGGCGAGGAACCCCTGCGGGCGAAGATTCGCAAAACGACCGACGCGATGGCGTCGTGGAACCGGTATTGAGATCGGGCGTCGGTTCGTCCGGACGTCGGTCGGGGAGGGAGGCTACGGTTGGCCTCCTTCGTCCGTGTCGGGACGGGCTGCCGGTTTCGGGGCGGGAGAGGCGCCGTTCAGCACCACGCTGCTGACCGCGGCGATGACCAGCGCCATGCCCGCGGCCGTGAGCGTCGTGAAGTGTTCGCCGAAGGCCAGTACGCCGATGAGCATGGCCGTGAGCGGCTCCATGGCTCCGAACAGTGCCGAGAGGGTCGGTCCGATGTGTTTGATGGCCTGTACGAGCGTGATGTTCGAGATGGCCGTGGCCGGCAGGGCCAGGCCGAGGATGCAGAGCCAGGTCGGGCCGTCGGTCACCCACCGGATGCCGGTTGTGCAGGCCCCGCAGCAGACAAAGAGCACGGCACCGAAGAGCGTCACATAGAAAGTGAGGACGGTCGAGTCGAGCTGGGCGGCGCGGGTCTTGCGCACGCCGATCATGTAGCTGCTGTAGAAGAGCACCGAGAGACAGGCCGTTACGATGCCGGTCATCGCATCACTTCCGCCCGAGGAGAAGTCGTTGGCCGAAAGCAGCACGGCGCCGGCCAGCGAAGCCAGGATGGCGACCAGCGTTTTCCAGGAGAGCCGCTCGTGGAAAAAGAGGGCCATGCCGATGGCTGTGGCCAGCGGGTAGAGGAAGTGGATCGAGGAGGCGACGCCGGTGGCGATGTACTGGTAGGCGATGACCAGGCAGAGGGAGGTGAGGGCCCGGAAGATGCCGAGCAGGCAGATGATGCCGCCGTCGCGCAGTCCGATACGCAGATGCCGTCCGGAGAGGAGGGCCGCGAGGCCCAGGGCGAGGGCGGCCACGCCCCAGCGGTAGGCAAGCACCTCGAACGAGGAGAGGCCGCGGCCGATCAGCAGCAGGGTGAAGAGCGGGGCAAACCCGAAGGTTGAGGAGGAGAGTATCGCATAGAGGATGCCCTTGAAGTATTGGCTGCCGTGTGGTGTCATGGAATCGCGTGGTTGGGCCGTCGTGCGGCGGTGCAAAGATAGGGACTTCGGGCCGTTGTTGTGCCGTGTCGGGGCGGGATTGACGGCGGACGGAAAACGGCGGCCGAACAGGCCCGATCGCTTTTTTCTTATTGTGCGAAAGACGTTTATTGTGCGGATATCGTTATATTTGTCGATCGGCCGTTTTCGTGCCTGTCCGGTCTGTCCGGATGTCTGACAAAACGAATCTTATGGCGAAACACAACATCAAAATCCGTTTTACGAAGGGGCGTCTGATCGCGCTGGTCGTCGTGGTGGCGGCCATTGCGGTGGCGCTTTATTTCATTTTCCGCAAACAGCCTCAGCCCGAGGTGATTCCTACGGTAACGGTGGAGACCGTACAGACCGAAGACATGGAGATTTACGGCGAGTACGTGGGTCGTATCCGGGCCCAGCAGTTCGTCGAGATCCGCGCCCGCGTGGAGGGCTACCTCGAGGAGATGCTGTTCGAGGAGGGTACCTACATCCAGAAGGATCAGGTGCTGTTCATCATCGACCCGAAACTCTACCGTGCCCGGGTGGACAAGGCCTATGCCCAGCTGCAGAAGGACCGCGCGCTGGAACTGAAGGCCAAGCGCGATCTGGACCGTATCCGTCCGCTGTTCGAGCAGAATGCGGCCAGCCAGCTTGACCTGGACAACGCCATCGCCTCCTACGAGAGTGCCGTTTCGGCGGTGATGATGAGCGAGGCCGACCTGACGCAGGCCGAGATGGCCCTGGGTTACACCACCGTCCGGTCGCCCATCTCGGGTTACATCAGCGAACGCAACGTGGATATCGGTACGCTCGTCGGCCCGGGCGGCAAGTCGTTGCTGGCCACCATCGTGAAGAGCGATACGGTGCGCATCGACTTCAGCATGACCGCGCTGGACTATCTCAAGAGCAAGGAGCGCAACGTGAACCTCGGTCATCAGGACCCCACGCGCGGCTGGAACCCCTACATCACCGTGACGCTGGCCGACGGTTCGGTCTATCCCTATTCGGGTCTGGTCGATTTTGCCGATCCGCAGGTCGATCCCCAGACGGGCACCTTCTCGGTGCGTGCCGAGATGCCCAACCCCGACCAGTCGCTGCTGCCGGGCCAGTTCACCAAGGTGCGCCTGCTGCTGGATGTGCGCAAGAGTGCCGTCGTGGTGCCCGCCAAGGCGGTCATCATCGAGAAGGGCGGCTCCTATATCTTCGTAGTGCGTCATAACGACACCGTCGAGCGCCGTCTGATCGAGCTCGGTCCCGAGACGGGCAACAAGATGATCGTCGAGCGCGGTCTGCTGCCCGGCGAACGGATCGTCGTGGAGGGCTACCACAAGCTCATGCCCGGCATGAAGGTGGAGATCGTCGAGACTCCCGCAGACGGAGAGCAAACCAACGGGGAGGAGTAGCCGATGAAAGCCGACTTTTTTATCGACAGGCCGGTCTTCTCGGCCGTCATCTCCATCCTGATCGTCATCGTGGGCTTCATCGGCCTTGCGTTGCTGCCGGTGGACCAGTATCCGCAGATTACCCCGCCGACGGTCAAGATCAGCGCCAGCTATCCCGGTGCCAGCGCCCAGACGGTGAGCGAGGCGGTGGCCACGCCGATCGAACAGGAGCTGAACGGTACCCCGGGCATGCTCTACATGGAGTCGAGCAGTACCAATACGGGCAGCTTCACCGCAACGGTGACGTTCGACATCTCGGTCAATCCCGATCTGGCGGCCGTCGAGATCCAGAACCGCGTCAAGCAGGCCGAGTCGCGTCTGCCCGCGGAGGTGATCCAGAACGGCATCAGCGTCGAGAAGCAGGCCCCCAACAAGCTGATGACCATCTGTCTGATCACGTCGGACGAAAAATTCGACGAGATCTACCTCAGTAACTTCGCCACGCTCAACGTGGTGGACATTCTGCGGCGTGTGCCGGGCGTGGGCGGTGTCTCGAACGTCGGCAGCCGCTACTATGCCATGCAGATCTGGGTGCAGCCCGACAAGTTGGCCAACTTCGGCCTGACGGTGCAGGATCTGCAGAACGCCCTCAAGGACCAGAACCGCGAGTCGGCGGCCGGCGTGCTCGGCCAGCAGCCCGTCTCGGGGGTGGACATCTCGATCCCGATCTCGACCCAGGGTCGTCTGTCGTCGGTGGAGGAGTTCGAGAACATCGTCGTGCGGGCCAACCCCAACGGCTCCATCATCCGCATGAAGGATGTGGCCCGCGTGTCGCTCGAGGCACAGAGCTACAATACCGAGAGCGGTCTGGACGGTGCCAATGCGGCCGTGATCAACATCCTGCTGCTGCCCGGCGCCAATGCCATGGAGGTGGCCAAGAACGTGCGCGCTGAGATGGAGGAGATCAGCCGGTCGTTCCCCGACGGCATCACCTATACGATTCCGTTCGATACGACAACCTACATTTCGGAGTCGATCCACGAGGTGTACAAGACCCTCTTCGAGGCGCTCGTGCTGGTGATCTTCGTGGTGTTCCTGTCGCTGCAGAACTGGCGCGCCACGCTGATCCCCGTGATCGCCGTGCCCATTTCGCTGATCGGTACCTTCGGCGTGATGCTCATGTTCGGCTTTTCGCTCAACATGCTGACCCTGCTCGGTCTGATCCTCGCCATCGGTATCGTGGTGGACGATGCGATCGTGGTGGTTGAGAACGTCACCCGCATCATGGAGGAGAAGCGGATCGGCGCCTACGAGGCAACCAAGGAGGCCATGCACGGCCTGACCGGTGCCATCATCACCACGTCGCTGGTGCTGTGTGCCGTATTTGTGCCGGTGAGCTTCCTGTCGGGCATCACGGGCATGCTTTACCGCCAGTTTACGGTGACCATCGTGGCCTCGGTGCTGATCTCGACCGTCGTGGCGCTGACGCTGAGCCCGGCCATGTGTGCCCGCATCCTCAAGCTGCCCGATCCCCACAAGAAGAAAAACATCGTCTTCCGACGCATCAATATCTTCCTTAACCGCAGCAACAAGTTCTACTCCCGGATGATCCTCAAGGTGCTGCACATGCCGCGCCGCGTGTTCGCCGGTCTGGGACTGACGGTGATCGCCATCTGGCTGCTCAACTATGCTGTGCCGACCAGCTTCCTGCCGCAGGAGGACCAGGGATACTTTACCGTCGAATTGGAGCTGCCCGAGGGCGCCACGCTGGAGCGGACCCGGGAGGTGACCGACCGTGCGATGGCCTATCTGATGGCCCATCCCGCTGTGGCCCATGTGCAGAACGTGACCGGATCGAGCCCCCGCGTGGGAACGAGCCAGTCGCGCAGCACCCTCACCGTCATCCTCAAACCGTGGGAGGAGCGCAAGAAAGGCAAACTGGAGAAGGTCATGGACGATGTCCGCACCGAACTGACCCGCTATCCCGAGGCCAAGGTGATCCTGACCACCCCGCCGGTCATTCCCGGTCTGGGTACGTCGGGCGGTTTCGAGATGGTCCTGCAGGCGCGCGGCGATGCGACGCTCGACAACCTGCGCGAGGCCTCCGATTCGCTGGTCTACCACGCCTCGCACGATCGGCGGCTGAGTGCGGTCTCCTCGTCGCTGCAGCCCGAGATTCCGCAGCTCTACTTCGATGTGGACCGCGACCAGGTGAAGCTGTCGGGTGTGCCGCTGGCCGACGTCTTCTCCACCATGAAGACCTTCACGGGATCGGTCTATGTGAACGACTTCAACATGTTCAACCGTATCTACCGCGTCTATATCCAGGCCGAGGCCCGCTACCGTGCCCACAAGGACAACATCAACCTGTTCTACGTGCGCGGCAACAACAACGTGATGATTCCGCTGACGGCACTCGGCACCACATATTATACGACGGGTCCGGGTGTGATCAAGCGTTTTAACATGTTCAACGCCGCCACCATCAGCGGTGAGGCGGCGCAGGGCAAGAGTTCCGGACAGGCCATGGAGGCCATCGAGGAGCTGGCGCGCGAACAGCTGCCGCCCGAGCTGGTCGACAACATCGGCATCGACTGGAGCGGCCTCTCCTATCAGGAGAAGAAGGCGGGCGGACAGACGGCCTACATTCTCGGTCTGGTGTTCGTCTTCGTGTTCCTCTTCCTGGCGGCCCAGTACGAAAGCTGGTCGATCCCGGTGTCGATCATGCTCTCGCTGCCGATTGCCGTGCTGGGCGCCTATCTCGGCGTCTGGATCTGCGGACTGGAGAACAACGCCTATTTCCAGATCGGTCTGGTGATGCTGATGGGTCTGGTGGCCAAGAACGCCATCCTCATCGTGGAGTTTGCCCAGACCGAGGTGAAGCGGGGTGTTGAGGTGTCCGTGGCTGCCCTGCATGCGGCACAGCTCCGTTTCCGCCCGATTCTGATGACTTCGCTGGCCTTCATCCTCGGCATGGTGCCGCTGGTGCTGGCTTCGGGTCCCGGATCGGCCAGCCGCCAGGACATCGGTACCGGTGTCTTCTTCGGCATGATCGTGGCGATTCTGGTGGGCATCGTGCTGGTGCCGTTCTTCTTCGTCATGATCCACAAATTCACCGACCGGCTTAAAAGGAAGAAGGCATGAAAAGAGGATTTTTCCATAATGCGTTGAAAATCGCATCGTATGCGGCGGTGGCGCTGACCATGGCCTCGTGCGTGCTGGGCAAAAAATACCAGAGCCCCGACCTGCATCTGCCCGACCGCATTGCGGGGGCTACGGAGGCGGAATCGAATGATTCGCTGCTCTTCGCCGACATGAAATGGTGGGAGGTGTATGCCGATACGACGTTGCAGCATCTGATCTCGGCCACGCTCGAGAACAACAAGGATCTGGTGATCGCCGCCGAACGGGTACAGGAACTGGCCCAGTTGCGGCGGATCGACAATGCCGCCATGCTGCCCGCGATCGGCGCCGACATCTATGCCGAACCCGAGTGGGAGAATTACGGTGGTGACAACCCGAAGGCGAGCCCCGAATACAACGCCACGCTGACGTTCAGTTGGGAGCTGGACCTGTGGGGGCGTCTGCGCTGGGAGCGTCGCAAGAGCATCGCCGAGTACCTCGCTTCGGTGGAGGCACAGCGGGCGCTGCAGATGACGCTGGTGGCCGAGGTGGCCCAGGCGTATTTTGAACTGGTGGCGCTCGACAACGAGCTGGCCATCGTGCGGCAGACGCTGGCGACCCGTGAGGAGGGGGTGCGGCAGGCGCGGCTCCGTTTCGAGAGCGGCCTGACCTCCGAAACCTCCTATCAGCAGTCGAAGGTGGAGCTGGCCAGTACGGCGACGCTCGTGCCGGAGTTGATCCAGCAGGTAGCGGCCAAGGAGCATGAGATCGCTCTGCTGGCGGGCCGTTATCCCAGTCCCGTGGAACGGGCCGGTTTCGACAGCTCCGAGCGGCTGCCCGACCATCTGCCCGTGGGGCTGCCTTCCGAACTGTTGCGCCGCCGTCCCGATGTACGGGAGGCCGAGCAGGCGCTCATGGCTGCCAATGCCGCCATGGGGGTGGCCTACACGGATCGTTTTCCGCGCATCCGCCTGACCGGAGACTACGGTCTGCAGAGCGATGTGGTGCAGACCATTCTCCGTTCGCCCTATGCCATCATCAACGGCGACCTGCTGGCCCCGCTCTTTGCCTTCAATGCCAAGCGGGCCAAGTACCGGGCGGCCCAACATGCCTACAAACAGGAGGTGGCGCGGTATGAGAAGACCGTGCTGACCGTTTTCCAGGAGGCCAGCGATGCGATCGTGCGTTACAACAGCGCCCGTGAAGCCCGCGAGCTGAAGAAAAACCTGGAACAGGCCTCGCTCAAGTATGTGGAGCTGGCCCGGCTGCAATATATAAACGGTGTGATCAACTACCTGGACCTGCTCGATGCCCAGCGTAAGTATTTCGATGCCCAGATCGGTTTCAGCAATGCCGTGCGCGACGAATACATTGCTCTGGTGCTGCTCTACAAGGCGCTTGGCGGTGGCTGGGGACAGATGATGCCCGAAGAGGCGGCGGCCGGCGGGACGGCTTCCGGGACGGTGGCCGAGTAGACTTCCGCACCGGTTTTCATACCGTAATCAGTCCGGAGTATAGCAAAATAAGCCCTGCGAAACATCGGTTTCGCGGGGCTTATTTCGTATCTTTCGGGCATGAAGCGAACCAATTTCGGAAAACGTTTTCTTCGCGGCCTGTGCCGTTGGGCGGGGCTGATCGGATGGGCCGTGGCCGTTGGCGGATGCGGCAGCGAACCGGCTGCGGAGGTGGATCCGTGGCTGGAGGTGACGCCTGATATGGTGTCGTTCGGCAGCGACGAGGTGGGCATTGTCCGGCGGGTGGAGGTGCGGAGCCATGCAGCCGCCTTCTCTACCCGCGTCGTCTATTACGGCCAGGAGCAGGAGTGGCTGGAGGTGGTGCGTGACCGGGCAGGGGTGGAGCTTGCCGCCCGGACGGTCAATCGCGGCGGGGAGGCCCGCCATGCCGCCGTGACCGTTGAGGTTGCCGGCACCGGGCCGCAAACCATTTCCGTGACCCAGCGCGGAACGGATGACGGGACGGATTATGGCATCCAGTTGGAGCCCTCCTCGCTGCGGCTGGCGGCGTCGGGCCAGGAGGCGACCGGCGTCGTGCGGATCGTTACGGCGGGCGACGGCGTGTCGGCCGAGTCGGGGGCTGGGTGGTGTACCGTACGCCTGTCCGGCGATCTGCTGCAGGTGACGGCCGGAGAGCATGCCGACCGGCAGGCGCGCACGTGTGCGGTGACGGTCTCCAATGCGCAGGGCGAGACGGCCGAGCTGGCCGTCTGGCAGGCCGGAGCGGACGACAGTCCGGTCGTGCTGGAGCCGGACCGGCTGACCTTTGCGGCTTCGGGGACAGACCTTTCCCGGACGGTGGCGGTGCATACGGCGGGAACCGGCATAACGGCGCACACCGATGCGGCATGGATTGCCCTCTATCTGTCGGGAGAGTGGTTGTCCGTCACGGTGGAGGAGAACGGCGGCGCGGAGCGGCAGGCCGAGGTGACGGTCTCCAATGCGGAGGGCGGTCGGGCCGTGCTCGCCGTGCAGCAGGAGGCCGGGGCATTCCGCCTGGAACCCGATCGCCTGCAGTTGGGAGCCGGGGAGCCGCTCTCGGCCGTCTGTACCGTTTCGGGCGGCAGCGAGGGGCTGACGGCCCGTCCCGATGCGGCGTGTGCCGCCTGGCTGACCGCTTTGGTGGAGGAAAACCGGGTGACGGTGACCGCTGCGCCCAATCCCGCCTTCGTGTCGCGTACGGGAAGGGTGCTCCTGGCCAATGCGGCCGGCGCCTCGGGTACGCTGACCGTGGAGCAGGCGGGCCGGGAGTGGGTGGAGCTGTGCGGTGTGTGGAGCTGGCAGTCGCTCATGTCGGCGGAGGGCGGTGAGGTGTCCTGTGCGGGTACGGCAACGCTGACCCGGGTCTCCGGGGAGGCATACCGGCTCACCGGTCTGGCCGGTGAAGAGGTCGGCGCGCTGGGGGTGACGGATCCGGTCATCCGGCTGGCGTGTCGCGACGGACGGCTCGGCGTGGTGTGCGGCGAAGCCTTCGGGGTGGGGGACACCCGTTACTATTTTTCCGGCGGGGTGGTCTTTCCGTCCGGCGAGATGGTCGCCTGGCATGACGGAGCGGCCTTCCTGGAACTCGTGCCCGAGCGTGTGGAGCGCGACGGTGCGGTGTACGACCGGCTGGTGTTTGCCGGGACGGTGACCGCTGCGGCGGAACAGTTTCCCGACCGGCCGGAGGTGTGGGGCGAAACGGGTCGGGTCTGCTATCGCTACTACCGGCTGGTGTCGTTCGGAGGCGTGCAGCAGGCGGTGCCGGTCGAAACCCATCGGGAACTGGTACTGGAACGTCCGGCCCGCTGACGCGGCAGCCGGCGGTTGCTATTTTGTCACGTGCGGATGACCGTGTCGTGTCACGGTGTCAGACGGGGCCTGCCAGATCGGCGGCGGCCCCGTTTGGCATGCAATGTGCAGTATCTTCTGTCGCGATCCGCAAGGATCTCAACCGAAAAAAAGAAAACAATATAAACATTAAAAGTTACAACCATGAACATCAAACCGTTATCAGACAGAGTTTTGATACAGCCCAATCCGGCTGAAGAAAAAACGGCCGCAGGCCTGATTATTCCCGATACGGCAAAGGAGAAGCCGCTGGCAGGCAAGGTAGTGGCCGTAGGTCCCGGTACTTCCGACGTGAAGATGGAAGTAAAAGTGGGTGATACGGTTCTGTACGGCAAGTATGCCGGTACGGAGGTGACGGTGGAGGGTGAAACCTACCTCATCATGCGTCAGAGCGACATCTTCGCCATCATCTAGTTTCCCGTTAATTGTCGATTCTTTAAAACACGAACAACCATGGCAAAAGAGATCAAATATAATGCAGAAGCCCGCGAGCTTCTCAAGGAAGGCGTCGATGCACTGGCCGATGCCGTAAAGGTAACCCTCGGTCCGAAAGGCCGCAATGTCATCATCGACCGCAAGTTCGGTGCGCCGCACATCACCAAGGATGGCGTGACGGTAGCCAAGGAGGTTGAGTTGGAGGATTCGTTCGCCAACATGGGTGCCCAGATCGTCAAGGAGGTAGCCTCCAAGACCAACGACGATGCCGGCGACGGTACGACGACCGCTACGGTGCTGGCTCAGGCCATCATCGGTGTGGGTATCAAGAACGTAACCGCCGGTGCCAACCCCATGGATCTGAAACGCGGTATCGACAAGGCCGTGGCTACTGTAGTCGACAACCTCAAATCGCAGAGCCAGGAGGTGGGTGACCACATCGAGAAGATCGAGCAGGTTGCCACCATTTCGGCCAACAACGACCACACGATCGGTGCGCTGATTGCCGAGGCCATGAGCAAGGTCAACAAGGAAGGCGTCATCACCGTCGAGGAGGCCAAAGGTACCGATACGACCGTTGAGGTGGTTGAAGGTATGCAGTTCGACCGGGGTTACATCTCGGCCTACTTCGTAACCGACACCGAGAAGATGGAGACCACGCTCGACAAGCCGCTGATCCTCATCACCGACAAGAAGATCTCGACCATGAAGGAGATCATGGGTATCCTCGAACCCGTTGCACAGAACGGCCGTTCGCTGGTCATCATCGCCGAGGATGTCGACGGCGAAGCCCTCTCCTCGCTGGTTGTGAACAAACTGCGTGGTACGCTGAAGGTGGCTGCCGTGAAGGCTCCGGGCTTCGGTGACCGCCGCAAGGAGATGCTGGAGGATATCGCCATTCTGACGGGCGGTGTCTATGTAACCGGCGACAAGGGCCTGCGTCTGGAGGACGTTCAGCTCGACATGTTGGGTACGGCCGACAAGGTAACCATCAACAAGGAGCACACCACCATCGTAAACGGCGGTGGTGACAAGGAAGCCATTGCTACCCGTATCGTCCAGATCCGCAAACAGATCGAAGCCTCCACGTCGGACTACGACAAGGAGAAACTGCAGGAGCGTCTGGCCAAACTCGCAGGCGGTGTAGCCGTCCTCTACGTCGGTGCCGCTACCGAGGTGGAGATGAAGGAGAAGAAAGACCGCGTGGAGGATGCCCTGGCCGCTACCCGTGCAGCCGTAGAAGAGGGTATCATCCCGGGCGGCGGTGTAGCCTACATCCGCGCTACCGCAGCGCTGGAGAACCTCAAGGGCGAGAATGACGACGAGACCACCGGTATCGCCATCATCAAACGCGCCATCGAGGAGCCGCTCCGTCAGATCGTGACCAATGCCGGCGGCGAAGGTTCGGTCGTAGTGAACAAGGTTCGCGAGGGCAAGGGCGCATTCGGTTACAACGCACGTGCCGACCGTTACGAGGATATGCTCGAGGCTGGTATCCTCGACCCGACCAAGGTAGCCCGTGTAGCTCTGGAGAACGCCGCTTCGATTGCGTCGATGTTCCTGACCACCGAGTGTGTACTGGCCGAGAAGAAGGAGCCTGCCGCTCCGATGCCCGCAGCCGGTGCCGGCATGAACGGCATGGGCATGATGTAGCAGCCCGGTCGGTCTTCCCTTCGGAAGGCGCCGCATAACCCAGGACGGGAGAGTGTCCGAAAGACATTCTCCCGTCCTTTTTTTGTGCCGTTTTGAATCCTCGGTGGGGCGCGTTGACGCCGGCTTCGGAGGGCCGGATCGGCCGAATCTTCGAAAAATTGTTATATTTGTCCCATTTAGTGTCTAACGAGAAGTGATTGTATGCGTCGAAATCGGATGCGTGGAGCGATAGGGTGTCTGCTGGCAGGCATGTTGCTATGTGGCTGTGCGCGAGATAATTCCGCCGGAACGGGAAACGTTCCGGCGGGCGGGACGGCGTATGTTCGCGCCGTGCAGTCCGGCGAGGGGCGGACCCGTACCGCCATCGGCGGCGATGCGCTCGACCGTACCCTTTGGACGGAGCGCGATACGATCGGCATCTGGTGGCGGACGGCCGGATCCCAGGAACAGCCGGACGGAGCGGTTTTCCACAGCTACCGGATCTATGCGGACGAGGCCCTCTTTACGGCCGACGTGCCCGCCATGCCGGCGGAATCCTATGCATATTACGGAGCTTATCCGGTTCCCGATCAGGTGTCGGGTACGCAGGTGACCTATACGTTGCCGGCCGAGCAGGACGGCAGTTATACGGCGGCGACCGGCGGTCAGTCGCGGTGTGATCTGATGATTGCCCGTCCCGTGACGGGCGGCGCGGTGACCTCGTCGGAGGTGCCGCCGCTCGAGTTTGTTCACCAGTGTCATGTCATGCGGGTGCAGGTGCCGGTCGGCCGCAACCGGCTGGGGGCCGATGTGGCCCGGCTGCGGGTGCAGTTCCCCTGCAATGTGGTCGGCGCGGTGACCTTCGATCTGACCGATCCCGATGCGGAGCCGGTGCTGGCGCTCGACGGGAGTACGGTGGTGGCCCGGCTGGCCCGGCCGCTGACCGAATCGGCGGAGGATGACCCGGATGGAAGCTACGTATGGCTCTTCCTGGCGCCCGTGGCGGTGGATGGCGCGGTGGTCTTTACGGCCTATGACACGAACGGTTATCAGTCGGAGAGCGTCAGCGTGGAGCTGCACAAGACGCTTGAGGCGGGACGTATCACGCCCGTGAATCTCACCGTGCCGCAGGAGCTGCCGGTGAGCTGGCTGGATCTCTCCGTGGCCGAGAACCGGCTCGGCGAGGAACCCTACCGGCTGACGGTGACCGCTCCGGAGGGGGCCCGCTTCCGCAACGGTACGGATACCGTCTCGTTCGATGTAACCGGATCGAACAGCTATCCGGTCGGATTTTATGATACGTATGACGGCATCGCTAACGGCGAAGCGATGCGTACGGGCGAGCTGACCGTTACCTATGAGTCGGAACACGCCATCGTCTCCCAGAAGCTGACGGTCGGCGCCTTGGCGGGCGACCGCACGCCGCTTTCACTCACCGTGCCCTATCTCTTGTCCGAGAGTTTCGACACTGCCGCCGATCGGGACGGCAGCAACACGACCGAACTACTGGACGGCTACGGCCTGCCGGCCTGGTCGGGTTCCAACTACGGTCTCGCGGCCGGTACGGCCGGACGGTTGTCCGCCTACCTGGGTTCGTCCATCGTGATGGATCCCGATTCGGGTGACAACCGGCGCGGACGATTCGATACGCCGCTACTGACCGGACTGAAGGAGGGGGCACAGGTGTCGCTGCGCGTGTCGTTCGATGTGGGCGGCACGCAGGCTGAAGGTACTTCCTGGTTTGGTGACAGGAAGATCTTATACGCAGCCTATGAGTTTGGCACCGATACGCGGACCGGTGCGGTGGAGTATGGAAATGCCATCGAACGAACGCTCATCGACGGTGAGCGGCCCGGTACGGACGGCAGCTATACGAATGTTCCGCAGCACAAAGAGTTGGTCATTGACGGTTGTACGAACCGTCACCGTCTGGCATGGCGTACTACTTACAGTGCGGAAGGTAGCAGCATGTCGGTACTGACCGCCAAGACGGTCTATGTCTATCTGGACAACGTACGGGTGTCGATCGAACCGGCCACCCGTTCGCAGCAGGAAGAATAACGCAGAAATATAGATAAGGATTATGAAAAAACATTGTGTAGCAGCCTTGTGCTGCTTGTTGCTGGCAGGCTGTACGAAGCCCGTCACCCGGCAGGTCGGCGAGGGACAGGTTGCCTTCGCGTGCGAACTGCTCGATGCCGTGGGCGTCACGCGGAGCACGACCCGGCCTTTGCCGGAGGGAAGCGTGCCCGCTTCGTCCGATCTGAAACTGGTTCTGTCCGGAACCGAAAGCGAACCGCTCACCTACGAAACGATGGCGGATTACGACATGCCGATGCTGACGGCGGGTGACTATTCGGCCCGCTTCACCTATGGCAATCCGACGGCCGAAGGAGCCGGCAAGGGCTATTTCGAGGGATCGTGTTCCTTTGCCGTTGTGGCGCGCAAGACCATTACCCAGCCGGTGACGGTTGCGCTGGCCAATTCGCTCTATACGCTGAGCCTGTCGGAGTGGTTCGGCAACTACTATACCGACTACGACCTGACGGTGCGCACCGAGGCGGGTCTCCAGACCCGTTATGCCGGGCAGTCGTCCGAGGCGCAGGAGTCCGAGCCGGTCTTCGTGCAGGCAGGCACCGCCCTCTATCTGAGCGGTACGGCCGTGAAGACCAACGGGGTCGAGGTGAGCTTTCCGGAGACCCTCATCGGCCGGACGACGGCCCGCACGTGGCATACGCTCAGCATCGACGCCGGTTCGGTCGGTCAGACGGGGCTGATCGTGTCACTCGACGATATGCCGGTAGCCATCGAGGAGATTCCGGTGGAACTCAACCCGGAGGCATAACATTGGAGAAATAGGAAAAACAGAGCAACATGAGAAAATTTACATCGTTTCTGATTCCGCTGTGCGGTCTGGCGCTGCTGGCCTGCAAGAGAGAGCGGATCGATTTCGGCGGCAACGATTCCGGATCTGCCGACGGTGTCGGCTACCTCAGCCTGGAACAGTTCAGCGTCTCCGTGGCCAACGTTGTGGAGGAGATCTCCTCGCAGCCGGCAGCAGCTACGCGTGCTGCGGGTGCCACGACGGATGCTTCGGACGACTACAAGGTGAAGATCCGCAATACGAAGACCGACGAAACCTTTGAATATACCTATGTCGATCTGAAGACGGCCGCGAGCAAGCGGATCGAACTGACGCCCGGCATCTATGACGTCAGTGCCGAATCGCCCGATCTGGCCGATTACCTGGCCGATGACGCCACGGCCCACTGGGAAAAGCCCGTCTATTCGGGTCTGGTGACGAAAACGGTCGAGAAGCGTCAGGAGACCGTCGTGGACGACCTGCTCTGTACGCTGGCCAACATCAAGGCGACCGTGGCACTTTCGCCCGATCTGCAGGCGCTCTTCATGTCCGATGCCGATGCCGAGTCGGCCGGCAAGGAGAAACTCTCCGTGACGGTTGCGCTGGCCGAGGACGGGCTGCTCTTTGACCGTCCGGCCACCGAAAGCGGCAAGGCCGGTTACTTCAAGGCCGTTGAGGCGGAGAATACGCTGAAGATCACGCTGAAGGGCCAGTACAACAAGGCGGCCGGCGACGAGGCACCCGACTATGTGCCGGTCAGCTGGACGCAGGAGATTCCCAACTGCAAGGCCGGTCAGTGGCGCAAGATCTCGATCGGCGTGCAGAATGCCGATCAGGGCAACGTACAGTTCGAGATCACCGTCGAGAACTGGGTCTATGACGAGAAGGTAGAGGTGGACGTAACGACCTTCTACCAGGCAGCCGAGGAGACGATTCCCGACGAAGACATTTCGGACGAAGGGGCTCCGGCAGTCACGCTGGCTTCGGGCGATCTGGCCGGAGGCTATGACATCAACGGCTCGATGTACGATGCCGACCTGAACAAGTGGAGCGACAACCTGAAGGTGCTCATTACTCCGGGTGAAGGGGTTGCGCTGCGCAGCGCGGAGGTGGAGATCACGTCCGACAATGCGGCGCTGCTGGAGGCGCTCGAGCAGCAGGGGTATGCCCGCCATACCGTTGCGCTGTGGCCCGACGAGGGTACCCTCTCGACGTGGGTGCTGAGCAAGGAGGAGTCCGGCGTGGTTTCGCTGACCCTCAAGGATGCGGGCATGACGGCGCTCTACGGCTATGAAGGCACGCACACGCTGCGTTTCGTGACGGTCGACGAGCAGGGCCGCACCTCCTATGCGTCGCTGGAAGTGCGCGTGAGCGAGGGCGGCGTTGCGCAGAGCGGGCCGGTGATTGTCTGGAAGGACAAGAGCGGCAGCAAGACATACGATTTCAGCAAACGGTACAATCATAACGAGGTCGAGATCGTGATCGACGTCACCTCCGAGAGCGGCTTCTCCGGTTTCGCGGTCGACATCATCAGCGACAATGTGCTGACACCGTCGGAACTGGTGGGTGTCGGTCTGAGCGACCATCTCGATCTGATCGATCCCGGTCAGTATCAGACCCAGCTCGGCAACCTCGGTTTCCCGACGGGCGATGCCGTGAAGGGGCAGAAACACATCTCGTTCGACATCTCCAGCTTCATGGCCATGTTGTCGATGCTCAACAAGGAGGGCAACTGCGACTTCCGGCTGACCGTGACCGATGCGTCCGGCACGACGGTGAAGACCATCCAGCTCTACGTGGTGAAAGGGTAGCCGGAGCGTGTCATTGTTTCATGTACTAAAGCGAAATTCATGAATTGCAAATCCATAATTGACAAGATGCGCGGATTGGCCCTCTGCTGCGTGGCGGCTTTCGCGATGACGGGTTGTACGCAGGAACGGACGCCGTGGAACGGCGGAGAAGGCGAAGGGTTGCTGCGGCTGAGCGTCGCGCTGCCCGAGACCCGTGCGACGGAAGCGGAGTACGATGCCCTGGCGCTGGGTACCCTGCGGATCTATCAGGTCGACCGGGTCGGCGACGAGGCGACCGAGCGGCTGATCCGCAAATACCGCCCCGTGACCGACGTGCCGGCCGAACTCTATCTGGCGGCCGGTGAATACAAGGTGACCGTTGAGGCGGGCGACGGCAGCGAGGCCACCTTTACGCGCAAGAGCTACTACGGCGAGGAGTCGTTCCAGCTGGGCGCTCACGACGTCAAGACCCTGCCGGTGGTCTGCAAGCTGACCAACATCGCCGTGAAGGTGGTCTTCGACCCCACGGTGGCGGAGGCCTTCGACCAGAGCCGGACGGTGTTCGTCTCGGCCGCCGACGCCTTTGACGAGTCGGCCGCCCGGGAGGAGAGCGTGCCGACGTTGCAGTACACCGAGGATGGCACGGGCTACTTCCTGCTGCCGGAGGGTACCGCCAACCTGAGTTGGGGCTTCTTCGGCGAAAGTTCCAACCCCGACCTGCAGAAAAACGGCACCCGTGACGGCGTGATCGAGCAGCCGCAGGGGGGCATGCAGTATACCCTTACGTTCAAATATTCGCCCTCGGCGCCCGGACAGATCTCCGTCGGACTGCAGGTGCGCGAGTACGAGAGCACGCACGACGACAACTTCGTCTTCAGTCCCCAGCCGACCTTCGGCGGTCAGGGCTTCAGCATCGATCAGGTGACCGGTTTCCATGCGCAGCCCGTCGGCTTCACGCTGACCTCCATCAATGCCCTCTCTTCGGTGGCCCTGACGGCCGGCGGAACGCGCTATGAGGTCATGACGGACGGACGGGTGGATGAGACGCTCGCCGCACAGGGCATTGTCTATACGCCGACGGATGCGTTGAGCGGTGTGCTGACCCTCGGCGAGGCCTTCTTTGCCAAACTGCCGGCCGGCATTCAGTCGATCGGTCTCGAGGCGGTCGATGCGGGCGGCGGCGAAGGCGAAGCGACCGGCCGGGTGGCCGTAGCCGGTGCGACCGGATTCGTGTCGGCCGATCTGTGGAGCGGCACGGGTACGCTCGGTGCCGTGGTGACCGATCCGGCTACCACCGCCGTGCAGATCCGTTTCCGCGAAGCGGGAGCGGACGCGGAGTGGACGCTGCTGTCGGCCGTGAAGGGAGACGACGGATACAGCTATACGGCAGCGGCCGAAGGGTTGCGGGCCGGTCTGCGTTACGAGTTCCAGCTTGTGGAGAACGGCGCCGAGCGCGGTGCCCTGCTGACCCAGCAGAGCGAGGCGGGCATTCAGCTGCCCAATGCCGGCTTTGAGGAGTGGTACTATGATGGCAAGTCGTGGTTCCCGTACGCTACGGGAGGCACGCCGTTCTGGGGAACCGGTAACCCCGGCGCCACTTCCGTAGGATCCGAGTTCAACCTGACGGCCGGCGTGGAGGATCCCCGCCCGGGATCGGCCGGAACCACTGCCGCCAAACTCGAAACCAAGAAGCCCTCCATCATGGGTATCGGCAAACTGGCGGCCGGCAACCTCTTTGTCGGCGAGTTCGGTGCCGTGTCGGGCATGGGCGGTACGGTCCACATGGGACGTCCGTTCACCTTCAACGCCCGTCCGACGGCGCTGCGCGTGTGGTACAAGTACACGCCGCAGGGTTCCGACAAGGGACGCATCTACCTCTGCCTGGTCAACATGACCGACGGCAGCACCTATCACGTCGTGGATACGAACAATCCCGACAAGACCACCTTCTCGCCCGACGACGAGTTCCTCTACTCCGACAAGACCAATCCGGCCACGCTGCAGGGTCATGTGATCGGCTACGGTGACCTGATGCTCGAGAGTGCGGTGACTGGATGGACCGAGGTCGAGATTCCGATCACCTACCGGGAACAGTATGCGTCGGAGCGGCCCAATGTGCTGCTTGTCACGGCGGCAGCCAGCTACCGCGGCGATTACTTCGAGGGCGAGGTAGGCAGTACGCTCTATCTGGATGACGTGGAATTCGTCTATTGATCGGCCGGACATGCAGGGAATACGCAGATGGATACTGGGCCTCGTGCTGAGCCTGACCGCGTTGGCGGCCTTCCCGCAGGAGGGAGGGGTGCCGGCTCCCCGGCAGCGTGACCCGTTGCGGCCGCTCAAGTCCACGCGCGGCCTGACCAGTCAGGCGAACATCTTCGTGCCGCGCGGACAGTGGGTGGCCGGTCTGACGGGCTCCTTCTCGACGCACACGAACGACAACTATACGCTGGCCGTGGTCGAGGGCATCACATCCGAGGGGCACACCGTCAAGGTGTCGCCCATCCTCGGCTATGCCATCCGGAGCAACATGGTCGTGGGCGCCCGCTTCGGCTATTCGCGGACCTTTCTGCGCCTCTCCGGCGGCGGATTGAGTCTCGGCGACGCGGATACCGGCGTCTCCATCAAGGTGGACTCCTACTATTCCCTCAAGCATGTCTATGAGGGGGCGCTCTTCTGGCGGCAGTACATTCCCTTCGGCACGAACAAGCGGTTTGCGCTCTTCAGCGAGGTGCAGCTGATCCTCGGCGGCTCGCAGGCCAAGTTTGCCGCCGACACCCCCGTGCGGGGTACGTATCAGACGGGATTTACCTGTGCCCTGAGCGTAACCCCCGGACTGGCCGCCTTCATGACCAACGACCTGGCTTTCGAACTGAACGTCGGCATCATGGGTATCACCTATGAACGGGTGCGGCAGGTGCACAACCAGGTGGCGGTCGGCGTGCGGTCGGGCAGTACCATGAATTTCAAGATCAACCTCTTCTCGATCGGATTGGGCATGGCCTTTTACCTTTAAAACAGTCAGCAGATGAGAAGATCGTTACTTTTGACGCTGTTCGGGCTGCTGTCGGCCTTCCGCCTTGTGGCGGGCGACGGACGCGCGGCGGGTGAGACGCCGCAGGGCGGTGCCGCCCTGCGGTACGGTCCGGAGCGGGCCGTGCGCGACACGCTGCCCACGTCGCAGCGTTTCCTGCCCACTTCGCGCCGCATCGACCGCGGCATCGACGACATCCGGTTTGTCTACAAGGGGGAGATGGCCCTCGGCCTCTCCGTATCCTACGCCACGCTGACCAGCGACGACTCCGACTTCATGCTGCTGTTGGACGGCATCGACCTGAAGGGGAGCATTTTTACCATCAACCCGTCGTTCGGCTACTTCGTGCGGGACAACCTCTGCGTGGGTGCCCGTTTCGGCTATTCGCGGACGGAGGGCACGCTGGACAACGTGTCGCTCAACCTGGGATCGGCCAACGACCTGAACATGTCGCTCTCGGGCGTGGCGCTGCAGAACCGCATGACGACCGTGGCGGCCTTCGTCCGGTCGTATGCCGGACTTGACCGCAAGGGCCATTTCGGCCTGTTTGCGGAGCTGGAACTGGCCTACAAGATGGGTGCCTCCCTGTTCCGGTACGGGACGGGCGAGCAGGCCAAGCAGGTGAACGGCAATACGTTGCAGGCCAAGGTGGCACTCAATACGGGCGTGGCCGTCTATATCTTCCCGAATGTCTGCTGCACGCTGTCGTTCGGACTGGGCGGCCTGCAGTACAACAAGATCACGCAGCGCGACGGCGAGGGGCTCCGGACAGGAGGCCGGCAGGCGTCGAAGATGCTGTTCCGCCTCAATCTGGCGGATATCCGCATCGGATTCAACATTCATATCTAAACGAACGGAGCGATGGGCAGAAAATACAGCCGAGTGTGGTTGATCGGAGCGGTGCTGGCGCTGCTCGCGTCGTGTATCAAGAACGATATCCCCTATCCGGTCGTCCAGCTCGAGATTCTGGGCGTGGAGGGCGAAGGCTTCACCTGTGCGGCCTCCGACATCGATGCGAAGAACCGTGTCGTGACGCTCCACCTGGACGAGACAACCGACATCAGCCATGTGCGGATCGACTCGATCCGTGTCACCGACGGCGCGCGGGCATCCGTGCCGCTTTCGGGAACGTTCGACCTGCGCACCCGGCAGGAGATCGTCCTATCGCTCTACCAGGAGTATGCGTGGACGCTGTGTGCCGAGCAGACCATCGAGCGGCGGTTCGTGGTCGAGGGACAGATCGGCGCGGCGGAGTTCGACGTCCAGCGGCGCATGGCATGGGCCAAGGTGCCCATGGAGACCGACCTGCGGCACGTGACGGTCAAGGAGCTGAAACTCGGGCCGGAGGGGATCACCACCATGTCGCCCTCCATCGAGGAACTCACCTCGTTCGAGACGTACCGGACCGTCGATATCCGTTACCATGATTTCGAGGAGCGGTGGATGCTCTATCTGGAGAAGACCGACGTGACGGTGGAACTGACCCGGGCCGATGCCTGGACGCGTGTGATCTGGCTCTACGGCCAGGGGCGTCCCGACACCCGGATGGGCTTCCGCTATCGTGTGGCCGGTACGGAGGAGTGGCTGGAGGTGCCCTCCGAGGCGCTGACCGTGGACGGCGGAACGTTCAGCTGCTGCCTGTCGGGGCTGCAGCCCGAGACCACCTATGAGCTGAAGGCCTTTTCGGATGCGGACGAGTCGCCCGTGACGGAGCGGACGACCGACGCCGAGGAGCCTCTCACGAACGGTGGCTTCGAGGAGTGGTGCACCGAGAGCGGCATCATCTATCCGGGCCTCACCAGGGACGGCGCCTACTGGGGCACCGGCAATACGGGAGCGGCGGTGGCCGGGGTCGTGCTGACCGACAAGACGGAGGAGGTGCGTCCCGGTTCGTCGGGCCGTTATGCCGCCCGGCTCGAGTCGCAGCTGGCCGGCATCGCCGGCATCGGCAAACTGGCGGCCGGCAACCTCTTCATCGGACGCTATGTCGCCACGCGCGGCACGAACGGCATCGTCGGGTTCGGCCGTCCCTTCACGAAGCGTCCCGTGGCCCTGCGGGGATGGGTGAAATATACCTGCGGCCAGGTGACCGACGTGGGACAGGACCTGCCGGCCGGTGTGACCGTCACCAAGGGCGATCCCGATTGCGGCATTATTTACGTTGCCGTGGGTACCTGGACCAAGGAGAAGTACGGCGTCTGCGAGCAGGAGGAGGGCGAGAAGCTGGTCGGCACCGACGAGGTGCCCATCTGCATCGACACGCGCGACCGGACGACCGTCTTCAATCCGAACGGCCCCGATGTAGTGGCCTACGGCGAACTGACCTTCGACCGGACGGTCGGGGAGTGGCAGGAGTTTGTCATTCCGCTCAAGTACACCACGACGGAGGTGGTGCCCACGCACATCGTGCTGGTATGTTCGGCTTCGCGCTACGGCGACTACTATACGGGCAGCCGCGAGAGCAAGATGTGGGTCGATGACTTTGAGCTGATCTACGATGTGCTGCCGGAGGAGTAACCGCGGCAGGGGAGAACGATAAGGGGCGGCGGTCGGAAGGTTCCGGCCGCCGCCGCGCATGTTACGGCGAAACCGAATAACGGTTACCTTTGTCGTGACATTGCAAAACCAAGCGATACGATGGGCAACAAAATCAACAAGACGAATGCGGCGCGGCTGCTCGACCGGGCAGGCATCGCCTACGAGCTGGTTCCCTATCCGGTGGACGAGGAGCATCTGGATGCCGTGCATGTGGCGGCCGAGCTGGGGGAGCCGGTCGAGCAGGTCTTCAAGACGCTGGTGCTGCGGGGCGACCGCAACGGCATGCTGGTCTGCGTGATTCCCGGCGACGGCGAGGTCGATCTGAAAAAGACGGCCAAGGTGTCGGGCAACAAGAGCGTGGAGATGCTCCACGTCCGGGAGCTGCTCGCCACGACCGGTTACATCCGCGGCGGCTGTTCGCCCGTGGGGATGAAGAAACATTTTCCGACCTATTTCCATGCCTCCTGTCTGGAGCAGCCTTTCATCTATGTCAGCGCGGGGCAGCGCGGCCTGCAGCTGAAGGTGGCGCCGGCCGATCTGATCCGCTGCGTGGAGGGCGAGGTGGCCGATCTGCTCTGACATGGTGCGCGGACACGACATCAGCGACCGGTTGATCGGCTGGTACACCGCCGTGCGGCGCGACCTTCCGTGGCGCGAGACGACCGACCCTTACCGCATCTGGCTTTCGGAGGTGATCCTGCAGCAGACCCGCGTGGCCCAGGGATTGGACTACTACCTGCGTTTCGTGGAGCGGTTCCCCGACGTGCAGGCGCTGGCCCGGGCCGACGAGGACGAGGTGCTGAAACTGTGGCAGGGGCTGGGCTACTACAGTCGGGCGCGCAACCTGCACACGGCGGCCCGCGAGGTGGCGGAGCGTTACGGCGGCCGCTTTCCCGAGCGCTACGAGGAGGTGCGGGCCCTGCGCGGCGTGGGGGACTACACCGCGGCGGCCATCTGTTCGATTGCCTACGGCCAGCCCCGGGCGACGGTGGACGGCAATGTGTACCGCGTGCTGGGCCGCCTCTTTGCGATCGACGAGCCGATCGACACGGCCCAGGGACGCAAACTGTATGCCGGGCTGGCGCAGGAGCTGCTGGACGGGGAGCGTCCCGGCCTGCACAATCAGGCCGTGATGGAATTCGGTGCCCTGCTGTGTGTGCCGCGCAAGCCCGACTGTGACGGCTGTCCGGTGGGCGATCTCTGTCAGGCCCGCCGACTGGGCCGCCCCGAGTCCTATCCCGTGCGGCAGGGGCATGTTGCTCCCCGCACCCGCTATTTCCACTATCTGTTCCTGCGCTGCGACGGCCGCACGCTGCTGGTGCGGCGCGGCAGCGGAGACATCTGGCACGGACTGTACGAATTTCCGCTGATCGAGACGGAACAGGCGTGCGGCTTCGAGGCGGTGGCCGGCGGCGAGCTGTTCCGGCAGCGGATGGCGGGCGTGGCCTTCACGCCGGCCGGCAGCCTTGTCATGCCGCCCCACCAGCTGTCGCACCAGACCATCCGTGCCACGTTCCACGAACTGCTGGTCGATCGGCTGCCCGACTGGCCCGGGGCGACGGTGATCGGCGAGGAGCAGCTGGGGGATTATGCTGTTGCGCGGTTGACGGACCGCTATCTGGAGCGGCGGCTCGGCGGCGCATGACGGACCGGTTCCGCCCGCGGAGCAGTCGGACGATCTGTCCGGTTGCTCGCATTTGTCTGTAAAACAAAACGATCCTTTGCGGCCCCTGACGGTCCGCGCCGCTTCGGTGACGAAGGGGCGTTTTTGGCTTCAAAGTGCCACCGTATCGGTTTTTCTTTTATTTTTGCCCCAAAATCGCTGGGAAGATGAAGGGCAGTTTATTCGTCATAGCGCTGATAGCGATCCTGTTGCACGCAACACTCGGTTGTTGTGCCTCGTATCGCACCCTCTGTCCGCCCGTGCTGACCCAGCACTCCTGTTTCGTTCTGGCTGCCGACAGCACGCTCGGCACTGCGGGCGAAACCAGCGGAACCTCCTTCTCGGACTTCCTTTCCTGTGCCGTATCGGTGCTGACCGTTCGTTTCCTGCATGCTTTCGTGGATTTCAGACCCTGTGCCGACGCGCTCATCGGCGGGGAGCATCGTGCCTATGCGGTGCGGACGGAGCGCATCCTGCAGGAGGGGGGTACGCTCAGCGAATTGAACCGGCTGAACATCTGACGGCTGGCGGCCCGTGCCGTTGCCGTTGCGCCGGTTGCGCAACTTCGGAGCGTCCGGAAGGACACTCCCCGATCAAGACAATCATTGTTGAAATAATAAAGGAGAAGCGAGATGAGCAATTCATCACTATTTCTGGTCGTACTGATCACCGCCTTCGTACTGGTGGGGGCGGCGTTGCTGATCGCTTTGTGGTTGGCGCCGCGGTCGACCAATCCGCTCAAGGGCGAGGTCTATGAGTGCGGTATTCCCACCCGGGGTACATCCTGGATGCAGTTTCGTGTGGGCTATTACCTGTTCGCCATTCTGTACCTCGTGTTCGACGTGGAGACCGTGCTGCTCTTTCCGTGGGCTACCGTCATGCGGGAGCTCGGGCCCGGCGGGCTGGAGAGCGTATTGTTCTTTTTCATCATCCTCGCACTGGGCCTGGCCTACGCATGGAAGAAAGGAGCCTTGAAATGGAAATGAGCAAGAAGACGCATATCAAGAATATGCGCTACGAGGATTTCAACGACAACGAATACCTCGAACAGTATGTCGAAGAGCTGCGACGCAACAACGTACCCGTGGTGCTGGGCAAGCTGAGCGACATCATCAACTGGGGCCGTTCCCACTCGGTGTGGCCCCTGACCTTTGCGACGAGTTGCTGCGGCATCGAATTCATGTGCGTGGGCGGTGCGCGTACCGACTTTGCCCGCTTCGGCTGGGAGGTCTACCGCAACAGCCCCCGTCAGGCCGACGTGATCTTCGTCTTCGGTACGATCGTCCACAAGATGGCACCCGTGCTGAAGCGTCTCTACGATCAGATGGCCGAGCCGAAGTATGTGGTGGCCGTGGGCAGCTGCGCCATCTGCGGCGGTCCGTTCCGCAACTCGTACCATGTGGTCAAGGGTGTGGACGAGATCATTCCCGTCGATGTCTATGTGCCCGGCTGTCCGCCGCGTCCCGACGCCATACTCTACGGCATGATGCAGCTGGAGCGGAAAATCAAGGTTCAGAACTTCTTCAAGCTTCCCGAACAGCCGGAAGTGAAGGAGCATGTTACACCCGAAGAAAATGCAGCCCATTATGAAGCAAAACTTGGCAAATAGGTTCGACTGGCTCACGCCGGAGCAGTTGACCGAAGAAGACGGCGGACGGCTGGCCGTAACCGTGCCGGCCGACCGGCTGCAGGAGGTGGCCGCCTACCTCAAGGAGTGCGGCTACGACTTCCTGGTCGATATGGTGGGCATGGATTACGGCGACCGCCTCGGCGTGATCGACTATGTGGCCCGGGGCGAACAGACGGCCGACGTGATCGCACTGAAGACCTCGGTGACCGACCGCGAACACCCCGTCATCCCCACCGTGATGAACGTATGGCAGATCGGCCAGCTCTACGAGCGCGAGGTGCACGACTACTTCGGCATCCGCTTTGCGGGCAACGAGGACATGCGCCGTCTCTTCCTGCGCGAAAGCTGGAAGGGCTATCCGCTGCGCAAGGACTACGACGCCAGCCCGGAGGTGAACCCCGTGCCGACGGAGAACGAACCCCTCGAGGACATGGATACGATCCGCTCGGTGGAACTCGACGCCGACGGCAACGAACACGTCACGAGCCGGAGCCTCTATACGGATGATGACTATGTCATCAACTTCGGTCCGCAGCACCCGGCCATGCATGGCGTGCTGCACCTGCGCGTGTCGCTCGAGGGCGAGATTGTCCGTTCGGTCGATCCCCACTTCGGCTACATCCACCGCGGCATCGAGAAACTCTGCGAGGGATACACCTATCCGCAGATTCCTCACCTGACGGACCGGCTCGACTATCTGTCGGGCACGATGAACCGTCATGCCTACTGCCTCTGCTGCGAGAAGGCACTCCAGATGGACGTGCCGCAGCGCGCCGTGGTCGTGCGGACCATTTTCGACGAGCTGACCCGCATCGCCTCCCACCTGATCGGCTGGGGTTCGATGTGTATGGATATGGGTGCCGTGACGGCCTTCATGTACGGCCTGCGCGACCGCGAGAAGGTGATGGACATCTTCGAGGAGACTGCCGGCGGCCGTCTGATGGCCAACTACAACGTGATCGGCGGCGTGGCCAACGACATCCATCCCAATTTCCGCAAGCGGGTCAAGGAGTTCATCCCCTACATGCGCAAGATGCTCCGCGAACACCACCTGCTCTATACGGGCAACCCGATCGCCACGGGCCGTATGAAAGGGGTGGGGTACCTCTCGCGCGAACAGGTCATTGCGCTCGGCGTGACCGGACCTTCGGGGCGTGCCTCGGGCTGGGCGAACGACCTGCGCAAGGCGGCCCCCTATGCCGCCTATGACCGGGTTGAGTTCGAGCAGCTGCTGCGTACGGGCGGCGAAACGTTCGACCGCTACATCCTGCGTCTGGAGGAGATCGAGCAGTCGCTGCGCATCATCGAACAGCTGATCGACAACATTCCGGAAGGCCCCTATGCCGAGAAGGTGAAGGGCATCATCAAGCTGCCCGAGGGCGACTTCTTCCAGCGTGTGGAGAATGCCCGCGGCCAGTTCGGCGTCCACATCACCAGCACGGGCGGCAAGACCCCCTACCGCGTGAAGTTCCGTTCGCCCTCGATGGTGTTGGTCAATGCCCTCAAGGCGGTGGCTCCGGGTCACAAGGTGGCCGACCTCATCATGCTCGGCGGATCGTTCGACTACGTGATCCCCTGTATCGATCGTTAAGAGACAAAAGAATTGAAATAATATGTGGAGTTTTACACAATTGACGCACTGGATCGACACCTCGCTGCGCAGCTGCATGAGCGCGGACTGGGCGTTGTTCGTGGAGTTCGTGCTGGTCGGTGTGGCCGTTCTGGCGGCCTACGCGCTGATCGCCCTCTTCCTGATCTACGCCGAGCGCAAGATCTGCGGCTTCTTCCAGTGTCGCCTCGGGCCGAATCGGGTCGGCAAGTGGGGCATTTTCCAGTCTGTGGCCGATATGATCAAGATCCTGCTCAAGGAACTGGTCCATATCAACCACTCCGATAAGGTGCTGTTCCGCGCCGCATCGTTCTTCGTCATCATCGGTTCGGTGTGCACGTTCGGCGCACTGCCGTTCGCCAAGGGGCTGCAGGCCATCGACTTCAACGTCGGTGTCTTCTACCTGATGGCCGTCTCGTCGCTCGGCGTGGTGGGCATCCTGCTGGCCGGCTGGTCGAGCAACAGCAAGTATACCATGATCGGTGCCATGCGAAGCGGCGCCCAGCTCATCAGCTACGAGATCTCGGCCGGACTGTCGCTCATGACGATCGTCGTCTATTGCGGCTCGATGCAGCTGTCGGAGATTGTCGCCCAGCAGGCCGACGGATGGTTCGTCTTCCGGAGCGTGCCTGCCGTGATCGCCTTCGTGATCTATCTGATCGCCGGCCATGCCGAGACCAACCGTGGCCCGTTCGACATGCCGGAGGCCGAGTCGGAGCTGACCGCCGGATACCACACCGAATATTCGGGTATCCAGTTCGGCTTCTTCTACCTGGCCGAATACCTCAACATGTTCATCATCGCCGCCATCGCCACGACCATGTTCCTGGGCGGCTGGCAGCCGCTGCACATTCCCGGCTGGGACGGCTTCAACCACGTGATGGACTATATTCCTTCGATCGTCTGGTTCTTCGGCAAGACGTTCGTCTGCATCTTCCTGGCCCTGTGGGTCCGCTGGTCTTTCCCGCGTCTGCGTATCGACCAGCTGCTCGGTCTGGAGTGGAAGGTGCTGATGCCCATCAGCCTGGTGAACCTGATGCTCATGTCGATCGTCGTAATCTGGTAAGGGTATGAAACTGATCAACTATTTCAAGAACATTTTCCTCGGGCTCTGGCACCTGATGCAGGGCATGTACATCACGCTGCTGAACATGTGCCGCCCGAAGGTGACGGAGCAGTATCCCGAGAACCGCGGCACGTACGAGTACGGCGAGCGGTTCCGCGCCCTGCTGACCATGCCGCACGACGAGGAGAACCACCACAAGTGCATTGCCTGCGGCATGTGCATGAACAGCTGTCCGAACGGCACCATCCAGGTGATCGCCAAGACGGAAACCGATCCCGTCACCGGCAAGCCCAAACGGGTGCTCGACAAGCATCTCTACAACCTGGGCAGCTGCATCTTCTGCGGGCTGTGCGTTGCCGCCTGCCCGACGGGAGCCATCCGATTTACGAACCATTTCGAACACGCGGTCTTCACCAAGGAGCGGCTGCTGCTGCAGCTCAACCGTCCGGGATCGTCGCAGGCGGCCAAACCGGCGCCCGCCCCGAAACCCGCTCCCGCCGCTGCGGCGGCAACGACCGAACGTGCCGAAACCAAAACCGCTTAGGTCATGGAAGCGATAAGCAATCTTGTCATCTTTTATCTGCTGGCTGCGGTGATCGTCGTGTCATCCATCCTGGCAGTCACCTCGCACAGGATCTTCCGCGCTGCGGTCTATCTGCTCATCGTGCTGCTGTGCACGGCCGGCCTCTACCTGTTGCTCAACTACCACTTCCTGGCGGTGGTGCAGTTGTCGGTCTATGCGGGCGGCATTCTGATCCTGTTCATTTTCGCCATTCTGCTGACCAGTGCGAAGGGCGACCATGCCGAGCCGCATGACAAACGGCGCGTATGGTCGGGCATCCTGGCCTCCGTGGCCGGTCTGGGCATCACCACCTGGGCGACGCTCAAGCACCAGTTCCTCTACGGCAACAACCCCACCGTGCTGGGCGAACACGAAACCAACATGCACATCGTCGGTCAGACCATGATGGGCACGGGCAAGTACGAGTACCTGCTCTCGTTCGAGACCCTCAGCGTCCTGCTGCTGGTCTGCGCGATCGGCGGCATCCTGATTGCCCGAAAACGATAACCTGCTAAAAACGGAAAAGACCATGATATCAATGGAACACTACCTGATCGTGAGTTCGATCATGTTTTTCGTGGGAATCTACGGGTTTATCGCCCGCAAGAACCTGCTGGGGGTGCTGATTTCGATCGAGCTGATCCTCAACTCGGTGGAAATCAACTTCAGCGTATTCAACCGCTACCTCTATCCCGAACACATGGAGGGCCTCTTCTTCAGCCTGTTCGGAATTGCCATCTCGGCGGCCGAAACGGCGGTGGCCATCGCCATCATCATCAACGTGTACCGTCTGGCCAACAACATCGACGTGCGGCACATCGACCAAATGAAATATTAAGCGTATGGGATACACCGTATATATCATTCTGATTCCGATGCTGATGTTCCTCTTCCTCGGGTTGGGGAGCAAATGGCTCGCTCCGCGCGTCGCCGGTCTGTTCGGTACGCTGGGCATGGGCGTGTCGGCCGCGCTGGCCTACCTGACCGCCTGGAACTACTTCGCGGCAGGCGTCGCCGCCGACGGAGCCTATCCGACGGTGACGGCCTGGTCGGTCGAGTGGCTGCGTTTCACCGACCGTCTCCACATCGACATGGGGGTCCTGCTCGATCCCATCTCGGTCATGATGCTGGTGGTCATCACCACCGTCTCGCTGATGGTGCATATCTACAGCTTCGGCTACATGAAGGGTGAGCGCGGCTTTCAGCGCTACTACGCCTTCTTGTCGCTCTTCAGTTTCTCGATGCTGGGACTGGTCGTGGCCACCAACATCTTCCAGATGTATATCTTCTGGGAGCTGGTGGGTGCCTCGTCCTATCTGCTGATCGGCTTCTACTATACGCGTCCGGCCGCGATCGCCGCCTCCAAGAAGGCCTTCATCGTGACCCGCTTCGCCGACCTCGGCTTCCTCATCGGCATCCTGATCCTCTCCTATTTCACGGGGACGTTCGACTTCGGCCTGCTGACGGCCGACGATGCTTCGCTGGCCGTCACTTCGCTGGCCGGCAGCTCGTTCCTCGGCCTGTCCGCCGCCACGTGGGCGATGGCGCTGCTCTTCATGGGCGCCGCCGGCAAGTCGGCCATGTTCCCGCTCCACATCTGGCTGCCTGACGCCATGGAGGGCCCGACGCCCGTGTCGGCCCTGATCCACGCGGCCACGATGGTCGTGGCGGGTGTCTATCTGGTGGCACGCATGTTCCCGCTCTACTACTTTGCGGCGCCCGACGTGCTGACGCTCATTACCTACGTCGGCGCATTCACGGCGCTCTTTGCCGCGCTGATTGCCATTACGCAGACCGACATCAAGCGTGTGCTGGCCTTCTCGACCATCTCGCAGATCGCCTACATGATGGTGGCGCTCGGCGTGTCGGGCATGGGAGGCCATGCGGGCGAGGGCTACACCGCCTCGATGTTCCACCTCTTCACGCACGCCTTCTTCAAGGCGCTGCTCTTCCTCGGCGCCGGTTCGGTGATCCATGCCGTCCACAGCAACGAGATGGAGGCAATGGGCGGCCTGCGCCGTTACATGCCCGTCACCCACTGGACGTTCCTGATCGCCTGCCTGGCCATTTCGGGCATTCCCCCCTTCTCGGGCTTCTTCAGCAAGGATGAGATCCTGTCGGCCGCCTTCGGTCACGACAAGGTGGTCTTTGCCGTCCTGCTGCTGGTGGCCGGACTGACAGCCTTCTACATGTTCCGGCTCTACTACCGCATCTTCTGGAGCGAGGATCGGGCCTACGAGAAGAAACCCCATGACGCACCGGCCACGATGCTCGTGCCGCTCGTCATTCTCGCCCTGCTCTCCGTCACGACGGGCTGGCTGCCCTTCTCGGAGCTGGTGAGCAGCGATGCGGTGCCCTATGCGCTGGGCATCAACTGGTGGATCGCCGCGGGCGGCATTCTGGTGAGCCTCGCGGGTATTGCGGTGGCCACGCGCCTCTACTGCCGGGCCAACGATCTGCCTGCACGTCTGGCGGCCAAATGGGCCGGCTTCTGGCGTGCCGCTTCGCACCGCTTCTACATCGACCAGGCCTGGCTGTTTGTGACCAAGAAGATCATCTTCCGCTGCGTCAGCACGCCGGTGGCGTGGTTTGACCGGCATGCGATCGACGGCGGCATCAGCGGCCTCGGTACCGGAACCGAACGGGTGTCGGAGTCGATCAAAAAGATGCAGTCCGGTCGGGTACAGACCTATGCGACCTTCTTCATGTGGGGCGTACTGATTATCGTCGTATGCGTATTTATTTTCTAAAGGGGCTATGAATATTTTATCGATATTAGTGATTATCCCGCTGCTGACCCTGCTGGCGCTGTTTGTCAGCCGCAACCAGCGCTACGTGCGCACGGTAGCTGTTGCGGGATTCGGACTCCAGTTGATCTGTGCGGTCGTCGTGGCCGTGCAGTTCCTGCAGCTGCGGTCGGTGTCGGACGAGGCGATGCTCCTCTTCAGCGACACGGTATGGTACGCTCCGTTCAACATTCACTACACGGTGGGCGTGGACGGCATCTCGGTGCTGATGATCCTGCTCTCGGCCGTGGTGGCCTTTGCGGGCGTCTTCTCGTCGTGGAACATGGAGCGCGACTTCTTTGCCTGGTACAGCCTGCTGTCGATCGGCGTCTTCGGCTACTTCATCTCGCTTGACCTGTTCACCATGTTCATGTTCTACGAGATCGCGCTGATCCCGATGTTCCTGCTCATCGGCGTGTGGGGTACGGGCCGCAAGGTATATGCCGCCACGAAACTGACCCTGATGCTGATGGGCGGTTCGGCCCTCCTGCTGACGGGTATCCTCGGCATCTACTTCACCTCGGGCGCCACCACCATGAACATCATGGAGCTGGCCCGGATGGACAGCATTCCGATGCACCACCAGTACTGGATCTTCTGCCTGACCTTCATCGGCTTCGGTGTGCTGGGAGCCCTGTTCCCGTTCCACACCTGGTCGCCCGACGGTCACGCTTCGGCCCCCACCTCGGTGTCGATGCTCCACGCGGGCGTGCTGATGAAACTGGGCGGTTATGGCTGTTTCCGCGTGGCGATCTTCCTCATGCCGCAGGCCGCACACGAGCTGTCGTGGATTTTCCTCATCCTGACCGGCATCGGCGTGGTGTACGGAGCCTATGGAGCCGTTGTGCAGACCGACCTGAAGTACATGAACGCCTACTCATCGGTGAGCCACTGCGGTCTGGTGCTGTTCGCCATCCTGATGCTCAACCAGACGGCCATGACCGGTGCCGTGCTGCAGATGCTTTCGCACGGTCTGATGACGGCCCTCTTCTTCTCGCTGATCGGCATGATCTACGGCCGTACCCACACGCGTGACATCCGCGAGATGGGCGGCATGATGCGCATCATGCCCTTTGCGTCGGTATGTTACGTGATTGCCGGTTTCGCCTCGCTCGGTCTGCCCGGCTTCAGCGGCTTCGTGGCCGAGATGACGATCTTCATCGGTTCGTTCGAACATGCCGATCTCTTCCGCCGCGTGCTGACCATTCTGGCCACCACAACCATTGTGGTGACCGCCGTCTATATCCTCCGTACGGTAGGCAAGGTGTTCTACGGAGAGGTGCAGAATCCCGCCCATCTCCAGCTCGACGACGCCCATTGGTACGAGCGCCTTTCGGCCGTGGCGCTGATCGCCTGCATCGTGGCCATCGGCGTGTGGCCGTCGGCCGTGCAGGGCATCCTGTACGACAGTTTTGCGCCGGTTGTGGAACACTTAAATATCTTCTAAGCTATGGATTTGAGTAATTTCATGATGATGTACCAGGAACTCGGCCTGCTGGTCGTGTTCGTGGTGCTGCTTCTGCTTGACATATGCGCCGGCGAGACGCGCGCCATGCGGTGGTTCCGTCCGGTAGCACTCATCCTGTTTGCCGTGCATACGGTGGCCGGGTTCTGCTGCCCCGTTCCGGCGGGCGAGGCGTTCGGAGGCATGTATGTCTCCAGCCCCCTCACCGTGCTGATGAAAAACGTGCTGAACCTCGGCGTGCTGGTGGTCTTCCTGCAGGCGGGCGAGTGGCTGCACGGCAAGGAGACGGCCATCCGCGAGGGCGAATACTATGTCATCACGCTGGCCACGCTGCTGGGCATGTACCTGATGATCTCGGCGGGCAACTTCATGCTGCTCTACATCGGCATCGAACTGGCCTCCCTGCCGACCGCCTGCCTGGCGGCCTACAACAAGTACAAGGCCAAATCGGCCGAGGCGGGTGCCAAATACATCCTCATGTCCACCCTGGCGTCGGGCGTGATGATGTTCGGCCTGTCGTACCTCTACGGAGCGATGGGAACGATGTATTTCGCCGACATGCGGCCCCTGGTGACGGCCGACTGGATGACCGTGCTGGGCTTTGCCTTCTTCTTTGCCGGACTGGGCTTCAAGATCTCCCTCGTGCCGTTCCACATGTGGGCGCCCGATGTCTATGAAGGCGCGCCGACGGCCACGACGGCCTACCTGTCGGTGGTGTCGAAGGCGGCCGGCTGCTTCGTGCTGCTGCTGACCCTGCACCATGTATTCGGCAACATCGCCCAGGTATGGTACTACATTCTCTGGGGCGTTACGGTGCTGACCATCGTGGTGGGCAACCTCTTCGCCATCCGCCAGCAGGACATCAAGCGTTTCTTCGCCTATTCGTCCATTTCGCAGGCGGGCTACATCATGCTGGGCGTGCTGCACGGCACGGAGACGGGTCTCTCGGCCGTCATCTACTACGTGCTGGTCTACCTCTTCTCCAACATGGCGGCCTTCGGCGTGATCGCCTCCGTCGAGAACCGTACGGGACGCACCGACATAGCCGCCTACAACGGCTTCTACAAGACCAATCCCCGGCTGGCGCTGGTGATGATGCTGGCCGTCTTCTCGCTGGCGGGCATCCCGCCGCTCGGCGGCTTCTTCAGCAAGTTCTTCATCTTCGCTTCGGCCGCTGCCGAGGGCGACTATGTGCTGGTGTTCATCGCACTGCTCAATACGATCATCTCGCTCTACTACTACCTCCGGATTGTGAAGGCCATGTTCATCAATGGGCCGGAAGGCGGCATCGGCGAACGCATCCGCACGGACGGCTACAACTGTGTGAGCCTGGTGGGCTGCACGGCAGGCATTCTGCTGGCCGGTATCTTGAGCGGACTCTACGGCTACATCGGCAGTATCGGATTCTGATCCCCGCTGCGTGAAGCGTTGCGGACCCTGTCTCCCGGGAGGCAGGGTCCGCTGTTTTTTGCCCTGCGGGGAGCGGTGGAGCGGAATATCCGCGGAGGCTTTGCCCTATCTTTGCGATACGGAAAAAGAGACGATCATGAGAAGTTTTGCAAGCGATAACAATTCGGGCGTCCATCCCGAGGTGATGGAGGCCATTCTGGCGGCCAATACCGACCATGCGGCCGGGTACGGCGACGACCGGTGGACCGAGCGGGCCACCGAGAGCATCCGGGGCGTATTCGGTGCCAAGGCGTGGCCCTTCTTCCTGTTCAACGGCACGGGAGCCAACTCCGTGGCTCTGCAGGCCGTGACCCGTTCGTTCAACAGCATCATTTGCGCCACGACGGCCCATATCTATGTGGACGAGTGCAATGCGCCGGCCCGCATGACCGGCTGCCAGCTGATCGCCGTGCCGACGCCCGACGGCCGGCTGACGCCCGATCTGATCCGGCCCCATCTGCACCATTTCGGTGACTGTCACCATGCCCAACCCGGTGCGGTCTATCTGGCGCAGGCTACCGAACTCGGCACGATCTATACGCCGGAGGAGATTCGTGCCATTGCCGATCTGATTCACGGCCACGGCATGAAGCTCCACATGGACGGTGCGCGGCTGGCCAACGCCTGTGCGGCGCTGGGGTGTACGATGCGCGAGGCGACGGTCGATGCCGGGGTGGACATTCTGAGCCTCGGCGGCACCAAAAACGGCATGATGCTGGGGGAGGCGGTGGTTGCTTTCGACGAGGAGCTTGCCGCCAACATCAAGTACTACCGCAAGCAGTCGGCCCAGCTGGCCTCCAAGATGCGCTACCTTTCGGCCCAGTTCGTGCCCTATCTCGAGAGCGGACTCTGGCTGCGCAATGCCGAGCATGCCAACCGGCAGGCGCAGCGGCTGGCCATGCGGCTGGCGGCGCTGCCCCATGTCGAACTGACCCAGCCGGTCGATACGAACCAGATCTTCCTGTCGGTGCCTGAGGAGGCGATCGCACGGCTGGCCGAGCACTATTTCTTCTACGTGTGGAACGAGGCGACGCACGAAGTGCGGTTCGTTACGTCGTGGGATACCACCGACGAGGATATCGACGGCCTGGTAGGCACGCTGGAAACGATTCTGCGTGCCCTCTGACGGGCCGTATGGACTCATGGGCAGGCGTCCGCCCCGAAGTCGGGGGCGGACGCCTGTCGTTTGCGGCGGGGAGGGGTTCGCTGCGGAGAACAAAAAAACGCCGGCGAGCTTCCCAGCTTGCCGGCGTTACCATTCTAAAATCCTACCTAAAACTTCAATGCGTGTTCATCATGAAACGAACATTATCGTGTCGGACACCGGGGTGTCCGGTCTGTTGCGACGGATGGGCCTTTCGGGTCGGGGGTAGGTAAAGGTCTGCGCCGGAACTCCGCAACCTTTACGCCCTGCTCAACCTGAACGGTATCATAATCTATCCGATGATTTTCCGGGCGGCGGCCTCCCGGTGGCCGCGCGGATGAGGTGACCTGCGCTGCAGTAAAACGTGACATGGATGATGGGGTCCCGTTTGCGGATCGGCAGTCGTTCCGGAGCCGTCCACCGTGAGGGACAAGCGCAGTTGCAAGGTCAAGTGTCTATGGCTTAATCAATTATTGTGAAGAACTGTTGCTGTTATCGGACTAACTGTTAGCTCGCTAACTGTTATTCCGATAACACAAAAGTATAGCTATTTTTTGAAGAAAACGAATGTTTCGTAATTTTTTTGAAAGAAAAAGTTGCGTTTCGGCATTTGGTGGCGCTGTTCCGCTCTGCGGGGCGGGGTGGAACGATCGGGAAGACGCGCTGGGAAATAGACAGCCGGGGCGGAGCGGTTGAGGAACTGCCGGCAGGGAAGCTCGCGGGGTGCGCGGGTGTACAAGGCCGGCCCATGACCGGCGCGGGCGCCATGGGCCAGCCGTCTCCGTGGCAGTTCGGGTGCGGACATCCGTTTGGGCGGCGTGCAACGGTGCGGTTCGGGCGGATCGGCTGACCGGGTTGTCCCGGCTGCCGTGCGGCCGGAGAGAAGAAGGCGACCGGTTCGAGGGGGAGTAAAAACGGACACAGGCGGGCACGATCCATGTGCCCGCCTGTGCGGTAAGGAATCCGATGACGGATCAGTTCCAGATCAGCTGGATGCGGAAGGTCATGGTCGCCGGCCGGTAGCTTTCATTGGCGAAGTCGTTCTCCTGGTAGTAGACGGCTACCGAACCGACCGCATAGTCGCACGAAATCTTCTTCTCCCACAGGGCGCCGTCCGTCTCGTTGTAGACGATCAGCGGCAGGGGATTCTGGATGTTTCCGTCGATCAGGTAGGTGTTGTAGAGTCCGTTCTTGTAGATGTAGTTGTCCAGTTCGGGCACCGGGATCTCGTACCAGTAGCCGATGAAGTTGCCGCCGCCGTCGCGCTGCACCTGCCAGTCCTGCTCATAGATGGTGAATTCGATGGTCGCGCTCAGCACGCCTTCGCCGGCGGGGCCTTGCGGGCCCTGGGGACCCTGTGGGCCGGTGCAGCCGAAGCTCAGCCAGACGATGCCGAGCAGGAAGAGTAGTTTTTTCATAGTCCGTATGTTGTTTGTTGTCCGGAGAGGGGGGACCGGTTCTGCGGCCGGTCGGTGTAAAGATAGCGATCCGGCGCGTAAAACCGCCCCGCCGGGCGGTGAAACGTCAATATTTGTATTTCATCCACTTGAACAGCTCCTTGAAAGTCGGCTTCTTGCCGTACATGAAGATGCCGACCCGGTAGATCTTGCCGGCCAGCCACACCATGCCGATGAAGGTCAGGTAGAGCAGCACGACCGAGACGATCACCTCCCAGCCCGGCACGCCGTAGGGCAGGCGGGCCATCATGATGACGGGCGAGGTGAAGGGGATCAGGCTGAACCAGAAGGCCAGCGGACCGTTTGGATCCTTCATGGCGTTGAACATCACGAAGAAGGCCAGCAGCAGCGGGATGGTGATGGGCAGCTGGAGGTTCTGGGTGTCCTTTTCGTTGTCCACCGCACTGCCTACCGCTGCGAACATGGCCGCATAGAGCAGGTAGCCGCCGATGAAATAGACGATGAAGCCGCCCACCAGCGTCAGCATGTACCGCACGTCGGTCAGCCGGCTGAGCATCACGGCCTGGTCCATCGTGTCGGGATCCATCTCCATCGGCATGGCGGTGCCGGCATTCATGGCGCTGGCCGCCTGGAGCATGTCGCCGGCGAAGTAGTTGAGGGCCGCGCCGCCCACGATCGTGATGAAGGCAACCCAGATGAGCAGCTGGGTCAGCGCCACCGAGGCGATACCGAGGATCTTGCCCATCATCAGCTCGAAGGGGCGTACCGAGGAGACCATTACCTCCAGCACCTTGTTGCTCTTCTCCTCGATGACGCCCTGCATCACCATCGTGCCGTACATGAAGACGAACATGTAGATCAGCAGGCCGAAAATATAGGCCGAGGCCATCGAGAGGATGCTGGAGGAGTCCTTCGTTTCGCCCGTTTCGGAGATCGTCTTGGTCTGCAGGGTGATCGGAGAGTCGATTTCGGCCAGGATCGTATCCAGGTTTTCGATGTTGTAGGCTTTCAGTTTCCGGTCCTCGATGATGCGGCGGATCTGGTCGGAGACAGCCTGCTCGACATCGACCGTCGAGGACTCGTAGGTGTAGAGTTCGGCGGCGCGCGGATTGGTCATGATATCCTCGCCGATGAGGAGGATGCCGTAGGCGTCGGCCGGAGCCTCCCGGCGCATCTCGTCGAGCGTGCGGTCGGCGGGGCGGTAGTGGAGGGTGCCCTCGTCGGTGAGTTGCGGGGCGACGATGCCGCTGCGGTCGATGACGAGGATCTCCTTGTCACGGTTGTTCTCGCGGTTCATCAGCCATACCATCAGCACCATGACGCCCACCATCAGCAGCGGCGTGAGGATGGTCGTGATGATGAAACTTTTCTTGCGGACGCGCTCGTTGAATTCCCGGCGGGCGATCAGTCCTATTTTGCTTTTTCCCATAATTCGTTCCTCCGTTCCGTTAGAGTTGTCCGGCTACCGCCTTGATGAAGATGTCGTTCATGCTGGGGATGATCTCCCGGAAGGAGCGGATCTCCACTGCATCGTTGATTTCCGCCACCAGTGCGTGGATCGCCTTGTGGCGGTCGAGGTGGATCTTCAGCGCGTTGCGTCCCGCTTCGGACTCCTCGCTGTCGGCGAGCACCGTGTAGCTGTCGGCGAGCCGCTCGCGCAGCGCCTCGCGGTCGCCCCGGAACTCCACCTCGAAGATGCCCGTACCGTGTTTGTGGCGAATCTCCTCGAGACTGCCCGAGAGAATGTTGTGCGACTTGTTGATGAGGGTGATGTGGTCGCAGATCTCCTCCACCGAGGCCATGTTGTGGGTCGAGAAGATGACCGTCGCCCCCTTGTCGCGCAGGGCCAGGATCTCCTCCTTGAGCAGGTTGGCGTTGATCGGGTCGAAACCGCTGAAGGGTTCGTCGAAGATCAGCAGCTCCGGTTCGTGGAGGACGGTGACGATGAACTGTACCTTCTGGGCCATGCCCTTGCTCAGTTCGCTCACCTTCTTGTCCCACCAGTACTCGATGCCGAACTTCTGGAACCACTGCCGCAGGCGGGCGGTGGCTTCGCGCCTCGAGAGCCCCTTGAGCTGGGCGAAATAGATGGCCTGTTCGCCCACCTTCATCTGTTTGTAGAGGCCGCGCTCCTCGGGCAGGTAGCCGATGTTGTAGACGTCCTCGGGGGCCAGTTCACGGCCGTTGAGCCACACCTTGCCGCTGTCGGGGGCGGTGATGCGGTTGATGATGCGGATAAGTGTCGATTTGCCTGCGCCGTTGGGGCCCAGCAGTCCGTAGACGGAGCCGCGCGGCACGGTCAGGGAAACGTCGTCGAGTGCGGTGTGGTTGGCGAACCGCTTTGTTACATGCTCGACTTTGAGTATGTCCTCCATGCGTTGAATGTGTTTTGCCTCTGATAGGGAACAAAAATAGGAATTTATCCCGAACGGGACAATGATATATGCTCTTCCCGCCGTAGGGCTGCGCATTGCGGGCCGCCACGGAAACGGAACGGGGGAGCGGCCGACTGGCCGTTCCCCCGTTGCCTGTTGCGTTTCGCGGCAGACTATTCGTCCTTGTCCGTGTCGGCGTAGGCCTTGAGCAGTTTCTCCTGTACGTCGGAGGGCACCTGCTCGTAGGAGGCGAACTTCATCGTGTAGGTGGCGCGTCCGTTGGTCAGCGAGCTGAGCGTCGTCGAGTAGCGGTAGAGCTCCGACAGCGGCACGCGGGCCGAGAGACGGTCGAGGCCGCCTTCCGAGGACATGCCCTCGATGATGGCGCGCCGGTTCTGCATGTCGCTCATCACGTCACCCATCTTGTCGGTCGGCACGAGCACCTCGACGCTGTAGATCGGCTCCATGATCTTGGGGCCTGCCTTGCGGAAGGCCTCCTTGAAGGCGTTGCGTCCCGCCAGCTTGAAGGAGATCTCGTTGGAGTCCACCGGGTGCATCTTGCCGTCATAGACGATGACGCGGATGTCGCGTGCGTAGGAACCCGTCAGCGGGCCCTCCTCCATCTTCTCCATGATGCCTTTCAGAATGGCCGGCATGAAGCGCGCATCGATGGCACCGCCCACCACGGCGCTGTAGAACTGGAGTTTGCCGCCCCAGTCGAGGTCATACTCCTCCTTGTTCTTCACGTTGAGGGTCAGTTCCTTGCCGTCCACCTTGTATTTCGACGGTTCGGGCATGCCTTCGTAGTAGGGCTCGATGATGAGGTGTACCTCGCCGAACTGGCCGGCGCCGCCCGACTGCTTCTTGTGGCGGTAGTCCGCAGCGGCCGTCTTGGTGATCGTTTCGCGGTAGGGAATCTTCGGCGCGAAGTATTCGATGTCGATCTTGCTGCCGCTCACGATCTGGTCGCGGAGCAGTTTGAGGTGCAGCTCGCCCTGGCCCTGGATGATGGTCTGCTTCAGCTCCTTGGAGTATTCGACTAGCAGGGTGGGGTCTTCGTATTTGGCCTTGTTGAGCAGTTCGCCCAGCTTCTCCTCGTCGGCCTGGTTGAGGGCGCGTACGGCGGCGCGGTAGCGCGGTTCGGGGAAGATCATCGGCGAGATGACCACATGGGTGCCCACTGCGGCGAGCGTGTCGCCCGTGCGGGTCGATTTCAGTTTTACGGTGCAGCCGATGTCGCCGGCTACCATCTCGGAGACTTTCGTACGGCTCTTGCCGGCCACGGCGAAGAGCTGCGAGATCTTCTCCTTGTTGTCGGTGCGGGTGTTCATCAGCTCCATGCCTTCGGTCACCTTGCCGCGCACTACGCGGAAGTAGCTGATCTCACCCACGTGCTGTTCGATCGTGCTCTTGAAGACGAAGAGTACCGTCGGAGCCGATGCGTCGGCCAGGACCGGTTCGCCCTCCACGTCGAGCAGCGGCGGACGCTGGTCGGGGTTCGGGGCCACGTTGATGACGAACTCCATGACGCGCTTGGTGCCGATGTCGCGTTTGGCCGAGGCGCAGAAGATCGGCATCCAGTCGCGGTTGGCAATGCCCATGCCCAGACCCTTGCGGATGTCGTTCGTTTCGAGGTCGCCCTTCTCGAAGTAGAGATCCATCAGACCCTCGTCGTTCTCGGCGGCAGCCTCCAGCAGGGCATGGTGCAGTTCGGCGGCGCGTTCGGCCTCCTCGGCCGGAATGGGCAACTCCTCGCGGGTGCCGTTCTCGTCCTTGAAGCGGAACATCTTCATCAGCAGCACGTCGATAAAGGCGTCGAAGTGCGGACCGGGGTTCACCGGATACTGCACGATGACCGGTTTGACCTTGGAGAAGGCGGCGATGCTCTCCATCGTATTTTCCCAGTTGGCCTTTTCGTGGTCGAGCTGGTTGATGACGCCGATCAGCGGCACCTTGTAGGTCTCGGCGTAGCGCGACTGGATCTCGCTGCCCACCTCGAAGCCGTTCTGGGCATTGAACAGCATCAGGCCCACATCGGCCACCTTGAAGGCCGAGAAGAGGCCGCCGCTGAAGTCGTCCGAACCCGGGGCGTCGATGATGTTGAGCTTGTGATCCATGAACTCGGTATAGAGAATGGTGGAGTAGATGCTCCGCTGGTTGGTGCGTTCCAGGTCGGTGTTGTCGGACAGGGTAGTGCCGTTTTCGATGGTGCCGCGGCGGTCGATGACTTTGCCTTCGTAGGCCATGGCTTCAGCGAAAGTGGTCTTGCCCGAACCTGACGCGCCGAGGAGTACCACGTTCTTGATTTCCGATGTCTGATAGTTTTTCATACGGTTGTGTACGTTGTTAGGTTGATGTTAGCTGTTTTTGTGTCGCTGTCCGGACCGGCCGGCACGGACAGCCGCATTGCGACCCGGTCGGGAACGCATTCGACCTTAAATATATGAAATATGATGAAGAAAAACAAGTCCGGCCGGGCGGTTTCTCCTCCGGCCGGGCCGTTTTGTCGGCGAACGGGCCGCGGGCGGCGGGGCGGTGACGGAGCGGAATTGGGAATCGCACCGCTTTTTCGTACTTTTGCCCCCGCCGCAAAAGCGGCCGCACACCAGATCATGATCAAGGCGATTTTTTTCGACATAGACGGCACGTTGCTCAGTTTCAAGACCCACGCCGTGCACCCCTCCACGCTGCGGGCGTTGCAGACACTGCGCCGGCAGGGGGTCCGGCTCTTTATCTCCACCGGCCGTCACGAACTGCTTATCAACAACCTCGACACGTCGTTCTTCGACGGCATCGTGTCGCTCAACGGCCAGTGCGTGCGCATCGGCGGAAAGACGATCCATGCCAATGCCATGACGGCCGAGGATGCGCGGGTGGCCGTCGAGTTTGTCACGGAACACCGGCTGGCCACCATTTTCGAAGGGATCGATTTCATGCGGCTCAACCTGATGACCGACCGGGCCCGCGAGGGGGCGGCCCTGCTGGATCTGCGCATGCCGGCCGTGCAGGATGTCTCCGACATTCCCGACTATCCGATGCTGCAACTGATCGTCTTCTGTTCGCCCGAGCAGGAGCGGGAACTGGTGGCGCGGATGCCTTCGTGCGAGGCGACCCGCTGGACGCCGCTGCTGTGCGACGTGATGCCCCTCGGCGGCGGCAAGCACATCGGCATTCAGAAGGTGCTCGACTACTACGGCTTCACCCGCGAGGAGTGCATGGCCTTCGGGGATGGCGAGAACGACATCTCCATGCTGCGCTACGTCGGTCTCGGAGTGGCCATGGGCAACGCCGATGCCGAAGTGAAGGCGGCAGCCGACTATGTGACCACCAGTACGGACGACAGTGGCATTGCCCGGGCACTGCGCCGGTTCGGTGTGATTCCCGCCTGAGCGGCGGAGGCGAGATTCGGGCGAAAATCTCATGCTTTTCGTCCGGAATTTCTATATTTGTATTTTAAAGAACCTGCGACGGCCTGCGGGGCGTCCACAGAACGTGTTCGTATATGTTTCGTTCAGTGAAGTTTATAGCCGTGACCTTCGTCAGCCTGGTGCTGGCCTGCTGCACGGCCAGCGATATCTATCAGGTCAATCGGGAGATTCTGGTCTCGACCGTCTGGTGCGGCGAACGTTTCGTGCCGGCCGGAACGGATGTTGAGGTGGGCGCTCCCTCCGGTCGGTACCTTTATGTATTCGGCATGAACGGCGTCCTCTCCGTTTATCCCGAGGAGTCCGGCCTGCCAACCGGCGAGGATGCCGAGATGCATCACTACATCTATACGCCCGAGTCCCGCCAACTGGTGATCGACTCCTACGGCGTGTTTACGGTGGAGGAACTGACCGTCGACCGGTTGCGTCTCGCAGGATCGAAGGGCGTCATCGACCTGGCTTTCTATGCAGGCATCGATCCCGCCGTGTCGCCGACGTCCTATTATTAAAATCGGAGCGATATGCGTGCATTCAAATCTATGCTGCGGTGGTGTGTTGCCTGTGGGGCGCTGTTGCTGGCCGTGGCCTGCGACCGGCAGGAGCAGTTGAACAGGGAGATGCGGGAGAATCTGACCACCGGATACTGGCAGGCGGGGACCGACGACAGCCAACTCGTGCGTTTCACTACATCGGGCGAAGTGTTCTATTTCCGTTGCGCCCCGGTGGCGGGCAGTTCGTCGATCGATGCCTGTTATGATGCGGCAGCCCAGCCCCACACCGGCTATGCGGTGGATTTCCTGAACAACACGCTGTGTCTGCTGCCCGACGACTGGTTCAACATCCTTCATCTGACGGAGGATGCGCTGACCCTGCAGGCCGACGGCGGGGAGCCCGTGTTCTACGTGAAGGTGTCGGCCTCGCGCGTCACGGTGCTGACCGAAGAGGAATTTCTGGAGAAACATCCGGCCGAATCCTGATCCGCACCGGATGCCGGAGGGGCGTTCCGCGGCGGGTAACCTCCTTGAAGAGGCAATCTTGCGGGGCAAAATTTGCACTCCGCAGGTAAAAATATTATCTTTGCGCGTTTGTATGGCCGGTCGGTTGGTCCGGTCGTGCGACCGGCGCCACGGCGGCGCCGAAGAACAGTGCAACAATCAAATATCACAAGTATAACGAAGATGAACATTACAAGAGAAAACCGCGAAGGCCAGGTCTCGGTCATCAAAGTTACCGTCGGCGAGGCCGACTACAAGGAGGCAGTAGACAAGAAGCTGCGTGAATATCGCCGCAAGGCCAATGTGCCGGGCTTCCGTCCGGGCATGGTTCCGATGAGCCTCATCAACAAGATGTACCGCAAGGGTGTCGTTGCCGAGACGGCTTACAAAACGGCTTCCGATGCAGTTTTCGAATATATCGATAAGGAGAAGATCGACTACGTGGGCGACGTGCTTCCCAGCGACGAGCAGGGTGCGTTCGACTTCGACAACAACACCGAACACGAGTTCGTATTCGAGATCGGTCTGGCTCCCGAGATGGAGATCGACCTCTCGGACAAGGACAAGCTGACCCGCTACAAGATCAAGGTTTCCGACGAGATGCGCAGCGGCTTCCGCTCCAACTTCCTGCGCCGCTACGGCCGTCTGGTCGATGTGGAGGAGGTGACCAGCGACGAGGCCATCACCGGCAAGCTCGACAACGGTGAGATCACCGTCGAGGAGGGTTACGTCGGCCTGATCTCGCTCGGCGAGGAGGCCCGCAAACCGTTCATCGGCAAGAAGGTGGGCGACGAGATGATCGTCAACGTGAACGAGATCTATCCCAACGCTTCGCAGCGCGCATCGGTGCTGGGCGTCAAGGAGTCCGAGCTGGAGTCGGTAAAACCCGAGTTCAAGCTGACCATCAAGCAGATCCGCAAGTTTGCCGAGCCGGAACTGACCGAGGAGTTCTTCAAGATGGCCTTCCAGGACGGTTCGGTAACCGACGAGAAGGGTTTCGAGGCCCGCATCGACCAGCTGCTTGAGGCCGATCTGAACCGTGAGGCCGACTACGTCTTCGCCACCGAGGTGCGCAACTTCCTGCTGGAGAAGATCAACCCGACCATGCCGGAGGAGTTCCTGAAACGCTGGCTCTTCACCATCAACGAAGGCAAGTTCTCGAAAGAGGAGATCGAGAAGGAGTTCCCCGCTTTCCTCAAGATGATGAAATGGAACTTCATTCAGAAGAAGATCGGCGACAAATACGGCGTCAAGGTCGAGCAGGACGACATGCTGAACGAGGCCAAGGCTTATGCCGCCGCCCAGTTCGCCCAGTACGGCATGACCAATATTGACGACGAGACGCTGACCAAGTATGCCCACTCGATCCTCGGCAACAAGGAGGAGGCCAACCGTGTACTCGACCGGGTTTACGAGAAGAAGATCGTCGAGGCCATTACGCCGCTGGTAAAGATCTCCAACAAGTCGGTTACGCCGGAGGAGTTGGGCAAGATCTTCGACAAGATGACGAAATAATCCCCCTCGCACGAGGGAACCAGGATGCTCCTGTCCCGGAGGGGCAGCAGGTTATTTCCCCGTATCGGTACCGGTACGGGGAAATTTTGCTAACCGCCCGTCCGGAGATCCGTCCGGCGGATGCAGGGAGCTCCGCATTACTGCCATACCATGAAAAACGACTTTGAAAAATATGCCGTCGGGCACCTGGGCATCAACTCCCACACGCTGTCCGACTACACCGCGGCCGTGTCGTCGGCCTACGTGTCGCCGACGATCATCGAGGAGCGCCAGCTGAACGTGGCGGCCATGGATGTCTTTTCGCGGTTGATGATGGACCGCATCATCTTCCTCGGCGCTCCCGTGACGGACGATGTGGCCAACATCATCCAGGCCCAGCTGCTCTACCTCGAAGCGGCCGACCGCAACAAGGATATCAGCATCTACATCAACTCGCCCGGCGGTTCGGTCTATGCCGGACTGGGCATTTATGACACCATGCAGCTCGTGGCGCCGGATGTGGCGACCATCTGTACGGGCATGGCCGCCAGCATGGCCGCCGTGCTGCTGACGGCCGGTACGACCGGCAAGCGTACCGCACTGCCCCATGCACGCGTGATGATCCACCAGCCGCTGGGCGGCGTGCAGGGTCAGGCTTCCGATATTGAGATTACGGCCCGTCAGATTCTGCAGCTCAAGCGCGAGCTCTATGAGATCCTTGCCCAGCACAGCGGCAAGAAGGTGGTTGCGATCGCCAAGGATGCCGACCGCGACTACTGGCTCACGGCACCGGAGGCCGTGGCCTACGGATTGATCGACCATGTGGTAACCAGCAACAAGAAAGGAAACGATGGCAGAGAAGAATAACCGCAACGGCCGTCAGGAGGTCGAGCGCTGCTCGTTCTGCGGCGCGCCGATCACCGAGGTGGCCATGCTCTTTTCGGGCGCCAACGGCGCGGCGATCTGTGACCAGTGCATTGCGCGGGGGTATGAAACGCTCAGCGAGCATCACCTGACGGCGGAGTCCGCCGCCCGCGATGAGGCCCGCATCGACCGGAGCGAACTGATGAAGCCGGCCGAGATCAAGGCCTTCCTCGATCAGTATGTGATCGGGCAGGATGCCGCCAAGAAGACGCTGTCGGTGGCGGTATACAATCACTACAAGCGGCTGCTGCACCTCGACGAGGCCGGTCGCGGAGATGATGTGGAGATCGACAAGTCGAACATCATTCTGGTCGGCGAGACGGGTACGGGCAAGACCCTGCTGGCCCGTACGATTGCCCGCATGCTCCACGTGCCGTTCACCATCGTGGATGCCACGGTGCTGACCGAGGCGGGCTATGTGGGCGAGGATGTGGAAGGCATCCTCACGCGGCTGCTGCAGGCGGCCGACTACAATGTGGCGAAGGCCGAGCGGGGCATTGTCTTCATCGACGAGATCGACAAGATTGCCCGCAAGAGCGACAACCCCTCCATTACGCGCGACGTATCGGGCGAAGGCGTGCAGCAGGCCCTGCTGAAGATTCTGGAGGGTACGGTGGTGAATGTTCCGCCGCAGGGAGGCCGCAAGCATCCCGACCAGAAGTTCATTCAGGTCAATACCTCGAACATCCTCTTCATCTGCGGCGGCGCCTTCGACGGCATCGAGAAGCGGATTGCCCGCCGGTTGAATACCCATGCCGTCGGTTACGGCGTGCACGACCGCGAGGAGGTGAACCGCGAGCGGCTGTTGCAGTACATCACGCCGCAGGATCTGCGCAGCTACGGGCTGATCCCCGAGATCATCGGCCGACTTCCCGTGCTGACCTACCTCGATCCGCTGGATCGGGCGACGCTCCGCATGATTCTGACCGAACCGAAGAATGCCATCATCAAGCAGTATGTCCGTTTGTTCGAGATGGACGGCGTGAAGCTGGTCTTCGACGAAGAGGTGCTCGACTACATCGTGGACAAGGCGATCGAGTTCAAGCTGGGTGCCCGCGGTCTGCGTTCGATCTGCGAGGCGATCATGACCGACGCCATGTTCGATACTCCGTCGCAGCCCTGCGAGACGCTGCGCATCACCTTGCCCTACGCCCGGGAGCGGGTGGAGCGGGCCAGACTGCATCGCGGCGAGTAGCCGCATGCGCATCATGCCGGTCGGGAGGAAAACGCGCAGCCGTTTTCCTCCCGACTGCTTTTGAAGGGGGCGGAGAGCGGCTGGGCGGCGGGCTGGCCGATGCCGGTCTCCGGACGGTCCGGCGGGGAACGTCCGGGGCGCGCTACTTTGCGGAGCCTCCGGCGGAGAGATATGCGAAAAATGCGTATCTTTGTCCATCACGCGGATATGGTGTAATTGGTAGCCACGTCAGACTTAGGATCTGATGCCTTCGGGCGTGGGGGTTCGAGTCCCTTTATCCGCACAGGGGAGCCTTTGGGGGAGGCTCCTTTTTTTATGCCCCTTCGGTGTGGATTGCAACAACGGGGGGGCAATGCATAATGTTGCCAGGGCGCCTTTGATCCTGGAACGGGGTCTGGGGGCGGGTCGGCCATGTATGGTAGACAGGAAGTCTGGGCGAATGGTTGGCCGGCAAGGCATGGAGAGGGGCCGAATTGCAAATTTTGCAACAAATTCCTATCTTTAGTTGTAGCGGCGTCCGCGTTACGCGGTCATGGCAACAGGCGCGAACCGTTGATGTATGATGGATACGAAGCGGTTGCCCCCACGATGTGGCTCGTGGGGGACGTCGTGCGCTGCGCACAATAGTACACAATAGAGGCTGAAGTATGAAGACCATCTTTATTACAGGAGGTTCGACCGGAATCGGTGCTGCCTCCGTGCGAAAATTTATTGCAGAGGGCTGGAATGTCGGCTTTATGGACATCAATACGCAAGCAGCCTGCGAACTGGTCGAGGAGTTGAATTGCCCGGATCGGCTGCTTTTTACCGAAGGCAATACCCGTACGCGGAGCGACATTCACCGGGCTGTCGAAAATACCGTTGCCCGGTTCGGTTCACTGAACAGCGTCTTTGCCAATGCGGGCATTCATCGCTGCAATACCATTCTTGACATTGCCGACGAGGAACTCGATCTGATGATCCAGACCAACATCTACGGTACGGTAAATACCCTGCGTGAGGCGATTCCCCCGATCATAGAGGCAGGCGGCGGCTCCATCGTAATCAATGCTTCGGATCAGTGGTTCGTGGGCAAGCCCCACAGTTTTGCCTATGGCCTGACCAAGGGAGCGCTCGGACAGATCACCCGCAGTCTGGCCATCGACCTGGGGCCGAAGAACATTCGCGTCAATGCGGTCTGTGCCGGCACGATCCGCACGCCGCTGGTTGATAATCTCTTCGTGAAATTTGCCGAGGAGAACCATTGCAGCGTTGAGGATTACTGGCGCAAGGAGAATGCGCTCTACATGCGGGGTTATGCCGGTCAGCCCGAAGAGGTGGCAGAAGTGGTTTATTTCCTCGCGTCGGATGCCTCGAGTTTCTGCACCGGTTCCCATTATCTGGTGGACGGCGGTCTCGTGGCCGGTTGATGCCCGAGGCGGCCAATCTTTCCATTAGTCCCGTGCGGTACGAACGAATGCGCGTGCCGTACGGGACTGCTTTATTCAGCGTCCGGGGCAGCGGGCTCGAGTCGTTGAGGCGGTACGGGTCCGGGCCGGACGGGGAAAAAGAAAAACGGCCTCCGAGATTCGGAAGCCGTTTGCCGTTGGGGTGGAAGATGGGTCTCGAACCCACGACACCCAGAACCACAATCTGGTGCTCTACCAACTGAGCTACATCCACCATGTCAAGTCCTTTCGGGCTTTGCGTGGCAAAGGTAGTGTAAAAAATCGGTTTTGCAAAAAAAATGTGAACATAGTTATTGTTTCGCGCCGTTCCGGCCGGGCAGGGTCGGCAGGGTCTCCGTCCACAGTGCGCGCTGCATCGCTTTGGGCGGCACGATAACACGCAGGGCGTTGTGGGCGCACCGGATGTCGATCGGGAACGACGGTCCCGGCTGACCGTCCATGTCGGTGTGTTCGTCGCGCGTGGAGAGGGCGTGCAGGTGGCTGCACTTGATGTGGACGATGCCCGACGGATAGCCCTTGCGCAGGACGATATTGGGCAGGTAGCGCATGGCGGTGCGCAGCGGAGTGAGCGGGCTGTCGCCCTTCAGGATCAGTACGTCGAGCAGGCCGTCGTCGCCCTCCGACTGGTAGGCGATGGGGAGCGTGCCGGCCGTGCGGCCGTTGAAGACGAAGAAGATCACCGCCTTGCCGTCGAAGTCGCCGCCGTCGGTGCGGATCGACAGGTCCATGCTGCGGAAGCGGGGCAGGTCGCCGATGCCGTTGATGTAGTAGGCGATCTTGCCGAGGTTGTTTTTCCAGGCGGTTGGGGTCTTCTGGGAGACGTCCGTGAAGAGACCGCAGCTGAAGACATTGACGAAGTAGCGGCCGTTGGCGATACCCAGGTCGACCGGCTGGACGGCACCCTCCAGGATGGCCCGGCATGCCTCCATCGGATCCTGCGGCATGCCGAGCAGGGTGGCGAAGTCGTTGGCCGTGCCGACGGGCAGCACGGCGATGGGGATGTCGGGGCCGCAGGCCTTGATGTGGTTGACGAGGTAGTTGAGCGTGCCGTCGCCGCCCGCCAGCAGCAGGTGGTCGAACGACTCGGAGGCGGCCGCCTCGATGGTGAGCCGGTCGGTGTCGTCGAAGCGCAGCCGGTAAAGGGTCATGCGGTAGCCGTGGTCCTGATAGCAGGCGACAATGTCGTCCAGATAGTCCGTTACGGGATGGTCGCCCGATGCGGGGTTGTAGAGGAAGAGAACGTTGCGGAGCATGGCGGCGTTAGAGATAGTGTTGCATGGCCTCCGAGGTGTGGATCTTCATCGAACCGTCGGGTTGGGCGTAGATCAGCAGGGCGGCGATGTCGGGGTGCTCCTGCAGCAGGGCGAGCGCATCGTCCAGACCGAGGGCGATGAACATGGTCCCCAGCGCGTCGGCCCGGGCGCAGCTTTCGGCGATCACCGTGGCCGAAAGGAGGTTGCTGGCCGTGTTGCGGCCCGTGATCGGGTCGATGATGTGCGTGTAGCGGGTGCCGTCCTCCCCGGTGTGGAAGTTGCGGTAGTTGCCCGAAGTGGCTACACCCACGCCCGATACGTGGAGTACGGTCATGGTGTGCTCGCCGGGGATGTAGTTGCCCTCGTAGGGGGTGTCGATGGCGATGCTCCACGGCTTGCCCGAGGGATTCGTGCCGCGGCAGAAGATCTCGCCGCCGATGTTGACCAGGTAGCGTTCCGACCCCTCGCTCTCCAGCATGGCGGCCACCCGGTCCACGATGTAGCCTTTGGCGATGGAGTTGAGATCGATGCGGGTCTGGGGATATTGCTTGACGAGGCGGCCGTCGCGGACGTCGATCTTGCGGTAGCCGACATATTGCAGTACCGAGTCGATGTCGATGCCCTCGTGCTGCGGGTCGTTCAGAAAGCCGTAGGCCTCGACCAGCGGCAGGATGGTGATGTCGTACCGTCCGCCGGAGAGTTCGCTGACGCTGCGGGCCAGGGCGATGTTGCGGGCGATGTCGTCGTTTACCCGGTCGGTCTCGTTGCGGTTGAGGCGGCTCAGTAGGGAGTTTTCGTTGAAGACCGAGAGGGTGGTGTCGGCCTCGGCGAAGATCGCCTCGACGCGTTGGCGGAGGCTGTCGGGTGCACGGTCGGCTACCGTGACGGAATAGACGGTGCCCAGCGCGAAACCTTCGATGGAGGTGGCGGGCGTGCGGCGTTCGGCGCAGGCGGTCAGCAGCAGAACGGACATGAGAAACGATACGAGCAGATGGCGCATGGCGGATTGTGACAAAAAGGCGGGCGTCGCGGAGGAGGCCTGCCTGCGCAAAGATAAAAAAAACGGGAAAATTGGGAGCGTATTGATAAAGTTGATAACTTTGCCGTCCATTGAAAGTATAACGCCGGAAGGCAATTACAGACAGTAATAATGGAAAAATTCACGACCGTCGAAGGTCTGAAGGGCGCACTGGCCGCCCGTAAAGGTTCGTCGGTAGGTCTCGTGCCTACAATGGGAGCGCTGCACGACGGACATGTGTCGCTGGTACGCAGGGCGCGTGCCGAGAACGACACGGTAGTCGTCAGCGTATTTGTCAATCCTACCCAGTTCAACGACAAGAACGATTTGCGCAATTACCCCCGCACGCCGGAGGCCGATCTGGAAGTGCTGCGCAAAGCCGGTGCCGATATCGTTTTCATGCCGACCGTCGAGGAGGTCTATCCCGAACCGGATACCCGCGTATTCGATTTCGGCCAGCTCGACAAGGTCATGGAGGGAGCAACCCGTCCCGGCCATTTCAACGGTGTGGGCCAGGTGGTCAGCCGGCTGCTCGAACTGGTAAAGCCCGACCGGGCCTATTTCGGCGAGAAGGATTTCCAGCAGATCGCCGTCATCAAGGAGCTGGTGCGTCAGCTGGCCATTCCGGTGCAGATCGTCGAGTGTCCCATCGTGCGTGAGGCGGACGGCCTGGCGCTGAGCTCGCGCAACCTGTTGCTGACGGCCGAGCACCGTGCCGCGGCGCCGATGATCCATGCCGCCATGCAGGCCGAGGCCGAAACGGCTGGCACCAAGAGTGTGGAGGAGACCGAGCGCGACGTGATCGCCCGTGTGGAGAAGAGCCCGCTGCTGAAGGTGATCTACTTCCAGCTGGTGGACGAAGATACGCTGCAACCCGTGAAGGATTGGAAATCGGCCGCCCATGTGCGCGGATGCATCGCCGTGCAGGCCGGAGAGATCCGTCTGATCGACAACCTGCGCTTCCTATGATGACAATCGAGGTACTCAAGTCGAAGATTCACCGCGTGACGGTGACCGAGGCGAATCTGAACTACGTGGGCAGCGTCACGATCGACGAGGATCTGCTCGATGCGGCCAACATTATCGAGGGCGAGAAGGTGCAGATCGTGAATATCAACAACGGCGAGCGGATCGAGACTTACGCCATCAAGGGCGAGCGCGGCCGCGGCCAGATCTGCCTGAACGGTGCGGCTGCCCGCAAGGCCGCCGTGGGCGACGTGGTGATCATCATCTCCTATGCCGCCATGGAGTTCGAGGAGGCCAAACGGTTCCGTCCGTGGGTCATCTTCCCCGATACGGCGACCAACCGGCTCGTGAAATAGTCCGGTCGCAGGAACGACGCAGGCGTCCGAGACCCCGTGGCGGGTTTCGGACGCTTTTTTTACGATTCGCGGAAACGCTTTGGTTTTACGGGGTTTTTGAACTATCTTTGAAAAAATAAATTCGTTCGGACAGATTTGTCGACATGCGTTTCTTGAGCGCCATAGCCGCGGGGTTGTTCGCCTTTGTGCTGCGAATCCGCCATCTGCTCTACGATTCGGGGATCATCGGCCACTATACGGCCGACATTCCGGTCGTGTGCGTGGGCAACATTACCGTCGGCGGTACGGGGAAAACCCCCTTCACGGAGTTTCTGATCGACCGGCTCGGGCGGCGTTTCACGATTGCCGTCCTGTCGCGCGGCTACGGCCGTCGGACGAAGGGCTACCTGGAGGTGCAGACCAACTCCTCGTTCCTGAATGTAGGCGACGAACCCAAGCAGATCAAGCGCAAGTATCCCGATACGGTGGTCGTGGTGTGCGAGAAACGGGCGGAGGGAATCCGCCGGATCCGGCAGGAGCATCCCGAGGTGGATCTGATCCTGCTCGACGACGGGTTCCAGCACCGGCGGGTCGAGCCGAAGGTCGATATCGTGCTGATGGACTACACGCGGCCCATTTGGGAAGACTACATGCTGCCGCTGGGCAATCTGCGCGACCTCCCCTCCCAGATGGCGCGGGCCAACATCGTGGTGGTCACCAAGACGCCGACGAACATTACCCCCATCGACCGCCGCATAGCGGTCAAGTCGCTGAATCTCTTTCCCTATCAGTCCGTTTTCTTTACGACCATGCGGCAGGGCGAGCTGCAGCCTCTCTTCCCCGGTGCGGAGGGGCTCGTCGAGCCGAAGCAGCACATTGCCGTCATGGCCGGCATCGGCAATCCGAAGGCGATGCTCGGATCGCTCGGGACGCGCTACCGCATCACGCGGGAGTGGCTCTTCCGCGATCACCACGTCTATCGCGTGCGGGAGCTGCAGCGCATCGTCGGGGAGCTGGCCACACTGCCGCCCGATACGGTGGTGGTGACCACCGAGAAGGATGCCGTGAAGCTGACCAACAGCCGCAAGGTGCCCGTGGAGTTGCAACGGCGGCTCTACAAGATTCCCGTGCGGCTGTCGTTCTACGAGGGCGACGAGGAGGTGTTCCTGGCCGAACTCTGCCGGCAGATTCGCTCGCGCGACTGACGGAGGGGACGAACGGAAAGACAACGCATCATCAACCGGTTTTGCACCGGAGCGGGTCGGCCTGCGGGCGGCGCGTGCCGGTGCCGAAAGCAAGTCAATATGTTGGAACAGATCAAACATACGGCGGCGTTCATTCAGGAGCGCATCGCCGGATTCCGCCCCGAAGTGGGCATTATCCTCGGTACGGGCCTCGGGGGCCTGGTCGAGCACATCGATGTGAAACATGCGGTGGAGTATGCCGATATTCCCGATTTCCCCGTCTCGACGGTGGAGGGCCATCGCGGCCGGCTGATCTTCGGCCTGCTCGGGGGCCGGCGCATCGTGGCCATGCAGGGACGTTTCCACTACTATGAGGGCTATACGCCCCAGCAGGTGGTCTTTCCCGTGCGGGTCATGAAGATGCTGGGCATCGAGCGGCTCTTCGTGTCGAACGCCAGCGGCGGCACCAACCCGACCTTCCGGGTGGGCGACCTGATGGTGATTACGGATCACATCAACCTGATCCCCAATCCGCTGATCGGCCGCAATCTGGACGAACTGGGCCCGCGCTTCCCCGACATGAAGCACGCCTACGATCCGGCGCTCATCGCGCTGGCCACGGAGATCGCCGGGCGGGAGCGGATTAAACTCCAGTACGGCTGCTATGTGGGACTGACGGGGCCGACCTTCGAGACCCCCCACGAGTACGGCTACGTGCGGGCGATCGGCGGCGATGCGGTGGGTATGTCCACCACGCCGGAGATCATTGCGGCGCGCCACATGGGGCTGCCCTGCTTCGGCGTCTCCATCATCACCGATCTGGCTTCGGACGAGTCGGTGTCGCACGAGATCGTGCAGCAGCAGGGTCGTCGGGCGGAGGCCGAGATGTCCCGCCTCTTCATCGGCATGCTGGAACGGCTGGCCTGAACAACGGACAAGCGGTGACGGCCGGTGGGCCTGCCCCGGAGCGGGGCCTGACGGGCCGGCCGTTGGAAAACATAAAGCAAAAAAGGAAAGCGTATGATCAATAAAGTGATTCTGATCGGCAACGTGGGCATGGATCCCGAGATCAGAACGTTGGAAAGCGGTGTGAAGATGGCGCGTCTGCGGATTGCCACCACCGAACGGCTCTACAATCGCGAGGCGCAGGAAGCCCGCGAACACACCGAATGGCACACGGTGGTGCTGTGGCGCAACCTGGCCGATGTGGCGGACCGTTTTGTCCGCAAGGGATCCCAGGTCTATATCGAGGGACGCCTGCGCAGCCGGGAGTGGACCGACCAGCAGGGGGCCAAGCGGACTACCGTGGAGATTCTGGCCGATGACATGAAGATGCTGGGACGGCGTTCCGACAACAATGGCGGTCAGTCCGGCGGCCAGCACTACGGCGGCGGATCGGCCCCGCAGGGCGGTTATGGCAGCGGCAGCTCCTACGGCGGCCAGCAGCAGGGATACGGCCAGCAGGGCGGCTATGGCGGAGGGTACGGCGCCGGTGCGGCGTCCGCTCCGGCAACACCGGCTCCGGCCGCTCCGGAGGTCGATGTGAACAACGATCCCGACGACCTGCCCTTCTGATCGGCGGCAGGTTCCGCGAAACGGAAAAACGGCTGTCTGCACTGCGGGTGCGGACAGCCGTTTTTGCATGGCGGTCGGGCCGTTCAGACCAGTTCGTCGGTCAGCCGGCGGAAGGTGGCAGCGGCCGGTGCTTTTTCGTAGAGGATGCGGTACACGGCGTCGGCGATGGGCATGCGGATGTCGAAACGCTTGTTGATCTGGTTGATGCAGGCCGACGAGTAGTATCCTTCGGCCACCATGGTCATTTCGATCATGGTGTTCTTGACGGAGTAGCCCTTGCCGATCATCGTGCCGAAGGTGCGGTTGCGGCTGAATTTCGAGTAGCAGGTCACCAGCAGGTCACCCAGATAGACCGAGGCGTTGAAGTCGCGCGGGGCGGGGTAGGTGCGTTCCATGAAGCGGTCCATCTCCATGGCGCTGTTGGCAATCAGCACGGCGATGAAGTTGTCGCCGTAGCCCAGTCCGTTGCAGATGCCCACGGCCAGCGCGTAGATGTTCTTCAGGACGGCGCCGTACTCCACGCCGTAGATGTCGGTCGAGTAGACGGGGTGGATGTAGCGCGAACGGAACTTTTCGCCGAGGATCCGGGCGTTTTCGAGATCCTTGCAGACCATCGTGAGGAAGGTGAGGCGCTCCATGGCCACCTCTTCGGCGTGGCTGGGGCCCGAAACGATGCCGATGCGGTCGAAGGGGACGCCGTAGTCCTGGTTGAGGAACTCGGCAATGGTGATGTATTCGCCGGCGATGATGCCCTTGATGGCCGACACGATGAACTTGTCCTCCAGCGAGACGGTCAGCGGTTCGAGGGTCGTCTTGATGTAGGCCGAGGGGACGGCCAGGACGATGATGTCGGCATTGGCGATCACCTCGTTCACGTCACCCGACACGGCCAGCCGGCTGGCGTCGAGGTGGACATCCTGCAGGTAGCGGGCGTTGGTCCCGTTGGCGGCGATGCTCTCGCGGATCTCCGGCTCGCGGATATACCAGCCGACCCGTTTCTCGTTCTCCAGCAATATCTTGACGATGGCCGTAGCCCAGCTTCCGGCTCCGATGACCGCACAGCGTGCGGCGGGATTGATCTGATATTTCATGACCCTTTTGCGATGTTTCGAAAAGTAAAGGTACCAATTTTTGGGTATGGATGGATCGTTGCGGGTGATTTCCGTCCGTTGCGGGCCGCCGTTGCCAAACATACGAAAGGCCGTGGCATCACGCGTACGGCCTTTCTGAGTAATCTGATAACCTTAATTTATGAAAAGTGGATATTCTGCTTTTTCGGGGGTGGAAGGCGGAGCGCATCGGGGAAAACCGTTGCTGTCCGCGGTATCTCCTTTCACCAAGAGTAAAGGTAGAAAATGGAATTCATATATGCAATAAATATTTGACATTTTTTACGTTTTTTAAGATTTCGCGGCCAAAGGACGGGGAAGGAAGGGAAAATGATGGGAAAGGGGGCGGTGGCATGCCGGCCGGAAAAACAAAAGCCCCGTCCGCAACAGGCGGACGGGGCGGTGTGATCCCGACGGGATTCGAACCCATATCGTAAGAACCGGAATCTTAAATTCTATCCATTGAACTACGGGACCATGGGGATGAAACCACTGCAAAGGTGCGACTTTTTTCCGGGATTTTCAACAAATTCGGCAGAATCTGGCTATTTTTGACCGAATCAACCGCCCGGGAGGGGGCGCCGCATGGGGCTCATGATGCCGGTAATGGTTGATTGTCAGCAGAATAAGCAGGGGGGGATAACGATGGTGCTGGACGATTGGCAACGGATCGAAAAGGTGGTGCGGTGGGCAGGTCTGTCCGTCAACGCCTTTGCGCTGCACATCGGTCTCCACCGGGGCGAGAATCTCTATCAGATCAAGCGCGGTAACAACGGCATCAGCAAGGAGCTGGCCGAGCTGATCGTGGCCCGCTATCCCGAGATCAGCCGGGCCTGGCTGGTGACGGGCGAGGGGGAGATGTTTGCCGGCGGCACCGCCGTCCGGAGCATGATCCCCGTTTACGACACGGATGTGATCTGTCTGGCGCAGATGGAGCGCCTGCCGCAGCCCGCGGGGCAGATTGTCCTGCCGCGGGCGGGGGCGGTTTCGTTCGCTGCACCGTTGCTCAACCGGACCATGGAGCCCGACCTGCCCAACGGAGCGCTGCTGCTGTTGGCGGCCGTGGAGCTCGCCGACCTGTTGCCCGGCTACGCCTACCTGGTCGTGACCGACCGGATGGCGGTCGTGCGGCGCGTGCTGCGTGCGGAGGAGGATCCGGAGCAGCTCCGGCTGGTGGCGGCCAACCCTACCTACGGCGAGGTGCGGATCGGCGAGTACGAGATCCGGGCGCTGTATCGGGTCAAGGGATATGTATGGTATGAGCTGTGAGGCGCAGCTGCCCGCAGCGTGGAAAAATCATTATAAAAATAATCGGAAGAAACATGTTTTCGGGAATCGTGGAGCGGATGGCTACGGTGGTGGCGATCCGGGAGGAGAGACAGAACAAAACCTTTACGCTGCGCAGCGAGATTGCCGGCGAGCTGAAGATCGACCAGAGCATCTCACACAACGGCGTCTGCCTGACCGTCGAATCCATCGAAGGGGATACCTATACGGTGACGGCGATCTACGAGACGCTCATCAAGTCGAACCTCGGCCTGCTGCAGGTGGGCGACCGCGTGAACATCGAGCGCAGCATGCGTCCCGATGCGCTGCTGGACGGCCATATCGTGCAGGGTCATGTCGATCAGACGGCCGTCTGCCGGGCGGTGGACAATGCCGACGGCAGCTACTACTATACGTTCGCCTACGAGCCGAAGGGGGACAACGTGACCGTGGAGAAGGGCTCCGTGGCCGTGAACGGTGTCAGCCTGACGGTGGTCAATTCCCGCGAGGGGTCGTTCCAGGTGGCGATCATTCCCTACACCTACGAACACACCAACTTCAAGGACATTCGGGTCGGTTCGGTGGTGAACATCGAGTTTGACATCATCGGCAAGTACATCGCGCGGCTGATGAAGAATTACCTGTCCCGTTAGGACGGAACAACCGGTCGGAGCCATGGCGGAGCGGAGCGGAACGCGGGAGGAGCAGGAGTCCCAGCCGGTGCTGACGGTGCGCGAGCAGGTGGCGCTGCTACCCTCCACACCGGGGGTCTATCAGTTCGTCAACCGGGCCGGCGAGGTGATCTACGTGGGCAAGGCGAAGAATCTGAAGCGCCGCGTCTCGTCGTATTTCATGGAATCGCGTCCCCACTCCTCCAAGATCCGGATGATGGTGCGGCAGATTACCGCCCTGAGGCACATCGACGTGCCGACCGAGCAGGATGCCCTGCTGCTCGAAAATTCGCTCATCAAGACGCTCCAGCCGCGTTACAACACGCTGCTCAAGGACGATAAGACCTATCCATGGATCGTCGTCCGCAACGAGCCCTTCCCGCGTGTGAGCTCCACGCGGCGGCTGGTGCGCGACGGGTCGTACTACTTCGGCCCCTATTCGTCGGTGATGGTGCAGAAAAACATGCTGGAGCTGATTCACGGCCTCTATCAGGTGCGCACCTGTTCGCTCAACCTCGCGCCGGAGGCGATCGCGCGGGGACGGTACGGCGTCTGCCTGCAGTACCACATCGGCAACTGCAAGGGACCCTGCGTGGGGCGGCAGAGCGCGGAGGAGTATGCGGCCGTCATCGAACGGGTCAAGAAGACCCTGCGGGGCGACCTGCGTGCCACGCGGGAGTATCTGCACGAGCAGATGATGGCCGCGGCGGCCGAGATGAAGTTTGAGGTGGCCGCCCAGTACAAGCACCGGTTGGCCCTGTTGGACAACTACGAGAGCAAGTCGGTGATCGTGAGCACCACGCTCCACCGGCTCGATGTCTTCTCGCTGCTGATGGACGAGGCCGACGGTACGGCTTACTGCAATTACGTGAAGGTCTCCGACGGCACGGTGGTCAACAGCTTCACCGTGCAGCTGTCGGTCGGAGCCGAGGCCGACGAGCGGGAGGTGCTCTCGCGGGCCATTCTGGAGATCAGCGACCGCCTGTCGGGCACGCTGGCGCGCGAGGTGGTGGTGCCCTTCCTGCCCGAGGAGGGGCTGTTCGGCGAGGAGGTGAAGTTTACGGTGCCCGTGCGTGGCGACCGGCTCAAGCTGCTGGAGTTCTCCCAGCGGAGCGCGAAGCTCTACCGGCTCGAAAAGCTCAAGAACCTGGAGATCAAGAATCCCGAGAAACATACCGACCGGCTGATGGAGGCCATGCGGCGGGCGCTGTACATGGACGTTCAGCCGCGCCACATCGAGTGCTTCGACAACTCCAACCTGCAGGGAACCTATCCCGTGGCCTCGTGCGTCGTGTTCCGCGACGGCAAGCCTTCGCGCCGCGAATACCGCCACTTCAATGTCAAGACGGTGATCGGACCGGACGACTTCGCCTCGATGCGCGAGATTGTGCGGCGGCGTTACAGCCGCCTGCTGGCCGAGGGGGCCGAGCTGCCCGACCTGATCGTGGTGGATGGCGGCAAGGGGCAGTTGAGCGCAGCCTACGGTGTGTTGTGCGAATTGGGACTGGAACACAGGATCGCCATCGTGGGCTTGGCCAAGCGCATCGAGGAGATCTTTTTCCCGAACGATCCGGAGCCCTACTACCTGGACAAGACGGGCGAGCCGCTCAAGGTCATCATGCACCTGCGCGACGAGGCGCACCGCTTCGGCATCACCTTCCACCGCAACAAGCGGTCGGCCGGTTTCATCCGTTCGCAGCTTGAGGAGATCGAGGGGGTCGGGGTGAAGAGTGCGGCAGCTCTGATGAAACGTTTCCGGAGCGTGGCCCGCATTCGGGAGGCCTCCGAGGCGGAACTGGCCGAGGTGGTGGGCGCGGCGCGTGCCCGTCGCGTGTGGCTCCACTTCCACGACGGGGAGACGGCTGCTGCGGTGCCCGATACCGAGGCCGAGGCCGAGGCGCCGGAGGAATCCGTCTAGTAATCAAACAAATGAAGAGATGAACGGCAGGCTGTCCTGTGTGGTGACACGGGAGGAGCGGCCGGAGATCTCTGTCTGGCCGGTGCGGCGAATCGGCGGTTGGGACAATGGCCGGGCCGTTGCCCGAACGAATAACAAGGAATCGAAAAACAACATACATCATGCCTACCATCAGACTACATGCGGTGGCGAAGGAGCGGATCCTGGCCGTTGCCCCCGCCCTGTGCCGCGATCTGGCTGTCGCCTTTGCGACCGAACCGGACAACGTTGCCCTGGAGATCGTGACGTCGGACTTCATCCGCGAGGGGCGGCTCGACGCCGAACCCTATCCCATGGCGGAAATCATCGCCTTTGAGCGCGGCCGGGAGGTGGAGGCCGCGGCGGCCCGGGTGCTGACCGAGGCGCTGCGCGGGGTCGGCTATCCCTATTGTGAGGTCTATTACCTCTACCTGCAGCCCCGCAGCTATTTCTGCGACGGGGTGAGCTGCGAATAGGAGCGGGCCCGTTCCGGCGGCGTTTGCCGGTCAGCGGAGCTGGATTTCCTGGATTTTTTTGGTATATTTGTATGACAACCCCTGCGGCGGAGCCTATCGGCCGTGCGGCGGAGGGTGTCGAAACAACCCGATCCGAAGCGCATGAGCGGCAGTAAAAAGTCCTACAGAATCCAGGTGGCGTTGAGCCTGTCGAATGTCAATGCCGACTTTCTGCAGCTCATCCTCTGCATGATGGTCAGCCACTACATGATCGGCAATCCGCTCTACGGCGGGGCGCTGTTCCTGTTTGCGAACATCTGGATTCTCTATTTCGAGAGCGGACTGCGCTTTCTGCGCCGGAGCCGAAGGCCCGAGCGGGCCGTCGAGTGGCCCATGTGGACCCTCCTGTCGCTGTCGGTCTTTGCGGGGCTGGCGCTGGTGTTCCTCTATCCGGGACGCATGCAGGTCGGACGCACGAACATGGTCTCGTTCTTCGTGCTGCTGATCGCCGCCCGCAGCCTGCTGACCTGGATGGTGAACCGGTCGCTGGACCGGCCGGGAGCGACCCAACGCATCTACAAGGGACTCTACCAGCTGCTTTTTTTCATTCCCTGTGCGGTGTTCGCGTGGCTGATCATGGACGGCTTCGTCCGCTGGATGATTCTCTGCGGGACGGCCCTGACCGGATTTCTGCTTTCGTTCCAGGGCAGTACGCTCGTCTCGCTGAACAAATACCTGACCCATGCGCGGCAGGACAAGCTGCGGGACATCTTCTCCTATCGCATGTTTGCCAACATGTCGCTCTACGCGCAGGTGGCCCTCAGCCTCGGCGTGCTGATGTATGTCTGCTACGTCTGCTTCGCCACCCCGTTTTTCTCGGCCCGCATCTATCTGCAGGCGGCCGTCTGGATCGTGGCCGTGCTCCTCTGCTCGGAGCTGTTCAAGCGGCTGGCCACCGGCCGGGGGTGGGTGCTCAGCATCAACCTGTTTATGGCCGGTGCGGTCTGCTGGATTGCCGGTTCGCTGATGATGTTCCGGGTGCACGGCCTCTGGAACTCGACGCTGTGGGTGGGCCTGCTGGGGTTCGGACTGGCCTGCATCACGGCCGTCCTCGACCGTTACAACGGGGACTTCAAGCTGGTGGCGCGCATCGCCGGGCGCAAGGTGAGCGACCGGGAGATGTACTTCCGGTCGATGATCACGCAGGTGATTGCCGTCATCGTCTCCAATGCCGTCATGCTGTGCGTGGTGACCGTATGGGTCTTTGTTATTCCCGCCGCACACGAACCCCGGCTTCCGTTCGTCTTCCGGACCTTTCTGCTGGAGCTGCCCGTCGTCTTCATGCTCGCCAGCGTGGGCTTTGCCCTGCGCCAGCCCCTCGACGAACGCCGCCGGCAGAAACTCTTCAACTTCCTACGCTGGAACAACCGCAACAAGTCGGCCGAGCAGAACCTGCACGACAACCTGGTGGGGCGCCGCCGGGTGCGTTTCGGCGTGAAGATCCTTGCCTTCTTCGTGCGTCCCTTCCTCCATCTGCGCGTGGAGGGGCGCGAGAACATGGATATGGCCCACTTCCCCTCGGTGTTCGTCTGCAACCACGGCATCATCTACGGTCCCGTGGCCGCGGTGATCTACCTGCCCACCTATTTCCGCCCGTGGATCGACCGCAAGATGGTGGATCGCGATCTGGCGGCGCAGGAGATGTACGGCCGGTTTCTCTACCGGCTGCCGCTGCTCTCCGCCCGGGCCAAACGGGGCGTGGCCCGGGCGCTGGCCCGGCCGGTGACCTGGGCACTCAACTCGTTCGACCCGATTCCCGTGGAGAAGAACAACCTGCGCAACGTGATGTCCACCTTCAACGACACGGTGTGCGTGCTGAGCGAGGGCGACAACGTGCTGATCTTTCCCGAACGTCCCCGCCGGGTGCGCCGGGGCAACAAGATGACGGTTGAGCACCGCACCGATTCGGTGGGGACGCTGTTTACCGGCTTTGCCAACATCGGCCGGATGTATTACGACAAGACGGGGCAGGCGCTGCGCTTCTATCCGATCTATGCCGGCCGTCGCGACCATACCTTACGGATCGGGGAGCCGGTCGTGTTCGACCCGGCCAATGACGCCCTGGAGGAGAAGCGGCGGATCGCGGCGCTGCTTCACGACCGGATGGCGGCCCTGTGCGCGGCGGGCGAGGCGGCGGGTGAACGGTCCGCCGCGGAGCAGGAATGAGATGAAGCCCGGAAGCGGCGGACAGCCGGCCGGGCATGTGATAATGAAAAACGAACGACGATGAAAAGGATTTGCATGCTTTTGTTGCTGCTCCTGGCCGGTGCGACGGCCGGCCGGAGCCAGTCACCCGCCATGAACGGGTTTATCGAACAGCTTGAAGGGCTGAACAACGAACTGACCGCCGCCATCGCCGCGGGTGACCGGACCACGATGGAGACGGTCTATCTGGAGATCGCGGAACTCTATAACCTGCAGACCGGCGACGTGCGCCAGGCGGCCGCACCGATGATGGGCGGCGTGTGGTACAACATCGCCTGCATGCGGTCGTTGCGGGGGGATGTCAAGGGGGCGGCCGATGCCTTCTCCAAGGCGCTCGATTTCGGTTGGGACGACTACAACTATACGCTGAACGACCCTGATCTGACCAACCTGCGGGCCGATCCCCTGTTCGAGGCGTTGGCCCGGCGCATGCAATAAAGCGCTCGGCCGGAGGCGTTGGCGGGTGGAAAATGCGCTCCGGCGCAAGGAATTCTCGATAATTATCCCTATTTTTGCACGCAACAAAATCCCGATACCATGTCATTCATTGATGAAAGAGTACTTACGGAAGGGCTGACGTTCGACGATGTCCTTCTGGTGCCTGCCTATTCGGAGGTGTTGCCGCGCGAGGTGGACATTACCACCCGGTTTTCGCGCAATATCAAGCTGAACATACCGATCGTATCCGCCGCCATGGATACCGTCACCGAAGCCCCGCTGGCCATTGCGCTGGCTCGGGAAGGCGGTATCGGCGTGATTCATAAGAACATGACCATCGAGCAGCAGGCTGCCCAGGTGCGTCGTGTGAAACGTGCCGAGAACGGCATGATCTATGATCCGGTCACCATTTTCAAGGACAATACCGTGGGCGACGCGCTGCGCCTGATGAAGGAGTACCGCATTGGCGGCATTCCCGTCATCGCGGCCGACAAGACCCTGATCGGTATCGTGACCAACCGTGACCTCCGCTTCCAGAACGACCTCTCGCGGCCGATCGAGGAGGTGATGACCAAGGAGGGGCTGATCACCACCCACAATGCCAATCTGAAGAACGCAGCCGACATCCTGCGCTGCCACAAGATCGAGAAACTGCCGGTAGTGGACGAGCTGGGCCATCTGGTCGGCCTGATTACCTACCGCGACATCACCAAGATGAAGGATCACCCGAATGCCTGCAAGGATGCCAAGGGGCGTCTGTGCGTGGCAGCCGGTGTGGGCGTTACCTCGGACGTGCTCGACCGTGTGAGCGCGCTCTATGCCGAGGAGGTGGATGCCGTGGTGCTCGATACGGCACACGGCCACCACATCAACGTGGCCAATACGCTGCGCAAGATCAAGGCCGCCTATCCCCATCTGGATGTAGTGGCCGGCAACATTGCGACGGGTGCCGCCGCCCGTGCGCTGGCCGATGCCGGTGCCGACGGTGTGAAGGTGGGCATCGGTCCGGGCTCGATCTGTACGACGCGTGTGATCGCCGGTGTGGGCGTACCCCAGCTGACGGCCATCTACGGTGTTGCCAAGGAGTTGAAGGACAGCGGTATTCCGGTTATTGCCGATGGCGGTCTGCGCTACTCGGGCGATATCGTGAAGGCGCTGGCCGCCGGTGGCGACTGCGTCATGGTAGGCTCGCTGCTGGCCGGCGTCGAGGAGTCGCCCGGCGAAACGATCATCTACAACGGCCGTAAGTTCAAATCCTACCGCGGCATGGGTTCCGTGGAGGCCATGAACAAGGGCTCCAAGGACCGCTACTTCCAGGGCGACGAGGTCGATACGAGCAAGTTTGTTCCGGAAGGCATCGAGGCGCGCGTTCCGTTCAAGGGCTATCTGAGCGAGACGATCTACCAGTTGATCGGCGGTCTGAAATCGGGTATGGGTTACTGCGGTGCACCGAATATTCAGGCGCTCAAGCAGGCTAAGTTCGTGAAGATTACTTCGGCCGGTGTGATCGAGAATCACCCGCACGACGTGACCATTACGCGCGAGGCGCCCAACTATTCCCGTGGCAATTAACCGATACGCTTCAATCGGCCGGTGTTCCGACAGGTGCACCGGCCGTTCGGATAACCAGGGAGGATCTGCAATGGGGGCTTTGGTCCACAGGCGGATCCTTCTGTGATTTTCGGTGCGGAGGGTGCCGGCAATCGGCAGCCGCTTCCGCCGGATCCGTGCAATTTCAAACACAACCATACAATAGATGCAGGAAAAGATTTTGATACTCGATTTCGGCTCCCAGTACACCCAGCTCATCGCACGCCGCGTGCGTGAACTGAACGTGTATTGCGAGATCCATCCCTTCAACAAGATTCCGCAGCTGGACGGCTCGGTGAAGGGGGTGATTCTCTCGGGCAGCCCCTATTCGGTGCGCGACAAGGATGCGCCCCAGCCCGATCTGACGGGCATCAAGGGCGTGTTGCCGCTGTTGGGCGTCTGCTACGGCGCACAGTGGCTGGCGCAGCACTACGGCGGTCAGGTCGAGCCGGCCGCTTCGCGCGAGTACGGCCGTGCCATGTTGCAGGTGGGCGACCGCGAGGACGCGCTGCTGAAAGGTCTGCCCGAACGGACGCAGGTGTGGATGTCGCACGGCGACACGATCACCTCGCTACCCGCCAACTACCACGTGACGGCCAGTACGGAGGATGTCCGCAATGCGGCCTACCGCATCGAGGGTGAACCGACGTGGGCCATCCAGTTCCACCCCGAGGTGTATCACTCGACCGACGGTCTGCAGCTGCTCAAGAACTTCGTGGTGGGCATCTGCGGATGCAGCCAGAACTGGAGTTCCGAGTCGTTCGTGGAGAGCTCGGTGCGTGAACTGAAGGAGAAGATCGGGGACGACCGCGTCGTGCTCGGTCTGTCGGGCGGCGTGGATTCGTCCGTGGCAGCCGTGCTGCTCCACCGGGCCATCGGCAAGAACCTCTATTGCATTTTCGTCGATACGGGTCTGCTGCGCAAGGACGAGTTCACGAGCGTGCTGGAGTCCTATCGTCACATGGGGCTGAATGTCAAGGGCGTGCATGCCGGCGACCGGTTCCTCTCCGACCTGAAGGGGGTGACCGATCCCGAAAAGAAGCGCAAGATCATCGGCCGCGATTTCGTGGAGGTCTTCAATGCGGAGGCCAAGGCGATCGAAAACGTGAAGTGGCTGGCACAGGGCACCATCTATCCCGACGTGATCGAGTCGGTGTCGGTGAACGGTCCTTCGGCCACGATCAAGTCGCACCACAACGTGGGCGGCCTGCCCGAGGAGATGCACCTCAAGATCGTGGAGCCGCTCCGGCTGCTCTTCAAGGACGAGGTGCGCCGCGTGGGTCGCACGCTCGGTCTGGATCCGCTGATCCTGGAGCGTCATCCCTTCCCGGGACCGGGTCTGGGCATCCGCATCCTCGGCGAGGTGACGCCCGAGCGCGTAGCCGTGCTGCAGGAGGCCGACAAGATCTACATGGATGCCCTCAAGGAGTGGGGCCTCTATGACAAGGTATGGCAGGCGGGTACGATCCTGCTGCCGGTCAAGAGTGTCGGCGTGATGGGCGACGAGCGCACGTACGAGAGTACGGTGGCGCTGCGTGCCGTGACCTCGACGGACGGCATGACGGCCGACTGGGTACACCTGCCCTACGATTTCCTGGCCCGCGTGTCGAACGACATCATCAACAAGGTGCGCGGCATCAACCGCGTCGTCTATGACATCTCCTCCAAACCGCCGGCAACGATCGAGTGGGAGTAGGCGGGGAGAGGCCTCTCCGAACGAATCGGCCGCCGTTCCGTCGCATGACGGAGCGGCGGCCTTTTTTGTGTCCATGGCCGGCGTGGGCGGAGTGTGTTGCGTATCTCGCTGGGATGCGGTATCTTTGTTCGATTGCGCCGCCCGGCGTGGGCGGACAAAACGGAACCATGGGAAGAAGAGGGACATACCTGCGGCGGCTGGCGGCCGTGCTGACGGTGGCTGCCGCGCTGGCGACGGGCGGGTGCATGAAGTATGGCCCCATCCCGCAGGAGACGTTCGACTATCCGCTGGGGGACAATCCGGAGGGGGTCTTCATCCTCTGCGAGGGCAACTTCATGTACGGCAATGCCACGATGTCCTTCTACCTGCCCTCGACCGGCGAGTTGCAGAACGAGGTCTTTGCCCGTGCCAACGGGATGAAGCTGGGCGACGTGGCCCAGTCGATGACGCTGCATGACGGTGTGGGGTATGTCGTGGTGAACAATTCGGGGATCATTTTCGGCATCGATCCCGAAACCTTCCTGGTCCGCAAGGTGATCCGGGGAATCGGTTCGCCGCGCTATATGCTGTTTGCGGCGGACAAGGCCTACGTAACGTCGCTCTACGAACCCCGCATTGCCGTGCTCGATCCAGCCACGACGCAGCCGGTCGGTGCGATTGACACGGGCGATCATACTTCGACCGAGCAGATGGTCGTCGTCGGCAACCGGCTCTTTGTCACCTGCTGGTCGTACGACGACACGGTGCTGGTGATCGATACCGCAACCGATACGATCGAGGCGGAGATCGAAGTGCGTCCCCAGCCCCGCCAGATGGCGCTCGACGCCCACGGCAAGCTGTGGGTGCTGACCGACGGCGGTGCGGAGGGACAGACGCGGCAGGCGCCGGCCCTCTACCGGATCGATCCGGCCACCCTGGCCGTGGAGCGGGAGTTTGTCTTCCGCATCGGCGACAGCCCGAAGGGGCTCTGCGTGGGGGTGGACGGGGAGACCGTCTATTTCCTGAACGAGGATGTGTGGCGCATGGCGGCCGATGCCGAAGAACTGCCCGCACAACCCTATATCCGGGCCCACGAGACCATCTACTATGCGCTGGGGGTCGATCCGCACAGCGGCGACCTCTATCTCGGCGATGCGATCGACTACCAGCAGCAGGGCGTCGTCTACCGCTTCTCGGCGGAGGGGGTGCCGCTCGATACGCTGCGCGTGGGCATTACTCCGACGGCTTTTTGTTTCAGATAACGCGACATGAAAGAGAAACTGATCCTTCTGGCAACGGCGGCCATGCTGCTGGCAGCCTGCAACAAATCCCGGGTCGTGATGCCCGAGGCCTACGGCCCGCATCCGCCCGTGGCGGAGAGTTCGCCCTACAGCAACCGGGTGATCGCCTACCGTCCGGCGCCCGGCCAGTTCATCAACAACACGCTGATGGGCTTCACGGGCGAGGAGACGACGGCCGAGGCGGCCCGTGCCTATGCCGACCGGATGCTTCATCCGACGGACGGGTCGTCGCCCCGCATGATCTCCCTGGGGGGATTCGGCGGTTATGTGGTGGTCGGGTTCGACCACAGCATTCAGGCCACGGGGGGCTGCGAAGGGTATGACTTCTCGATTACCGGCAACCAGTTTTCGGGCAGCTCCGAGCCCGGCGTGGTGTGGGTGATGCCCGACGAGAACGGCAACGGCGAACCCGACGACGGCGTGTGGTACGAACTGCAGGGCCGCTATGCCGCCGAGTCGGTGCGCGACTATGCGGTGACCTACTACCGTCCGGCGGCGGACGGCGATCCGGTGCGCTGGAGCGACAGCGCCGGGCACGAGGGGCAGATCGAGCGGATTATCGATCATGAACAGAACTACTTCCCGCTGTGGGAGGAGGCGAGCTATACGCTGACGGGCACCTGCCTGCCCGACCGCAGCGGTACGGGCGACAACGGCCGCTTCTCGACGGGCGACTACGGCTGGGGCTATGCCGACAACTGGGGCGAGGACATGCTCGAGCAACCCAAGGCGAAGAACTTCTTTCGCATAGCCGATGCGGTGGACAGCGAGGGCAATCCCGTTGCGTTGCGCTATATCGATTTCATCAAGGTGCAGACCGGCGTCAACATCCAGGGCCGTTCGGGCGTGGGTGAACTTTCGACGGAGGTGTCGCGTTTCCGCGACGAGAATCTGGAGTAGCGGAGAACGATGAAGGGGCGGCGGATATTCGGCGTGTTGTGGGGGCTCTGGTGCGCTGGTACGGCCCTCTTCGCCGCTGCCCAGGAGCCGCCGGCCGACGAGGCGCAGCAGGCGGCCGACCGCAGCGGCACGATCGAGACCGTCACGGTGGTGGGGGCGCGGCCGATGGCCGACATCGGCATCCAGAAGACCGTGTTCGACGAGGAGCTGCTGCGCGAGGATGTCACCTTTTCGCTGGCCGACATGCTGGCCCACAACAGTCCCGTCTACATCAAGTCGCACGGGCGCGGCACGGCAGCCACCGTCTCGCTGCGCGGCACGGGCGCATCGCACACGCAGGTGATGTGGAACGGCATGAGCATGAACTCGCCGCTCTTCGGCATGATGGATCTCTCCTACATTCCCTCCTATTTCATCGACGGGGCGACGCTCTATCGCGGGGCCAGTTCGGTGGGGGTTACGGGCGGCGGTCTGGGCGGCGCGCTCTCCCTCGACACGCGGGCAAAGGCCGGCGACGGTTTCGGCATGCAGTACACCCAGGGCGTGGCGTCGTTCCGTACGTTCGACGAATACCTCAATCTCTCCTACGGCACCCGGCGGCTCAAGAGCGAAACCAGCGTGCTGCTCACCACCTCGGAGAACGATTTCACCTACCGCAACTATGCCAAGAAGGATTTCGTGCTCGACGAGGCGGGCAACGTGATCGGCTGGAGCTACCCCACGGAGCGGAACCGCAACTGCCGCTACCGCGATTTCCATGTGCTGCAGGAGTTGTATTACGATGCCGGACGGGCGGGTGACTTTGCCCTCTCGGCCTGGTACATGGACTCCTCGCGCGGGCTGCCGCTGCTCAATACGGACTACACGGAGAGCAGCGAGGCGCGCTCGACACAGACCGAGCGCACCTTCCGGGGCGTGCTGCGCTGGGAGGATTACCTCCCCGTGGGAAGGATGTCGGCCCGGGCGGGATACCACTACAGCGACATCCGTTATCAGGAGCGCTCCGACCGCAGCTACGGCACCACGCAGGAGACCCAGATCCGCGAGGACTGGCACAGCTACATCAACACCCTTTTCGGCAACGCCAAGTGGGAGAATGCCTTCTCCCCGAAATTCTATCTGTCGGCCGACGTGACCGTCCTGCAGCATTTCGTCTATACGGCCGACCAGCTGCCCGTACGCAACACCGCCAAGCCGCAGGCCTACGACGATGCGCGCACTGAGCTGTCGGCGCTGGTGGCGCTGCGCTACCGCCCCGTCCGTTCGGTGGGGCTGTCGCTCGACCTGCGCCAGGAGGTGATCGGCAACGAGGGAGCCCCCTTCATTCCCGCCCTGCTGGCCGACTGGACTTCCCGGGACGGACGGTGGCTGATCAAGGCTTCCGTGACCCGCAACTACCGCTATCCGACCCTGAACGACCGGCAGTTCGCCGAAGGGGAGCTGCTGCCCGAGGACGGCCTGTCGTATGACTTCGGCGCGGAGCTCCACGGCGAGGCGGGGCGTTTCTCCTATGCGGCCACGCTCACCTTCTACGACAGCTATGTGCACAACTGGATCTTCTGGTATCCCGACAAGGGGGCCACGCAATGGCTGCCGACCAACATCCGGATGGTACATGCCTTCGGTGCGGAGGCCACTTTCGGACTGGCCTATGGCTGGGGGGACGGCTGGAGGCTGTCGGCCGACGGCGTCTTTGCCTGGACGCGGTCGCTCAACATGCGCGACCCGATCAGTGCGGGCGACAATGCCGTGGGCAAACAGCTGCCCTACATTCCCGTCTGGTCCGGTGCGATGACCTTCGGGCTGACGTGGCGCACCTGGACGCTCTCCTACAAGTGGGATTATTACAGTGAACGCTATACGACGACGGACAACTCCGCCCTCATTTCGGGGCGGATCGTGCCCTACATCATGAACGGCGTGTCGTTGGGCAAGCGGTTTGCGCTGCGCTGGGCGGACATCGGGCTCAGTTTCCGGATCGACAATCTCTTCGACGAGGCCTACGAAACCGAATTGTCGCGGCCGATGCCGGGGCGGAACTACGGTTTCTCGATTGAGATTCGGCCGCGTTTCGGTCGGAAGGGGAGCGGCGACGGAGCCGCGGAATGATGCTTTTCGTATCTTTGCGGGGAAGGGAGACGAAAAAATAAGATGCCACAGTCTCACGACTATGGCATCCCCCCAACTTAAAATACTGATTATGAAAGAATCACTATGAAACGTCTCTTGCTGCGCCCCGCCTGTTCGGCTGGTTGTGGCTGTGCACGAGGCGTTTCGGTATTGTGTGCAGAACAAAAGTAACAAAAAAAATCAAATGCATGCCATTTTCGGTGCATTTTTTAGCGAAAAACGCGATATTTGATACTCATCCGAGTATGTAAACCAGAACAAACGATACAGATATGGACGATCGGTTACAATTTGATCCCGACGGCGTGGGGGTTGACAACGGTAATTATTTCGGTTTCCCGTTCGAGGAGGAGGATGCACGGCTCGTGCTGCTGTCCGTGCCGTGGGACGTAACGGCCTCCTACGGCGGCGGTGCGGCGTTCGGTCCGGACGCCATCATCGAAGCCTCCACGCAGCTCGATTTTTACGATCCGTTCGCACCCGGTGCCTGGCGCCGGGGAATCGCCACCGCGGCGATCGACTACTCCGTGCAGGATCGCAGTTCCCGGCTGCGCCCCGATGCCCGCAAGGTGATAGAGCGGCTGGAGGAGGGCGGCAACCTGCTGGAGGACTACCTGATGCCGCGTCGGCTGGAGCGTGTCAATACGGCCTCCGAGGAACTTAACCGCGAAGTGTACGAGGCCAGCCGCCAGCGGCTCGACGCCGGACGGCTCGTCGGACTGGTCGGCGGCGATCACAGTACGCCGCTGGGACTGATCCGTGCCGTGGCGGAGCGCGAGCCGGGGGTGGGCATTCTCCATCTGGACGCCCACTGCGATTTGCGCGAGGCCTACGAGGGCTTTACCTATTCCCATGCGTCGATCATGTACAACGTGTTGCAGGAGGCGCCCGGCGTGGCACGCATCGTGCAGGTGGGCCAGCGCGACTATTCGGCCCGCGAGCGGGAGCTGGCACTCACTTCGCCGCGCGTGGAGCTCTTCGACGACCACTTGCTGTGCGGACGCCGTTTCGGCGGCGAAAGCTGGACCGCAATCTGTGACGCCATCGTCGAACGGCTGCCCGAGAAGGTCTATGTCAGCTTCGATATCGACGTCCTCTCGGTGGAGTACTGCTCTTCGACGGGAACGCCGGTGGCGGGGGGCCTTTCCTTCAATGAGGCGGTGTGGCTGGTGGACCGCGTGGCGGCCAGCGGCCGTCGGATTGTCGGCTTTGACCTGTGCGAGGTGGCGCCCGGCAAGGAGAGTACGATCGACGCCAGCGTAGGGGCGCGCGTGCTGTTCAAACTGTGCGGCGCCATATTGAAAACGAATGAATAAGCGCGGAGCGATCCGCAAAACGGAATATTTGCCATGAGCTGGACTATCGGATACGGTTTCAAGCGCCGTTCGTATATCCTTTATCACAATTCGCGCCACTTCTTCGGCACGCAGTGGGCGGGCGGCGTCGTGCTGCTCTTCTTTGTCGTCGTGGCGATGCTGCTGGCCAACCTGCCCTTTACGGCCGAATTTTACCACGACCTGCTGGAGGCGCCGGTCGGCGTGAAGGTGGGAAGGTTCGACCTGCACTTCAATGTCGAGAAGTTCGTGAACGACGGGCTGATGATGATCTTCTTCTTTTCGGTCGGCCTGGAGATCAAGCGCGAGATCGTGTCGGGGCACCTGTCGACCGTGCAGAAGGCCATTCTGCCCGTGGCCGGCGCGCTGGGCGGCATGATCATGCCGGCGATCATCTACACGCTCTTCAACCACGGTACGCCCTATGCCCACGGTTGGGGCATTCCGATGGCAACGGACATCGCCTTCGCCATTGCCATCATGTCTATCGTAGGCAAGAAGGTGCCCGTGGGTATGAAGGTCTTCCTCACGGCGCTGGCCGTGGCGGACGACCTGGGTTCGATCCTGGTGATCGCCATCTTCTACGGCACGACGATCCATTTCGACCTGCTGGCCCTGGCGGCTCTTGTCCTGGTGGTGGCCTGGCTGCTGAACAAGCTGAAGGTGAGCGGTCTGCTGGTGTATGTCTGCATCGGGGTCGTGTTGTGGCTGCTCTTCTACCATTCGGGTATCCACGCCACCATTGCCGGCGTGCTGCTGGCCATGTTCGTCCCTTCGAAGCCCAAGTACAACAAGAAATATTTTCTCAACAAGGTGCGCTTCCTGATGGACGACTTCGTCCGGAAGGATCGGGAGGTGGCCGTGACCGAGAATGAGGAGCAGATGGCCGACCTGTACCGGATCCGGCATATCGCGCTCGATTCGGCCAGCCTGTCGCAGCGCTTCGAGCACATGCTCTCGCCGTGGGTGAACTTCTTCATCATGCCGCTCTTTGCGCTGGTGAATGCGGGTGTGCCGGTCGAGTCGCTCGAGGATCTGAATGTCCTCGCCTCGACACAGGGGCTGGGCATCGTCTTCGGCCTGTGGATCGGCAAGCCGCTGGGCATTATTCTGATGAGCTGGCTTTTCGTCAAGACCCGGCTGGCCGAGATGCCCGAGGGCGTCCATTGGGGCATGTTTGCCGCGGTGGCCTGCCTGGGCGGTATCGGATTCACGATGTCGATCTTCATGGATACGCTTGCCTTTGCCGCACAGCCCCATTTCATTGCCGAGGGCAAGATTGCGGTGCTGATCGGTTCGGTGATTGCGGCCGTGACGGGACTGATTGCCGTCCATTTTGCCCACAAGGCAGCCGTGCGGCGGGGAACCGGGGCGGCAACCGATGCGGCGATGTAAAAATAGCGGCCTGCGGAGCGATTTTTTACGGATTTTTATATATTTGCACGTTACGCCGCCGCCTGCGGGCGACGGGGAAAACGGAACAAACAACTCAAAAACATAATTGAACGAAAATGAAAAAGTTACTGATTGTCCTTTCGGCTTTCGCGCTGGGCATGACGGCTTGTACGTCGCAGCCCGCAACCGATTCGCAGAACGGTGAAACCGCTCCGCGCAAGACCGGCATGAAACTCAAAAACGTTTCCGACTCCATTTCGTACGCCATCGGTTCGGATTACGGCCGTTATCTGAAGAAAGCGATCGAGACGGTAGGCTCCGACATCAATCCCGACGTGGTAATGAAAGCCATCAAGGAGGCCATGGCCGACAAGAGCACGCTGACTCCCGAGGAGGCATTCGGTTACATGCAGCGCTACTTCATGGAGATCGTTCCGGCCCGCAACCTGGAGAAGGGTGCCAAACTGCTGGAGGAGGTTGCCAAACAGCCGAACGTGCAGAAAACCGAGAGCGGTCTGCTCTATGAAATCATTACTCCCGGTAGCGACAAACGCGTGATGTCCGACCGTGACGAGGTGAAGGTAAAATACCGCGGTACGCTGCCGCTGCGCGGTGACAAGGAGTTTGACGGCAACTACGACAAGCCCGATACCGCACGCTTCGCCGTCAACCGTGTCATCAAAGGTTGGACCGAAGGTCTGAAACTGGTCGGCGAGGGTGGCAAGATCCGTCTGTGGATTCCCTCCGAGCTGGGTTACGGCCGTCGCGGCCAGGGTGGCATGATCCAGGCCAACGAGCCCCTCGAGTTCGAGATCGATCTGATCGAGGTGATCCCCGCCGTTCCGGCCGAGGAGACCGAAGCTGCGGCTCCGGCAACGAAATAGTTCCGCAACATCATACGGATCCCGGAGATGCGGCAGCCCGACCGGCTGCCGCATTTTCATGCCGGGACGTGAACCCCAAATATTCTGCAACATGACCTACGCGATTATCAGCACGGAAAAGGGCGACATGAAGGCCGAACTCTACACGAACGAGACGCCCGGTACGACGGCCAACTTCATCAAACTGGCCGAGAGCGGCTTCTACGACGGACTGACCTTCCACCGGGTGATCCCCGACTTTGTTGTTCAGGGCGGCTGTCCCTTCGGCGACGGTACGGGCGGCCCGGGATACACGATCAAGTGCGAGACGGATGCGCCGCGTCAGTACCATGACCGGGGTGTGCTGTCGATGGCTCACCGGGGTCGCAACACGGGCGGTTCCCAGTTCTTCATCTGCCTCAACCGGCAGAATACCCAGCACCTGGACGGCGTGCACACCTGCTTCGGCAAGGTGGTCGAGGGGCTCGACGTGCTGGACGACATCCGTCAGGGCGACCGGATGCTGTCGATCCGGATCGTTGAGGAGTAGCTGCCCGGTGCAGCGCTGCGCAAACGGAAATCGCCCGCCGTATGGCGGGCGATTTTTGTGGGTGTGTGCGCGGTTTTTCGTATCTTTCGACACTCAAAAACGTATTTGCTATGGAATTTGAAGGAATTGTCTATAAGGTGCTGCCGGTGGTGAAGGGCACCAGCCAGCGCGGCGAATGGGTCAAGCAGGAGGTGGTCTTCGAGCTGCCCGGCGAGTTCAACCGCAAGTTGTGCGTCGGCTTCTGGGGCGACAAGGCGCAGGATGCCGGCAATCTCAAACCCGGCGAGAAGGTCTCCGTATCGATCAACCTCGAGTCGCGCGAGTACAACGGCCGCTGGTACACCGAGGCCCGTGCCTGGCGGCTGACCCGTCAGGCTGCCCAGCCCGCAGCGGCTCCGATGCCTGACATGCCCCCCTTTGCCGAGGAGGAGCCTTATGCCAACGATCCGGCCGACGACCTGCCCTTCTGACAGCGCGGTTAGCGTGAGGCGGGACGGTAGCCCCGCAGCGCGTAGAACAGCAGGTAGGCCAGGCAGAGCAGCACGAGGCCGAAGCTGGCGGTGAACGAGGTGCGGTCGGCGATCCAGGCCTGCAGGGCCGGGAGGATGCCTCCGCCGCAGACCATGGTCATGAAGATGCCCGAAGCCTGGGCCGTGGCCTGTCCCAGTCCGGTCGTGGCCAGACTGAAGATGGCGCCCCACATGACCGAGGTGGCCAGTCCGCAGAGGATGAGGAAGACGAGTCCCAGCCGGATCGGTTCCGTGCCGAACGAGAAGTCGGAGCGGAAAACAGGCAGCGCCACCGTGAGGTCGGTGTGGCTGAAGAGCATGAAGAGCCCGACCAGTACCAGCCCCAGCGAAGCGGTGAAGGCCAGCATCGTGTGGACGGAGATCCGGTTGCCGATAGCGCCTCCGAGCAGTCGGCCGACCAGCATCAGCAGCCAGTAGGTACCCACGATCGTGCCGGCGACCGAGGCATCCATGTGCAGTTCCTGCGTCATGAAGAGGTTGGCAATATTCGGAATGCCCACCTCCGTGCCGACGTAGAGGAAGATGGCGATCAGGCCGAGCGCGAAGTGCCGTATGCGGAGCAGCCGGGGAGCCGGAGCCGTCCGGTCGGCCGAGGCAGGTTGCAGATGGGGCTCGGGAATACGTGCGAAGGCGATGACGACGAAGGTCACCGCAAAGATGGCCATGGCGATGTAGAGGGCCGGGTTGGCGCGTCCGATGGTGCGGAGCGCCTCGTTGCTGCCCATCAGATAGCCCACGAGAATGGGAGCCAGCGTGGCGCCGATCGAGTTGAAGGCGCCGCCGAACTGGATGAGCTGGTTGCCCTGCCGCGTGTCACGGCCGAGGGTCTTGAGCATCGGATTGACCACCGTGTTGAGCATGCACATCGAGAAGCCGGAGACGAAGGCGCCGGTCAGGTAGAGGCCGTATTGGCCGCTTCGGCCCGAAAGCCACATGATGACCACGCCCAGCAGGCCGACGGCAATGGCGGTCAGTGAGGTGCGCTTGTAGCCGATGCGTCCCAGCATCCAGCCGGCCGGGATGCCCATGAAGGCATAGGCGATGAAGTTGGCCAGATTGCCGAGCTGGGAGAGCAGGTGGCTGGTCTGGAACTGCGACTTGATGATGACGCCCATCGGGTTCTGAAGCCCTGTGACAAAGGCGATGATGAAAAAGAGGGCGAACATCATCGCAATGGGAAAGGTGCGGTTGGCGGAGGTTGTTTTCATGGTTGCCGAAATGGTTGGATGTCCGGCCGTCGGACATGAACAAAGATACGAAAACGAAACGAGTCGGCCGTTTCAATCAAAACGGAAATCCGCCCGGTTTTCGTCTCCGGGCAGGCTATCGGTGATGTTGTAATATTGTACAAAAGGTGCGATATTTGCACCCGAAAGAGCGACCTGCGGGTTTGTGATTGAGCAAGGCACGAAATTTGTTGCTTTGCAGGGAGAAGCCGGGGGGATCACGGCATACGTGGTATGTGTCTGGGCGACTCCCGCGGGAAATAATGAGAAAAGCTGTTTATGAAAAGAATGTACAGGTTGCGGGAACGGTTAGCCGGCATGCATTACCTGAATTATTGGATTGTGTTGCTGTTGGATGTCATCGCATCGGTGATCTGTTCCTATCTGGCTGCGGTGACCACGCGTTATCTGACGCCCGGCTTCGACGACTTGACGGTCTTGCGGTTCACGCTGTTGTCCATACCGGTCAGTGCATTGTCGTTTTATCTGTTCCGGATCTATAAAAATATCATCCGGCATTCAACCCTGCGCGAACTGTGGAAGCTGTTGGCTGCTTCCGCGGTCAAGACGGTCTTGCTGGTATGTTGTGCCTGCATCTGGTCGGATCTGAACCGCAAGCAACTGTTCCTGGCCGGTTCCATGGACTTGTTGTTGACGGCAGTCGTGCTGATCTGCATGCGGGTGGGCATGGTATTGACCTACGATGTGTTGGTGTCCAAAATAGCCAAAGGAGGTACACGGTTGCTGATCTACGGTGTGGACGATGCGAGCGTCGCGTTGGAAACCCGCCTGCGCAATGGGAGCCCGTACCAGGTGATCGGTTTTTATAACTTCGGCAAGGCCTACAAGTCGTATCGGCTGGCCGATCTGCCCGTCTACTATTTCAATAACGAGGAGGACTTCGTTCATGTAGTCTCGCGGCATAATGTGGAGGGGATTCTGTTCCCCGACAACGACAGCGTTCGTGCGGAGAAGGAACGACTGATTCGTTATTGCGAGGCGCATCGGGTCAAGATGCTTATTGCACCGCCGGTTGACGAAGTCGGTAAGGGACGTTCGGCAGGCGAGGCGATCCGTGCGATCAAGATCGAGGATCTGCTCGGTCGGGAAGAGATCAAGGTCAACGAGGCGGAGATTATTGCCAATTTCAAGGGACGTACGGTAATGGTAACCGGTGCTGCAGGCAGCATCGGAAGCGAATTGTGCCGTCAGTTGGCCGGTTTCGGCGTAGGACGGTTGATTCTGTTCGATGCGGCGGAGACGCCGATGCACAATATCCGGCTGGAGTTGGAGGAGCGTTTTCCCAATCTCGATTTTGTGCCGATCATCGGCGATGTGCGGCTCAAGCAGCGGTTGCGCATGGCCTTTGAACGCTATCGTCCCAGCGAAGTGTTCCATGCGGCGGCCTACAAGCACGTTCCGCTGATGGAAGAAAATCCTTGTGAGGCGGTATTTGTCAATGCGGTCGGTACGCGCCATGTGGCCGATCTGTGCGTCGAATTCGGTGTAGAGAAGATGGTGATGATCTCGACGGACAAGGCTGTCAATCCTACCAATGTCATGGGTGCGTCGAAGCGGCTGGCGGAGATTTATGTGCAGAGCCTGGGGGTAGCCATTGCGGAGGGACGCAAGAAAGGACGGACCCGGTTTGTGACGACCCGATTCGGCAATGTGCTGGGCAGCAACGGCAGTGTCATACCGCGTTTTATGGAGCAGATCCGTCATGGCGGACCGGTAACGGTGACCCATCCCGACATCACCCGTTTCTTCATGACCATTCCTGAAGCCTGCCGCCTGGTGATGGAGGCGGCCATGATCAGCGAAGGCAATGAGATCATGGTCTTCGAGATGGGCGAATCAACCCGTATAGCCGATCTGGCCAAACGGATGATCCGTCTGGCCGGTTATGTGCCGGATGTGGATATTCAAATCAAGTATACCGGCCTGCGTCCGGGTGAGAAACTGTATGAGGAAGTGCTCAGCACGCAGGAAAATACGATTCCTACCACCCATCAGAAGATCAAGATCGCCAAGGTGCGCAAGTACGAATATGCGGCGATCGAACCGGCCTTCCGGGAGTTTGTCCGGTTGTCGCTGATTGTCGATGTGCATGGAACCGTGCGTCTGATGAAGGAACTGGTGCCGGAGTTCGTGTCCAACAATTCCCGCTTTGAGGAGATTGACCGGGAATTGGAACGGGAAGGTATACGCTGATAGCACCTGCTACAACAGACTGCACGTCAAAAAAAATCGGGCCGGCCCCTTTCGTGAGGGGCCGGCCCGATGTGTTGAGGGGCAGGAGGGGATTATGCATCCATCTCGACGGTACCGTCGGGCAGCACGTGGAAGCCCACCTCATAGTAAACGATCGAGGTGTTGCCTGCGCTGGAGACGGTCTCCTTGCCGTCTTCGGTGATGCAGAGCGTGAAGGATGTCTCCGTCGTCTGCGGATAGGTGCCGGTCCCGTTCTCCAATTCCGTGCGAGAAGGCAGTGTTTCTTGGAGCGTGTACTCCTTGACCGACTTGAAGGAATAGCCCTCGGGAATCATCGCCTTGGCTGCCTCGATCTGGCGGAGGTATTCGGCGGGATCGATGGCCGTCGGATCCAGCCCTTTGACCTGGGCGAAGTCGAGGTGCTGGTACCAGTGCTCGGGCGACAGTTCGCCGGCACCCCAGCCGATCTGGCCGATGAAGGGTTGTGTGTAGCAGTCTCCGGTGCTGTTGACCATCGAGACGAGGATGAAGCCCAGCTTGTTCTCCAGCTCTTCCTGTTCGCTCCAGTTGATCTCGAAGATCTTCCAGTTGTCGCGGTCGATGTTTTTGGCGACCTTTTCATTGACGAACCGGGCTGCTTTTTCGCTGTCCATCTGCGTGCCGGTCAGGCCGCCTCCGCTGCAGGCCGTCAGCAGCGCGACGGCGGCAATCAGGGAACCGAGCGTTCTCTTTTTCATGATACGTGTTGGTTAGGTTGTGAAATGATTGTCAGGCTTCCGCGTCGGTTTTGGAATATTCGGAAAATTCGCAACCGAACGTGTCGACCATGTAGTTGTCCAGTTCGTCTGCCTTTGCGGAGAAGCGGCAGATGTCTGCCTGAATCTCGGCCGCAGAGGCTTCGGTGATGTCCGAGAGGTGGATGCGGTAGTTCAGATAGACCTGTTTGCCCTCGATGCCCAGTTTGTAGGGAAGGAACTCCTTGCCCAGCATGAAGCGCAACACCGGTTCGACCTCCTTTTTGGGCAGCAGGACGATCGGCGAGGACATGAACAGGTAGTCGTTGTCGTAGACGAACATGCGGATCTCCGAACTGCCCCGGTGGAACCGCCAGGCGTCGGCTCCGGCGCGGGCCAGCACCGGGTTGATGCCCATCGTTTCGATCGCCTCCTCACAGAACGCGGCAATCGGCGAAAGACCGTACTCCGTGAAGGCGCCTTCCGGCAGTTTCTCGCCGCAGGAGGGGCAGAACTCCTCCTCTTCGGCGATCAGCTCCTCGCAGCTGCCGCACTGTACGTGGAAGGTCGTTCGGTCGATCCCGTCGATCGAGCCGAGGACCTGTCGGAGCGCGCCGATGCGGATCCCGAAGCCCATGTTGTCGGCGTCGGTAAACTTGCTGACGGTGACGGCGGCCGCTTCGCCGTTCTCGTTGAAGATCGGACCGCCCGAGTTGCCCGGATTGACGGCTGCGTCGGTCTGCACATAGTATTTGCCGTCCATGAGCTGCTTGGGCGAGGAGACGGTGCCTTCGGTTACGGTGAAGGGCATGCCGAAGGGGTAGCCCGCCACGAAGACCCGGCAGCCCACCTGCAGCGAATCCTCGTCGGCCAGAGTGAGTTCCGGCAGGGAGGAGAAGTCGCCTTCGGCGGCCAGCAGGGCGATGTCGAGGTCGGGATTGACCAGCACGACCTGGGCCAGGTAGGAGTTGTTCCGGTCGTCATGGATGGCGACGGCGTGGTAGCCTTCCACGACATGGTAGTTGGTGACGAAGAGGTCGTATGCCTTCAGGTAGAAGCAGCTGCCCGATCCACCGGCATGGGTGACCTTGAAAACCAGTTTGAATATCTCTTTGTTCATGATGGTGGGTTCGTTGAGGTGATTGATCCGGAATTATTGGTTGCCGCCCAAGGCCTGCTGCATGATCTTCTGCTGCATTTCGGCGGCCAGCCGCATGTACTCCTGCATGTCGCCGCGGGCGAGGGCTTCGGCCATCTTCTGCTGCATCTCCTGCACGAGACTCTGCACGTCGCCGACGGTGGCCTGCAGGTTCTCCTGCATCTCGCGGGCCGCTTCGCCGATGGCGGCCGAGAAGTCGAAGTCCGTGTCGTCGTCTCCCTCCAGGTTGCCTTCCATGAGGGCGTCCATGGCGTCGTAGAGGGCTTCAGCCGCCTCCTCCCACGGCTGTCCGGAGGCTTTGGCCAGCGCCCGGGCCACCACGCCGTTGATGTTGTCCTGTACGTCGCAGTAGTAGTACATTTCGTAGAACTTGTAGAGCATGCGGATCGCGGCCGCCTCGAAATTGCCGCCCTGGATGGCCTGCTCGGCCTGGCCGTACACTTCGCGGAGGTTGTCCTGCACGTTGCGGAGCGAGCTGCGCCGCTTGGTGGAGATGAGCGTGTCGACGTGGTAGAGGTCGCGGGCCAGCTCCTCCCGGCTCATGGCAGCCAGCTTGCGGAGTGCTTCGGCCCCCTTCTGGTTCAGCTCGTTGAGGGGAAGGTCGCGGTCCAGATCGGCAACAGCCTTGTCCAGCTCGTTGAGCAGCTGTCCCTGCGGGGCGGCCGTGTAGAGAATCTGGTAGACGGCCGTCTCCAGGATGTTCCACGAGTAGGCGCCCTGCCGGTTGGCGTCGTATTCCTTGACGGCGGCCAGTGCCTCGCGGCAGATGGTCTGGATGGCGTCGTAGAGGCGGGCGGTCTCCTCGGCCGAATAGGGCTGCACGTTGGGGGTATAGAGGCGGGTCGCACCGAACTTGGCGGCGAATTCGTCGTCATACTGGTCGCCGATATAGCAGATGTCGCGCAGCACGCCGTAGAGTTTGGCCGGGTGGGTGCGCTGCATGGGGCAGGTGTAGTCGAGGGTCAGCCGGTTGCCTTCCAGCAGGAAGGTCGGCAGCAGCAGCTGGTTGGTGTTCAGCCCGGCCACCTGGCGCAGCATGGCGACGCTGCCTTTGGCGGGCAGCTCCATGAAGTCGGCGTGGATGCGGAGCCGGTCGTCGGTCAGGTGGATGTCCACGACGATGGAGCCGTGCGGAATGTGGAATTCCGTCCCTTCCGCATTGCCGTACGTTTCGCGGAATTTGGGGTTCAGACTGTCCAGAAACGTATGGAACGCTTCGGTGTACCGTTGGGCGTCGTACAGTTCCACGCTCTGGCGGTAGCGTTCGGCGTCGAAGGCGCTCTGGGTGGAGCCGTGTACGGGTTCAAAATAGGTAATCGCGTTTTTCATAACAGGATAGCGTGCTTCTGCCGGATTGGGCGGCAGGTTTATTAAATCAAATATAGGGTTTTGCCGGTGAGTTTCCAACAATATATGTTTTGTGGAGAAAATTTTTGCCGATAGGCGGGACTGATCGGCCTATCACAACTTATTATAAGGGGGATGCCGTTATTCGCGGCAGATTGCCTATCTTTGCAAGCAGCAGCGATGCGAAAGAAACTAAAAATATATACGTCATGGAAAGAGTAAAATGTCTTATCGTGGGCAGCGGTCCTGCCGGCTATACGGCCGCCATCTATACGGGTCGTGCCAACCTGAATCCGGTTCTGTACGAGGGTATGTTGTCGGGCGGTCAGCTGACGACGACCACCGAAATCGAAAACTTTCCCGGCTATCCGGAGGGTGTGCAGGGTACCCAGCTGATGGAGGATCTGCGCAAGCAGGCCGAGCGGTTCCACGTGGATATCCGTCGCGGCATCGTGACCGACGTGAACCTCGACGTGCGTCCCTTCGTGGTGACGATCGACGGTTCGACGCAGATCGAAGCCGAGGCGCTGATCGTGGCAACGGGTGCGTCGGCCAAATACCTGGGTCTGGAGTCGGAGGCCAAGTTCCGCGGCATGGGCGTGAGCGCCTGCGCAACGTGTGACGGCTTCTTCTATCGCGGTCAGGATGTGGCCGTGGTAGGTGGCGGCGATACCGCCTGCGAGGAGGCCAGCTACCTGGCCGGCATCTGCAACAAGGTCTACATGATCGTTCGTCGCAACGAGCTCCGCGCCACGCATGTCATGCAGCGCCGCGTGATGGAGAACCCGAAGATCGAGATCCTGTTCGAGTACCAGACGCAGGAGGTGCTCGGCGACGAGAGCGGCGTAACCGGTGCCATGCTCGTCAAGAAGGACGGTTCGACCCGCAAGATCGACATCACGGGCTTCTTCCTGGCCATCGGCCACAAGCCCAACACGGATGTCTTCAAGGGCAAGCTGGAACTGAATGCCGAGGGCTATATCGTGACGCAGCCCGATTCGAGCCGCACGAGCGTGAAGGGCGTCTTTGCAGCCGGTGACGTACGCGACCCGCACTACCGTCAGGCCATTGTGGCTGCCGGCAGCGGTTGCATGGCCGCCATGGACTGCGAGCACTTCCTGCGCATGGGCGAATAGTCCGCGTGCGCGGAGGTTCACTGCGGGTGCGGTAACGGATGCATCCGCTTCATCAGCAGACGTCATGCAAACCATAGATGACATATTGAAGATTGATTCCGAGGCCGCTTTCGAAAAGGCGGCCTTGGATGTTTTTGCCTTTCAGGCACGGGCCTGCGCGCCCTATCGCGACTATCTGGCCGCCATCGGGGTGGAACCCGGCGAGGTGCACACGGTGGATGACATTCCCTGTCTGCCGATCGAGCTGTTCAAGAGCCGGCGGGTCTATTGTGCCGACGGGGAGCCGGAGATAGTCTTTACGAGCAGCACGACCGGCGGCGACACCCCCTCGCGTCACTACGTGTGGCGGCTGGAGAATTACCGCCGCACGCTGCGGGCCGCTTTCACGCATTTCTACGGCGATCCGTCGGAGTGGGCCTTCTACGCCCTGTTGCCCTGCTACCTCGAGCGGGAGGGCTCGTCGCTCGTGTGGATGGCCGACGACCTGATCCGCAGCGGCGGGGGTGGCTTCTTTCTCGACGACCACAAGGGACTGCTGGAGCGTATGGCGGCCGATCCGAAGCGCAAGATCCTGCTCGGGGTGAGCTATGCGCTGCTCGACCTGGCCGAAGGATTTGCCCCGAAACTCACCGATACGGTGGTCATGGAGACGGGCGGCATGAAGGGCCGGCGCGCCGAACTGCCCAAGGAGGAGTTTCACGCCATACTCTGCCGGGCATTCGGCGTGGAGAAGATCCACTCGGAGTACGGCATGGCGGAGCTGACCTCGCAGGCCTATTCCGACGGGGATGGCATTTTCCGCACGCCCGCCTGGATGCGGGTGCGGGTGCGCGATTTCAATGACCCCTTCGAGCAGCTCGGCTGCGGTCGGCGGGGCGGTGTGAACATCATCGACCTGGCCAATCTCCACTCGTGCGCCTTCATCGAGACGCAGGATGCCGGCATGCTCCACGAGGACGGTTCCTTCTCGCTGCTGGGACGCATGGACCGGACCCAGACGCGCGGCTGCAACCTGCTGGTCGATTAGTGTTCCGGTGGGTACCGCACTTTTTTGCGGCCGGAGAGGATACGAAATCGGCTGCCGTTGCGTATCTTAGTAAACAAATTCAGCAATCGTGGGAGGAAACAAGCACAGCCACAGGTATGGCGGGCGCGATGAGCGCTCCCGCCGACAGCAACGGGAACGCGCCTATCGCCGCAATCGCAGCGCGGCGGGCGAAGAGGTCGCCATCGAACGGGTGCCGCCGGAGGAGGGGTGTCGGTTGATCCGCGTCTATGTCGAGGGGTACGAAGATGTAGCCTTCTGGCGCGGCGTCTTCGACGATTATGAGTCGGATCGCTTTACGTTCGAGATCTCGGTGCCTCTGCGCGATGACCTGGCCAAGGGCAAGAAGGTGGTGCTCGGCATGGCGGACGGCAGCGACCGCGATACGATGCTGTGTGTGGACAGCGATTTCGACTACCTCTTTGCCGACCAGACCGAGGCGTCGCGCCGGATCAACGGGACGCCCAACATTTTCCATACCTACGCCTATGCCACGGAGAACTACCAGTGCTATGCCCCCTCGCTGCACAACATCTGCGTGAAGGCGACCAAGAACGACACCCGGATCTTCGACTTCGAGCGTTTCTTCGAGGAGTACTCGCGGACCATCTATCCGCTTTTTGTCTGGTATGCCTATTCGGCGCAGATCGACACGCCGCGCATCTTCACGCTGATTGATTTCAAGAGCAGCGTGAAGCTCAACTACCTGGAGGTGGAGAACAACGGTGCCGATACGCTGGCCTGGCTGGCTAAACACGTGGAGCGCCGCCTGCGGACGCTGCAGGAGCAGCATCCTGAGGTTGAGACGCAGTTCCCGGCGTTTGAGCGGACCCTGGCCGAACGGGGCGTCCGGCCCGAGAATACCTACCTTTTCATGCAGGGGCATACGCTGCTGGACAACGTCGTGATGCCCGTGCTGGATGCGGTATGCGGCCGGTTGCGCAACCTCTCCGTGGCGCGCATCAACGGTTCCGACCGGCACGGCGTCGCGTTGGTGAACGAACAGAGCAACTACAACAACGCCCTGCAGGATGTGCGTGACGTGTTGCAGTTCAACGAGAACTACAAGGAGTGTTTCCTCTACCGCAAGCTGAAGGCCGACATTGAACGCTATCTGGCGTCGCTGTCGGGCGGGCGTCGCAGAACGTCGTCGTACTGATGTGGCAGCGGTATGGACCGTGAAGTTGTTGAACCTTAAAAAATACGGAGTATGGCAACTGGAGTACAAGAGAGGTACTGGTGGAAATCGATCGCTTCGTTTTTGCTGGTGCTGTTCATGATGCCGCTGGGACATGCGCTCATGATTCTGATGGAACATTGGCTGCATCCGACGGCGCTGCACTATGCCGCCTTTGCGATGGGAGCCGTAGGCGTGCTGATGGTGGTCATCGGCGTTTTCGTCAAGGGCGACACGAAGCAGACCCTGTGGGGCCTGTTCGGCGGCCTGCTTTTCTGGACGGGATGGGTCGAATTCCTGTTCATGTATTATGCCAACCGGTTCGGCGTCCAGCCGCTGATCGTTGACGGCGAGGTAGTTACCCGTCCCGAGTACCTCATTCTGCCGGCCTCGTTCGGCTTCTGGGCCATGTTCATGCTGCTCTATCTTTTCTGTGTGCCGACCGGCTGCAATTTCATCAACTGGTGGCAGAAGGTGCTCTTCCGGGGACGCAAGTCGGAGATTGTCGCACGTCCGATGACCCGTCACACCTCCATCGTGACCTTCATGCAGCTGAACATGATGATGTGGACCTGCTACCTGGCGTTGATGTTCTGCTACGATGATCATTTCCTGGGAGATCACCATCCCGTGACGATTCTGCTGGGCATCGGCTGTCTGATCGGCGCCATCTTTATCTTCCGGCGCCAGTTGCGCCAGCGCGAATGGGGCGCCAATATCCGGACGGCCATTGCCACGGTCATCATTCTGTGGGTGCCCGTCGAGATCATGGGACGTCTCAATATTTTCAGTGAGATCTGGGTAGTTCCGCAGGAGCACAAGACCGTGATGTTTACGTTGCTGGGCATTTTCGTGGTGTTGGCTATCTATCTGTGGGTGATGGCTTACCGCAAGCGCCGGAACCGGAATGCGGCAGAGGGCGGCACACGGCAGTAGCGGCCGTCGGTCAGACAATTACGGGCGGGAGGCTGTACGGCCTCCCGCTTTTTTGTGCCGGCAGGTGACCGGCCGGTGGGGCCACATGGCGCATGGGTGGGGTGGAGACAGTATCTCCGCGCAGTGGCCCGCAGACGGAGGCCCCCCGTGCAGCGTCGGCCCGCTCCCGGCAGGTAGGGGGCAGCGGGGCGTGTCGGTTGCGGGGCAAAACAAAAAGCGCGGCTTCCATTGCGGAAGCCGCGCTTTTTGTGCGTGCACGGGGCACGTCACAAAACTTCTTGCTGCTTATTTCTTGCTTGCGAAGAAGTCTTTGATCTGGTCGTTCGGCACGATATCCGATTTGAATGCATAGGCACCCGTTTTCTCGGATTTTACCATTTTGATCACTTTGGTAAAGTTCTTGCCCGTACCGGTTTTCAGGGTTGCGACTACTTTCTTTGCCATGGTCTGTCAGCTTATTTAATTTCTCTGTGTACCGTTACGCGTTTCAGATAGGGGTTGTATTTCTTGCGCTCCAATCTGTCGGGCGTGTTCTTTTTGTTCTTGGTGGTGATGTACCGCGACATGCCCGGTACGCCGCTCTCTTTCTGCTCCGTACACTCCAGGATTACCTGTACACGGTTGCCTTTTCCTTTCTTTGCCATTGTTCAGTCCAGGTGTTTAGTAAACGTTCTTGGGGGCTTTGGCTTCCCTGAGGGCTGCCGAGAGGCCTTTTTTGTTAATCGTTTTGATTCCGGCGGCAGTCACTTTCAGCGTGATCCAGCGGCCTTCCTCCTCCAGCCAGAAACGCTTCGTCTTCAAATTCGGGTTGAATCTGCGTTTCGTGCGGCGCACCGAGTGGGAAACATTGTTTCCGGTTACGGCGGTTTTTCCGGTGATTTCGCAAGCTTTCATCTTGTTGTGTGTAAAATTCGTTAGGCTCTATTTCGCAATAAAGCTCGCAAATATACGCTTTTTCTTCGAAAAGTCAAATCGTTTGCTCCGATAAACAATTTTTTCAGAGATCGCCCACCCCGGCGTGCTGCAGGGCCACGCGCAGCATGTTGGCCGCCGTGGCCGCCGCGCGTTCGATGTTCTGCGCCCGCAGCTGTCCGAAAACGAAGCGTCGGGCCGCGACGCCTGCGGGGGTGGCAAGGGCAATCCAGACCGTGCCCACCGGTTTTTCGGCCGAGCCGCCCGTCGGGCCGGCGATACCGGTGGTGGCCAGCGCATAGTCGCTGTCGCAAAGGCGGCGTACGCCTTCGGCCATCTGGCAGGCCACGGGTTCGCTGACGGCGCCGAAGCGTTTCAGATCATGTTCCGAGACCCGCAGCACGTGGGCCTTGACCTCGTTGCTGTACGAGACCACGCTGCCCAGCAGGTAGTCCGAGGCGCCCGGCATGGCGGTGAAGGAGGCGCTCAGGGCACCGCCCGTGCACGATTCGGCCAGGGCCAGCGTGGCGCCGCGCGCGGTGAGCAGGCGGGCTGCTGCCGAGAAAACGGTGGCGTCGCCGTAGCCGATGAAGTAGTCGGGAATCAGTTCTTCCAGCCGGCGGAACTGGCGGTCGATCTCCTCGGCCTCGTTGCCGCTCACGTCGTAGGCCGACAGCCGCAGGCGCACCTGCGAAGGACTGGGCAGGTAGGCCAGGTGCAGCGTGGAGGGCAGTGCCTCCTCCCACGGGGCGATGGTGGCGGCCAGTACCGATTCGGCCAGGCCGAAGGTGATGGCCGTGCGGTGGATGATGCGGTGGCGGCCGAAGCGGTCGAGCAGGCGGGGCAGCACCTCGGCGGTCATCAGTTCCTTCATCTCGAAGGGAACGCCCGGCAGCGAAACGACCACCTTGCCCTCTGCCTCGAACCACATGCCCGGTGCGGTGCCGTGCAGGTTCTGGAGGACGACGGCCGTGTCGGGCACCATGGCCTGTCCCTTGTTGAGGTCATTGTAGTCGATGCCGCGGGCGGAGAGGATGCGTTCGTTGCGGAGGTAGGTTGCTTCGTCGCGCACCATGCGGCCGCCGAAACGCTCGGCGAGGGTGGTTTTGGTGATGTCGTCCTTGGTCGGGCCCAGACCGCCGGTGAGGATGACGGCATCGGAGGTGGCGAGGGCTTCGTCGAGCGCGTCGAGAATTGCGTCGCGGGTGTCGCCCACGGAGAGTTTGCGCACGACGGTGAAGCCCGCGGCGTTGAGCTGTTCCGCAATCCATGCCGAGTTGGTGTCGACGATCTGTCCGATGAGGATCTCGTCGCCGATGGTGATGATTTCGGTTTTCATGGTTGAACTATGCGTTGGCCCCTGTTCGGTCAGGGGCGGGGAAATTGGCGGTAGAGGATCCGTTCCGAATCGCGGATGCTGGCCATCAGCCAGCGGAAGATCAGCTGCAGCCGGTCGGTCTCGGCCAGCCGCCAGTCGGTGGTGGCACTCTCCCGCAGCCGCCGGGAGAGCTGGTAGAGCAGGATCGAGGCGCAGGCCGATACGTTGAGGCTTTCGACGAAGCCCACCATCGGGATGCGGATGAAGGCGTCGGAGGCGGCGATCATCTCGTCGCTCACGCCGGCGTGTTCCGTGCCGAAGACCACGGCGAAGGGAGAGGCGGTCACGTCGAACGCCTCGGGCGGCGTGTCGCCGCTGTGGGGCGTGGTGGCCACGATGCGGTAGCCGGCTCCGCGCAGGGCGGCGAGGGCCTCGGCCGTGGTGGCGTGGCGGTGGAGGTCGATCCATTTGTCGGTGCCCCGCACGATGTGGACATTCGGGTTGAAGGGACAGAGCGACTCGACCGTATGAATGTCCTGGATGCCGAACGCCTCGCAGGTGCGCACGATGGCGCTGGCGTTCTGGGGGTGGAAGGTGTTTTCGGTGCAGACCGTCATCCAGCGGGTGCGTTCGCCGGCCACGCGGCACAGCGTCTCGAAGCGCTGGGGCAGCATGAAGCCCGCCAGGTAGTCGATCCGGTCGCGGTACCACGATGCGTCGTGGGGGTCAGGAGCGGTATTTGCCATCTTCGTCGAGCAGTTTGAGGTAGCTGACATAACGTTGCGGTGCGATTTCGCCCGCTTCGACGGCCCGGATGACGGCGCATCCCGGCTCGTGGGTGTGGGTGCAGTTGTAGTACTGGCACTGCGGCGCATGGCGCATGAATTCCGGGAAGTAGCGGAACACCTCGCCTGCGGCAATATCCACCAGGCCAAAGCCCTTGATGCCGGGGGTGTCGATCAGATCGCCGCCGGAGGGGAGCCGGTACATGCGGGCGAAGGTGGTGGTGTGCATGCCCTTGTGGTGGGCGTCGGAGATGCGTCCGATGCGCACGTCGGCGTCGGGCACCAGCGCCTTGATGAGGGTCGACTTGCCGGCGCCGGAGTTGCCCGTCAGCAGGGTGGTTCCCGTGGCGGTGAGTTGCCGGACCACCTCCAGTCCCGTCTGTTCGGTGGCCGACAGGGGGTAGACCGCGTAGCCGGCCGTCTCGTAGATGGCGATGAACTCCTCGAGCTCCTCGGGGTGGGTGGCGGCCAGGTCGAGCTTGTTGAGCAGGATGCCGGCCGGGATGCCGTACGCTTCGCAGGTGACCAGAAAACGGTCGATGAACTCCGTGTTGGTGACCGGTGAGAAGAGCGTGGCGACAATGAAGGCACGGTCGAGGTTGGCCGCGATGACATGGGCCTCCTTGGAAAGATTCGAGGCGCGGCGGATCAGGTAGTTGCGGCGTAGCTCGACGGCGGTGACCGCCGCGCCGCCGTCGGCCGTGAGTTCGTAGCGGACCACGTCGCCCACCGCTACGGGGTTGGTCGTGCGGCCGTTCTGCAGGCGCATGCGTCCCCGCAGCCGCATCTCGACCGTGCCGCCGTCGGCGGTGCGGATGACGTAGTGGCTGCCGGTGCTTTCAATGACCGTTCCGGTGTATTCCTGCTCCATGTTAGGCGGGTTGGGAAGTGTTTTCGGACGAGGAGTCGAGGAGTTTCTCCTTCACCTCGATAAGAAAGGGAAAGACCGCGGCGGTCATGTCGCGCAGGGGGCGGTATACGACCGACTGGGTGATTTCGCGCTGCGGGATCCAGTCGTAGGTACGGTTCATGCGGGCGAAGAAATTGACCAGTACGGTGAGCAGCAGGCCGATCTTGACCACGCACAGGGCGAGGCCGCCGATGCGGTCGATGATGCCGAAACCGGTCAGGTGGAAGACTTTCCGGAAGAGATAGCCGACGAGTGCCAGCACGAGGATGCTGACGATGAGGATCAGGATGAATCCCAGCACGGGCGCGAACTCCTCGCTCACGTGGAGCCAGGTGCCCACGCGGCGGCTGAAACGCAGGGCGAACAGGATGCCCAGCAGCAGGCCGGCGATGCCGCAGGCCTGGACGATGATGCCCTTGTGCCATCCCGAGACGGCCGCCAGCGCCAGGCAGACGAGCAGAATGATATCGAGTGTGTTCATGGGTATGGGTGGCGTTGCTTTTTGTCACGAAAGTAGTAAAAAAATCGCTACCTTTAACCCACCGCCTCCGGGAGGGGGCGGCGGGCGGTTCCTGGACGGGGCCGCCCGATTGCAGGAGAGAGACAATGAAAAAATGGTTGATGATTTGCGGCCTGCTGTTGGCCGCGCTGCCCGTCCGGGCCGAACGCGAAGTGTACGATCTGAACGGCGGGTGGATGTTCTATACGTACGATCAGGCCGATTCGGTGAGCGTCGAGTTGCCTCATACGTGGAATGATGTGGATGCGCTGGCCGGTCGCGCCGACTACTACCGCGGCGCCGGACAGTACGTGAAGTCGATCTATGTGCCGACCCAGTGGCAGGGACGCCGGGTCTTCATCCGCTTCTACGGCGCCAATACGGTGGCCGATCTGCTGGTGAACGGCCGGTATGCGGGACAGCATCGCGGGGGCAACAATGCCTTTGAGTTCGAACTGACCGATCTGCTCAACTACGGCGAGAGGAATCTGCTCTGGGTGACGGTCAGCAACGCCTTCCGGACCGATGTGCTGCCCACCTCCGAGGCGGAGAATGTCTATGGCGGCCTCTACCGGCGGGCCGAGATCGAGGTGACCGGACCGACGGTGATCGGATTCGACGGCTGGGGCGACCTCGGCGTCCGGATGCAGCCCCGGAAGGTGAATGCCGGGCAGGCCAGCGGCCAGGCGCTGGTGGCGGTCAATGCCCTGCACAATGCGACGTGCCAGATCGGCGTGACGATCCGGGACGACCGCGACAGCGTGGTGTGGCGCACGGTGGAGCGGCACAAGGTGGACGAGGGCGTTTCGGAAGTGGCCGTGCCGTTCACCGTCGAGCATCCCCGCCTGTGGCAGGGGACCGAGGATCCCTATCTCTATCGGGTGATGGTGTCGCTTGCGGATGGCGAACGGGTCGATTCGGTGTCGTTCCGGACGGGATTCCGCACCTTTGCGGTGGATGCCGAGAAGGGTTTCTCGCTCAACGGCCAGCCCTATCCGCTGCGGGGCGTGGTGCTCTGGCGCGACCAGGCGGTGTATGGCCCCGTCTTCACCGAGTCGCAGCTCCGTCGCGACGTGGCGCTGATCCGCGAGATGGGGGCGAATGCGGTGCGGGTGGCCGGCGGATCGCACGCCCGGGAATTCTATGACCTGTGCGACGAGGCCGGACTGGTGGTGCTCACGGACGGCCCGCTCATTGGCACCACACGGCTGGATCGCCGGGGGTATTACAATGCGGAGGCGTTCCGCGCCAACGGCCTCCGGCAGTTGCAGGAGGCGATCCGTCAGCTCGGCAACCATCCCTCCATCTGCTTCTGGGGGCTCTTTGCCGATCCGAAAATGATCGGAGACGATCCGCGTCCCTTCATCGAGGCGCTGCAGGCCGAGGCCCGGCGGCTCGACCCGTCGCGGCTGACGGCGGGCGTCAGCAATCAGGACGGCGATGTCAATACGCTGACCGATCTGATCGTCTGGAACCATTCGTTCGGCTGGACGCTCGGCCAGCCGGAGGACATTGCCATCTGGCGCGACCAGCTCCACAGCGATCCCGTCTGGAAACGGATGAAATCGGCGGTAAGCTACCGGGCGGGCGGTTCGCCCTATCAGTATGCCGACCGGCTGCAGTGGCCCGATCCGTCGCGGAGCTGGCATCCCGAGAACTGGCAGAGCCATGTCCATGAGGTGCATTACGAGGCGCTGGCGGCCGATTCGACCTTCTGGGCGCTCTTTGTCGGCGACATGTTCGACCGGGGCGATGCCGACAGCGGCACGAACGGCAGCCGGGGAATTGATGATTGCGGCCTGGTGTCGTTTGACCGGCGGGTGCGCAAGGATGCCTTCTGGTTCTACAAGGCCAACTGGAACAAGAGCGAACCCTTCGTCCGCTTTGCCGGCCGGCGTCACGGTCGCCGCGAAGGGGCCGTGCAGTCGATCACCGTCTACTCCAACCTGCCGGTGGCCGAACTCTTCGTGAACGGCGAGTCGCTGGGAACGCAGGTGGCCCGCAACGGCGTGATGACCTGGGAGAACGTGCAGCTCAGGACGGGCAACAACCAGTTGTCGGCCTTTTCCGTCATTTCGCAGGGGGACGATTACGTGACCCTCGAGGATCACATGACGCTGCTGTATGTCCCCTACCGGGTGCTCTGAGCCGTCCGGTGAACGCGATAAACGAAACGAGGGCGGTTTCCCCACACGGGAAACCGCCCTCGCCGTTGTCCGGCCCGTCGGGCGCGCCTATTGATAAAGGTAGCGCTTGATGCTGCGCTTGGCCGTTTTCTCGAATTCGGTGGGGTAGAGCACGATGTCCGCCACCCGTTCGTAGGCGGCCACCTGCGTGTTCAGCTCCTGCAGGTTCTCCTTCATGATCTCCTGCAACTGGGCGTGGTCCACACCCAGCCGGTCGGCCTCCTCGTAGTCGGGCACCACGAGGGCCACCAGTTTGCCGTTGCGGTCAACGACCAGGCTCTCCATGATGCAGCGCATGTTGTTCAGCCGCGCCTCAAGCTCCTCGGGATAGATGTTCTGGCCGTTGGAGCCGAGCAGCATCGACTTGCAGCGTCCGCGGATGAAGATCGTGCCGATCTCGTCGGTCGTACCCATGTCGCCCGTATGGAGCCAGCCGTCCGGCTCGAGGATGTCGGCCGTCGCCTTCTCGTTCTTGTAGTAGCCCATCATGACGTTTTCGCCCCGCGTCAGGATCTCGCCGGGAATGTTGTACGGATCGGGCGAGTCGATTTTCAGCTCCATGTAGGGGGCCAGTACCTTGCCGCACGAGCGGGGAATGAATTCCCAGTAGTCCGTGTAGCTGATCAGCGGCCCGCATTCGGTCATGCCGTAGCCCACGCAGAAGGGGAACTTGATCTTCACCAGAAAATCCTCCACCTCGGCATTGAGCGGGGCGCCGCCGATGATGACATGGCTCATCTCGCCGCCGAAGGCCTGGATGAGCTTTTCACGGATGTCGGCGTAGATCTTGCTGTTGACCACGGGAATCTTGACGGCCAGTTTGGCCACGCCCGAGGAGAGTTTCGGGAAGACCTGCTTGCGGACGATCTTCTCGATCAGCAGCGGCACGGTCACCACGACGTTGGGGCGCACGCTGGCCATCGCCTCGAGCAGAATCTTCGGGGCGGGCATTTTGCCCAGCAGCGTGATGTGGGCGCCGACGGCCAGCGGGGCCAGCATGTCGATCGCGCAGCCGTAGGCGTGGGCCAGCGGCAGGAACGACAGTACGCGGCTGCCGCGTGCATGGATGTGGTGCTGTCCCACGAAGACCACGTTGGCCGTCAGGCTGTTCACCGGCAGCATGACGCCCTTGCTGAAACCGGTCGTGCCGGAGGTGTAGTTCAGCAGGCAGAGCGTGTCGTTCGTGATCTCCGGGTAGCGGATCTCCTCCTTGGTGAACCCCTCCGGATAGCGGGTCCGGAAGTGGGTGTCGATCTGTTCCTGGAAGCGGGTGATCCGGTCGCCCTGCTGCTCGTACAGACAGTGGAAGTCGGTCAGCGAGAAGGCTGCCTGGATCCGTTCGAGTTCGTCCTCGTGGATGATGTCCCAGAAGTTGTCGCCGAGGAACAGCAGCTTCGATTCGGAGTGCTGGATGATGTGGTTGACGTCATTGGCAGGGAAGTCCTGCAACATGGGAACAATGACGGCGCCGTATGTGATGGTGGCGATATAGGCAATAACCCAGCGCGGGTTGTTTCGTCCAATCAGGGCGATCTTGTCGCCCCGTTCGATACCGCATGTCTCGAAGAGCAAATGGAGTTTTGCGATTTCCTGAGCCATCTCCATGTAGGAGAAAGTTTCCTGCTTGAAGTAGTCGGACAGCGCCGGAAGTTCGGCGTTGTCGCGGAAACTTTGCTGGTACATTCTGATAAGATTCTCCTGCATCATGAACGTGATGGTTTGTAATGTGTCGGAGACAAAGGTAACAGAAAAACCCAAAGTCCCAAAAAAAGGTCCTGTTCGGGCAGACAAGTCTGCCTATTACCGCTTTCCGGAGGAGGGGGTATCCGTCCGGCGGAAACGGATCCTGGATTCCGTGCCGTGGAGCAGGCGGCCGATGTTTTTGCGGTGGGTGACGAGCAGCAGCACGGCGATGGCGCAGCAGAAGATGATCAGCGGCACGGAGCGTTGGCCGAAGACAAAGACCGTATAGACGGGCAGCAGGATGCCGGCCGTCATGGAGGCCAACGAGACGTAGCGGAACAGGAGGAAGACCACCAGGAACGTGGCCAGGCAGAGGAGCACCGCGGGCGGGTAGACCATCAGCACGGCGCCGGCGAGGGTGGCCACGCCCTTGCCGCCCCGGAAGCCGGCGAACAGCGGGAAGATGTGGCCGAGCACCACGGCAGCCGTCAGGGCAAACTTCAGGTTGAAGAGGGCGTCGGAGCCGGGCGCCAGTCCCGACAGCGAGGCGAGGGCGACGGCAGCCACACCCTTGAGGAAATCGAGGGCGAAGACGGTGAAGCCGGCCCGTCGGCCCAGCACGCGGAGCGTATTGGTGGCGCCGGCGTTGTGGCTGCCGTGTTCGCGGACATCGATGCCGTAGAAACGCCTGCCGATCCAGACCGCATTGGGGATGGAGCCCAGCAGATAGGCGGGAATCAGCAGAAGCAGCAGGGTGGGATTCATGGCACGGTATGATTTTCCGGTTGCGCGGGGCGCACTCCGGCACGGTTTGTGTTTGTCGTTAGTTTGGGGAGTGTCCCTTGCCGGCGGGGCATCCCGTGTGGCAAAGGTAAAGAAAATGTAACAATTTTGTGAAGGGCTCACAACATGCCGCCCGTAGCTTTGCGCCACATGTTAAAGAAAAAACAGCGATGAGGAAATTCTTGATTGCGACGTGGGTGGCCTTGCTGAGTACAGTCACCCTGCAGGCCCAGCTGAAGGTGGCTGTGGTGTCCGACATCCATGTGATGGTGCCCGAACTGGTGGAGCAGGACGGAGCGGCGTTTCAGGACTATGTGGCCCATGACCGCAAACTGCTGATGGAGAGCGTCGCGCTGGCCGAGGCGGCGGTGGACGAACTGTTGGCCGGCCGGCCCGATGCGGTGCTCGTGACGGGCGACCTGACCAAGGACGGCGAGCGGGTCTCGCACGAATATGTGGCGGGACAGCTCTTGGCCCGGTTGCGTCGGGCGGGTATTCCCGTCTATGTGGTTCCCGGCAACCACGACGTGAACAATCCCCATGCCCGCATCTATCGGGGCGACGAGGCACCGCGTACGGCGACGGTTTCCCGCGAGGAGTTCGCCGCGCTGTATGACGACTACGGTTACGGAACCGCGCTGGCGCGCGATACGGCGTCGCTGAGCTATGTCGTGCAGCTGAACGATTCGGTGCGCCTGCTGGCGGTCGATGCCTGCCGCTATGACGAGAATGACTTTGAAGCGAACGAATGTGTGGTGGGCGGACGTATCCGTCCCCGGACGCTCGACTTTATCGAGGAGCAGGCCCGGCTGGCCCAGGAGGCGGGATGCCGGATGTTCGTGATGATGCACCATGGGCTGGTGCGCCACTGGAAATGGCAGGATCTCGCCATGGGAGACTATCTGGTGGAGCATTGGCGGCGTTGTGCCCGCCTGTTCGGACGGTGCGGCCTGCAGGTGGTCTTCACGGGGCACTTCCATGCGCAGGATGTGGCGGCGTTCGGTCAGGGCGACCGGCGCGTGTATGACATCGAGACCGGTTCGACGGTCAGCTATCCGTTGCCCGTGCGGTTTGTCTGCCTGGAGGGCGACACGCTGGCTGTGCGTTCCGTGCGGCTGGGCGATACGGGGCGGCTCGATGCCGGGTTGGAGCCGCGGGCGCTGGCCTATGCCGAGGCGGGCATTGCCACGATTGTCGGGGACATCGTGGGGGATGCCGTACCCGAGGAGCTGGTTCACCGGGCCGGCGAGCTGGTGGGCGAAGCCTATGTCGCCCACATTGCCGGTGACGAACGGATGCCGGAGGCCTATGCCGAACGGCTGAAGGAGGTTTGTCGTCAGGTGCGGCCCTATTCGTGGAAATATGCCTTCCTGCTGGAGCACCTGGCGCGCTATCTCTCTACCGATACGGCCCCGCAGGACAACGAGGTGGAGATTCTCCTGTAACGGATTGACGGATCCTTGCGATGATGCGCGGATGCTTTCCGTTAGCGTTGCTGTGCGCGGTGTGCATGGCAACGGCCCGGGCTGCGGAGCCTGCCGATACGATAAAGGGCGGGTCGGAAACCGGCCATGAGGAGATTGTCAAAACGGGCATTTCGTTCGGCCCGCTGCCGATCGTCGCCTACGACGCGGATCGGGAGTTCCAGTTCGGCGGCATGCTCAACATCTACGACTTCGGGGACGGCGGCCTCTATCCCGATCCCTATGCCACGTGGTACCTGGAGGCATCGGCCTATACGACCGGCAACCAGAAATATGTCGTCTCGTACGACGACCTGCGGCTGATCCCCGGCGTGCGGCTGAGTGCCGCGGTCCGGTTTCTGAACGACTCGGCGCTGGAGTTCTTCGGGTACAACGGCTACCAGAGCCGCTACGATGCGGAGCTGCCGACCGGCTTCTACCGCTACCGGCGGCAGATGTTTCACTTCAAGGTCGATTTTACCGGCCGGATCGTCCGTCATCTCTACTGGGAGGCGGGCTACCATTTCCATTATCTGAGTACGGGTCTCTTCTCGACCGACAAGTATGAGCTGGACCACACCCTGCTCGAACTCTACAACCGGTGGGGCATCGTGCCGGACGACCAGTTGCGGGGCGGCATTTCGTCGGCCCTGCGGGTGGGGCTCGTGTACGACACGCGGGATGCGGAGGCCTTCCCGACACGCGGCATCTGGGCCGAAGGACACTGGATCCTCGCACCGAAGTGGCTGGGCTCCAGCGTCACCTCCAACAAACTGAACGTGACCTTCCGGCACTATGTCCCGCTGGTCGGGAAGCAGTTGGTGCTGGCCTACCGGCTCAACTACCAGGGGTTCTTCGGCGACGCTCCCTGGTACCTGCTGCCCTTTTATACGGTGGTGGGGCCCAATTACGACTACGACGGCATCGGCGGCTTCCGTACGGTGCGGGGCCTGATGCTGAACCGGGTGCAGGGGTTGCAGACCGGCTTCTTCAATGTCGAACTCCGGTGGCGGTTCGTGGATTTCGTGCTGTGGAAGCAGAACATCGGGTTTGCCGTCAGCGGATTCTGCGACGGCGCACAGGTTTTCAAACCGTATGATCTGCGCAACCGCACCGGATATGCTCCGGAGCTCTATGCCCGCCTGGTGGACACCTCGCGGGGCGACCGGCCTCACCTGGCCTGCGGCGGCGGGGCGCGCATCATCATCAACGGCAACTTCATCGTGGCGGCCGAGTATGCCCACAGCCTGAATCCCCAGGACGGCGGCGGAGCCTTCTACATCAACACCGGCTTCCTCTTCTGAACGGGGGCCGGCCGTGCGGAAAATACGGGGCTGCCGGACGTTTGCGGGGCGCCGGTGCAACTTTTTTTACTTTCCAACGGATTGTAGAACAATAAAACAATCATTATCTTTGCGTGTCCGATCTTGTCGGGATTATGTGAATTTTTAATCATGTCCTCGGCCGGCTCATGTTGTGCCGAGGCGCCTAACCTATTTTAAAATAATGAATTTCAGTGCGTTAATGCGAGAATTGCGCTCGAAGCAGTTCTGGTTCTCATGGCTCGGCGTATTGCTCGGTGCATTCATCGTGGCCGCCGGATTCGTGCTGTTTACGAATCCCTACAACATTGTTCCCGGCGGTGTGTACGGTCTGGGTTGTGCTTTCCATAAGCTGGTGCCCTCCATCGCAACCGGTACCTTCGGTCTGATGATGGATATTCCGCTGATGATCACCGGCTTCCTGATCTTCGGCGCCAAGTTCGGTGCCAAGACGGTCTTCGCCGCCCTGATCACGCCGGTCATCATGAACGGCATGACGGCCCTGGTAGGCGACAGCATCGCCGTATCCGAGGGCGTAGGCTTCATTGCCCAGTACCTCAATTTCTCGAACAACCTGCTGATTCCCTCCATCTTCGGCGGTATCGTGATCGGCGTGGGTGTGGGTCTGATCGTGAAGTTCGGCGCCACCTCCGGCGGTACGGACATCATCTCGATGATCGTCTCCAAGTTCCTGCACATGAAGTTCGGAACGGCCGTGCTGATCGTCGAGTCGACCGTGGTGATCGTTTCGATGATCATCCTGCGCGAATGGACCATGCCGCTCTACGCGCTGGTAGCCATCTTTGCCCAGTCGAAAGCGATCGACTTCGTGCTCGGCGGCACGGAAGAGGACAAACTGCTCTTCATCATCTCCGAGAAGAAGGAGGAACTCAAACATTATATTATCCACGATCTGGAGCGCGGCGGTACGTACATCAAGTCCAAGGGCATGTACACCGGCAACGACAAGGAGATGATCTTCGTCGTGGTGGACAAACGCCAGATCACGGCCGTACAGGACAACATCAAGATCATCGACCCCGATGCGTTCGTGGTGGTGGTCAATGCACAGGATACCTACGGCGACGGTTTCAAGACCTTCCCGAAGTAGTCGGGAGGCGCGTCGGAAGCGTTGCCAGACGACCCGTTACGGACCGGCAGCCGGATTGCCTTCGGGAATCGGTTGCCGGTTTTTTTGAATGATACCATCCGGAGGGGCTCCGGGCCTGCTCCGGAACCGCCTGCGGGCGGCACAACGAGCGAAAGAGAAAGAGATGACCGATACCAAAAAAGAGACGGAAAACCACCGGTTGAGCGTCGCCGATCTGCGGCCGCTGACCGGTGCGGGCAAGAAACTGTATGTGGAGACCTACGGCTGCCAGATGAACGTGGGCGACAGCGAGATTCTGATTGCGATCATGCAGCGGGAGGGCTACCGCTATACGGAAGACATCGCCCAGGCCGATGTGATTCTGGTCAATACCTGTTCGATCCGCGACAACGCCGAACAGCGCATCTGGGGCCGTTTGCGCGAATTTCACCGCTACAAGAAGGCGCGCAAGGGGTTGATTGTCGGCATTGTCGGCTGCATGGCCGAACGGTTGCGCGAGGAACTGCTCGAGCGCGAGTCGATTGTCGACATCGTGGCCGGCCCTGACTCCTATCGCGACATGCCCCGCCTCGTGGCGCTGGCCGCTTCGGGTGCGCACGGCGTGAACGTCCAGCTTTCCGAGGAGGAGACCTATGGCGAGATCCGGCCCGTGCGACTGGACAAGAACGGGGTGAGTGCCTTTGTGGCCATCATGCGCGGCTGCAACAATTTTTGTTCCTACTGCGTGGTGCCCTATACGCGGGGCCGCGAGCGGAGCCGTGACCCGCAGACCATTCTGCGCGAGGTGACCGAACTCTTCGAGGCCGGCTACCGGGAGGTGACCCTGCTCGGTCAGAACGTCAACTCCTATCGTTGGGAGCATGACGGCCAGACGGTCACCTTCCCCGATCTCATGGAACGGGTGGCTGCCGTGTCGCCGCTGCTGCGGGTACGTTTCGCCACCTCCCATCCGAAGGATCTGAGCGACCGGCTGCTCGAGGTGATGGCAGCCCGGCCGAACATCTGCCGGGCGATCCACCTGCCCGCCCAGTCGGGCAGCGACCGGCTGCTGAAGGCGATGAACCGCAAATATACGCGCGAGTGGTACCTGGGACGGGTGGCCGCCATCCGGCATGCTCTGCCCGACTGTGCCATTACGACCGATCTGATCGCCGGATTCTGCGGCGAAACGGAGGAGGATCATGCCCAGACCCTGTCGCTGATGCGTGAGGTGGGGTACGATTCGGCCTACATGTTCAAATACTCCATGCGGCCCGGTACGCAGGCCGACCGGCACATGACGGACGATGTGCCGGAGGAGGAGAAGGTGCGCCGGTTGAACGAGATCATCGCCCTGCAGAACGATCTCTCGCTGGCGAGCAACCGGCGCGATGTGGGCAAGCGGTTCGAGGTGCTCGTCGAGGGACCGTCACGTCGCAGCGGCGAGCAGCTCTGCGGGCGCACGTCGCAGAACAAGATGGTCGTCTTCGATGCCCGGGAGGGGATTGCGGCCGGCGATTATGTGACGGTGCGGATCACGGACTGCACGTCGGCCACGCTGTTGGGCGAGGTGGTTGCCGAATAACTCCGGCCGATCGGCGGAATACGCAAAAAGTAGGGGAGCCTGTCCGCAAGGACAAACTCCCCTCTTTTGTTGGGTGTTAGATGGGGGCGGCCGGACACCGTCCGGCTCCCCCTTGGGGTAGGGGCAAAAAAACGTACGGGCCTCACGGTCCCGTACGCTTCCCAATTAATTAACCTAACCCTAACCTTATTCGGCCTTCAAGGCCTTTTTCTCTTTTTTCCAAACTTGTTCCGTGTCATGTGCCGGATTTATCGTTTCGGAGCGAAGGTTTCGCGCAGAAACGTATCCAGGTAGCATAGTTCGCAATCGTCGCCGATCACGTAGGTCATCAGCATCGCTTCGTCGTCCAGATCCTCCGGACAGTCAATGCCGCATGCGTAGTCAATATCTTCCATAGGCCTCTTTGTGGTGGTTTCTGTATAGAAAACGGAGGCCCGTGGATTATATTGTGCGTCTCAGACCAGAGCCAGCTGATTTTGCTTGATCATCTTGCGCAGGTTGATGAGCGCATAGCGCATCCGGCCCAGGGCCGTGTTGATGCTGACGTTGGTCTGCTCGGCGATCTCCTTGAAGCTCATCTCGCCAAAGTAGCGCATGAGGACGACCTCCTTCTGCTCGGCCGGCAGATTGTCCACCAGCTTGCGCAGGTCGGCCTCGGTCTGTTCGCTGACCATGCGATCCTCGATGGAGGCATCGGCCAGTTTCTTCGTGTTCAGAATATCGTATCCGGCGTCGGCTTCAGTCAGGTTGTTCTGCTGCTTGGTCTGGCGGAAGTAGTCGATCACCTGGTTGTGGGCGATGCGGAGCACCCACGACAGAAATTTGCCGTTGTCGGTGTATCGACCGTCGTCAATGAAGCGAACCACCTTGATGAAGGTTTCCTGATAGATGTCGTCGGCGAGTTCGTCGTTCTTGACCATCATGCGGATGTAGTCAAGCACACGTTTCGAATGACGCTCGATGAGTATGGAAATTGCATGCTGATCGCCGGAAAGATAGGCACTGAGCAACTGCTGGTCGCTGAGTGCGGATCTCGTCTTGTTCATTGTCTTCTTCTCCTTTGGTTGTTGGAGTAGAGTTTCTCGATAGGCGATTCAGTTTAAGAAATTGGACTTTGTTTTTCCCCTTTTCGGGAAGGTTCCTTCACGCAAGATACAAACTTCTTTTGAAAAAGCAAAATATTCTTCTTTTTTCTCCTGCGGGCGGATACTACTTCCCTCTCGAATACGTTGCAAATTGGATGCCGAAGCGGATGACAACCATGTCGTGTCAGTCGCTGGCGGTCGTCTGTTTCGCAAACAGGCGTAAATCAGCCTCTTGGCTTCCTGTCAGACGTGACGCAAAAGGGGGCCGGACGTGTCAGTTGCTGGCAGTCCGGCCCCCTCTGTGGTGGCATGCAGGTGTTGCTTCCTACCGTTTTACGGCGTAATAGCACCGTTTCGGGGATTCCACCTTGCCCTCCTTGACTAGCTTCTTGATGATCTTGTCGACCTCTTTCTTGTCGATGCCGGTGGCCTCGGCCACTTCGGCGGCCTTTTTCGGCTCGGCGAGCGCTTTCAGAATCTGTTCTTCCATGATCGTGTGTCGTTAATGGTTTGTTACAAATATACGGCATAAACCGTGCCGTTCGCAGCGGATTTTCCGATAGCGCGATAGGTTTGGCCAATGGCTGCGTCGGGTGATCGTGGCACGTCGGGTAATGGCCCGCCGGAGAAAAACGAAAAACCCTTCGTCCCGGAAGGCGAAGGGTCTCTCTGCGTGGCGGAAAGCCACTATTTTACCGTCTTAACTACTTGCTCGAATGCCTGCGGGTGGTTCATGGCGAGATCGGCCAGCACCTTGCGGTCGAGGCGGATGTCTTTCGCCTTGAGCTTGCCCATGAGTTCCGAATAGGTCATTCCCTGCATGCGGGCGGCCGCGTTGATACGCTGGATCCACAGGCTGCGGAATTTCCGTTTCTTGTCCTTGCGACCTACGTAAGCGAAGGTCAGACCTTTTTCGACAGTATTTTTGGCTACTGTCCAAACATTTCCCCTTGAACCAAAGTTACCTTTGGCAAGCTTTAAAACTTTTTTTCTTCTGGCTCTCGATGCTACTGCATTTACAGACCTTGGCATAATTTGAAAGTTTTACGAACAGTCAGCGGTACGTTTCTCTCGTACGCTTCGGGGCTGACGGGTTCTTGATTTTACAATGTTTCGGTCGCCTGCGGGGTTGTTGCCAACACTTTCAGCGGGCCGCGGCGGCCTCCTGCTGCATGAAACAGTCGAAACTATTTGACGAGCAGGCTCTTGATTTTGGCCTCGTCGGCCGACGCAACGATGGCCGAGTAGGTCAGATTGCGTTTCTGTTTGGTGGTTTTCTTGGTGAGGATGTGGCTTTTGTAAGCGTGTTTCCTCTTGATCTTTCCGGAGCCGGTGAAGTCGAAACGCTTCTTGGCAGCGGAGTTGGTTTTCATCTTCGGCATTTCGATAAACTTTAAAACGGTTAAGCCTGTCGCGTCGGTTGTTCGGTCCGTTCCGGGGCAGACGGGAGCAACGCTTCAGGCGCAAATGGTTAAACAGCTCGCAAAATTAACGATAATTTCAGAAACTATCAAAAACGGCAGCGATTTCTTCGCTTTCCCGTGGGGCACGAAGATAAAAAACGAGGCCGGAATCCCATTCCGGCCTCGTTTTGGGTAAGTGGGTACGCCCCGTTATTCCGTTTTGGTCTTGAAGGCGAGTTTCTGCAGCGTACCGCGTGCACCGTTGGCGGCATAGGCCTGGGCGTAGAACATGTTGTCCGATCCGGCCGTCAAGCCCGTAACCTTGATATTGATAGGATCGGGGGAGTTGATCCATGAGATCTCGGGCCACTGACCGTTCACGAACAGGTCGTCGATGCCGGCTACGGCAGTCGTGTATTTGAACTTCGATGCATCGCCGCCCGGAATGGCGTGGATGGTGGCGCTCGTGGTGGTCAGTGCGTCCTCAACCAGTTCGAGGGAGAGGTCGATCTGCATCGTGGTGCCGGTAACAACCTGCGTTGCGCCCGTCAGTTCACCGGCTTTGGCACGGATGAATACGGTGTACTCGGTGCCGCGCTTCAGGTTGGAGATGATGAGCGTCTTTTCGGGAGCCGTGGTCTTGATGCCCTCAAGGGTACCGTTTTCAAAGGCCTCCTGATCGGCTGCGGTGGCTACGGCATACTCGATGGTCTGTACATCCTCGGTGTAGGTCAGACGGATCATGAACGAGTCCTCCGTGATGTCGCCGTCTTCCATCACGGCCGTGATGTTGAGGTCGGGAGCCTGCTCCGGAGCGGCGGTTTTGGCAGCCAGTCGGGCCACGCCGCCCTTCTCACCGGCAGCATTGAAGGCCTGGGCGAAGACGGTGTACTGCGTGTCGGCGGTCAGACCCTCGAACGTAACTTCCGCGATGGAGGGATCCTGCTGGGTCATGATGCCGGACATCGTGCCGTCGGCAAAGCTTTCGGCATCGCTGGCCTGGCCGATGGCGTAGGTATAACCCGTTGCGCCGTCCTGCACGTTGATGTTGACCGTCAGGGTCGTCTCCGTGCTGCTGTTGAAGGAGATGGCCGTCTCCAGATTGGCCGGCTCGGCCGGAGTCGGGGTTTTCTTGCAGGAGGTTGCTGCAAGGCACACGGCCGCAATCGATACGGCCCATGTGGCGATGGTGAAGAATTTTTTCATGGATATAAAGTTTGTTCTAAGTAATTGCGCTAACTGCAAATATAGGTAAAAAATGAATAGTTACGCGGACCCTTTCTCATTTTGCCGGATCGTTTTGCGGCAGCCGGGAATGATCTCGGCATCCGACGTTTATCGAAACAACGTGCGGATGCCGAAACTTATTGCGTGCGGTTCAGCTGTTTACGCTTTGTCGGACGGGGCCTCTGGCTGTGGCGGAAAGCAGCGGTCGGCAAACGCCAGGATGGCATCGGCCGTCAGCTGGGGTTCCTCGATGAAACCCATGTGGCCGGAGTTCTCGAGCCAGACGACCTGTGCCTGCGGCTGGGCGGCAACGAGGGCTTCGGCCACCTCCGGGGTGATGTATTCGTCGTGGCGGCCCAGGATGATGAGCTGCGGTACGGAACTGGTGCGCATCGTCTCGTTCAGGTCGCGCCGCTCGCGCAACCCCCGCAGGATGGCCATGATACCTTCGTCCTCGGTCATGGCGATCTGCTCGCTCAGCTCCTGGATGTAGCGGGTGAGTCGGAAACGGTTCTGGGGGGCAAAGCCCACATGGGGAAAACTCTTGGCGATCAGCTCCTTCTTGCCGCCCTGGATCAGCGCGATCTCCCGCAGCCGGTCTTCGCGTTTCTTCTCGCTGTCGGCGTTGGGGGTGGAGTGGAGCAGCACCAGGCCGGCCATCCGGTCGGCATATTTGCGGAGGAACTCGAGGGCCACGTAGCCGCCCATCGAGTGACCCACCAGGATGGCGCGCTCGATGCCCAGCGTGTCGAGTGCGGCGTGCACCGTGTCGGCCAGGAACTCCATCGTGTGGATCTCGCCCTTGATCTCGGAGACGCCGTGTCCGGGCAGGTCGAGGGCCACGACGCGGAGTGAGGGGGCCAGCAGGGCGGTGAATTCGTCCCATACGTCGAGCGATTCGAGGTAGCCGTGCAGCAGCACGACCGTGCGGTCACCCCGCCGGGTGTCGCTTACCCGGATGGCACAGTCGCCTGCCATGATGAATTTTTCTTCTTTAGCCATAACGCTTTGTGTCTGAAATATAGGTTCGTCCGGCAGTCGGAGAGGGGGCGTTACCGTTCCTCTTCCTCGCCGTCGTCGTAATAGTCGAAGGCCGATTCGCGACGGGTGACCGGCACGGGATCGTCCTCCTCGTCGTCATCGTTCGCAAAAATGCGGCGGCGATCCTTGCCGCTCTTTCTGGCCGGAGCCAGTCTGGTGCCCCTGCGCAGATCGTCCGTGTCGAACCGGGCCGGTTCGCGGACTCCCTTGTTGGTTCTCATGGCGCTGAATAGCCCGAAAATGTGGTGATTGGATAATGGAATGGCTCTGTGCCCGGACCCCTGCGGGACGGGGCAATGGCCTGTCGTGGTCGATAAGCGGTCGGGAGAATGTTGTCGGTTTGGCTTGTCGGTGCAATGATAGCGTTTTTGGGGTCAGGAGCGTCGGCTGCCGGTCAGAAATTTTCGGTGTTCAGTTCGCCGCTGAAGACCCGGCGTGCGGGCCCTGTCAGGCGGATGTCGCGGAACAGGTTGCCTTCGCGGCGGAAGGAGACCTCCAGCAGGCCGCCCCGCGCGCCGATGCGGAAGTGGTTGCAGTCCGGCCTCCGGACGGCGGCGGTCGTGACGGCTACGGCCACGGCTCCCGTGCCGCAGGCCAGCGTCTCGTCCTCCACGCCCCGTTCGTAGGTGCGCACCCGGAGCAGGTCGCCCTCCGGTTCCACGAAATTGAAATTCGATCCGCCGCGGCTGACAAATTCGGGCAGCGTGCGCAGGCGGCGTCCTTCGGCGAAGACATCCATGGCGTCGATGTTCCGCTCGTAGCGGACGAAGTGGGGCGAGCCCGTGTCGACAAACCAGCCGTCGAGCAGCGGTTCGGGACAGGCGGCGTCGCGCATGCCGAGCGAAACGGTGGCGCCGTCGTCGGTCCGGGCCAGCAGCGTGGCGGCATGCAGGCCGTCCATGGCCGAGAAGACGATGCGGTCGTTGGCGGCCACTCCGGCGTGGGCGGCGAAGAGGGTGATGCAGCGGCCTCCGTTGCCGCACATGGTTGCCTCGGGGCCGTCGGAATTGAAGTAGCGCATGCGGAACAGGTGGTGCGGGTCTTCCTCCAGCAGCATCAGTCCGTCCGCGCCGATGCCGAAGCGGCGGTCGCACACGGCGGCCACCCATTGCGGGGCGGGGTCGAGGTGCAGGCCGCGGTTGTCGATGATGACGAAGTCGTTGCCGGCGCCTTCGTATTTGCCGAATTTCAGTCTCATGATACGCAAATGTAGCGAGGAATTTCCGAAATCGGACACCCCTCCGGTCAAAAAAAGAGCGGCCGGCGGCCGGTGGTGCGCGGCGAGAAAATCCGGCTGTGCGGCGGCGAGGGGACCTGAAGAATGATTACCTTTGCATAATTGGAATATCGAACCCTGTAAATATCCGAATATCATGATCGCAGAGATCGCCGCGCACCGTTCCGTGCGCCACTATCGCCCCGATGCCGTGCCGCAGGAGGTGCTGGACGAGATTCTGGCCGCTGCCGTGCGGGCCTCGACGGTGGGCAACATGCAGCTGTACAGCATCATTGTCACGACCGATCCGGCCATGCGCCGCCAACTCGCGCCGCTCCATTTCAACCAGCCGGCCGCCACGACGGCGCCCCTGCTGCTGACCTTCTGTGCGGACGTGAACCGTTTCAGCCGCTGGTGTGAACTGCGGGGCGCCGAACCGGCCTACGACAACTTCTGCTGGTTCATGAACGGGGTGACCGACGCGCTGCTCGCTTCGCAGAACGCTTCGCTGGAGGCCGAGGCGCACGGACTGGGCATCTGCTATCTGGGTACGACCCTCTACAATGCGGGGGAAATCGCCGCCTTGCTCCGGCTGCCCAAAGGGGTGATCCCGGTGATGACCGTATCGGTGGGCTACCCCGAAGAGCTGCCGCCGCTGACCGACCGGTTGCCGGTAGAGGCGGTGGTTCATTACGAGACCTATCGGGACTATGCGCCCGAACGGCTGGAGGCGCTGTGGCACGAACGGGAGACCTCCGAGGAGACCCGCCGGCTGCTGGAGGAGAACGGGCTGCCCAACCTGGCCCGCATCTTCACCGAGCGGCGTTACGTGCGGGACGACAACCGTGCCTTCTCGCGCAAGTATTTCGAGGAACTGGTGGCCCTGGGCTTCTTCAACCAGTAGCGGAACGGCATGAAGGGAGGGCGGAAATACCTGTCGACGCTGGGCTGCCTGCTGGCGGTGTGGTCGTGTTCGGTGACACGAAACCTGCCGCCGGACAGCTACATGCTGAACGCCAACAAGATCGAGACGGACAAGAGCGCGCCGCGCGAGGAGCGCATCTCGGCCGGCGATCTGGACCGCTATGTCCGTCAGAGTCCTTCCAAGAAGCTGTTGGGAACCAACTTCCCTACCTGGCTGTACAGTCAGGCCAATCCCCTGAAACACAACGGCTGGAACAATCTGCTCCGCCGGCTCGGCAGTGAGCCCGTACTGCTCGATACGGCGCAGGCCCGGCTGTCGGATCAGAACATTCTGCTGTACATGCACCGGCGCGGTTTCTACGATGCCGCGAGCGACTTTGACATCCGCTACCGCAAGCGCAAGGCCACGGTGACCTACGTCGTCCGGCAGGGCGAGCCTTTCCGTGTCCGCACGTTCCGCTACGACTTCCAGGACCGCTCCCTGGAGGAGCCGATCCTGAGCGACACTGCCCAAAGCCTCATCCGGCCGGGCATGATTTTCGACCTGGATGTGCTGGACAACGAACGGAAGCGGATCGTCGCCGACCTCAAGAACCGGGGCTACTACGCCTTCTCGGTCAATAACCTCACCTACGTGGCCGATACGCTGATCGGTCACCACCAGGTCGATCTGACGATGGTGGTTCACCGCCAGCTGGAGGGATACGACGAGGAGGGCGAACCGCTCTATGCCGACAATGCCGTGTACCGCATCGGCAACATCTGTGTTTTCCCCGATTACAATGCGACCCTTGCGGCGACCGATCCGGATTATCTGCGGGAGATGGATACCCTGGAGTTCCGGGGACTGAAGATTGTCAACCGCGGCCGGCTGAAGGTGCGCCCGCAGACCTTCCGGCGGGCCATCCCGCTCTACCGGGGCGCCCTGTACCGCACCGACAACGTCCAGCGTACGGCGGCCAACCTGCAGCGCATGGAGTATTTCAACAGCACGAGCCTGGTCTATTCGCCGGTGCCGCCCTCGGCCGTGGCCGATTCCGTGGCCGGTCTCTCGCTGCAGTTGTCGGATACGCTCCGCACGGTGCCGCAGCGGCAGCTCGACTGCAACATCTACTGCACGCCCGCCATGCTGCAGGGCTACACGATCGACTTCGAGGGTACGATGTCCTCCGCATTCTATGCCTTGCGTCCGACGATCAGCTACCTGAACCGCAACGTCTTCCGCGGTGCGGAGCTGCTGAACATCAGTCTGACGGGCGGATACGAATACAACACGGATGACGTGCTGCTCAAGCACGCCTACGAGGTGGGACTGTCGGCTTCGGTGACCTTTCCGCGCTTCCTCGGCTTTTCGCAGTTCGACCGGCGGGGGCGCATGTTCCGGCCGACGACCCGCGTGGAACTCTCGACCAACCTGCAGCGCAAGTCGAAATACGACCGAAATATTACGGGTGCCAGTTTCGGCTACACGTGGGGCAACGGCCGCCACTCGACCTATACGGTTCGTCCGATCGATTTCAACCTTGTTGACGTGAGCTACATCGACGAGGCGTTTCTGAACTCGATCCAGAACAGTTACCTGCGCGAGAGCTACAAGTCGCAGTACATCGCCGCCATTTCGGGTTCGTATGTCTACAACCTGCCCGAGACGCGGCGCGGCCATGCGATCACGGTGCGCGTGAACGCCGAGACGGCCGGCAACCTGACCGACGGCCTGGCCCACTGGCTGTCGTCGCCCGTGACGGAGACGGTCACTTCGGCCAACGGTACGCAGCCGCCGCGCACGGAGACCTTCTACAAGGTGTTCAATATCCGGTATTCGCAGTATTTCCGCGTGGACGCCAGTTTCAGCAGCACGATCCCGCTCGGCGTGCGTACGGCCATCGCCTACCGGTTCTACGGCGGCATCGGTCTGCCCTACGGCAACTCCTCCACGCTGCCGATGGACCGCATGTTCTACGTGGGCGGCAGCAACAGCATGCGCGGCTGGCCGGTGCGTACGCTCGGCCCGGGCACCTCGACCATGGGGCGCGAGACGGGATTCAAGGACCAGCTCGGCAACATGCGCCTGGAGGCCAATCTGGAGTTCCGCTTTCCGATCTGGAATGCGCTGCGGGGGGCGGTCTTCTTCGACGCCGGCAACGTCTGGATGGCCGGCATACCCGGTGCGGCCGAGGACGAGGTGTTCCGTTTCGATCGCTTCTACAAGCAGCTCGGCTTCAATACCGGTTTCGGTCTGCGCTACGACCTCGACCTGGTGGTGATCCGCCTCGACTGGGGTATGCGGCTCTACGATCCGAGCCGCCCGGCCGGCGACCGGTGGATCCGCACCTTCCGCTGGAGCGACACCGCCTTCAATTTCGGCATCGGTTATCCGTTCTGATCGGCTGTAGGACCGGTGCAGGTGAAAAATGGGTAAACCGGATCATTTTCACCGATTTTTACCTATCTTTGTGCCGCCCGAAAAGCGTTGTCGGGCAGTGGAAAGATTTGGCCGCTTGCAAACCACGTAAAAAAATCGCTAAAGAAGCGTTTCGATTTTCTTTAGGAACCGACGACCGGTTTTCTACAAGAGCCCAAAAATTTCCATTTTAAAATCTTTATCGTATCATGGGCGCCGTCTCTTCCGTGCGAAGGGTAGGGGCCGTAAAGAATTTTTAAAATGGCATTTCTGTTTACGTCGGAGGCCGTGTCCGAGGGACACCCCGACAAAATTTCGGATCAGATTTCGGATGCGATCCTCGACGAGTTCCTGCGTCGGGACCGCGAAGCCAAGGTAGCCTGCGAAACCCTCTGCACGACGGGGCTGGTCGTCGTGGCCGGTGAGGTGCGCTCGGATGCGTACGTCGATGTGCAGGAGGTGGCGCGGCGGGTCATCAACCGCATCGGCTACACCAAGAGCGAATACATGTTCGACGGCAACTCCTGCGGTGTGCTGTCGGCCATTCACGAGCAGAGTCCCGACATCAACCAGGGCGTCGTGCAGGAGGAAGAGTCCGCTCAGGGAGCCGGTGACCAGGGCATCATGTTCGGCTACGCCTGCGACGAGACGCGCGAATTCATGCCCGCCACGCTGATTCTGGCGCAGGTCATCATGAAGGAGCTGGCCGTCATCCGGCGCGAGCACAACGAGATGCCCTACCTGCGTCCCGATGCCAAGAGCCAGGTGACCATCGAGTATGACGAGTCGGGTTGCCCGGTACGGGTCCACACGATCGTCGTATCGACCCAGCACGACGAATTCGTGCGCGCCGGCGGCAACGTCTCCGAAAAGGAGGCCGAGCGGCAGATGTGCAAGCGGATCGAGGACGATGTGCGCAGCATCCTGATTCCCCGCGTGAAGGCGCGCCTGCAGCGGGCCAACGACAAACTGGCCGATCTGATCGGCGACGACTACCTGCTCTACGTCAATCCGACGGGCAAGTTCGTGATCGGAGGCCCTCACGGCGATACGGGTGTCACGGGCCGCAAGGTGATCGTTGACACCTACGGCGGTCGCGGTGCGCACGGCGGCGGCGCCTTCTCCGGCAAGGATTCCTCCAAGGTGGACCGTTCGGCCGCCTATGCCGCCCGGCATATTGCCAAGAACATGGTGGCGGCCGGCATTGCCGACCAGGTGCTGGTGCAGCTCTCCTATGCCATCGGCATTGCCTATCCGCTGAGCATCTTCGTGGATACCTACGGTACGGCGCATGTCCGTGAGTCGGACAGCGAGATTGCCCGCCGCATCGAGGGGCTGTTCGATCTGTCGCCGGCGGCGATCGTAGAGCGTTTCGGCCTGAAGAACCCGATTTTCGAGGCGACCGCTTCGTACGGCCACTTCGGCAACCGTCCTTATAAAAAAGAAGTGACGGTGTACGAGAACGGCTGTCCGACCACCCGCGAGGTGGAATTCTTCAGCTGGGAGAAACTCGACGAAGTGGATCGCCTGCGCCGCGAATTCAATCTGTAAACCCTTACGGACGGAGGAACGGGAACTACCCGCTCCTCCGTTGTCCAAATAGTCGGGCGGCCGTTGCGGTCGCCTTTGCTACACAGGGGCAGCCGGAGATTCCGCTTCCCGTGCCGCCCTGTCCGAAGAACCCGTTCAATCCCCAAACCACCCATGTTCGGCCCCATTGTTTACAAGACCCTGCAACGGCTGCTGCCTCCCATGACCTGGGACATGCCCGATCGGGACGCCGTCTATCTGACCTTCGACGACGGTCCGACGCCCGAGGTGACGCCGTGGGTGCTGGAGACGCTGGCCGCCTACGGGGTGAAGGCCACCTTCTTCTGCCTGGGGCGCAATGTGGACCGGCACCCCGACCTCTTCCGGGCCATTCTGGAGGGGGGACACCAGGTGGGAAACCACTCCTACAGCCACATCAAGGGGTGGGGTACGGAGGACGAGGAGTATGTGAACGACGTCGAACTGGGGGCCCAGCTGATCGGTTCGTCCCTCTACCGGCCCCCCTACGGACGCATCACGCGGCGGCAGGCCGACCTGCTGGCTGCGAACTGTCATCTGGTGATGGGCAGTGTGCTGAGCGGAGACTATAATCCGGCGGTGTCGCCCGAACGGGTGCTGCGCAACGTCACGCAATATGTGCGCGGCGGATCGATCGTGGTCTTTCATGATTCGCGGAAGGCCTATCCGCGGACCCGTTACGCACTGCCGCGCGCCATCGAATACATTCGCGACCGGGGGTATCTGTTCCGCACGTTGTCCTGTCCGGCGGTGGAGCCGCTGCGGGAGACGCATGCGCTGATCGGCGAGCCGGTGGTGGTGTCGGTTGCTGAAAAATTGAGACGATGAAAAAGATTCTGGTGGCCGTTACCGGCGCAAGCGGCGCAATCTATGCGCGTCAGACGATCGACCTGCTGACCCGGATCGGGGAGCTGGAGGAGATCGGCGTCATGGTGAGCCGTCACGGCCGCGAGGTGCTGGCGTTCGAGGGAGAGCAGTTGCCCGCCCGCGATCCGCGCATCCGTTTCTTCGACAACGACGATCTGTTCGCTCCGCCCGCTTCGGGGTCGGCCGACTATGATGCCATGATTGTCGTGCCCTGTTCGATGGGAAGCGTGGGGCGTATGGCGGCCGGCGTGTCGTCCGATCTGATCGGACGTGCGGCCGACGTAATGCTCAAGGAGCGCCGGAGGCTGGTGCTGGTCGTGCGCGAGACGCCGCTCAGCACGATCCATCTGCGCAACCTGACCCTCCTGTCGGAGTGCGGCGCCGTCGTGCTGCCCGCCGCCCCGTCGTTCTATTCCCGTCCACAGGAGATCGAGGCGTTGTGCGCAACCGTTTCACAGCGTATCCTGCGCGTACTGGGGCTACCGGTTGAGGGATTTCGCTGGGGCGAAGAACGGTCATGACGTGACCAAACCATACCAAGCGGCCGGAATCTTCCTTGAGGACATTCCGGCCGCTTCGTTTTTGGATGTTGCTCCGCGTGTCAGTCACGGGGCGAGAGGTAGCTTTTCAGGGCTTCGGCATAGGCCTCGAAGGCCGAGACGCCCTGTTCGGTGACGGTACATACCGTGCGGGGCATCCTCCCCCGGAAGGTCTTTTCGATCCGGATGTAGCCGGCTTTCTGCAGCTTGTCGAGCTGTACGCTCAGGTTGCCGGCCGTGGCGCCGGTCTGTTCGCGCAGGAAGCCGAAGTCGGCCTCTTCGACGCTCATCAGCAGCGACATGACGGCCAGTCGCAACTCGGAGTGCAGCAGGGGGTCCAGTTCCTTGAATTTCATGCCTGTTTTCCTTTGCGGGCGCGGCGGTTGAGCAGCCAGCCCGGTACGATCACATTCAGCACGGCAATGCCGGCAAAGAGCAAAAGTACGTCATATCCGGCAATCGCAAAAGCCCCTGCGGCGCCCGGTATGGCGGTGAGGATGCCGATGACCAGCACCGGGCGGTTGCGCAGCAGCAGGCCAGTTGCGGCGTTTGTGAAGCCCAGCAGCAGGATGAGCAGCGGTACGATCGGGAGGATCGGCGTGGTGATGTCCAGCAGCGGCAGGGCAATAGCTATGCAGCCCAGTCCGATGGCTACGCCGCCGAAGAGCCGCCAGAGGCCCGACAGGATGCCGTCGAACCAGGTGCGGGCGGTGGGCTCCGCATCGTAGCGCCGGCGGGTGAGGGTGTCGAGCGGCCAGCCGATCACGGGAATGGCCAGCCAAAGCAGGTTCCAGAGCGGGTTGCCCGTGGCGGAGAGCAGCCCCCACACGACGAGCGTCGTTACGGTGATGATGCTGCCCCACACCAGCAGCGGGGTGCCGATGTGGCGTTCCAGCCGGCGGCGGCTGTTGGCCACCATGTCGGCAATCAGTTCGAGACTCCTTTGGGGGTCGAGTGCATTCGTTTTCGTTTCCATAGTCACGTGTGTTTTAGAGTGGTACTTGCGTGGTTGTATTGCAAATATAAAATAGTTTATAAAATAAACCAAAAGATGGAGTGAAAAAATGTGGCGGAACGGAAAAGGGGGGCTGGAGAGGGGGTGGCGGAGCAAACGATTTTCATATCTGCGAAAAACATCGTAAATTTGCAAGTTGGCTGTTTGTTGTGCAGACAGCCGCACCGACCAGACAATCATAAACCAATCAAAAAAGCATAACGACAAATGGCTACGACCGCAGACATCAAGAACGGCATGTGCATCGAGCTCAACGGCAAGACCTACAGCGTCGTGGAGTTCCTGCATGTGAAACCGGGCAAGGGCCCCGCTTTCGTTCGCACCAAACTGAAAAACCTCGAGAACGGCCGCATCATCGAGAACACCTTCTCGGCCGGCGAGAAAATCGAACCCGTACGCGTAGAGCGTCGTCCCTACCAGTTTACCTATGAGGATGACCTGGGTGCGCACTTCATGCACACCGAGACCTTCGAGGAGATCACCATCGACAAGAACATGATCGAGAACGCCGACTTGATGACCGACGGTCAGATCGTCGAGGTGATGTTCCACACCGACAAGGAGATCGTTCTCTCGGCCGAACTGCCCCCCATCGTGGATATGGAGGTAACCTACACCGAACCCGGCGTCAAGGGCGATACCGCTTCGTCGAACTCGCTGAAGGCTGCTACCGTCAACACGGGCGCTACGGTGAAAGTGCCGCTCTTCATCAACACGGGCGACAAGATCCGCGTCGATACCCGCACCCGCGAGTACTACGAGCGCATCAAATAGTCTCCTCTACGGAGCGCAAGGAAAAGGGCGTCCCGATCTGCGGATCGGGACGCCCTTCTGTTTGGAGCGGTCGGGTCGGTTGACGGTGGAGAGGCCGCGCCGACGGGACCGGAGCGGATACCATAAAAAAAGGAGGAGACCCCCGAAGGGGCCTCCCCCAAGTTGTCCCGGAGGTGCTGTCGGTCTCCGGGACGGGAGACAATGAGATTTGTCGTTGTGCCGGTGACAGAAGCCGGTCCGGCAGAAGAGAGGAGAAGAGGACCCCCGTAGGGGCCCCCTCCCCCAAGCGGAGTACCGGAGACGGGTACCGCCTCCGGTACAGGGGGTTGTTAGTTCTTGCTGTTCTCCGAGGAGAGTACGGTGATCGTACCCGTGCCTTTGAGGTCAGCGATACCGGGAACGGTGATCGTTACGATCGACTCGGCCGTCAGGTTGTTGACGAGGAGTGCACCGCCGTTGTCCCAGGTTACCGTGTCGTCGCTCAGCGTCAGGTAGCTGCCGAACTCCGGACCGAACTCGATGTCGTAGTTGAAGGTGATGCCGGACGTTGCGTCGAGGTTGTAAACCTGTTTAGCGTATGCCGTGAAGGCCTCGTTCTCGTATACTACATTGCCATCGATGTCGCGGATCACTACCAGCGGTGCGATCTCTGCGCTGTCGCCGAGGTTGGTCGTCTTCAGCGTGATCGGGTCGATCGACATGGCGAACGGGTTGAAGAAGCGTACGGTGTAGGCTACCACGCAGCTCTCCTGGCCGTTGGCGCGCGGGATGACGAGACGGACTTTGTAGTCGCGGCTAGCTTCGCCTACCTTGAAGGTCTCGGTGAGCTGGATCTCCTGCGTCTTGTAGTCGCCCGTGCTGGTTACGGTTGCACCAACCTGTCCTACCGGGTAGAGTTCGAAGAACATGCCGGCCTGGTCGTGGTTGCCCGATACGGTGTAGTCGGCGAGGTAGTTGGTGAAGTGTTCGGCCATCGTGCTGTGCAGTTCATAGGTCGTACCAACCAGTTTGCCTTTCACACCTACCGTATTGGCGGCGATCAGGTAGTTGTCGCTCAGCGTAGGCAGCTTGCAGTTGTCTACAACGGCGAAGTTCACCGTGATGATGACGTTCTTGTCCTGCATGTTGTCTTTAGCCGTGTAGGTGATGACAATCTTCTTGGCTGCGCCGTTGTTTACCAGAACCTGGTTGGTGACGTTGATCGTCAGCGGCTCGGTCGTGGTCTCCACCTCGGACAGCGGGTCGTTGATGACGCTTACACCCGGCATAGCCACGATGTCGTTGGTCGGCTCGTTGTAACGCTCGGCGAATTCCTTCATGTCGATGTCAAGCTCGTTGAGAATCTTCGAGTTGAAGTCTTCCCATGCGTAAACGTAGTTGTTGCCGGTTGCCGCATTGATGGTGGTGTACTCGATGTTGCCGAGGTTCCAGACAATATTGAAGTCACCCTGCGGTTCCTGTGCATTCTTCGTGATCTTCACCTTGATGTAGCAGGAGGCGATTTCACGGCCTGCAACCTGCGAGCTGACTTTGAAGATCGGCGTACGGTTGATGGCTGCCGAGCCGTACTCGTCGCTTACCTTGACGGTGCTGCCGTCGAGCGTTACGAATACCTGCTGGTTGGTCTCGTCCGAACCCAGGTAGGTGGCCGGTTTCGAGAATACGTACTCCGGTTCAACACCGATGGTGCTCAGCAGATCCTGCAGCTCGGTCTCCTCGTAGGTCTCTACGAGCGTCAGCAGGTCGAGTTCGCCGGTGTAGAGCAGCGTAGCGTCGTAAACGGCTGCATCATTGGCAGGTACGGTCGTGCTGTATTTCTCGACGTCACCATCCTCGTCCCATGCGATCTTGTCGATGATGGCAAAGTCTTTCAGGTCGGTTTTCTTCACAACGGCATAGTCGGAAACGATCTCGGACTCGCCGTTGTAGGCACGCAGAGCAACGATGGCCTCTTTGTTGGCCTTGTTCAGTGCATCCAGCTTGTCACCGTCCTTGAGTACAACGTCGAATGTCAGACCACCCTGGTTGTCGCTGACCGGTTCGCCCTCGATATCCAGCAGGTCGGTTGCGTCACCGGCTACACGCGTGGTGACACTGCGGTCGATGAACGACCACTTGATGTCCGATACCTTGGCGTTGTTCGGATTGAGGCGGTAGGTTGCCTTTGCGTTGTTGGAGAGTACGACACCGGCGTTGTCCCAAATCGAATAGAAGTCGATTGCGCCCATGCCGAGTTCGGACTCGATGATGGAGGGAACGAATGCCAGCGACTGGAGCGCGCCGAAAAGCTGGATCTGTACCGGCTCCTCGGAACCGTCCACGTTGTTCAGTACGAGGTAGCCGTTCTCGGCATCCCAAATGGCCGTTACAGTGCCTTCGGGGAAGCGGTACCAGTTCTCGCTCGTAACCTCGCGGATCGGTTCGCTGCCGTCGGCGGGTTCCGTTACTTTAACCCAGTAGCCATCTTCGTCGCCTTCTACACCAGGTTCATAGTAAACCTTGTCGGCATCCTGTCCATTGGAGCCAGGAGTTCCAGGAGTTCCGGGATCGCCCTGATCACCTTTGTCGCCCTGGTCACCCTTGTCGCCTTTCTCGCCGCGCGAGGGTTTGCCGGTGTCGACACCGTCGATGACCCAGTTGCCGTTCTTGCCGATCTCAACTACGGAACCGGGCTGGCCTGCTGCGCCGGTGTCACCCTTGTCGCCCTTGGCACCGTCCTGACCGTTGGTCAGCTCGAACGTCTTGCCGTTGCTGAGCGTAACTTTCACACCGTTGGCGGTGGATTCAACGTTGGTGATGACTGCACCTCCGCTGATCTGTGCTTTCAGTTCGTTGAGCGATTTCTCAACGGCTGTAATGCGGTCGTCCAGACCGGCAATGTCTCCGTCGTAGTTTTTGCACGACGTGAACATCCCCGTGGAGCTGGACATCAGCGCTCCGCACAGGATTAAATTCAGAAATTTTTTGTTCATGATACAAAAAGTTTAAAAAAAGTACTGCTTACTAAACCTTGTCAAACCTGAATGAATCTTGTTCCGTATAATATCTGTAAACCTTGGTCCCGTTACTTTATAGGTAACGGCGCCCCGTGGCCGGCGCAAATCGGTTTCGGCAGCGCGACAAGCGGAGGTGAAGGCGTCCGAAGATGTTTTTTGGCGGGCTGAAACGGGTATTTTGACCCGTGCGGATCGTACAGGCACATGGCAGGATAGTCCGGCACCCGAGGCGGGGCGGACAGACGAAGGCAGGTATCCCGTCCGGCGGGATACCTTTATAATATTATAAATCCGTCCTGTGGACGGTGCGGCCGGTGGCTACGAGGAGCGTCGGAAGGCTCGTCGGGCAGCGTGCCGGTCGGGAAGGCCCTGCCGTTGGACGAAAGCGATCACTTCGCGGTTGGCGGCGTCGATCCGTTCGTTGCGGAAGGGCTTGAGGTAGGTCTCCGTGACGGCAATGGAAGAGTGTCCCATCGCTTCGGAGATGATACCCGGATGGACTTCGCAGTAGTAGGCCATGGTTGCCCACGTGTGACGGGCCGTATAGGTGCTGAGCGCCGTGTCGCAGCCCAGCCGGAGCCGCAGCACGGCCAGGTGGCGGTTGAGGCGGCGCAGGGCGGCCTGGTATTCGCGGTAGGCCGCTTCGGAGCCTTCCGGACTGCTCAGGAACGGGAACAGGTAGGGTGAGCGGCTGTCGCGGTTGGCCAGCCGCCCGATGAGCTGCCGGGCTTCCGGAGTCAGCCGTACGGTGAGCGGCCTTCCCGTCTTGCGCCGGCGGTAGCGGATGGTGTCGCCCGTCAGGTCGCCTTTGCGCAGGTAGGCCATATCGACGAAGGGCATGCCGCGCAACAGAAACATGAGGCGGAAAAGGTCGCGCGCCTGTTGCAGGGCGGCGTCCGACATCCGGCCGTCGGCGTGGAGGAGTGTGCCGATCTCGCCGGTCTCCATGGCTTTCTTGCGCTCGGTGTGCACGGCGGTCTGAACGTGGCGGAACAGCCGCGGCGCATAGGGGGCGAGCCCCTGGTCGATGGCGCGGTTGTAGATGGCCCGCAAAACCTTCATATAGGTAGAAACCGTATTCCAGCTGCATTGGCGGCGTCGGAGATCGTTCTCGAACGCCTTGACGACGGATGCGTCGAAATCGGCGAAGGCGATGTCCTTCCCCTGGCGGAACCGGCGGAAGGCGTTGCCTGCGCTGTGATAGACGTGGGCGGTACCCCACTGACCGTTGCCGCGCATTTCCTGTACGGCGGATGCGATCATTTCCAGTAACATCTGATCCTTGTTCATGATGGAGGGGGTTTTGTCTTGTCTCTTTTATGAAAAAAAGTAAGGCGATTTTGTACGGGGAGAAAAAAACGATTATATTTGCCGTAACAAATGCCGTTACCTATAAAGTAACGGCATTCTTTTTTTCTCTGAATCAGGCACATGCGACGCCCGTGCCGGCATCGACCATGGTGCCGGAGTGGCAGTTGCCCGCCCGTTGTCGTTGTTCCCGGACCGTTCCGATCCATGCTTTCCCGACGCGCGAAATCGCCTGGCGGGACCGTGATTATGTGCCCCGTCAAAAGAACATGTTTGAAAAAAATTACTATTTTTGCCTAACTATGACTTTAAATGGGTATAGGACAACGTAAAACTAATATTATAATTTAAATCTTTGACTATGATCAAAAAGAGCTTACTCGCGACCCTCTTTGCAACCTTGTGCTGCAGTGTCGCTACCACCGCGTTCGCTCAGGAAGAGCCGCTCCAGGGCGTCGGTCCGTCGCTCCTGAACAGCGCCAATCCCCGTGCGGCCGGTATGGGTATGGCTACCACGGCTGTCAGCGACAACGCGTTCGGCATCTTCGGCAATGCTGCCGTCAACCTCTCCAGCGAGAAGAGAATGGGCTTCGGTTACTCCTACAATCCGGTTATGCCCGAGTTCTCGAAGGGACAGACGACCCATGCCGTAGGCGGTTACTTCAACATCGACAAGAACAACGGCCTCTCGATAGGTTTCCGTTACTATACCGGTGACGAGATGGCGCTGGCCGGTGGTGACAACACGGCACTCGGTAACGTACGCGCCGGCGATATGGCCATCAGCCTTGCCTATACGCGCCGCATCGTGGACAACTTCTCCATGTCGCTCACCGCTCGCTACATCAACACGAACTACAACAAACCCGTCGAGGGCTTCAAGGCAGGCAATGCCGTAGCATTCGACCTCGGTTTCTATTACTACAACAAGATCGAGTCGTTCTTCGGTTCCAAATGGGCCGTTGGTCTGAATGTCAGCAACTTCGGTACGAAGCTCGACGTGGCGACGATCTCCAATCCCGGTACGATGCCCGCTTACGCCAATTTGGGCGGTTCGATCGACATGCCGTTCTCCGAAAACCACAAACTGCTTGCTGCCCTTGACCTCGGCTACACCTTCATGCCGTCGACCGATGCAGCTTTCGCAGCCGGTTTCGGTCTGGAGTACAACTTCCTGAAATACGGTATCATCCGCGCCGGTTACCACTACGGTGACGAGAAGGCGATCGGTGGCAGCTACGCAACCTTCGGTCTCGGTGTGAAGGCCGGTCCGGTTCGCGTGGACGCTTCCTACTGGCTGGCCGGTTCCGACAGCCCTGTGAAGAACACCTGGGCCGTAGGTGTCAGCGTATTCTTCTAATCGCAGGATACACCGGCCGCGTGCCGGAAACCATGCAGCGACGCATGCCTCGAATGGCATGCGTCGCTTGTTTTTTGCCGGCCTCCCGACGGGGAAGGCGACCCGCTGCTGCCTGGGCCGTAGGCGGCGTCATGGGAAGGTCGGAGGAGGACAAAGAACAGGAGGGAGACCGCAGCTGACGGTCTCCCTCCTGGATGCTGTGTTTCCCGGGCTATTCGGGAACGTAGATGATCTCGCCGCTGTCGAGCTGGTAGGCTGTGCCGACCCGTCGGCCGCGCGAGCCGTTGTTCTCCTGTTCTTCCGAGGGGGTGTATTTTTCGATGGTTTCGCCTTTCTTGGTGATGATCTCCATCCGGTCGGTTCCCGGATTCTTGACCATCGTGAAGTCCTCCTGCGAGAACATCTCGGTCATGTCGAAGCGGGTCACCAGCGCCACCATCAGCGCCACGGCAAAGACCATCGCCACGTCGAACAGGTTGGTGAGGACCGCCATCGGGTCGTGGTCCTCGCCGTCTTTGAGCAGTCTTCTTTTGCGTGCCATGTCAGTGGCGGTTGGTCAGTGATTCGACAACGTATTCCAGGATGTTCATGTCGTCGGCCACCCAGCGTTGCTTGATCTGGAGGGTGATGAAGCCGACGGCGCCGATGATGAGGCCCACCACCGTCGTGGCAAAGGCTACCTGCATGTTGCTGGCCATCGAGGCCACGTCGCCCGTGGCCAGGCCGACGAGTGCCGGACCCATCGGGATCAGCGTTCCCATCAGACCTAGCATCGGGCCGATCTTGACGAGCAGTTTCGACTGCCCCAGCTCCTTGTCGGCGAGGATCTCATAGTCGCCCAGCAGCTTTTCGAGCATGGCCGGATCGCGCGGCGCGTTCCGGATCTTGTGGAGCTGGGAGATCAGGCGGTTCTTGCCGTCGGCTTCGGGCAGCGAGCGGAGGAATTGTTCGACATCGCTCTTTTCGAGGTCGCGGTTGAGTTTGACATTGACCTTCGTGCGGGTGATGTAGGCGCCGTAGAAGCCGCCGATCATGATGAGCGACTTGACGAAGAAGAACAGCAGGAAGATGATGTCCGGAACGAGCATGCCGTTCGAGAGCCAGTAGAGGACATTAGTGATCAGATCCATTGAATGTGCGTTTGATAAAGTTGATGAATGGGGTTTGTTTGCCGGTTCGGGCGAGCCACAGGCCGAGTGCGAAGAGGAGTGCCGCCGTCCCGCACAGGGCGCCCAGCGCCCCCCAGGCCACGGTGGACTGGGCGTCGGAGGTGTTGTAGTCGGCCACGGTGGCATTGACCAGCAGGCCGATGAAGAGGATGCCCATGTTGAGCAGGATCTTGAGTTCGAGTTTCATGCTCTCGCGGCGGATGAGCGTGTGGATGACCCATGCGGTCAGCAGGACGGCGGCGAAGATGAGCGCCGCATAGAGGGCTGCCGTGGCGCGGAAGTCGGCGCCGACCCGCTCCCGGAAGAAGAGCAGCTCGAAATAGGCCACGCCGAGCATCCACAGCACGCCCGGCACGACCTTCAGCACGAAGATGCGCCGACGGCGCTGGGCGCGAGGCTTGAAATAGTTGTCGAGCAGGTAGATCGAGGTGAAGATGCCGAGTGTCGCCTCCAGGGTGGTCAGCACCGCGCCGTCGGTGACCAGGCGCCGGTCGGCCAGCAGGCCGGCGACGATGGTGACCGGCCGGGTGATGACTGCCGGATAGAGTACCAGCGCCACGACGGCCGCGACGGCGGCGTAGGCAGCCATGACCCAAAGGCGACCCGTCATGGCCGCCTTCAGGCAGTATTTGGCCAGCGCGAGGACGAAAATAACCTGAATGTAGTGTTCCATTATCGATTCTGTTTGCGGCGTACGATCAGCCATGCGGCAATGGCGGCGACGAGGATGCCGATGACCCAGAGGACGGTGTAGTCGCGGGTCGGGGCGTTCGCTTCGCGCCGGTCTTCGTGCCGGCGGTCACGCGTCTGCTCCTCCTTCTTCAGCACGACGTTCCGGTCGGTCTGCTCCTCGATCTGTACCTGTCTGGCCGCGTCGATGTTCCGGTTGTAGGCCTCGGCCGCCGGTTGGTCCACCTTCGAGGCGATGAAGGCACGCAGCTTGGCGTTGTCGCAGACAAAGCCGCTGCAGCCGGCCGCATGTTCGGCCACCAGGCGGGTGTGGAGTGCGGCCACCTGCCGGAGCTGGGCGTCGGATGCCTGCCACATGCCCTTGCGTCCCGCTTCGAGCATGACGGCCGTCATCTCCTGCAGGACGTAGGGATTCTTTTCGGTTAAGGTCTGTTCCAGTCCCAGACCGTAGGCATCCTCGATATAGACGTCGTAGTATTTGTTCCAGATGTGCTGGTCGATGGCCGAGGGTTTCATGGCGTTCCAGCCGAAGGTGTTGCGGAATGTTTCGGCGAAGGTCTCCATCGAGCTGGCCTCGCCCTTCATCATTTCGCGGATGTACTTCGGGTTGAAGATCGTCGAGTTGCTCTCCACGCCGATCGCCTCCTTGAGTCCCTGCACCTTGGGGCGTCCCGTATTGCGGAAGTCGTTGAAGTAGGCGGTCGGGTCGTTGCCCGTGACATGCTGCACGGCGGCCGAAAGCCCGCCCATGAATTCATAGACGTGGTCGAGGCTCAGCGGCCCCCAGGTGTTGCTCGAACGGGGCTGCACCACGACGGAGGTGTTCAGCAGCGCCGCCTCGAACACCCCTTCGCGGGTCTCGCCCCATGCGGCGGAGCCGTTGGCCGAGTAGAGGCCGCTCATGTTGGCGATGTACCGTTCGGCGATCTGGTCGGCCGACTCCCAGCTGTCACCCTTTTCGACCATGCCCATGATGCCCGTGCCGTAGTTGCCGTTCACACCGCCGAAGATGCGCTCACCGGCATAGCGGCGGGCGTCGGCCGGCGAGAAGCCTTTGGCCAGCAGCAGCCGTTCGGCATCCTCGAATCCCTTGCGGACAAAGTTTTCGTGGGCGTCGTCACGTGCTTCGGCAGCCATGGCGATGGCTCGGTTGATAAGTTCCAGACGCGAGGCGGCGATGTCGCGCAGCTGGCCGGAGGTCTGCACCACCACGTCCACGCGCGGCCGGCCGAGCTGTTCGGAGGGGATCAGCCGCAGCGAGCGGATCTGGCCGAAGCCGTCGCGCATCGGTTCCACGCCCAGCAGGTAGAAGATTTGGGCAATGGTCGCCCCTTCGCTGGAGATGAAGTCCGACGACCAGAGCGTGAAGCTCACCTTCTTGGGGTAGCGGCCGTTGGTCTCCATTTCGGCGGCGAGCAGTTCCTCGGCCAGCCGTTTGCCCACCTTCCAGGCTTCGGGCGAGGGGGTGGTTTCGGGGTTGATCGCGTAGAAGTTGCGTCCGGTCGGCACGGCCTGCGGATTGACGATCGGGTCGCCTGCCGAGGAGGGCGCCACGTAACCTCCGTTCAGGGCATTGAGCAGCCCTTCGGCTTCGGCGCGGGTGCTGTTGCGCAGGTTGTCGCAGGAGGTCTTCACACCCCGCAGGGCATCGCGCAGCGTGCGCACGGCCGCGGCAATGCGCTCCTCGCGCCGCTCCTCGCTGCCGGCATCCACTCCGGCCGGTGCAGCCTGCTCCATGCGCTCCATGACGGTCATCTCGCCGGCCGTCTGCGGTGCAGCTGCCTCGTCGGCCGGTGCGGGAATGATCTTGCCGTGTTCGTCGAGGAAGCGGGGCAGCTGCTTTCGGGGTGCCTCCGCCATGGCCTGCATCATGCGGGCCGTCGCCTCCTGCCGGGCCCGCTCGGCGGCTTCGGCCTGTTCGAGCAGGCCTATCTCGTCGGCCGGGACGAGCTGGCGGAGCAGCCGGTCGGGATCCTCGCCGGCCAGGGCGCGGCGGATCACCTCCTCGGTGCGGTCGCCGTAGCGGTGGCTGATGAAGACGAGGTTGTCGAGCTGCTCTTCACGGATGAGGCCGCGGGCGGCGTCGAGGTCGGCCAGCGCGTAGCGGATCGGGTCGATGCTCATCAGGCGTGCCGTATTGCGCAGGTTTTCCTCGCTGTAGGGAACCCCCAGCGTGTAGAGGCCGTCATTGACCTTGGCGCCGTTGATCTCCTCGATGTACATGTGGATCCGGTCGATGTCGGCATCGGTCAGCGTGCGGGTCGAGTCGATGCCGAGTGCCGAAAGGATGTTCTGACGGCGGGAGAGTTCGGTGATCGTCTCGCGGTAGTTCTGTTTCACGCTGCTCTCCTCCATGCCTTCAAAGCGGTGGATGCGCTCCTGCAGGATCCGGAAGTCGTCGTAGAGTTCGCCCTGCATGAAGGGGGCGGTGAGGTGGGTGACCAGCGTGGCATAGGTACGCCGCTTGGCGATGATGCCCTCGCCGATGTTGTTGATCGTGTAGAGGTAGAAGTGGGGCATGTCGCCGACCAGCACGTCGCTCCAGTCGTAGTCCGAGAGGGCCACCTGTTTGCCGGGAATGAACTCCAGACTGCCGTGCGTGCCGAAGTGGATCAGCGCGTCGGCGCCGAAAGCCTTGCGCGTCCACAGGTAGGAGGCCACGTAGGGGTAGGCCGGTGCGCCCGCCACGCCGTGTACGATCTTGTCCGTCTCCTCACCCACGGCCGGTAGCGGCTGGGGCAGGATCGTTACGTTGCCGAACCGGAGGCGTGCTACGGCGATATAGCGGCGGCCGTCGCGCTCGACGCCCATGTAGTCGCCCGGAGCGGGACCGTACTGACGTTCCAGGTCGGCGATGAGTTGTTCGGGCAGGATCTCGTGCGCCCACTCGGAGAAAGTTTCCACATCCACGAGGGCGGGATCGCCGTGTTTCAGGAACTCGTCATAGGCCCCCAGCGCATAGGGTCCCAATACGGCGCCCTGCCGTTGGATCATGGCCTCCAGCGCGGCGGCGTCGGTCGGCAGCCCCGTGAGGTCATACCCCGCATCGCGCAGCGTGCAGAGCGTGTTGTAGAGCGACTGCACGCCTTCGAGGTCGGCAGCCGAAACGGCCCCCTTGCCCGTACCCTTGTAATAATAGATGGCGACCTTCTTCTCCGCGTTGGGCAGGGTGCGCAGACGGGCGAAGTTGGCCACCATGTCGCAGAAGCGTTCCGTATGGCAGGGGATGGCGTCGAAGAGTTTCATGCCGTTGCGGTCGAACTGGGCGGCCACCGCGAAGGGGGCGATCGCACCGTCCAGCTCGGGCATCACGACGCTCATGGCGGTCATGCCGCCCGAGGCCATGCCCTGACGGTCGATGAGCCACCTTTCGTAGAGGTCGCTGACGGTCACCGGCGCCAGCAGCGGGGCGTTGAGCTGCCGGAGCAGTTCCGTGCCGCTCTCGCCGCCGCCCATCACCAGCCGGCCGTGGGGGCGGTTAATGATTACGTCGGGATGCACGGCCGCGATCATGCCCAGCTTTTTCATGCCGAACGAGCTGATCGGATAGACGTTGAGTCCCTTCGCTTCGAGCGATTCGATCAGCGCGGCCATGTGTTCCTCGTTGGAGTTCTGCATGTTGATGTTGCCCGACAGCAGCGCCACGCGCGGCGCCCCTTCGCGGTAGCGTCCCGAGGCCTCGTAGAAGCGCTGGTAGTCGTCGTAGGTGGCGAAGAACTCGTCCTCGCCCAGATGGAAGTAGTAGTCCGAGGGGACTTCGACGGGTTCCCCGTACGGGCCGTTGAAGAAGGCCTTGCGGTCGATGCGGGCGCGGATGTAGTTCAGCAGGCTGCGGTAGTTGCGCACCGAGCCGTTCTCCATCAGTGCATCGATGTAGGCCAGTTCGCGTCCCGTGAGGGTGTTGATCTCGGCGTTGTCGCTCTCGGTGGCATAGACCGGCACCCCTTTGGCGATGGCGCGGCGAATGGCGTCGAAGTGGCTCTTGTCGAGCGAGTTGCCGTGGATGCGTACCAGTACCATGTCGTAGGAGGCGATCCGTTCCGCCCGGTCCAGCGCCACCGCCCGGATCCGGATGTGGGGATTGTCGTTCGAACGGATCAGCTTCTCGACCGTGAAGTCGGGGAAGTTGAGCGTGGCGATGCGCGTGGGGGCCATCCAGCGGCCGTAGCACCACAGCAGGACGGCGAGCAGGGCCACCGCCGCGCACGACCACACGATCAGTTGCTTGTGTTTCATTTTCTCTGCGGGTTAAACGCCCGATCCGGAAGGCCTGCCGGGTCGGGCAAGCCTTCCGGTTGGAGGCGTGTAACGGTTTGACGTTGGGGAGATATTAGAGTTCGGCATAGGTGAATTTGACCCTGCCCGATACGGTTGCGCCGTCGGCGCCGATGCCCTGATACTGGGTGAAGCTTACTTTGTAATGTTTCGAACCGTCGGCGCTGCGGAAGATGTAGACCGGCGAGGGCAGATAGACCGGAGGCATCACCTTGTCTCCGTTGGCGTCGAGCTGGAACTGGATGACCGTAGCGGTCGATTTCGTGGTGGTCGTCTCACCGCCCATGCCCGTTTCGGTCACCGTCTTGTCGGCCTCGAAGGTCGCTCCGGCGGGCACCGCGGTCAGCGAGGCGAAGGTCACCCCGGCCTCGCAGGTGTAGACACCGCCCTGACCGGACGTGGTCGAATCGCCGCTGTTGGTGCGGATGCTGTATTTGTTGATGGCAATGTCCCAGTCGGTGCGCTCTTTCCAGCTGGTGTCCGAGTCGTCGGCTACGCCCAGCTCCTGGTTCTGGGCAAAGGAGAAGTAGTGCCACTGGCCGGTCTTGGTGGCTTCGATCGAGACCTCCGTTCCGGTGTCGCCGCCGTTGTTGCCGTTGTTTTTGTCGCACGAGGCGAAGGTGAGGGCTGCCGTCAGCGCGGCGAGAAAGAAAATCGTTTTTTTCATGATGGTTGGTTTTTATTGATTTGTTTTACTTGAATGCATAGCGGATGCCGATCAGGAAGGTTCGTCCCGGGTCGGTGAAGCTGGCGTCCTTGAAGTCGAAGAGGTTGTTTACCTTGAAGGTGGCCTCGAGGGTGTGCTTTTTGATGCGGAACGGCTTGACCAGCGTGATTTTCCAGATCGAATAGGGGTTGGACTGCGTTTTGGTGACGATCTCCGTGCCGGTCGAATCCGTGCCGACGGACTGGTAGAGGATCGGCGAGCTGACACGTCCCGAAATCTGGAGCGAGAAGGGGCTGCGGGCAATCTTGCCGTTCCATGTCAGCGAGGCCGTGCCGCTGTGGCGGACGTTGCTTTCGAGCTGCAGTCCGGTCGAGTTGTCCACCGCGTCGCAGAAGCTGTAGTTCAGCCGCAGGGTCAGCTGGCGCACGAAGAGCCAGGAGAGGCTCACGTCGAATCCCCGCAGGGTCGCGCTGCTGATGTTCCGGTAGTAGCGGCTCACCTCTTCGGTGCCGTTCACGTTCTGCGTGACGGTGTACTGGTCGATCTTGTTGTCGATGTTGTTGTAGTAGGCCGACAGGGAGGCGTTCAGCGTGCGGTAGGTGTATTCTGCCGAGAGGGAGGAGTAGAGTCCCCGTTCGGCTTTCAGGTCGGGGTTGCCGTACACCATGAAGCCTCCGCCGCCGGTGTGGTAGAAATCGTAGTAGAGTTCCTCGACGCTCGGCGCGCGGAAGGCGGTGCCGATGCCGCCGCGGAAGTTGAAGCCCGCCACGGAATACATGACCGAGAGTTTCGGGTTGAAGGAGGAGCCGAACGCGTCGTTGTAGGTGTAGCGGGCGCCCGCGATGATGTCCAGGTTCCGGATCGGGTCGTACTCGGCCTGGGCAAAGAGATTGGCGTCCTGGATCGTCTTGGTGGTGGGGGCGTCGCCGAAGAGCGAGGCGGAGAAGATGTCCTCGTAGTTGTACTCCGCTCCGCCGGTCAGCTCCCACCGCTCGGCCGGACGGAAGGTGTCCAGCAGGCGGGCCGAGAGATAGCCGGCCGTCTTGTCGCGCTGATTCTCTCCCGTGGCGTCGATCACGTCATAGGCGAAGTATTTGTCGAAATTGACGCTCAGCCGCACGTTGTTGCGGTCGTCGGCCGAACGGTATCCGCCGTTGGCGCCGACGGTCATCTTGTGGTCGAGGGTGTGGGTGATGTTCATCGTCCCCGGCAGGTTGAAAACCTCGTGACGGTAGTAGCGTCCCGTGAAGTTGAGGTCGCTGCGGCCGGTCGGGCGGTAACCGAAGTTGAGGTTGGCGCCGTAGTCGGTGTAGGGGTTGGAGGAGTTGCCGCCCGTGGCGCTGTTGTTGTAGCCGTCCGACGAGTTGCGGAATACGCTGGCGCGGGTGATGAACCGTTCGAGATTCGATCCGACCTCTGCGCGGGTGCGCCAGGTGTTGTGGTTCTCCCAGGAGAGGTTGGCTCCGGCTTCGATGTCGTGGACGGGCTTCTTGGTGATGATGTTCACCACGGCACCGACGGCATTGGAGCCGTAGAGTGCCGACGAGGCGCCGTTGATCATCTCGACCCGTTCGATGTTGTTCACGTCCAGCTGGTCGAAGTTGATGTTGCCGCCCGCACCCTCGCTAACCATGCGCTCGCCGTCCACCAGGAAGAGGATGTAGCGGCTGCTGAGACCACGGATGCGCAGGTTGTTGCCCATCGCGTTGGAGGAGGAGACCAGGCCGGGGACATTGTCGGTCAGCACCTCCATCGTGCTGGTCGATCCGGCCCGCTGGATCTCCTGCGTGGTGATGACCGAGGTCAGCACGGGCGACTCGGCCAGCCGTTTGGGTGTGCGCGTACCCGTCACGACCACCTCGTCGAGATGGGTGACCTGTTCGGTGAGCCGGAAGTGGACAGTCGTGTCGCACCGCAGGTCGATCTCTTGCGTGACCATGGGGTAGGCCGAGTAGTACATCGTCTTGAGGGCGACATGGCCGGCCGGTACGTTCCGGAGCTGGAAGCGGCCGTTGTAGTCGCTCTGTGCGCCCCGCTTGTCATAGGTGATGAAGACGCCGGGGAGCGGTTCGCCGGTGACGGCGTCCGTGACCGTACCCGAAATGTCGTATGTCGGCGTCTGTGCCGCGAGTGGCGCCGAGAGAGTGGCCGCCAGCAGCAGACAGAAAAGCAGTTTTTTTTGCATGACGCTGATAGGTTGATTGAAACGGTGCAAAGGTAGCGGGTGCCCTGGCGGGCATCAATTCCCAGTTTTTGGGATATTGCGGCGGGGCGTTACCGAGAAATGTGCATCACCGGCCGGCGGAACGGATCGCTTGCTTGTATTGTTTGAAAAATATTTTTTTTAAAAATATACTTTGTATTGCATAGTATTTGCAAACGATTGCTATATTTGTATCGGAAACGAACCTTTAAAGTCGAGTGAATCATGAAAAAAACGTTGAACGTCCGGATCGGGTCCGTGGCGTTTGTCCTCGATGAGGATGCCTACTATATGCTGCGTCACTACCTCGACGACGTGGAGGCGCGCTTCGAACCGGTGGAGGCCGCCGAAACGCTGAATGACCTGGAGATGCGGATTGCCGACATATTTACCGAGGAGCTCGCCTCGCCGCGTCAGGTGGTGGATGTCGAACTGGTGCGCAAGGCTATCTCCATTCTCGGCCGGGCCGACGAGTTTGGCGAACCGCGCGAGGGGCGGAGTGTGCCGCATGCCGACATCAAGCAGTTGCGCCGTTCGCGCCGCGACCGGATGATCGGAGGCGTGTGTGGCGGTCTGGCCGACTATTTCGGCATCGACGTGGCACTCGTGCGGCTGCTGATGTTCCTGCTGATCTTCTTCGGCGGCGTCAGCCTGTGGGTGTATATCATTTTGTGGATCGTCATTCCCGCCGAACAGTGGTAGTGGAACCGAACCGGAACCAAGCAAGGAGTCTGTTATGGAAATCATGAACGATAACCGGAGTACGAAACGGTTGTACCGGAGCAAGAACCGGATCATCGGCGGCGTCTGCCAGGGGCTGGCCGACTATTTCAATGTGGATGTGGTGCTGGTGCGCATCATTGCCCTGTTTGCCCTGTTCTGCCTGTCGGCGGGCTTCTGGGTCTATCTGGTGCTGTGGATCGTCGTGCCGGTGCAGCGGAGCCTGCCCTCGGGCGGCGGCCGCTATTATGACGGAGGACGTTGACCATGGAGACGATCAATGTCGATAACGCCAAGGCGCAGATGCGCAAGGGGATCCTGGAGTACTGCATCCTGCTGATTCTGTCACGCGGCGATTCCTATGCGCCCCGCATCATCGCGGAGCTGAAGAACGCCCGCATGATCGTGGTGGAGGGAACCCTCTATCCGATTCTCACGCGGCAGAAGAACCAGGGGCTGCTCTCCTACCGGTGGGAGGAGTCGCCGCAGGGGCCGCCCCGCAAATACTATTCGATTACGGACAAGGGCCGGGAGGCGCTGGCGCAGCTGGACGCTTCGTGGGACGAGCTGGTCGATCAGATCGACCGGATCCGCGGCCGCAAAAACGACGAGCAATGAACGAAGGGGTGAAAGTGAGCATTGCCGGCATCGCCTTTCGGCTCGACGCCGGGGCTTACGAGGTGCTGAAGGCCTATCTCGACCGGTTGGAGGAGGGATATGCCAAACGGTCCGAGGGGCGCGAGATCATCGCCGACATCGAGGCGCGCCTGGCGGAGCTGCTGCTCGACCGGCAGCCCGAGGAGCAGGTCGTGAGCGAGGCGCTGGCCCGCTCCGTCGTTGAACAGCTCGGTCTGCCGGACGATCTGGACGAGACCGAACCGGTGACGGGACGCATCCCCAAACGGTTACACCGCAATCCGGATGGCGCCCTGCTCGGTGGAGTATGTTCGGGCATTGCTGCCTATTTCCATATCGACACGGTGTGGGTGCGGCTGGGATTCTTCCTGCCGCTGTTCCTGCTGATCCTGTGTACGGCCCTCGGGCTGGACGGTGACGTGGAGGATTTCTTCGCCATTCTGTTCGGTCTGTGCGTGCTGCTCTATCCGGTGCTGTGGATCATCGTGCCGATGGCGCGCACGCCCCGTCAGAAACTAGAGATGTCCGGCCGGCGGGTCACCGCCTCGGCCATCCGCCAGTCGTTCGAGCAGGACGCTTCCGCCATGCCCTCCTCGCCACGCCGCCAGCGGGCGGCCGGGGTGTGGGCCGACCTCTTCTACGGCCTGGGACGCGTACTGCTTGTCCTGCTGAAGGTCATCGTCTTCTGTGCGCTGCTTGCGCTGGGAGCCATCATCGTGGGATGTCTGGTGTGCATCGTCATCCTGCTGAGCAGCAGCGAGCTGTTCGGATTCGGTTATCTGCAGGAGGCACTGCAGGGTATGGTAGGCATCACGCCGGTGCTCTACGTCATCCTGTTGCTCGTGGCCGTGCTGCTTCCGCTCGTGCTGCTGGGTTACTTCCTGATCTGTCTGCTACTCGGCCGTTCGTGCAACCGGACCTTCATGACGGTTCTTGGGGTGCTTTGGATCCTGCTGGCCGTCTATCTGTCGGTCGTCTCGCTGCGGAATGGCGATACGCTGCGCGAGGCGCCGTTCCGGATGGAGGAGCGTTGGGAACGTGACCGGGGCCGCTGGGAGGACGCCTGGGAGGAGCGTTGGGAAGAACGCTGGGACGAGCGCCGGGAACCGGTCGGACCGGGAGCGCCGCAATGGCGGGAGATCCGTTCCGACAAGCCGGGCCCCGCACCGGCGGCTGACCGTAACCTATTGTTGAACTGATATAAATAAACGAAATTATGGAAATTATGCAGGAAGATCGATCCCGAAACGATCGTCCGGAGCCCCGCCGGGCCGACCTGCCGGCCGGCAAGATCTATCTGGGGGCCGTATTGGTGGTAGCCGGTCTGGTATGGCTGGCCTACAATGTCCATTGGATCGGATTCGGAGTTTTCCGGGTCATCTTCTCGTGGCAGATGCTGCTGGTGCTGATCGGCGGCTATCTGTTGGCTCTGCGTCAGTGGAGTGCGGGGGCCATCATCGGCTGCCTCGGCCTGTTCTTTGTTGTGACCGACTGGTTCGGTCTGGACTTTTCGTTCGGACGGGTCGTGCTGCCGCTGGCCGTGATCGCCGTGGGTGTCGCGCTGATCGTTTCGCGCACCGGCCGACGCAGATAGTATTGTGTTGTAGTGGAGACAGGGCCTGCTGCCGGGAGTTCCGGCGGCAGGCCCTGTCGTTTCTGGCGGGAGTCGGCGTCAGCCGTTGTTCTCATCCGGGGTTTGCAGCTGTTCCTGGCGGCGGTGCATGGCCTGGCGGACGGTGCGGATCAGCTCGTCGGGTTCGGGGCAGCTCACAATGTAGCGCTGGTCGGTGATGTCGGTAATCTCGACCAGGTTCCGGCGTTCGCGGCAGTAGAGTTTGACCGTCTCCCAGCGTCGGGTGTCGAAGTAATAGCCGTAGTAGCCGAAGAAGCCGTAGCCGCCCAGCAGGACGTATTTGTCATGCAGGGCATCCGGCCCCACGCGGCGGATGGAGCGCAGGTCGGCGTAGGCGATGCGGGTGATCTCGACGACGCAGTGGATCTCGAGGGCGGTATCGCTCACGAGCGTGTAGCGGGGGATGGACATGATGTGCAGCAGCAGGATGGCACCGGCCAGCGATGCGGCCCAGGCGATCATGTAGCCGCCCTCGCCCCAGAGGAGCCAGACGACCAGCAGCACGATGACCGTCACCGCACACCACATGACCGTCAGCCGGCGGCTGCGGCGATCCGTGTCGCCTGTGGGAAAACGTTGTGTCATGGTTTCAGTTTTGTGTTTGGACCAGGCCGGCCTCGACGAGCAGGCGTGCCAGGGCGAGGTCTTCGGGCGTGGTGATCTTGATGTTGTACTTTTCGCCCTCACACAGCGTGACGGGCGTGCCGGCCGCTTCGACCACCGAGGCGTCGTCGGTGAAGGAGGGACGGCCGGGCTGGCGGTAGGCTGCGCGCAGCAGGTCGGCCCGGAAGATTTGCGGGGTCTGGATGGCGCGCAGCGTGTCGCGGTCGATGATCCGGTTGCCCGAGGCATCCACCGTGCGGAACGAGTCGGCGGGCCGTACGGCGGGAATGGCCGAGCCGTGGGCGGCGGCCGTGGCGATGCAGGTGCGGATCAGCGCGCTGCTCACCAGCGGGCGCACGCCGTCGTGCACCGCGATCAGGTCGCAGGGGCCGAGGGCCGCCAGACCGTTACGGACCGATTCGAAACGGGTGGCGCCGCCCGTGCAGAGGCGGTGGAACGGTATCGCGGGGCGTTCGCGGCAGATGGCCTGCCAGCGTGCCGTTTCGGCGGCGGGCAGCACGACGACGATTTCGGCGTCCGGCAGCGTGTCGGTAAAGCGACGCAGGGTGGTCTCCAGGATGGTGGCTCCCTCGCGCAGCATCAGAAACTGTTTCGGGATCGGGCTGCCCATGCGCTGGCCCGAACCGCCGGCGACGAGGATGACGCCGGTGCGCAGGGCGTTGAGGGGAGTGGAATCGTTCATGATCGTTCGGTTTTACGGGGGCGGTAGTAGCGGACCACGCGGCGGATCGTCTCTTCGAGCGGGGTGTAGCGGAAACCGTAGCGGCGGACGATCCGGTTCCCGTCGTAGCGGACGTGGCGCAGGACGCTGCCCAGATTTTCGCGCGTGACGGCCCGGTCGGCGATGAGGTGCAGCCGGATGGCGGCCTGCATGGCGTCGTAGGCCAGGTTGACGGCGCCGCGCCCGATGGGGATGAAGGGACGCGGCCGGCCGGCCGCCCGGGCGGACAGCGTGATGAGCTGCCGGTAGCTGAGGTCGCCGGCCGAGAGGATGAAGCGCTGGCCGACGGCGTCGGGGCGGCTGTCGAGCAGGACAAGGGCCCGGGCCACGTCGTGGACATCCACATAGGCCATCAGGCCGTTCGTGTAGAAGGGCTGGCCGCAGCTGATGGCCGGAATCAGGGCGGCGCTGTTGCCCGCTGCGGGGTCGCCTTCGCCCAGGATGACGCCGGGCAGCACCGTGACGACCGGCAGACCGGCCGCCGCGCCGCGTCGGATCTCCTCCTCGGCGTGGTATTTGCTCCGCCCGTAGGCGGCGTAATGTGCGATGTCGTCCGGCTCGCACGTCTCCGTAACGGGCTCTCCGGGTGAGGCGGGGTCTCCCAGCGCCGAGATGGAGCTGATGTGGAGCAGTTTGCGGATGCCGGCCTGCAGGCACCAGTCGGTGATGCAGCGGGCGATGGAAACGTTGTTGTCGATCAGCTCCTGCGACGAGAGACGGCCCGACATGATGCGCGCGGCGCAGTTGAAGAGCGTGTCGATGTGCGGCATCAGCCCGGTCAGCCGCGCGGGATCGTCCAGCTCCGTTTCGACGATATGCAGTACCCCTTCCGGTTCGGCCACGCCAAGTCGCCGGAGCGTGGCGCGGATGTTGGCCACGCGGGCCTTGCGGCGCACCACGAGGGTGATGTTCCGGTAGCCCGCCCGCAACAGTTCGGCCACCAGGTGGCAGCCGACCATGCCGGTTGCGCCGGTGACCGCCACGGGACGGTCGAAGAAGTCGGAGGGATTATCCATGCCAGATCAGCTTTTTGCCGAAGCCCAGTTTGTTGTCGGTCAGCTTCAGCAGGGTGGGGGCGAGCGTCCACAGCGTCAGGTCGGCCACCGCCGCATAGGGGAAGCGGCGCAGGTAGGCGTTGCGCGCCTCCTGCAGCAGGTCCCCCTCGGGGCGTTCGGCCAGCCCCTCGATCTGCAGTCCCTGTACCAGCCCCACCGTGCGGGTCTCCAGCACGACGGAGGCGGCCACCTGTGCGCAGGCGGCCATCTCGCTGCCGTGGCGCGTGGTCGTGTCGGTCGTGAAGACGAAGCGGTTGCGTTCGGGCAGGTAGGCGTAGAAAAGGTTGGCGCAGTAGGGCGTACCTGTCGCCGATACGGTGGCCAGCGTCAGGACGTGGTGGCGGCCGATGAAGCGCACAATGCGGGGATCGACGGCTTCCGGGGCGGAAACGGGTGTGGGGTCGGACATGGCGGGCGGCAATTTAGTGTGACTGGGAGTTGACGTCGGGGTCGGTGGCTTCGGCCGGATAGTCGAGGCTCCGCACCTTGAGCGAGTCGGCCACCTCGCCGGTCAGTTCGGCGACGATGCGGCTCTTGATCGAGTCGAAGGCGGGGCGGTTGCGCTCCTCGATCGGCTCGACCGGATCGGAGGGGATGCGCAGCGGGTCGATCGGCGTGCCGTTCTTCCAGATGCGGAAGTCGAGGTGGGGACCCGTCGAGGCGCCCGTGCTGCCCACATAGGCGATCAGGTCGCCCTGCGAGACCCGTTTGCCCACCGTGATACCTTTGGCGTAGCCGCGCAGGTGGAGATAGCCCGACACATAGCCGTTCGCATGGCGGATCTTGAGGTAGTTGCCGCCTCCTTTCGGATCCCACTGGCGGGCGATCACCGTGCCGTCGGCAATCGCCACGACGGGGGTGCCGGAGGGTGCGGCGTAGTCCACCCCGTAGTGGGGGCGTCGGATCTTGTAGATCGGGTGCATGCGCGACCCGGTGAAGCGCGAACTGATGCGCGTATATTTCAGCGGTGCTTTCAGGAACTGGCGCCGCAGGCTGTTGCCCTCCTCGTCCCAGTAGGCAAGGCGGCCGTCCTGGCGGAAGGGGATGGCGCGGTAGAGTTTGCCTTCGTGGCGGAACTCGGCGCCCCAGATCATGCCCGTGCCGACCCGGGTGGTGTCAATCCACCGCTCGTCGAAGATGACCGTGAATTCGTCTCCCTCCTGCAGCCCGAAGAAATCGACGCTCCAGCCGAAGATGTCCTCCACCTCGCAGGGCAGGCTGGCGGGCATGCCGGCTGCCATGGCGGCCATCCACAGCGAATTGACCTCCCTGGTGATGCGGGCGGTCTCCTTGCGGCGGATCAGGTTCACCTCCTTGCTCTCCTTGCGGACGGTGACCGAGTCGCCGATCAGGGTGACGACCACGTAGTCGATCGGGGTGGTCTCGTAGACAAAATGACGCAGGTGGCGTTTGTCGAGCGAATCCTTCTCCAGGAAGGCCGTGTAGGGGTGGTCGGCGCGCAGTCCGCGCATGTCGAAGGTCGGGCGCGAGGTGCGGTCGATGCGGTCGATGAGCGCCGGTCCGACGCCCAGACCACCCAGAATGTGGGACAGGGTCTGGCCGGAGCGCACCTTGTCGGTGACCACGTCGTAGTTTTCGTAGGCGATGCCGTACATCAGGTCGGGCGAGGAGAGTGCCTCTTCGGCGCCGAAGCCCTCCTCCTCGGAGGCGCTGCGCTGGCAGCTGCGGACATTCAGCAGGATGGCGGCGGCGACCAGCAGTACACCGACGGTGACGGCGATCGCGAGTTTGGCTTTTTTGTTGATCTTCTTCATGAAGCGTGTGGGGTGTTGGCGTGCGTTAGCGGTTGTTGTCGGTGGGGAGGAAGGAGTAGCGGTCGGAGTAGGCGAGCATCTGCTCGGCATACCCCGCCTGCGTCGTGCAGCGGATGTCGACGATGGCGCCCGAGGCGTCCGTGACGGGGGTGTAGGTCGGGTTTACGAAGCCGGCATAGGGACGGATGCCGAGACGGGCGTAGCGTTCGAGTACCTCGGCATGCAGCGCGGAGTCGACCCGGATGCCGTAGCGCTCTACCAGATCGCGTCCGGCCACGAAGTCGCCCTCCGACTTGATGCGCTGCACCTCGCGGAGCATGCGCCCGAAGATGGCGCGCAGGGCGTCGAAGTCGTTCACGACGAAATAGGTCTTTTCCTCCTCTACCACCTGTTCGATCACCCGCCCGGCGGCGCCCAGGTCGCAGGCCCAGCGGCCGATCAACTGGCGGTTGCGCATGTGGGCCTGCTCGATCTGCTTGCCCGGCGCGATGCGCGCCAGCTGGGTGAAGAGTCCGTTGGAGATGTAGGAGGCATATTCGGCCCGGGCCACATCGGCGTCGGGAACCAGTCCCAGTTCGATCAGTTTCGGATCGGCGGCATAGTAGAGGCCGAACAGGTCGGCGCGCGCCTCCTCCAGTACGGAGCCGTACTGTTTCAACTCGTCGCCCCGCACCCCCGGCGCCAGCTGTCCGGAGCCGTGGCCGAGGCATTCGTGCAGGTCGGTGTGGAGGTTGTCGGCCAGCGTGCCATAGCGGGCGATCCGCTCGCGGTCCTCGGCGCGGAGAATGAACTCCTCGAGGAATCCGTTGCCCTTGGCGTTCTCGGCGTAGGCGCGGGTGATGTTCTGGATGGTGACCGATTTGGAACCGTACGTCTTGCGGATCCAGTCGGCGTTGGGCAGGTTGATGCCGATCGGCGTGGCGGGGTAGTTGTCGCCGCCCAGCATGGCCGCGTTGATGACCTTGGCCGAAACGCCGCAGACCTTTTTCTTCTTGTATTTCTCCTGCACGGGCGAGTGATCCTCGAACCACTGGGCCTGTGCACTGACGGTTTCGGTGCGGCGGGTGGCCTCCTCGTCACGGAAATCGACCAGCGCTTCCCACGAAGCTTTGTAGCCCAGCGGGTCGCCGTAGGTCTCCGTGAAGCCGTTTACGAAATCGACCGCGCTCTCCGTATCCCGCACCCAGCGGATGCTGAACCGGTCGTAGCTCTTCAGGTCGCCCGTGCGGTAGAAGTAGATCAGCGTGTCGATCACCTCCCGCTGGGTGGGGGAGGCAACCGCAGCGGCCCGTTCGAGCCATTCGACGATGCGCTCCAGCGCCGGCGAGTAGAGCCCTCCGATCCTCCAGACGCGCTCCTCGAGCGTGCCGTCGGCCCGTTTGACGAGCCGCGAGTTGAGCCCCACCGAGACGGGCTCGGGGTCGTCGGCATCGGTCATGCGGCGGTAGAAGGCCTCGGCTTCGGCCTGCGTGACCCCGTCGTAGTAGTTCATGGCGGAGCCTGTCAGCAGATCCTCGCCCGCCGTGCGGCACTCCCGTACGGCGCAGAAGGCTGGGTCAAAGAGCACCCGGCGCACGATGGCCGTCACCTGTGCGCGCGAGCCGAAGTCGAGCGGCAGCGCCTCGTCGGGCAGGGCGGCCAGCCGGGCGTCGAACCATGCCTCGGAGAATTCGGGCACGAACTTGTCGCCCGCATAGTGGTGGTGGATGCCGTTGGCGAACCAGATCTTTTTTAAATATTTTTCAAAACCGAGCCATTCGGCGGTCTGCGGGTCGGCGGTCCCGGCGCGGTAGACGGCCTCGAGCGTGCGGCGCACGACGAGGTTGTAGCGGCAGTTCTGGTCGTAGAGTATGTCGCGTCCGCAGAGGGCGGCCTCGGAGAGGTAGTAGATCAGCTGTTTTTGGGGAAGGGGCAGCTGATCGAAGCCGGGTACGTCGTAGCGGAGCACCCGGATGTCGTCGAAGGCATCGACGGTCTGGCCGGCGGCGGAGCAGGGTTGCGGTGCCGGTGCGGCGTTATCGTGGAGTTGTCGTGTCATAACATGGAAGAGGGCCGGAGCGACCGGCCAACAGACAAAGATACGAAATAACGCCGGAAAACGGCAGGCCGGTATGCCCGCTACTAAAATAATGATAATGAAAGAAATTTACCGGGAATGACTTGGCGCGACGGCAAAAAAGGTATATCTTTGCGCCACGCTTTGGTGTTACCCGGTAAGGCGGATGCATCGTAAAGCGGAACACTAAATAAAATTTTAGTATGAGCTATTTAACAGCTGAGAAGAAGCAGGAGCTTTTTGGACAGTACGGTACTTCGAAGACCGACACCGGTTCGCCTGAGAGCCAGATCGCGCTCTTTTCCTACCGTATCAACCACCTTACGGAACACTTGAAGAGCAATCGCCACGACTACGGCACGCAGCGCGCGCTGCTGGGCCTGGTAGGTAAACGCCGCAAATTGCTCGATTATCTGAAAAAGGTGGATATCGAGCGTTACCGGTCTATCGTGAAGGCGCTGAATCTCAGAAAATAGTACAGCTGCAAAAAAGGCTGAAGACAAGCGAAGGCAATCGGAAGTCATTTTCGACATTGCCTTCGCTTTGCTTAAGGAGAGAAGACACTTTTAGAAGGATAGAAAATAATGTTGTACAACGAGACAGTGAAGGTCATCCCGATGGGGGATGGCCGCGAGATTACCATCTCGACCGGAAAACTGGCCAAACAGGCCGACGGCGCCGTCGTGGTGAAGCAGGGTGATACCATGCTGCTGGCCACCGTGGTAGCCGCCAAGGATGCCAAACCCGAAACGGACTTCATGCCCCTTTCGGTGGAATACAAGGAAAAATACGCCGCTGCGGGCCGCTTCCCCGGAGGCTTCCTCAAACGGGAAGGCCGTCCGTCGGACAGCGAGATCCTTGTGGCGCGACTCATAGATCGGGCCCTGCGTCCCCTCTTCCCGTCCGACTTCCACGCCGAAGTATTCGTGACGGTGAACCTCATCTCGGCCGACCGCGACATCCAGCCCGATGCGCTGGCCGGACTGGCCGCTTCGGCTGCTCTGGCCGTGTCGGACATCCCCTTCGGAGGCCCGATTTCGGAGGTGCGCGTAGCCCGTATCGACGGCAAGCTGGTGATCAACCCGACCTTCAGCGAGAACACCCGTGCCGACATCGACATCATGGTGGGTGCCACGATCGACAACATCCTGATGGTCGAGGGTGAGATGAACGAGGTGAGCGAGGCCGACATGCTGGAAGCCATCAAGTTCGCTCACGAGGAGATCAAGAAGCACTGCGCCGTGCAGATCGAACTGATGAAGGAGCTGGGCAAGGATGTGAAACGCACCTACTGCCACGAGACGAACGACGAGGAACTCCGTCAGCTGGTCATCAAGGAGACCTACGACAAGGTTTATGCCGTGGCTACCAGCGCATCGAGCAAGCACGAGCGTTCGGACAAGTTCGACGAGATCGAAGCCGAGTTCTGTACCCGGTTCACCGAGGAGGAGCTGGCCGAGAAACTGCCGCTCATCAAACGCTATTTCCACGACGAGGTGCTCAAGAAGGCGATGCGCCGCATGATCCTCGACGAGGGCAAACGGCTCGACGGCCGCCGTACGGACGAGATCCGTCCCATCTGGTGCGAGGTGGGCTACCTGCCCTGCGCACACGGTTCGGCCATCTTCACCCGCGGCGAAACGCAGTCGCTGGCTACCGTAACGCTGGGTACGAAGCTCGACGAGAAGCAGATCGACCAGGTGCTTGTGCAGGGCAGCGAGCAGTTCGTGCTGCACTACAACTTCCCGCCCTTCTCGACCGGCGAGGCAAAGGCTGCCCGCAGCCTGTCGCGTCGTGAGATCGGTCACGGCAATCTGGCCTGGCGTGCGCTGAAGCCGATGGTGCCCGTCGGTGAGGAGAACCCCTATGCCGTACGCGTGGTTTCCGATATTCTGGAGTCGAACGGTTCGTCGTCGATGGCAACCGTCTGCGCCGGTACGCTGGCCCTGATGGATTCCGGTCTGAAACTCAAGAAGCCGGTTTCGGGTATCGCCATGGGTCTGATCTCCGATTCCGAATCGGACAAATATGCCATCCTTTCCGATATTCTCGGTGACGAGGACCACCTCGGCGACATGGACTTCAAGGTAGCCGGTACCCGCGACGGTATCACCGCCACCCAGATGGATATCAAGGTGGACGGCCTCTCCTACGAAGTGCTGGCCAAAGCCCTCGAGCAGGCTCGCGTAGGCCGCATGCATATTCTGGACAAGATCGTGGAGACGATTCCCGAGCCGCGTGCCGACTTCCGTCCCTTCGTGCCGCGTCTGGTGCAGATCACCATTCCGTCCGACTTCATCGGCGCCGTTATCGGCCCGGGTGGCAAGGTGATCCAGGATATTCAGAAAACGACCGGTACGACGATCACCATTACCGAGGACGAGCAGAACAACAAGGGTCTGGTGGATATCTTCGGCGAAAACAAGGATGCGATCGACGCCGCACTGGCCCGTATCAAGGCGATCGTGGCCGTGCCCGAGGTGGGCGAGGTGTACAACGGCAAGATCCGTTCGATCGTCTCCTTTGGTGCCTTCGTCGAGATCCTGCCCGGCAAGGATGCCCTGCTGCACATCTCCGAGATCGACCACAAGCGGTTTGAGACGATGGAGGAGACCGGCCTCAAGGAGGGTGACATGATCGAGGTGAAGCTGATCGGCATGGATCCCAAGACCGGCAAGCTGAAACTCTCGCGCAAGGCACTGCTGCCGAAACCGGAGCATGCCGACAAGGGCGAGCGGAGCGAGCGTCCGGAAAAACGTGACAACCGTCACGAAAAACACGAGCGCAAGCATTAGACTGGTACAGTTTTTGCGGCACTTTCCAAACAATCTGATCGGTGTCAGACTGTCTTCCCCACCCGTGGGGAAGACAGTCTGCATCGGTAAAGATTTCGTGCGGAAAATTATGCGCAATAGAAATATATGTTTATTTTTGCTTTACGTAACGTATTCATGCGTTTGCGCAGAGCAATAAGAAACGAAGCGAAATAACTGTCTAAATACATTAATTAATTATGAGAAGATTTGCTTATGTAGGCCTTGTGCTTACGTCGATGATGATTCTGCTCGCCGGATGTAATCCGTACAACAGAATGCAGAAGAATGTCAGCAAGATCGAGGCAACTGCCAATCCCGAAGTGCTGACGCTGAAAGGCTCGACCGTCGAGGCCGACATCACCTACACCTTCCCGCCGAAGTATTTCTATGAGGAGATGATCTTGAAGGTAACGCCGGTACTCGTATTCGAGGACGGTGAGATCGCCGGTACGCCGAAGTACTTCCAGGGCGAGGATGTTCGCGACAACTACACGCCCGTTTCGTGGAAAGAGGGCGGCGTATTCACCCAGAAGGTTGTTTTCCCGTACGATGAGCGCGCCGATCTGTCGACCCTCGTGCTGGTTGTTGAAGGCCGCACCGCTGACCAGTGCCGTCGCGACAAATTCAAATCGTTCGGCGAATTCGGTGAGGTTGCCGTAGCCAACGGTATCAGCACCGTTCAGTCGCTGGCCGACATGCCCTACATGGTGCTCATGGATCACAACTTCAAACGCGTGAGAACGATCACCAGCGAGGCTGATCTCCACTATCTAATCAACAGCGCTACCGTTCGCAAGAACCAGCTCACCCAGGAGCAGATCAAACTCTTCGAGGACTTCGTTCGCGAGAACACCTCGGCCGAGGATGTGACGATGGGTACCGTATACGCCAAAGGTTACGCTTCGCCTGATGGTCCCGAGAAATTCAACCAGACGCTGTCCGCAAAACGTAGCCAGACCGGTGAGAAGGCCATGCAGAAAGCCCTCAAGGGTGTGGATGTACAGTACGATGCCGCCGCTTACGGTGAGGACTGGGAAGGTTTCCGCGAGTTGGTTGAGGCTTCCGACATTCAGGACAAGGATCTGATTCTGCAGGTACTGTCGATGTACGAATCGTCCGCTCGTCGCGAGCAGGAGATCCGCAACCTGTCGGCCGTTTACACCGAACTGAAACAGAATATCCTGCCGCAGCTCCGTCGTACGCAGTTCGTTGCTTCCGCTGACGTAGTCGGCCTGAGCGACGAGGAGATCCTGGCTGCCGTTAAGGCCAACGACACTTCGCTCCGTCTGGACGAGATGCTCTACGGTGCAACGCTCGTAAAATGCCCGGCAGAGAAGGTCGCTATCTACAAGATGGCTGCTAAACAGTACAACGACGTTGCCGCTTACAACAACCTGGCCGTTGCACTGGTATGGGATGGTCAGATCGACGCTGCCAAAGAGGCCATCGATCAGGCTGCCCGTCTGAACGCCAACCCCACCGTAACGAACAACCTCGCTGCCATTGCCATCGCACAGGGTGATCTGGCAACCGCCAAGAAATACCTGGCCGGTCTGAACAGCGAAGAGGCTACGATGAACAAGGGTCTGGTTGCTCTGAAAGAGGGTGACTATGTTGCCGCTACCCGCGATCTGAAGGGTTACAACCTCGCCGTTGTTGAGGTGCTGAACGGTAACTACGCCAACGCCAAAGCCGCTCTGGGCAATGACAAATGCGCCGATGCAGACTATCTGCGTGCCATCATTGCCGTTCGCGAGGGTGACTGCCAGGGTGCTCTGAACTACCTGAGCGCTGCAATCGATCAGAAACCGGAACTCGCCGAGGCTGCTGCGAACAACATCGAGTTCGCTCCGCTCTTCGAGAACCCCGAATTCCTGGCTCTGATGTAGTCCGGTAAGCGACAGTTACGAAAGGGTGTCATCCGTTACGGGTGACACCCTTTCTGTGTTCATACCGGACGGCGGGGAAAGTGTCCGGTTCTCGCGGCCGAGCTTTGGGGTAGGGTGGCGGAGCCCGTATGGGGGTCCGGTGCTGTGCGGATCCTGCCAGTCGGCCGGGGGTGGACGATTGCCGCCTGGCAGGATGGCAGGGCATGGATGTCAGATCATGGATCGGATGAGGAGACGCGGACGGCTGTCAGGTGGAACAATCGGGAACAAAAGATGGCTAATTCGCTTATTGAAAGGGGTGTTTGCTGTTCCGTGACGTGGCTTTTTGCGTATCTTTGTAAGCTTTAGCAAACAAGTTGTCATGACGCAGCCCTCTCCCCGGGATTATACCCGATATGCCTTTTATGTCAGTGCACTGGTGATCGTCTTCCTGGTGTGCGTTTCGTTCGTGCCGGGATTCCATGTGGGATCGCTGACCATCAAGCGGGCCAATATCCTCTCCGATGTAGTGACGTTCCGCGAGGATATGCAGTCGCTGCTCTCGTCCGAGGATCTGCTCGATACGTCGTTTGTCGAGGAGGTCGATGCGGCGAACGGCGCGGTGCAGGAGGAGCCTGCCGCGGCCGAAGCGGTGCCGGTCGCCGATACGGTGGCCGTGCAACCGACCGATCCGAACCTGCTGACGGTGCCTGTCATTGCCGATACGACGATTGTTCAGATCGAGGATTTCAGTCCGGACGAACAGATGCTGGCGCGCTTCTATCATGCGCTGGCGTACGAAACGGGCAGCCGGCCCGTGCGCATTGCCGTGCTGGGCGACTCGTTCATCGAGGCGGACATCATTACGGCCGATCTGCGCGAACAGTTGCAGGTGGCCTATGGCGGACGGGGGGTCGGCTTCGTTCCCTTCTCCACGCCCCTGTCGAAATATCGCGGTACCGTGTCGCACACCCACGAAGGGTGGACGGACTACAACCTCATCAAGCGCAAGAGCGTGCCGGAAGCGTACAAGAATCGTTTCTTCGTGTCGGGCATGCTCTCCGTGCCGGCCGACGGCGCCTATACGCAGTACAAGGGCGTACAGTTCCGCAAACGGATCGAGCAGAGCAACACGGCAACGCTCTTTTTCCGCAATGGCGGCGATACGGAGCTGACCGTGACGGTGAACGATGCTCCGGCCCGCAGTTACCGTTTGCCGGCCGAGGAGCGGGTGCAGTGTCTGTCGGTCGAGACGGTGGAGGATATCGCCTCGCTGCGCATTGACGTGGCCCATCCCGAGGAGTTCATCGGTTACGGTGTCGTGATGGAGGACAGCGTCGGCGTGAGTGTCCACAACTATTCGGTGCGCAGCAACAGCGGTCTGGCCCTGTTGGGAACCGACTATGAGACCAACCGGCAGATGAACGACTATCTGCCCTACGATATGGTGATCCTCCAGTATGGCCTGAACGCCATGTCGCCCGACGTGATGGATTATGGCTATTACGGCAAGCAGCTGGTCAAGATCATCTCCTATATCCAGCGCTGCTTCCCCGAAAGTGCGGTGGTGGTAATGAGCGTCGGCGACCGCAGCACGATGCAGAACGGTACGGCCGTGACGATGCCGGCCGTCCATGCCATGCTGCAGACGCAGGAGGCGGCGGCCCGGGCCTGCGGCGTGGGCTTCTGGAATACCTACAAGGCGATGGGAGGCGACAATTCGATGCCCAAGTTTGTGGAACGCCACTGGGCGGCCAAGGACTATACCCACATCGGCTATCCGGGCGGCAAATACATTGCCGAGCAGTTCGTCCGGTTCCTCAATGCGGCCGTGGCCAGTGTCCGCCAGCAGGATGCCGAACGGCAGCGGATCGAAGAGCAGCGCGCACGTATCGAGGCGGAGCGTGCGGCCTACGACCTGTCGGACGTGGCGATCGACGAGGGCCGGGAGGAGGACTACGGCGAACTGTGGAGCGTGCGGCCGACCGGGGAGGCGGAGGCGGACACGACGGCCGGCCGTCGGCCGGAGCGCGGGAAGGCGGAGCAGGATACGCTGGCCGGAGAACATTCCCGCCGCCGCGGTCCTGAAGATGTCCGGACGGCGGCGGAACAGCCGGCCGACAGCGTGAACATGTAAGCAACCTGACAAGCGAGCCATCGGTGATGAATACGTTTTCCGGCATAGTGGAGCAGATCGGGCGGTTGTTCCGGTACGATCCGGTCAATCCGATGATTTTCAGCAGCGGGTTCTTCCTGTTCCTGTTTGCCGGATTCGCCTTTTTCTACGGATTCATGCGGCGGACGCCCCTGCTGCGCATGATCTACGTGGCGCTCTTCTCGACCTATTTCTACTACAAGACGGGCGGCTGGTACATCCTGCTGCTGTTGGCTGTCTCCGTCTCCGATTTTCTGATCGGGCGGGCGCTGGCCCGTACGGAGAACCGGCGGGGCAGACAGGCGCTGGTGGCGCTGAGCGTGCTGATCAACCTCGGCATGCTGGCCTACTTCAAATATACGAACCTCTTTATCGGCATCGTCAATGACCTCTCGGGGACAACGATTTTCGATTTTCAGGAGATCTTCCTGCCGGTCGGCATCTCGTTCTTCGTCTTCCAGTCGATGAGCTACACGATCGACATCTACCGGCGTCAGCTGGAGCCGCTCACCTGCTGGCTCGACTACTACTTCTACCTCTCCTTCTTCCCGCAGCTGGTGGCGGGCCCCATCGTGCGCGCCCGCGACTTCCTGCCCCAGATCCGGCAGAATCCCCTCACCGTCACGCGCGAGATGTTCGGGCGGGGCATTTTCCTGATCATGATCGGTCTGATCAAGAAGGCGATCATCTCGGACTACATCAGCGTCAATTTCGTCGACCGGGTGTTCGACAACCCGATGCTCTACAGCGGTTTCGAGAACCTGATGGGCGTCTATGGCTATGCCCTGCAGATCTACTGCGACTTCTCGGGCTACTCCGACATGGCCATCGGCATCGCCCTGCTGCTCGGCTTCCGCTTCCCCAAGAACTTCGACTCACCCTACAAGTCGGCCACCGTTACCGAGTTCTGGCACCGCTGGCACATCTCCCTGTCGACCTGGCTGAAGGATTACCTCTACATTTCGCTCGGCGGCAACCGCAAGGGACGGCTGCGCACCTACGTGAACCTGATCCTCACCATGCTGCTCGGCGGACTGTGGCACGGCGCCTCGCTGCGCTTCATGCTGTGGGGCGGCTACCACGGCGTGCTACTCGCCCTGCACAAGGGGACCATGGCTCTCTTCCCGCGCATGAAACCCGTCGGGGAGTCGATGAAGCGGGGATGGCGTGCCCTGGGCATTCTGGTGACCTTTCACCTGGTCTGCCTGGGCTGGATCTTCTTCCGGGCACGCGACGTGGAGACGGGACGGATGGTGATCGAGCAGATTTTCACCAATTTCGACCCGTCGCTGATTGCCGGGGTGGCATCCGGCTACTGGCCTGTGATGGCCATGATGGGGGTGGGGTATGTGACCCATTTCATTCCGCAGCGGTGGCAGGATCGCGTGTGCGGCGCCGTGATGCGCAGCTCGCTGGTGGGGTGTGCCCTGCTGCTGGCGCTGATCATCTGGGTCGTCATGCAGGTGAAGTCGGCCAACATCCAGCCCTTCATCTATTTCCAGTTCTGATACATTATTAAAAAAATTCAATAAACATGAACAACTTGGACAGGAGCTTGATGCTCGCATTGAACTTCGACGGAGGAACCTTCTGGGATGCCGTCATGCGGTTTGCCTCCGGCATTCCGAACTGGATTCCGCTGTACGTGATCGTACTGTTCATCATCTACTGCAAGGGCGGTTGGAAGTACATGCTCTTCCTGCTGATTGCCGTCGGACTGGGCGTGGGCATCTGTGACCAGATCTGCAACTTTTTCAAGGCCAATGTGGACTATCTGCGGCCCGTGCATGTCAAGGAGCTGGTATCCGACCTGCATGTACTGACCGGTCCGCGCATCAACCTGAACGGTACCGTGTCGGGTCACGCTTCGACCAGCTTCTGCGTCTTCCTGCTGACCGCGCTGGCCATGCGCAAGGGGTGGTTCACGGCCATCATGCTGCTCTACACGTTGCTCACGAGCTATTCGCGGATCTACATCAGCGCCCACTTCCCCTTCCAGATCCTGTTCGGCTGGATCCTGGGTACGGTGGTTGCCCTGCTGCTGTGGTGGTGTTTCTCGCAGCTCAACCGCCGTTTCGCCTGGGAGAAGACACCGGTCTGGGTGACCCGGACCTTCTGCCGGAAAGGCGCCGCGCAGAGCGGACGCTGACCGGAGCAGGTCACGACAATCGGCTGTGGGCCGTCGGACGGGGAATCGGCTCCGTGCGGCGGCCCGCAGCGGGTAAAATAGCGGAATTAGCGTTATCTTTGTCGTATGGCACTTGACAGAGATATGCGGAATATGGAGAGCGATGCCGAGTTCGAGAACCGGATCCGCCCTCAGGAACTTTCCTGTTTTCAGGGACAGGACAAGGTGGCCGAAAACCTGCGCGTCTTCATTCGTGCGGCCCTGATGCGGGGCGAGTCGCTCGACCACGTCCTGCTGCACGGCCCTCCCGGCCTGGGCAAGACGACGCTGGCCAACATCATCGCCAACGAAATGGGGTCGACCCTGCGCGTGACGAGCGGCCCCGTGCTGGACAAGCCCGGCGACCTGGCCGGTCTGCTGACCAACCTCAATGCGGGGGATGTCCTCTTCATCGACGAGATCCACCGGTTGAGCCCCATCGTGGAGGAGTATCTCTACTCCGCCATGGAGGATTACAAGATTGACATCGTGCTGGACAAGGGGCCCTCCGCCCGTTCGATCCAGCTGGAACTGAACCCCTTCACCCTGATCGGCGCCACGACGCGGAGCGGTCTGCTCACCTCTCCGCTGCGGGCCCGTTTCGGCATCCAGTGTCATCTGGAGTACTACGATGCACCTGTGCTGGCCAATATCGTGCGCCGGTCGGCTTCCATTCTGGGGATTGACATCCGCGATGATGCGGCCCGGGAGATTGCCATGCGCAGCCGCGGTACGCCCCGTATCGCCAATGCGTTGCTGCGTCGGGTGCGCGACTTTGCCATGGTGCGGGGCAACGGTGTGGTCGATCTGCCGATTACGCGCATCGCCCTCCAGGCGCTCGACATCGATTCGCGCGGCCTCGACCAGATGGACAACAAGATTCTGGCCACCATCATCCACAAGTTCGGCGGCGGTCCGGTGGGGATCAATACGATCGCTACGGCGGTCAGCGAGGATGCCGGAACGATTGAGGAGGTGTACGAACCGTTCCTCATCAAGGAGGGCTTCCTGAAGCGTACGCCGCGCGGCCGGGAGGTGACCGCCCTGGCCTACGAGCATCTCGGCGTCGTGCGCGGCGCCGAAGAGGGAATGCTGTTCTGACCTTCTCGGAACGATGTTAGGTATCGCTGTTGTTGCATGGATATTTGAATTTTTATTCCATATTGCACGTAATGTAAAAAAATGCGGCTGACCGCTTGTTTTATTGATCTATTTGCATATATTTGCAAAGAAGGAAAAGAAATCATCTCTGGAACAGTTTGCTTTTGTATAAGCAACGAGATTTGACAAGGTTTGCTGCAATATTATTAGGGTGTAATACAGAGTAGGAGATGAACAACAGCCGTATCCGGGAAGGACACGGCTGTTTCCTTTTTGGGTGAATATAGATTTTCGGAGGGGACATGCATGTTCCGGTCGGATACGGATTCGAAAACGGAGCGGGAGCGGCATCGGGGTGCGATTGCATCTTGCCTGCGAATGGGCTACCTTTGTCGCATCGGAATCTAGACGAATATGAAAGAGAGAAACAACAGGCCGAAGAAACCGTTCATCATTGCGGGGCCGTGCAGCGTCGAGAGCCGCGAACAGACGCTGGCCACGATCCGCGGATTGGCTGCCTGCGGACGGATCGACATGATCCGGGGCGGCGTGTGGAAACCCCGCACCTCGCCGAACTGTTTTCAGGGCGTTGGTGAAGAGGGACTGGCGTGGCTCGCGGAGGCCAAACGCGAAACCGGACTGCCGTTCGGGGTGGAGGTGGCCAATGCCCGCCATCTGGAGGCCGCTTTGCAGGCCGGTGCCGACATGGTGTGGATCGGTACGCGGACGACCGGCAATCCCTTCAGCGTGCAGGAGGTGGCCGATGCCCTGCGCGGCGTGGATCGGGTGATGGTCTGCGTCAAGAATGCTCCCGTAGCCGATACGGGACTCTGGACGGGGGCGGTCGAGCGACTGGCTGCTGCCGGGGTTTCCGGTGAGCGGTTGTGGCTCATTCATCGGGGATTTGCCCAGGAGGTTGACGGAGCGTACCGCAATCCGCCGGCCTGGCACGTTGCACTGGAGATGCGCCGCCGTTTTCCGCAGTTGCGGATGCTGTGCGATCCCTCCCACATGTGCGGCCGGCGCGAGCTGTTGGCCCAAACCATGCAGAAGGCGGCCGATCTGCTTTACGACGGATTGTTCGTGGAGAGCCACATTGCGCCCGACCAGGCGCTGAGCGATGCCGGACAGCAGGTGACGCCCGCCGAATTGTGCCGCATGCTGGCCGGTATCTGCTGGCGCAGAGAAGAGGCCCACCAGCCGCAGTTCGAACAGGAACTGGAGCGTTACCGGCTGGAGATTGACCAGCTCGATGACCAGCTCTTCTCGCTGTTGTCGCGCCGCATGCGGGTGGTCGAGCGGATCGGACGCATCAAGCGTGAGAACGGGGTCACGATCCTGCAGCGGCGCCGTTGGGGCGAGATTGTGGAGAACCTTACCGGTCGGGCCGCCGCATTGAATCTGAGCCGGGACTTTATCCGGACCGTGCTGGATGCAATCCACATGGAGAGCATTGCCCATCAGAACCGGGTGATGAACGATGCTGAAGATCCTGCCGAGCAGCGGTAGGGTAGCGTCGGCCGGATACAAAGCAAAAACAGAGGGGACGAACCCACACGGTTCGTCCCCTCTGTTTTTGCTTGGCGCAGGAGGCTACTCCTCGTAGATCGGCTCGTATTCGTAGTCGAGCGACTCGCCGGCCTTCACGGTCGTGGCGTTGGCGCAGAAGAAGCCGAGCGGCTTGATGGAGGCGTCCATCTTGATGATATAGACCACGACGCGGCTGTTCTCCACGGCCACACGGTCGGGAATCGTAATGGAGTAGTCGCGGCTCCACTCCTGCTCGGCGGTCAGCGTACCCATCTTGTCGAGCGACAGGCTGCCGTAGGGATCGAAGTAGTCGGTCTTGTCCGGGTCGTGCAGGTAGGGGTTGGTTCCCGTCTCGGTCGTGATGGTCATCTGGGCGATGTTCATGTGGACCATTTCGTTGTTGTCCGCACCCATCTGCTCGGCCAGCTTGTTGTCCTCGACCAGTACCGCGCCGAGCAGGTATTCGCCCTCTTCACGGACGGTGGCCTTGACGGTCAGGCTCAGTTCGCGTCCCGACAGCGTGGTGGCAACGGCCAGTCCCGGAACCTTCGACTTGCTCAGCGAGGCCAGCGAAGCATTGATGCTGTGGGTGATCTCCTCGGCCTTTGCATCCGTATTGTGGGCGTCGCCGTCGCTGGCGAAGTTGGCGTTCCAGTCGATGATGTACCACGGATAGCTGCCGAAGTAGAGGTCGGTATTGGCCCGCATGGCGCGGGGCAGATCGTAGAAGGGCTGATAGAAATCGACAGCAAGTGCATCTATTTCGTGATAGGCGACAGGAACAATGCGGTCAGGGAGTATGTAGGTGGTTACATAGTCGAGAGCCTCTACCAGATAGGGGCAATTGGGACATTTCGTACCCGTGCCTTCGGCAAACAGCGACCGGCGGAAGAAGTTGTCCTCGTAACCGGCGATCTCCTTTTCACGGACGATGATGGTGACCGTATTGGAGGTGCGGGCAATCTCCTCACCGCGGTAGTTGTAGCGGATGGCGTCGATCGTATAGACACCGGCTTCGGTGAAGGTGTAGGTCAGGCCGCTCGTATAGCGTTCGCCGCCCTGTTCGCCGATCCGGAAGCCGGCCGGAGCCTCCTGCTCCTCGCCGTCCGTAATTTCGGTGACGGTGAAGGTGACGGTATCCAGCACATAGATCTCATCCTTGTCGGCCGAGAGCGTATAGATGGAGCCGCTCACGGTGACGGTAATCGTATTCTTGCAGGTGACGGTCTCGTCGGCGCGCATGGTGGCATGCACCGTGTAGGTGCCGGGGGCGCTCCACGAGATGGCATAGCTGCCGTAGCAGTTCGTGTCGCTGCACATCTGGAACTGGTCGGTCACATCCTCGCCCGTGTTGGTCACCACGGTGAAGTTGACGATTTCGTTGATGCCCACCTCGGTGCGGTCGGCCTGCAGCGTGTAGGTCGTCGGCGGGGGCGGGGTCTGTACGGGCTCTTTCTTGCAACCGAACAGAACGAGCAGCGTGGCGGCCAGGAGCACGCTCAGTACAAGTTTAGTCTTCATGGTTATGCGTGTGTTTTTGTTGTTTGTCGTATAATTATCTGTAAATGCTTTGATTTCTACCGGGCAAGATACTCACAAAACGATGAAAATCCAAATTTCGCGGCCGCGCTCCGTCAGACGATGCCGGCAATCAGGTAGAAGCTGCCCCCTACGAATATCATGTCCTGCGGAGTGGCAAGGCTGCGGGCCCGTTCGAGCGCGTCGTTGACCGTGGGGGCCGTTTCGCCGTGCAGGTGGTGTCGGGCGCCCAGTTCGGCCAGCCGTTCGGCAGGCAGGGCGCGGGGCGAGTCGGCCTGGGTGAAGAAGTAGTAGGCTTCGGTCGGCAGCATGGCCAAAATGTGTTCCAGGTCCTTGTCGGCCGCGAATCCGACGATCATGTAGAGCCGGTCGTAGCGGCAGGCGGCCAGTTGGCGCATGGTCTCCGTAAGACCTGCGGGATTGTGTCCGCCGTCGGCGACGGTCAGCGGGGCCTGGCCGATCACCTGCCAGCGTCCGCGCAGTCCGGTCGAGGCGGCGGCGTGACGCAGACCGGTGTGGAGCGCCTCGTCGCCGGGCACGAACGGCGAGCCGTTGCGCAGCAGATCGACGGCCGTGCGGACCGTGGCCAGATTCTTCTGCTGGTAGTCGCCCGTCAGGTCGAGGTCATAGGTCGCTTCCGCACCGTCAGCCAGACGGCGCAGGGTATAGCGGGCATACGTTCCGTGCTCCTCCTTGGCCGTGCAGGTGTAGCAGGTGTCGGCGAAGGTGATGGGCGCGCCGCATGCGGCAGCGCGGGCGACGAAGACGGGGCGGCTCTCGGGATGGGTCTCACCGATCAGAACGGGCACCGAAGGTTTGATGATGCCCGCCTTTTCGCCGGCGATGCGGGCGATCGTATCGCCCAGCAGGTCGCAGTGGTCGAGGCCGATATTGGTGATGATGCTCAGCAGGGGGGTGATGATGTTCGTGGCGTCGAGCCGTCCGCCCAGCCCTGTCTCGATGACGGCGATCTCCACCTCGTGGCGGGCAAAGCAGTCAAAGGCCATGGCGGTCGTCATCTCGAAGTAGGAGAGCCCCTCCTGCTCCATGGCCGCGGCATGACGCTCCAGGAAGGCGCAGACGTCCTCTTCCGGAATGGGGACGCCGTCGATGCGGATGCGTTCGCGGAAGTCGTGCAGATGGGGGGAGGTGTAGAGCCCCGTGCGGTAGCCGGCCGCCTGCAGGATGGCGGCAAGCATGTGGGCGACGGACCCTTTGCCGTTGGTCCCGGCGATGTGCAGGGTCGGGTAGCGGTGCTGGGGGTCGCCCATGCGGCGGCACATGGCGGCAATGGCCTCCAGACCGCCCCGGTAGGCGGTGCGGCCGACCGTCTGGAACGAGACGAACCGGTCGTCGATATAGCGGATAGCTTCGGAATAGTTCATGTTCGGGCGAGCTTTTCGGGGCGGCGTCATGCGTCGATCAGCAGGCTGCGCCGCCGGACGCGATAGACGAAGTAGTAGAGAATCGACAGCAGGAAGACGTAGCAGCCGACCCGTCCCAGCAGGTCGCCGTAACGGACGTAGCAGGTCAACCCGTCGTAGAGCGGTACGGTGCGGGTCAGGGTGCCGCGCACCTCCCAGCCGAGGGTCTCGCAGGGGCGGCCCAGGGGATCGATGAAGCCCGAGATGCCTGTGTTGGCGCTGCGGGCGATCCAGCGGCGGGTTTCGATGGCGCGCAGGCGCGAGTAGGAGAAGTGCTGCCGGTAGCCGGGCGTGTCGCCCCACCAGCCGTCGTTGGTGACCACGCAGATCAGCTGGGCGCCGCCCGCGGCGAAGCCCGAGAAGTAGTCGCCGTAGACCGATTCGTAGCAGACGGGGGCTGCCGTGCGGATCACGGTCCCCTCCGGCGTGCGGTGGGTGAAGACGCGGCAGATGCCGTCCGTGCCGAGTTGGCCGGTGGTGCCGCCCAGATCGACGATATACTGCGTGAAGGGTTTGAGCAGTTTCATGAAGGGCATCATTTCGACGCCGATCACCAGTTTGTTCTTGTGGTGGATCGTCACCGTGCGCGAGGTATCCACCATCAGGGCGCTGTTGAAGGCGTCATACCAGGAGCCGTCGGAGAGCGGACGCGACGAGACGGTCGCCTCGTACGGATAGCTGCGGTAGGTGGTGGCACCGGTGAGGATGGCCGCTGCGGGGTGCTGCGTGCGCAGGAAGGTGCGGAAGCGGGTCAGCGAGGCCGAACGGTCCAGGGCGTTTTCCCAAAGGTCATCCTCGACGGCCGTTTCGGGCATCACGATGAGGTCGGCATCGGCCGGGGCTTCGGCGGCCAGGGCCAGCAGCACCGAGTCCTGCCACCGCTGGGGCATGAAGAACTTTTCGGTGTAGGAGTCTATGTTGGGCTGGATGAGGGTGACGGTCGCTTCTCCTGCGGCGGGCTGGCGCCAGCTTGCCCCCAGGATCCCCGAAAAGAGCAGCGGCAGGAGCACCCAGAGGGCCTCGCGGAGGATCCACGGCCGCCGCCGGGCGGCGAGGATCAGGTTGAAGAGCAGCAGATTGGAGACAAGCACCCACAGCGAACCGCCCAGAGCGCCGGTGAATTCGTACCACTGCACCGCCCAGGTGTCGTTGGCGAAGCCGTTGCCCAGCACCAGCCACGGGAAGGAGATCTGTTCGTTGGCGAGGTAGATGTATTCGGCGGCCAGCCAGCCGGCCACGAGGAGTACGTTGGCCAGTGCCGGACGGCACCGCTTGCTCGTGTAGTGGTAGATCATGAAGACGACGCCGAAGAGCACGACCTGTACGACGGTGGCGGCCAGGACGCCGATCGGGGCGGCATTCCATACCCACCAGACGGTGGCGACGGACCACAGGGCGATGGTGAGCGCCGTCCAGCCGGCCATTTTCCAGAAGGAGCGGCGGGAGGCGTCATAGCTGTGGCTGATGAGCAGCAGGGGAACAAGGGCGGCCAGCAGGGTGAGGCCGCTGATGTGGAGCCAGCCGGCGGCCAGCAGAACGACGCTGGCGAGGACGAGAAGCAGTTTTTTCCCGATGGACATGCGTGTGAGAATCAAAGAAGTGATGCGTAGCGGCAGAAGCCACGCAAAGATACCGAACATTCCGCAAATCCGGCGGCCTCCGCAGTTCGAATTTCGCTTGGCCGGGCGGAGGAAAATGCGGTGCCGCAGGCGGAGCGGCAGACGAAAAGACGGTCGGCGTGCGTTCGGCAGAAGAGGCGCGGCCGCCGGAGGTCTGCCCGGCAAACCGGCGGGGCGGGGAGAAAGTTGGGCCGACGGGCCTGCTTTCTCGGCAATCTTATTACTTTTGTAGTCAGCTATGGAGATGTGGCTGGACATATTCTTGCGCGGCCTGCTGGTCGGACTGATCGTGTCGATGTTTTCGATCGGGCCGGTCGGCGTGCTCTGCATCCAACGGACGCTCAGCAAGGGACAGCGGTCGGGATTCGTTTCCGGACTGGGAGCAACCATTGCCGACACCTTCTATGCGACCATCGCTTTCTTCGCCCTCTCGGTCGTACAGGGATTCATCGAACAGAATGAGCTGTGGATCAAGGTTGTGGGCGGCATTTGCGTGGCGGCTGTCGGGGTGTATATCTTCATGCAGAATCCGGTGGTGCAGATTCGCCGCAACCGTGCCGGCAAGGGGCGGAACCTCGGCCGCGATTTCATCTCCATCTTTCTCTTCACGATTGCCAATCCGGCTATCAGTCTGATCTTTGTCGGCCTGTTCGCCATGTTCGGCATCAGTACCGATGCCGGCTACGTCAACGGGGTGGCCATGCTGGTCGGCGTGCTGGTCGGCGCCGCCGGCTGGTGGTTCCTCTTCACGCTGTTGCTGAATATCTATCATAAACGAATCCGTCCCCGTCACCTGCTGTGGATGAACCGCATTGCCGGCATCGTCATCATGGCCTTCGGCGCGGTGACGATCATCTCCTCCATCTTCAACTTCCATCTCGATGCATTCCTCTCCAAATAGCTCGCCGACACGCCGGATCGTCATCGCCGTGGACGGCTTTTCGTCCTGCGGCAAGAGTACGTTCGCCCGGCTGCTGGCCGCCCGACTGGGGTATATCTTCATTGATACGGGGGCCATGTACCGGGCCGTGACCTGCTACGGCATCGACCACGGCGCCGTGCAGGACGGCCGGATCGACCGGGAGCGGCTGATCGGCATGCTGGACGACATCGACATCTCCTTCCGGTTCAACCCTGCGCGGGGTGCCAGCGACATCTACGTGAACGGCGTCTGCGTCGAGGACCGGATCCGCGGCATCGAGGTGAGCGATGCGGTCAGCCGGGTGAGCCGCATCCCCGAAGTGCGGGCGAAGCTGGTGGCCCTCCAGCAGCGCATGGGGGCCGAGAAGGGGGTCGTGATGGACGGCCGCGACATCGGCACGGTGGTCTTCCCCGATGCCGAGCTGAAGCTCTACATGACGGCCGACCCGAAGATTCGGGCCCGGCGCCGCTACCTCGAGTTGCGGGCACGGGGCGAGGAGGTGCCGGAAGAGGAGATCGAACGCAACATCCGGGAGCGCGACGAAGCCGATCTGCATCGGGCGATCAGTCCGCTCCGCAAGGCTCCGGATGCCATCGAGCTGGACAATAGCCACATGACGCTGGAGGAGCAGATGGCGTGGATCGAGCCGATCCTCGCCGAACGGACGGCTGCCGCCGCGGGCGGTGCCGGAAACGGAAAATGACCATGGAACAGGGACGCATTGAAATAGACGATCGGTCGGGATTCTGCTTCGGCGTGGTGAATGCCATCACGCGGGCGGAGCAGTCGCTGGCCGACGGCGAGGTATTCTCGCTGGGAGACATTGTCCACAACCGGCTGGAAGTGCAGCGGCTCGAGGAACTCGGGCTGCGCACGGTGGGCCACGACGACCTGCCGCGCCTGTCGGGGCGGAGGCTGTTGATCCGGGCGCACGGCGAACCGCCGGCCACCTATGCCCGGGCTGCCGCGCTGGGCATCGAGGTGATCGACGCCACCTGTCCCGTAGTGGCCAACCTGCAGCGGATCGTGGCCGACGCCTATGCCCGGATGCGGGAGGTGAACGGCCAGGTGGTGATTCTCGGCAAGAAGGGCCATGCCGAGGTGGTCGGGCTGGCGGGTCATGCCGACGGCCGGGCCGTCATCGTGGAGGCTCCCGAAGATCTGGAGGCGCTGGACTATGCCCGGCCGATCTACTTTCTGTCGCAGACCACCCAGAGTCTGGAACTGTTCGGACGGATGGCCCAAACGATCCGCGAGCGCTCCCTCCATCCGGAGCAGGTGACCGTGCGGGACACGATCTGCCGGCAGGTGTCGGGGCGCGAGGCCCATCTGCGGGAGTTTGCGGCGCGGTTCGATGTCGTCATTTTCGTCAGCGGCCGCAAGAGTTCCAACGGCAAGGTGCTCTACGGCGTCTGTCGGGAGGCCAATCCCCGCAGTTACCACGTCGAGGGGGCGGACGAGCTGCAGACCGAATGGCTGGAAGGTTGCCGTTCGGTCGGCATCTGCGGCGCGACCTCCACGCCGCGCTGGCTGATGGAGCAGGTGGCGGCCCGGGCAGGCGAACTGGTCGGAAACGGGAAATCGTAACAACGTTTGAAAAACATAGCAATGAAAACAGGACAATATATCCGCCGGGCGGTGGGTTACTTCATTAAGTTGATCGTGCTGGTGATCGTGCTCTATCTGTTGCTGTTCGTGACGGGGACGGCGCGCGTGAGTGCCGGCTATTTTGTGGGTGAGCTGTTCGCCACGCCGCGCGGACTGATGCTGTTGGGCGCGCTGGCCGTGCTGGCGGCCTGCTACCCGATGTTCGGTTATGTCTCGCGCCGGATGGCGGCCGACCTCCGGGAGGATCGCGTCCGGATTGTCAGCGCCTTTCATGCTGACGGCTATGTGCTCGAGAAGGAGCAGGAGGGCGAGTCGATGACCTTCCGGGCTGGCGGGCTGTTCCGCCGCATCTGGCTCACGTTCGATGACCGGATCACGGTGCGCTCGTGCGGCGAGGGATTTGTGGAGATCGAAGGCCTTCGCAAGGAGGTGGTGACGGCCCAGTTCCGGATCAATACCTACATGCAGAACAAACGCCATGAGAACAACGATTAGCAAAGCGGCGGCGCTGCTCGGTGCCGCACTCGGCCTGACGGTGGCCGTAGCGGCCGCTCCGCCCGACGGCTTCCGCATGGGGCGGAGCATGGAGATTCTGGTCAATATGGTTCGGGACATCAACCTCTTCTACGTCGATGAGGTCGATACGGACCGGTTGCTGAACGATGCGGCGGCCGGCATGACCTCCGGTCTGGATCCCTACACCGAATATATCTCCGAGGAGGATATGGCTGCCTTCCAGGTAATGACGAGTGGTCGCTATGCGGGGGTCGGCTCGCTGATCCGCAAGAGCGGCGACTACGTTGTCTTTGCTGAACCCTATAAGAATTCGCCGGCCGACCGGGCCGGCATCGTGGTCGGCGACCGGATCGTCGAGATCGACGGTGAGGATGCCCGCGGCATGACCACCGAGCAGATCAGCGCCAAGTTGCGGGGCGAGGCCGGAACGAAGGTGAAACTCAAGGTGGGTAAATTCTACGGCGGCGACATCGTGCCGCTGGAGATTCGCCGGGAGGTGATCTCGATTCCGGGCATTCCCTACTACGGCATGCTGAACGACAGCATCGGCTATATTCTCAACATCGACTTCACGGAGGATGTCAACAGCGACATGCGTACGGCCGTCATGTCGCTCCGCGACCGGGGTGCCCGGGCACTTGTGCTGGACTACCGCAACAACGGCGGCGGCATCGTGCAGGAGGCGGTGAAGATTCTTTCGTTCTTCGTGCCGCGCGGTACGGAGGTGGTTAGCATGCGCGGACGCAACCTCGGCGAGGCGGTCAATTTCGTCACCCAGAGCGAACCGATCGCTCCCGACATGCCGCTGGTGGTGCTGGTCAACAATGCGACGGCTTCGTCGGCCGAGATTGTGGCCGGCGCGCTGCAGGATCTCGACCGGGCGGTGGTCGTGGGACGCCGCTCCTTCGGCAAGGGACTGGTGCAGACCACCCGGCCGATGGGCTACAACTCCTATCTGAAGATTACAACGGCCAAGTATTACCTGCCCAGCGGGCGGTGCATTCAGGCCATCGACTATGCGCGGCGGGCCGAGGACGGTACGATCAGCCACATTCCCGATTCGCTGATCCACGAATACCGCACGGCGGCCGGCCGACGGGTCTATGACGGCGGAGGCATCATGCCCGACGTGCGGACCGAGGCGGCCTACGTGAGCCGGTTCGCCTACCTGGTGTACGGCAAGGGATATGTATTCGACTTCGTGGACCGCTACCTGCGCGAACGTCCCGACCTGCAGCTCGATCCGGCAACCTTTGCCCTGAGCGACAGCGACTACGAGGAGTTTGCCGCCTTCATGGCCGACAAGGATGTGGAGTGGGAGTCGGAGACCAAGCGGGCCCTCGCGCAGCTCAAGGCGAGCGCCGAGGCCGAGCGGTATGACGAAGCCATCGCGGCGTCGCTGGAGACCATCGAGGCCAGTCTGCACGACGACGTGGCAACGGGTCTGCAGATGTACCGTCAGGAGCTCACCGATCTGATCGAGAGCGAAATCGTGTTGCGCAAGGCCTACAGTGCCGGCGTGACCGAACATGCGCTGCGGAACGACACCGACGTGCACGAGGCGGTTCGGATTCTGGAGGATCCGGCCCTGTACGATGAGATCGTGACGCATCGGGATACCGAACGCAAATAACACGGGGTCGGCCGTCCGGCCGCAGGCGAAGGAAAGGAGCAACGCCATGAGAAGAGAGACGAACTGGAAATTCAGACAGATGGAGCGGATGCCCATCTCGTTCCGGCAGAAGATCGTGCTGATCTCCGTGGGACTGGCCATCGGCCTGCTCTCCATCGGCTTCACCTCCAAGATGGCGCGCCAGCTCCGCGAAAAGGAGAACTACGAGGTGCGCCTGTGGGCGCTCTCCATCGAAAAACTGGGGCAGTTCGGTACAGACGACCCCCTGTCGTCGTACATCATGGACAGCCGGAACAACATCCCCTTCATCCGGACCAACGAGAATTTCGAGGTGCTGGGGTCCAACCTGATTCCCGACAGGATCCTCTACCATCCCGATCTGCTCAGCCGGAAACTGGAGCAGCTGGCCCGCGAAAATCCGCCGCTGGAGATCAATGCCTGGAACGGATCCCGGTTTTATATATTCTATGGTAACTCCAGGTTGCAGAAAGCGCTGATGGTCTTCCCGTTCGTGCAGGTGTCCGTGATCGTGATCTTCATCGGTTTCGGCATGCTGACCTTCCGCAGTTCGCAGGAGGACGAGCAGAACAAGGTGTGGATCGGGCTGGCCAAGGAGACGGCCCACCAGCTCGGTACCCCCATCTCGTCCCTGCTCGGCTGGCTGGAGTATCTGAAGGCCCAGGAGATTGATCCGGCCGTCATCGAGGAGATGAACAAGGATCTGACCCGGCTGATGAAGGTGGCGGACCGCTTCTCGAAGATCGGTTCGGAGACGGTGCTCTCGCCGGTCAACGTGAACGAGACGGTGGGCAACAGCGTGATGTATTTCCGCACGCGCGTGCCGCGCAACGTGACGCTCAACTACAACGGACTGGCCATGGCCCCCGTGCAGGCGATGATGAATGTCGCCCTGTTCGAATGGGTGGTGGAAAATCTGCTGAAAAATGCCCTCGACGCCCTGCAGGGACAGGGAACGATCGACGTGCGCCTCTCCGATGATGCCGAATGGGTCTATGTGGATGTGCACGATACGGGCAAGGGAATCCCGAAGTCGAACTTCAAGCGCATTTTCGAACCCGGCTTCACGACCAAGACGCGCGGATGGGGGCTGGGACTGTCGTTGAGCCGGCGGATTATCGAGGAGTATCACCGGGGCCGCATCTTTGTTGTCGATTCGGAACTGGGCAAGGGAACGACGATCCGGATTGCGCTGAAAAGATCTTATGAAGAATGAGGCAGCCGAACGATACGCTGGCCGTGTCGTTGGCCGACACGTTGCCGCAGGAGGCGGTTGCCGCGCCGGGCGTTGATTCGCTCCGCCGGGCATGCGACACGCTGCCGGAGGCCGATTCGCTCCGGATGGCCGTGCCGTGCGACACCGTGCCGAAGGTGGATACGGTCTCGGCCGCGGTCGTATTCGGAGCGGGCAGCGAACGGACGGTCGTGTCGTTGCCTGCGGTGGCGTATGGCCGGACGGCCTCGCCGTTGGCCGGTGTCGGGTATCAGCTCACGGTTGTGGGGCTGTTGCTGCTGTTTGTCTATATGGTATTCCGGCTGCGGGCCGAGTGGCGCCGGTTGCTGACGCTGGCGTGGCGCCGGGAGGAAGATACGCACGACGACGAGGCCGATGTGCCGCCTTTCGGCGTGCAGGTGGCGTTGATCGGGTGCGGCGTCTGGATGCTGGGGGTGGCGGCCACCCGTTTCGGACTGCTGGTGCCTGGAGCCGCCGTGCGTTTCGCACACGGATCGGCCGGTGCGGTGGTGGCGGCCTTTGCGGTGCTGGTGCTGGCGGTTATTGCCGTCCAGTGGCTGCTGATCGGTGCCATCGCCTCACTGACTTTCAGCCGGGGCTGGGAACGTGCGCTGGGACTGCAGCGGCTGGCTTGGTTTGCCTCTTTGGTCCTCTCCGCAACCCCCTTGGTCGTGCTGGCCGCGCTGTGCGGCGCGCGTTGGGGCGGGGTGTTCGCCGTCTGTTTCGCCCTCGTGGCCGGGGTGCACGCCCTGGGCTATGTGATCCGCTCCTGCCTGTTGTTTGCCCGACTAAAAGTTTCGATTTTGCTTTGGATTTTGTACCTTTGCGCCGTCGAGATTATGCCGGTCGGCATCCTCGCTGTCGGTCTGCTGCGGAGCTGGCCGGCGTAAAACAGAGTGGGATTTAAACACAGCGAACGTTGAAGATCAAACACATTTTAGTCTCGCAGCCGGTTCCCGCCGTCGTCGAGAAATCTCCGTTTTACGAACTCAGTCAGAAGTACGGCGTCACGATCGACTATCGCCCCTTCATCAAGGTGGTGGGCGTGAGTCTCAAGGAGTTCCGTAGCCAGAGGGTCGAAATTCTCGAACATTCGGCCGTCATCTTTACCAACCGTACCACGGTGGACAGTTTCTTCCGCATCTGCGAGGAGGCACGCATCACGGTTCCCGAAACCATGAAATATTTCTGCAACACGGAGGCCATTGCCCTCTATCTGCAGAAATACATCGTTTACCGCAAACGCAAGATTTTCTTTGCCGACGGCAAGTTCGATTCGTTCATGGAACTGATCCTCAAGCACAAGGACGAGAAGTTCCTGCTGACGCTGACCGAACCCAACAACGGCGAGATTCCCGATACGATGACCAAGCTGAAGCTCGACTTCTCCAAGGTCGTGCTGGCCAAGACCGTGGCCGGTGATCTGGAAGGGGTGGATCCCTCCCGGTACGATCTGATGGTCTTCTACAGTCCGTCGGAGATTGCGACCCTCACCGCTACGTTCGAGGCGGATAAGATCCCGGCCGTGGCTGCTTTCGGCAACGGTACGGCCAGTGCTGCGGCCAATGCGCAGCTGAACCTGCGCGCCATGGCGCCGACGCCCGAGGCGCCCTCGATGGCCAAGGCTGTGGACATCTATATCGGCAAGGTGAACAGCGGTCAGGAGCCTGCTCCGGTGGTGGTGTCGGAGGGAGGCAAGTCGGCCGAATTTCTGAAAACCCAGGCCGGGCGGACGAGCCGCCGGCATGTGGTCCGCAAGCCCGAACAACCGGCAGCGGCCGACAAGGAGAAGAAAACAAAGGCATAGACCGTCATAAGCGCGGAGCGTTTCCGCCGCAGAACAGGAAAGGGCTTTCCGGTGCAAGCGTTCGGAACGCGGGGACGGAGAGCCTTTTTCGTTTGGACGGAACACAGAAGCAGAGAGCAACATGGAAAACGGTACGGCAAGCTATGGATTGGCACGGTCGGAGCGCCTGCGCGGTCAGCGCTGCGTGGGGCGCATCTTTGCGGAGGGACGGAGCGGCTTCGTCTTTCCGTTCCGCTACCATTATCTGATCGACCGGAGCGGCGGACAGTCGGCGGCGATGATGATTTCGGTACCGAAGAAGATGTTTAAGCGGGCCGTGAAACGCAATCTGTTCAAGCGTCGGACGCGCGAAGCCTACCGGCTGGAGAAGCATCTGCTCGTTGAGGCGAGTGACGGTGTGGCCGTGTCGGTTGCCTTTGTGTACGCCACGCGGGACGAGGTCGGGTTTGACAAGATGCGCAGCAGCATGCGCCGCATTCTGACCCAGCTGGCCGCAGAGGTACGTTGGATGCAGAACGAAACCGGAACCGGAACATCATGCGGGGAGGAGAAATCATAAAGAAAATTGCCGTCTTTCCGCTGGTGGTGCTGGTGAAGTTCTATCAGAACTGCATTTCGCCCTTTACGCCGCCCTCCTGCCGCTATACGCCCACGTGTTCGGAGTATGCCCTGCAGGCGTTGCGCAAATACGGTCCCTTCAAGGGAGGATGGCTGGCCCTGAAGCGCATTCTGCGCTGTCATCCCTGGGGCGGACACGGTTACGATCCGGTGCCGTGAGCGGGCCGGTGTCGTCGGGAGATGTTGCGGAGCGGTGTCGCTCCGCATTTTTTTGCCTGCCGGGGGCAAAGGGGACGGAGAACCGATGGGGAAGGAGGCGCCTGAACGACTCCGTCGACGGACATGAAAAAAGCCCCTGTCGGCTGACAGGGGCTCGTGTGGAGGTGCGAAGCGGAATCGAACCGCTGTGCGAGGTTTTGCAGACCTCTGCCTAACCACTCGGCCATCGCACCTTGTGTGACCGGAGGTAGCTTTCGTTACCCCGATCGGAGTGCAAATATAGGGATTAATCCTGATTTTCCAAAAATACGGCGCGCTTTTATCCGTTGCAGGCCGATTGGACCTCGACGGTCACTTTCCGCCGATCAGAAGTAGCGACGTTTCGTGTCGTTGCGAACCGTCTTGTGGCCTTCGGGGCTGTAGAGGTTCTTGATGTTCGGGTTGATGGAGTCAAAGCACGGAAGGAAGTCGAGCGGCTGTACGCCTTCGGCCAGCAGGACGAAAACGGTATCATCGCCCGAGAGGGTGCCCAGCACCTCGTCGTAGTCTTCGTTGTCGATCATCACACCGATCGCTTTGGCGTAACCGGCTTTCGTGCGGAGCACGATCGTGCTGCCCGAGAAGTCGATGTAGCGGATGTTGTCCGTCACCGACGAGGTGACTTTCCCCTGTTGCGGCTTGTCCTGCAGGGATTCGGGCAACAGATAGACATAGCCCTTTTCGGGATCGGGCACCTTGATGGCGCGCAGTTCCTTGATGTCGCGCGACAGGGTGCTCTGGGTGGCGTCGATATCGACTTTTTTCAGCCAGGCGAGCAACTCTTCCTGCGAAGAGATCTGTTCCGAATTGATCAGGTTTCGGATAACGTCCAGTCTTTCGGTTTTTTTGCTCATGTTAGGGTGGTATTGGTGTATATTTATGCAGCAAATATATAAATAATGTCCGGATTTCAGGAAGAAAACGGAACGATCTGTTGCGTTTCCGGTGATTTTTGTCGTTCGGTGTGCAGATTTACGTGTGATTGTGTGGTGTCCGATCGAGAGGACGGGGCCGGTCGGAGCGTACGCGGAAGCCGCCAAATGCGTTATCTTTGTGTCGCTATGGGGGCTGCAACGACGTATAAGGCACAGGGAATTGTCCTGCACACGGTGCGGTACGGCGACACGTCGCTGATCGCCTATGTGCTGACCGATGTGGCCGGCCGCCAGACCTATCTGGTACAGGGCGCCTGCGGCGGCAAGGGCAAAGGCAACAAGTCGGCGCTCTTCCAGCCGATGTTCCCGCTGGCGTTCGAGGGGATTGCGCTGCGCCGTTCCCAGATGGACCGGATGAAGGATATCCGGCTGCTGGAGCCGCTGCGGAGCGTGCCGTTCGACGTGCGCAAGAGCACGATCGCCCTCTTCATGGCCGAATCGCTCTACAAACTGGTACGGGAATCCGAAGCGGACACCACCCTGTTTGCCTTCGTGCGCGAGGCGATCCTGGCTCTTGACCGCATGGAGGAGGGGGTGGCCAATTTCCATCTGTGGTTTCTGGTGCAGTTGAGCGCTTTTCTGGGGTTCTATCCCGGCAATCACTATACGGCGGGCGACTGCTTCGATATTGTCGAGGGGGCTTTTGTCGACCGGATGCCCGATCATGCGATCGTCCTGAACCGTCCCAATGCCGCCCTGCTGGCCGAACTGATGACCTGCGGTGTGGAACAGCTGGGCGAACTGGCCCTGGCACGGAGCCAGCGGGCCGATTTCCTGACCTCCCTGCTGCACTATTTCGGCTACCATTTCGATACGGTCTACAAGATGCAGTCCATCCGGATTCTCAGCGAGGTGTTCTGACCACCGGAGGAGGGCATAAAAAAAGGAGGGGCGACTCCTTGCAGAGCCGCCTCTCCTTGCGTTGGTCTTGCGACCGGCATCCGGAATTACCGAATCTCGATCTGACGCATGTTTTTGCGTTTGTCCTCTTCGGTGCGTTTGGGAATGTCGATCGTCAGTACGCCGTTCTCCATTTTGGCCTTGATCTCTTCGATCTTGACGTGGTCAGGCAACGTCAGTCTCTGATGGAAGCTGGTGTACGAGAACTCCCTGCGCAGATAGGTGTGTTTCTTGCCCTCATGCTCGGGTTCATTCGACTCGCTCTTCTTCTCCATCGAGACGAGCAGTTCGTTGTCTTCCGTGATATCGATCTTGAAATCGTCCTTCGTCAGACCCGGAGCGGCGATCTCGACTTTGTAGTCGGTTTCGGTTTCAATGACATTGACTGCCGGCGAAGTCGTCGTAGCCGTTTTGTCGACCCACTCGTTTCCGAAGAAATCATCCAGAAATCCCGGTAACCATACTTGACTTTTTCTTACAGGCATCATAGTTTTGTCCTCCTTGTTGTTTTATCTTGTTTTTCTAATTTTCTGCTTTTCGGGGGTGGCTTCCGTGGAGGTCGCTGCCCCTGCGGTTTGACCCGCAAGCACTTATAGAATCTGCAAAATGAGTGCCAGCTCTCCGGAGAGGTCATTCCGGCAGAAAAAGGCAGAAAAGCGGTCTGTCTGTCCGTGCGGGATGGCAGAACGTCAGTGACACGGCGACGCATTGGCGGATACGCCGGTGACGGTCCGATGGCCGGAGTGACTGTACGGCGTCTGCAGGCGGGGTATCCGGCTTTTGGGGGAATTGCCAGCATGCTGTTTGTGGTAGGAGGGCACCACATGGCATCACGACCTGGCCTCGGAGAGGAAGCCACAACAAAGAATCGGAGCCGTCCGTAAGGGCGGCTCCGATTCTTTCGGGGACAGGCTTCCCGTTCGGGTGGCTTAGTCTTTGAATTTCGCCTTGAGGAACTTGCGGTTCAGACGGGCGATGTGCGAAATCGAGATGCCTTTCGGGCACTCGGCCTCGCAGGCGCGGGTGTTGGTACATCCGCCGAAGCCCAACTCGTCCATCTTGGCGATCATGTTCTTGGCACGCGTCAGGGTCTCGACCTTGCCCTGGGGCAGTTTGGCCAGCGACGATACGCGGGCTGCTACGAACAGCATGGCCGAACCGTTCTTGCAGGTAGCTACGCAGGCGCCGCAACCGATGCAGGCTGCCGCATCCATGCTCTCCTCGGCATCGGCGTGCGAGATAGGCGTTGCATTGCCGTCGGGTACACCGCCCGTGTTGACCGAGATGAAACCGCCGGCCTGCATGATCTTGTCGAATGCGCTGCGCTCAACAACCAGGTCCTTGATCACCGGGAACGCGGCCGAACGCCAGGGTTCGATCGTGATGGTGTCACCGTCGTGGAACTTGCGCATGTGGAGCTGGCAGGTGGTGATCTCCGTGTCGGGTCCGTGTGCCTCGCCGTTGATGTGGAGCGAGCACATGCCGCAGATACCCTCGCGGCAGTCGTGGTCGAACGCAACCGGATCCTTGCCTTCGTGGATCAGGTTATTGTTCAGGATATCGAGCATTTCGAGAAACGACGTGTCGGCCGAAATGCCTTTCACTTCGTACGTCTCGAAACGACCTTTGGCTTTGGCATTCTCTTGACGCCATATTTTAAGTGTGAAATTCATCGTTCTGTGTTTTTAACCGGTGGTTAGTCCTTGTAATTACGCTGTGCTACCTTGATGGCTTCGAAGGTCAGCGGCTCCTTGTGCATGACGGGCTCGGCATTCTCGCCCTTGTATTCCCATACGGCTACGAATGCGAAGTGTTCGTCGTCACGCAGTGCCTCGCCGTCGGGGGTCTGGTACTCTACGCGGAAGTGACCGCCGCACGACTCGTTGCGCTGAAGGGCGTCGATGGCCATCAGTTCGCCCTCCTCGAGGAAGTCGGCCAGACGGAGGGCTTTTTCAAGCTCCTGGTTGAACTCCTCGTTCTTGCCCGGAACCCGTACATCGGCCCAGAACTCCTTGCGGATCTCGCGAACCTCTCGGATGGCCTTCTCGAGCGACTCTTTCGTACGGGCCATACCGACATTCTCCCACATCACGTGACCGAGTTTCTTGTGAATCTCGTCCACCGTCTGCTTGCCCTTGATCGAGAAGAGTTTTTCGATGCGGGCGCGGACATTCTTTTCGGCCTCGACGAATTCGGGTGCGTTGGTATCCACCTTCGGAGACTGGATCTCGTGCGAGAGGTAGTCGCCGATGGTGTAGGGCAGTACGAAGTAACCGTCGGCCAGCCCCTGCATCAGGGCCGATGCACCCAGACGGTTGGCGCCGTGGTCGGAGAAGTTGGCCTCGCCGATCGCATACAGACCGGGGATGGTCGTCATCAGGTTGTAGTCCACCCAGATGCCGCCCATGGTGTAGTGAACGGCCGGATAGATCATCATCGGCTCCTCGTAGGGGTTCACGTCGGTGATCTTCTCGTACATCTGGAAGAGGTTGCCGTAGCGGTCCTTGATGACATTCTTGCCCAGGCGGTCGATGGCGGTCTTGAAGTCGAGGAATACGGCCAGACCGGTGTCGTTTACGCCGAAGCCCGCATCGCAACGCTCCTTGGCGGCACGCGATGCCACGTCACGGGGAACGAGGTTACCGAAGGCCGGGTAGCGGCGCTCCAGGTAGTAGTCGCGGTCCTCTTCGGGAATCTGCGAAGCCTTGATCTGTTTGGCGCGCAGTTTGGCGACATCCTCTTTCTTTTTCGGAACCCAGATGCGGCCGTCGTTACGCAGCGACTCCGACATCAGGGTCAGTTTGCTCTGCTGGTCGCCGTGTACGGGGATACAGGTCGGGTGGATCTGCGTGAAGCAGGGGTTGGCGAACATGGCGCCCTTCTTGTAGCACTGCCAAGCGGCCGAACCGTTCGAGTTCATGGCGTTGGTCGAGAGGAAGAAGACGTTGCCGTAACCGCCGGTAGCGAGTACGACGGCGTGTGCGCCGAAACGCTCGATTTCGCCCGTCACCAGGTTGCGGGTGATGATACCGCGCGCCTTGCCGTCGATCATGACCAGATCGAGCATCTCGTGACGCGGGTAGCTCATGACGGTACCCTTGGCAATCTGACGGTTCAGTGCGGCATAGGCACCCAGCAGCAGCTGCTGTCCCGTCTGGCCGCGGGCGTAGAACGTACGCGATACCTGAGCACCGCCGAACGAACGGTTGGCCAACAGACCGCCGTAGTCGCGGGCAAACGGAATACCCTGAGCTACGCACTGGTCGATGATGTTGTTCGACACCTCGGCCAGACGATAGACGTTCGCCTCGCGGGCGCGGTAGTCACCGCCCTTGATCGTATCGTAGAACAGACGGAAGACGGAGTCGTTGTCGTTCTGATAGTTCTTGGCAGCGTTGATACCGCCCTGAGCGGCGATGGAGTGGGCGCGGCGGGGCGAGTCGGAAATGCAGAACACCTTGACGTTGTAGCCCAGTTCGCCCAGCGAAGCGGCTGCGGAGGCGCCGCCCAGACCGGTGCCGACGATGATGATGTCGAGTTTACGCTTGTTGGCCGGACTCACTACCTTGATCTCGGCCTTGTGCTTGGTCCATTTCTCGGCGAGAGGACCCTGCGGTATGCGGGAATCTAACTGTGTCATATTGCGTTTTTCTGTTATTCTCCGGTTGAACAAACTACATCAGGCTCTGGATGTAGAGGATTACGGCGGTCAGGACGAAACCACCTACGACAATGGTTGCGATGACGTAGGAGATGCATTTCAGACGTTTCATCCAGATTTTGCTGTTCCAGCCCACCGTCTGCAGCATGCTCCATACGCCGTGGGTCAGGTGGAACCACAGGCCGAGCAGCCAGATGATGTAGATGATGACGTAGCAGGGCTGGGCGAAGAGCTCGCGTACCATGACGGCACCCTCCTTGGGCGAGTAGCCGAGGCTGTTGACGTGCTGGCCCGTGATCTCTACCCACTGCATGTTGTACCAGAAGTTGTACAGGTGCAGGCACAGACCCAGTACGATGACCAGACCCAGTACGAACATGTTTTTCGAGGTCCACTCCACGCCCGGTTCCTTCTTGGCGACGGCATAGCGGATCGTACCGCGCGCCTTGCGGTTGCGCAGCGTCAGGATGATGGCGTAGATGAAGTGGAACGCCACGCCGGCAGCCAGAATGACGGTGCCGATCAGGGCGTACCAGTTGGCGCCGAGGAAGTTCACGATGGCATCATAGGCTTCGTCCGAGAAGACCAATGCACCGTTCATGATCATGTGAAAGGTCAGGAACAAGATCAGGAATGCTCCCGTAATACTCATAATCAGCTTCTTGCCGATAGATGAAGTAAAAATGTTGGCCATAAAATGAGTTTGTTATTGTTTGTATGAGTTGTGCGTATTTTGCGTGCGAACCATACCGGTTTGCAGGTATCCGTGCCCTGCAATACCACATCGCAAAGGTATCCGATTGTTTTTTAAATAACAAACGAATCGCCCTTTTTTCCTTGCCCGGTTCCGGTGCGGAAAAGGAGTCCGCTGTCCCCGGGCGGAGGCGGCGGGCCGGAGGGTAGCGTGGCGGCTCAGTGCCAGCCCTCGTGCGGCCTGCCCAGCGGGATGGAGAGGCCGAAATTGAAGTTGACGGCCCGCTGGTTGAGCGGAATGAACTGCGGGTTGACGTTGAAGACCAGGTAGTCCGTGCCGAGGAAGAGGTTGATCCAGCCCGTGTGGAAGTTCAGTGCGAAGCCGAACGAACTGAAGAAGTTGTCGCCGATGCACTTGTAGTTGCCCACGGCATAGCTCAGCGAAGCGGTGAACCATTCGATGGGGTGGACGGTGGCCGAGATCGAGAACTCCGTGCGGCCGTAGTATTCGTTGCGGCGGTGGGTGAAGAGCATGCCGGCGTTCAGCAGGCGATTGCCGAAAATGTCGTATTCGGCGCCCAGTACCACGCCCGGATACATCTTCGTGCGGGTTTTGCCGGCGGCGGTCTCCTTGAAGCGGCCGTCGAGGTTGAGGCTGGTGCTGCCGGAGCCGTCGGAAACCCACTCACCCGTCGAGGGGTCGTATTCGTAGGAGTAACCCTCCAGTTCGTAGGAGGCTTCGGAGCGTCCCTTGACGGTGTGGTTCGGATTCCACGACAGGAAGCCCAGGTTGAGCAGCGCGGCCGAGAACTTGAAGCGGTCGAAGAGCACATACTCCGCGCCGAGGTCGAAGGTCATGCCGAATCCGGCCAGTCCCTTCATGTTCTGCAGCAGTGTGCCGGCATTGAGCTGGTCGCCGGTGATGTAGCCCTCCTCGTTGATCAGGTGGTCGGCCTTCCGCAGGCCGTTGAGGCTGGCCGTGAGCGTGCCGTCGGCCGCGATCGACCAGGTGTCGCTGTTGAGGGTGGCGTCCAGCCGGTTGTAGGTGACGTTGGCGCGGGCCAGTCCGCCGATGAAGTTGATGCGTCCGCCGACGGTCAGCTCGTCGGTGATGCGGCGCGAGTAGCCCGCCGAGAGGGTAACGGAGAGGTCGGTGCCGACCGAGAGACCGCCCATCTCATAGGCGGTGGCGCGGGAGCCCTGTTTGGTGAACTCCACGAGGCTTTTGGGCAGGTTGACACCCCCCACGGCATCGAGACTCAGTTCGACGGTCCAGTAGCCGATCGGCGTGTAGAAGCCGGCGCCGAGCAGGGCCGCGTGCAGATCGACCGAGATTTTGTTCATGTTGGCCAGATGCGGCTCGACGGTGGCCCAGTCGATGCGGCTGTCGAACAGCGAGGCGATCCTGCCGTTCCCCACCGGGTAGAACAGCGTATTGAAGGTCAGTGCATTGGAGTTCAGATTGACGGAGAGGTCGCCCAGGGTCGGGAAGAGGATATAGCCGCGGTCGGAGCGCAGTGCCGGGTTGAGCCGGGTGCGCATCGTGGACCCTTCCATGAAGTAGGAGGTGCGGTATTGTTGGGCGTGCAGGCCGGTGGTCGCCAGCGTCAGAAGCAGCAGAAGCGTGTAGAAGCGTTTCATGGGCATGATGCTGTTGAAGGGTTATTGCAGGACGATGCCGCCGGTTTTCTCCAGGCGGATGCCGAGGCGGAGGTAGTCGTCCAGATGGAAGATGACGGCATCCGTATTGATCTGATTCAGGGTGAGCTGGATGCTCCGTACGTCGGAGAGCTGGTCGATCAGCTGGGTGAGGTCGATCGGCTCGGTGGCGGTGTAGGGAGCCTCCGGGGTGGCCGCCTGAATGACAAGTCCGGAAGCCAGCGGTACGGTGGCGCCGTTGCCGTTGACGAAGGAGATCGCGAAAGCGGTTTCAATGGCCAGCGTGCTGGTGATCTCCAGCTGCAGGGTCAGCGTGTCACCTTCCCGGTTCTCGAGCAGGGAGGTGTCCAGTGAGGCGTCGAGCGGAATTTCCAGTTGAAACGATTCGTCCGTGATGGGGACGGGAACCGAACCGATGTCGTCGAGCGAGAGACCGAAGTCGGCCAGCAGGGCCTCGATGGCCTCCATGCCCCCCATCAGTCCTTCGAAGGAGATGCGGGCCTCGACCAGCGTCGGGGTCGAGATGATGTCGCCGACGACCTGGAAATCCTGCCCGGGATCGATGTTGGCCGTGTCGTAGGTCCGGTCGACGCATCCCTGCAGGAGGCAGAGCGCGGCGAGTAGCGTCGGGGCGAGGAGCCGGGTGCGTTGGAGTTTGTTCATGACGTGTAGGGTTTTGTATGGTTTGAAATCAATGGGGGATAAAACAAAAGTAGTGATTTTTTATTTAAGAAAAATGGCAGTTGTCTGACATTTACGTTGCGGGGAGGCGGGAAGATGACTTGCGGCCGGAAGGGGCGGCGGAAAAGGATTTTCTTTGTATCTTTGACAAAATGGAACGGCCCGCAGGGCCTTTCCTGCAAACCAAAAGTTTCGCTATAACATGATCCTCAATTCATTCCTTACGGTCGTCTGGCAGTTCAACCCGACGTTTGTCCGCATCGGAACCTTCGATATCCGCTGGTACGGCGTGATGTGGGCGGTGGCCATCGGCCTGGGCGCCTATTTTTTCACGCGGTTCTGCAAGCGCGAGGGGCTGCCCGCCAAGCTGGCCGATTCCATTTTCATCTACGGCGCCCTGGCCACGATCATCGGCTCGCGGCTGGGTCACTGTCTGTTCTACGAACCGGGCTACTATCTGGCCGATCCGATCAAGATCCTGGCTTTCCGGGACGGCGGCATGGCCAGCCATGGCGCTGCGGTGGGCCTGCTGATTGGCCTGTGGCTCTTCTCCAGACACAACAGGATGCCCTACCTGTGGTCGCTCGACCGGGTGATGATTCCCGTGGCCGTGGGCGGCGCCTTCGTGCGGCTGGGCAATCTGTTCAACCATGAGATATATGGCCATCCGACCGATGTGCCGTGGGCGTTCCGCTTTATTGAGAATGTGAATGCCTGGATGAACGGCGCCGAACCGGTCTTCGGCCCGCCCAGCCATCCGACCCAGATCTACGAGGCGCTGGCCTACCTGGTGCTGTTCGGCATTCTGTGCTGGCTCTATTACGGGCTGGATGCGGGACGCCGCTATCCGGGACTGATGTTTGGCGTGGGACTGATCGGCGTGTTCCTGTCGCGTTTCCTGATCGAGTATGTCAAGAACGACCAGGTCGATTTCGAAGCCACCATGTGGCTGAATATGGGCCAGTGGCTCAGCATTCCCTTCATCGTGGCAGGCGTGGTGATGATCGTCTACGGTCTGAAGCACGAGCAGCATCCCGTTCCGCTGGCCCAGGTGCAGGCGCTGGCGGCCGAACGTGAGCAGCGGGAGCAGCGCCAGGCCCGGCAGACAAAAAAACGGAAAAAATAGGCGGCCGATGGAACCTCTGGAACGCATCCTGTTCGATACCCTGGCCCATGGCCGGCGGGTGACTCTGCCGGGTGTGGGGACGCTGGCGGTGGAGCGTGTGGCGGCCTCCTTCGTTTCGGGGCGCTCGCTGCGTCCGCCCTATTATAAAGTGGTCTTTGTGCCGCAGGAGGATGCGGCCGGTCGTTCGCTGGGCGAGGAGCCCGGCTATGTGGCGTGGCTGAAGGGGACCGAGCGCGAACAGGGTGTCCGGGATTTCGGCCCTGCCGGCATCCTGCGTGACGGGACGTTCGAAATGACCCCCGCGCTGGCCGAACGGCTTAACCCGCAGGGCACCGATCCGGTGCCGTTGCATCCGGCCTCCCGGGCGGGACGTGTGGTGGCCGTTGTGGCGGGCGTGCTGGTGGTGGCTGTCGCCGTCATCTGGTGGGGCAGCCGCAGCGGGGACGTGGACGTGCGCGAAGTCCGTGCGCCGCAGACCGTAGCTGCAGAGGCCCGTCCGGTGGACGATGGTGCCGCGACGGCCGTCCGGGTGGCGGAACAGGAGGCGGCAACTCCGGCCGATACGCTGTCGTCGGCATCGCCCGCGGCGGTGCTGCCGGAGGCCGAACCCGCGGCAGGTCCGCTGTTCCATGTGGTGGTCGGCGTCTTCTCCGAGGAGGTCAATGCCGACAAGCTGATCGCTGCCGATCCGCTGGGCATCGGCACGGCGGGCTACCGCAAGGTGCCTTTCCGGAACAGCCAGCTGCTCGTGAGCGCTTTCGCTTCGACGGATCGGGCGGCAGCCGACTCCTGCCGCCGGGTGCTGTCGCGCCGCAACGGCGAGTTGTGGGTGTACGAACAGCGCTGACCGCTCCCCGTCCCGAAGGGAGCGGGAAGGACTGTTTTTTGTAACTTTGTACGGAGATGCGCCGGTCGGGCGCATCGTCCTGTTTGACGGAAGATGGAGAATTTTATCGTTTCGGCCCGGAAGTACCGGCCGGCCACCTTTGAGTCGGTGGTCGGACAGTCGCATATCACCTCGACGCTGAAGAATGCGATCGCCCGCGGACAGCTGGCCCATGCCTACCTGTTCTGCGGTCCGCGCGGTGTGGGCAAGACCACCTGCGCCCGCATCTTCGCCAAGTCGATCAACTGCCTCTCGCCCCGCGACAGCGAAGCGTGCGGCGAGTGTGAGTCGTGCCGCGCCTTCGACGAGGGGCGCAGTTTCAACATCCACGAGCTGGATGCCGCCTCGAACAACTCGGTGGACGACATCCGTACGCTGATCGAACAGGTGCGGATTCCGCCGCAGGTGGGGCGTTACAGCGTCTACATCATCGACGAGGTGCACATGCTCTCGCAGGCGGCCTTCAATGCCTTTCTGAAGACGCTCGAGGAGCCGCCCACCCATGCGATCTTCATCCTGGCCACCACCGAGAAACACAAGATTCTCCCGACGATCCTGTCGCGGTGCCAGATCTACGACTTCAACCGGATCCGCGTCGAGGATGCCGTCTCCTACCTGAAACTCATCGCTTCGAAAGAGGGCATCACATACGACGACGAGTCGCTCAACCTCATTGCGGCCAAGGCCGACGGCGGCATGCGCGATGCGCTGAGCATGTTCGACAAGGCGGTGGCCTTCAGCGGACGTCAGCTCGACTTCCGCGATGTGGCCCGGACGCTCAACGTACTCGATTACGATACTTATTTCAAGGTAACCGCCTTTGCGGCGGCGGGCGACTACCGGTCGGCCCTGCTGCTGCTCGACGAGGTGCTGCGCAAGGGGTTCTCCGTGCAGACCTTTGTCGGCGGACTGGCCGGCCATCTGCGCGACCTGCTCATGTGCAAGGATGCCCGGACGGCCCCCCTGCTCGAAGTGACGGGAACGCTGCTCGACCGCTACCGCAAGCAGAGCGCGGAGCTGGATACGGCCTATCTGTTCAATGCCGTGGCATTGCTGAACAATGTGGATGCCGGCCTGCGCACGGCCCCCAACGTACGGCTCCACACCGAGCTCGGCCTGATGAAGCTGTGCGGCATGGGGCAA
>DHCMC07803__coassemble_481_pt1 | contig 161122 bp, 133 predicted proteins | sample DHCMC07803__metabat2_low_PE_023 | metagenome-assembled genome bin DHCMC07803
GGGCCACATGCTCAACAACACGCTGCAGGACGTGCTGGTGCGCCGCGCCCGCATGCGGGGCATGAATGCCTGCTGGGTGCCCGGCACCGACCACGCCTCCATCGCCACGGAGGCCAAGGTGGTGGCCCGCCTGCGCGAACAGGGCATCGAGAAATCCTCCCTCTCGCGCGAAGAGTTCCTGCGCCACGCCTGGCAGTGGAAGGAGGAGCACGGCGGCATCATCCTCAAGCAGTTGCGCCGGCTGGGCGCCTCGTGTGACTGGGACCGCACGGCCTTCACGATGGACGAGATCCGCTCGGCCAGCGTCATCAAGGTCTTCGTCGATCTCTACAACAAGGGGCTCATCTACCGCGGCGTGCGGATGGTGAACTGGGATCCCGCGGCGCAGACCGCCCTTTCGGACGAGGAGGTGGTGTTCCAGGAGTCGCACGGCAAACTCTACTTCCTGCGCTACATGATCGCGGACGGCGACGGCTACATGGTGGTGGCCACAACCCGTCCGGAGACGATTCTCGGCGACGTGGCGCTGTGCGTCAACCCCGACGACCCGCGCTACCACCACATGATCGGCCATGCGGTGCGGGTGCCGCTGGTGGGGCGCACCATTCCGGTCATTGCCGACAGTTATGTTGACAAGGAGTTCGGTACGGGCGTGCTGAAAGTGACCCCGGCCCACGACGTGAACGACTACATGATCGGTCAGAAATACAGCCTCGAGGCGATCGATATCTTCAATCCTGACGGTACGGTGAACGACCGGGTGGGCATGTATGTGGGCATGGACCGTTTCGCCGTGCGCGAGCAGATCGAGAAGGATCTCGATGCGGCCGGTCTGCTGGATCATACCGAGGCCTACACGAACAACGTGGGCTACTCCGAGCGCACCCACGTGCCGATCGAGCCGAAACTCTCGATGCAGTGGTTCCTGAAGATGGATACGCTGGCCCAGCCGGCTCTGCGCGCGGTGATGGATGACCTGATCCGCTTCGTGCCGCCCAAGTTCAAGAATACCTACCGTCACTGGATGGAGAACATCAAGGACTGGTGCGTGTCGCGCCAGTTGTGGTGGGGCCACCGCATTCCGGCGTGGTATCTGCCCGAAGGCGGCTTCGTGGTGGCAGAGAACGAGCAGGTGGCGCTGCGGCTGGCCCGCGAGCAGAGCGGCAACGACGCGCTGCAGCTCGCCGACCTGCGCCAGGACGAGGATGTGCTTGACACGTGGTTCAGCTCGTGGCTCTGGCCGATCGAGCTGTTCGACGGTATCGTGCATCCCGACAATCCCGAAATCAACTACTACTATCCGACCAACGATCTGGTGACCGGCCCCGACATCATCTTCTTCTGGGTGGCCCGCATGATCATGGCCGGTTACGAATACCGGGGCGAGAAGCCTTTCCGCAACGTCTATTTCACGGGCATCGTGCGTGACAAGCTGGGGCGCAAGATGAGCAAGTCGCTCGGCAACTCGCCCGACCCGCTCGATCTGATCGACCGTTACGGCGCCGACGGCGTGCGTGTGGCCATGCTGCTCTGTTCGACGGCCGGCAACGACATCATGTTCGACGAGGCGATGTGCGAGCAGGGCCGCAACTTCGGTAACAAGATCTGGAACGCCTTCCGTCTGGTCGGCTCCTGGCAGGTGGACGGGACAGCCGCACAGCCCGAAAGCAGCGGGCTGGCCGTCGAGTGGTTTGCCAACCTGCTTGACCGCACGCTGGCCGAGATCGACGCCCACTTCGAGGCGTACCGTATTTCGGATGCCTTCATGACCCTCTACCGCCTCTTCTGGGACGAGTTCTCGGGGTGGTATCTCGAGATGGTGAAACCGGCCTATGGCCAGCCCGTCGACGGGGATACCTTTGCCCGTACGCAGGAGTTCTTCGACAAACTGTTGCGCATGCTCCATCCCTTCATGCCTTTCGTGACCGAGGAGTTGTGGCAGCACCTTGCGCCGCGCCGTCAGGGCGAAAGCATCATGGTGGCCGACATGCCGAAGACCGGTGCGTGGAGTGACGAGCTGCTGGCCCGTTTCGAACTTGTCAAGGAGGTGGTGGCCGCTGTCCGCAACCTGCGCCAGCAGAAGAACATTCCCAACAAGGAGAAGCTCTTGCTCAAGGTGATTCGCGACGAGAACTACCCGGCCGAGTATGCTCCCGTACTGATCAAGATGGCCAATCTCTCGGAGATTGCCTGCGTCGGGGAGAAGGATCCGGCTGCCATGGCGTTCATCGTCAAGACCACCCAGTATTTCGTGCCGCTCGAGGGAATGGTCGATACGGAGGCCGAGCTGAAGAAGCTGCACGCCGATCTGGCCTATCTGGAGGGTTTCCTCGCGTCGGTGATGAAGAAACTCTCCAACGAACGTTTCGTCAGCGGCGCCCCGCAGAAGGTGGTGGAGACCGAATACGCCAAGAAGAACGACGCCGAGGCGAAGATCGCCGCCATCCGCGAACGGATCGCCGCCCTGAGCAAGTAGCGGGGCGGATGTAACGATTTCGTCACACGAAGGAGACCGTTCCGTAATACCGGGTGATTTTCTTTGCAGCGAGTTAAATTTGGATGTTAAGAAAAGATGAAAGGAAAGAAAACGATTGCGCTGGTGGCGCATGACAACATGAAACCCGATCTGGTCGAGTGGGCCGATTGGAACAAGGAGCTGCTGTTGAAGCACAGCCTCGTATGTACCGGAACGACCGGTCGGATGGTGGCTGCCACGCTCGAGAAGCAGCAGGGCAAGGAGGCCGTTGCCGACGTGCGCCTGTTGAAGTCGGGCCCGCTGGGCGGCGACCAGCAGCTGGGCGCCATGATCGCCGAGGGCAAGATCGATGCGCTGATCTTCTTCTGGGACCCGATGGAGGCACAGCCCCACGATGTGGATGTGAAGGCGCTGTTGCGTTTGGCCACCCTCTACAATGTGCCGACGGCCGTAAACCGTTCGTCGGCGGATCTCATCATCTCGTCGCCGCTGTTCGACGGGGACTACAAGCCGGTGGTGAAGGAGTATCGCAACTATGTGGAGCGGACGTTGAAAAAATAATTTGCAGTTTTGGTTATCGGCCGGAGTGATCCGGCCTGCAGGATAGAGCGGACGGGCAACAAACGGTGCCTGTCCGCTTTCGTTTTGCAGGGGGCAGACGATGCCCCTCTGGTTGCTCTTTCCGCTTTTCTACTCTTGCGCTCTGGTTGTCCCGGCTGCTCCTATCGTTTTTCTTTTTTCCGCCTTTTTTGCCTTTTCCGCTCGTGCGGCCGATGCGGGGAAGGGTAGCTGGCAGCCGGGGCATCCGACAGTGCCCGAAACGAAGGTTGCGCTCGCTGGGGAGGAGGAACCGGTTTCGTAGAGAGGAGGAAGGATGGAGGGAATTGTTTGCCGTCCTGCGGCAGGTGGCGACGGACAAGAAGCGCGGACGGATACAAAAAAAGAAAGGGATGCCGAAGCATCCCTTTCCGTTGTCTGAAAGGCAAGTACCGATTAGTAGATACCCTGCTCGAGCATTGCCTGAGCGACTTTCATGAAGCCGGCAATGTTGGCACCTTTCACGTAGTTGATGTAACCGTCGGGCTGTTTACCGTAGGTAACGCAAGCCTCGTGGATGCTGGCCATGATGGTGTGGAGTCTCTCGTCCACCTCTTTGCCCGACCACGACAGGTGCATGCAGTTCTGAGTCATTTCCAGACCCGAGGTAGCTACACCACCGGCGTTAACGGCTTTACCCGGAGCGAAGAGGATACCGGCTTTCTGGAATGCGTGGATAGCCTCAGGCGTACATCCCATGTTCGATACCTCGGCGCAGCACCACGTACCGTTCTTGAGCAGTTCGGCAGCGTCGTCGCCGTTCAGCTCGTTCTGGAATGCGCAGGGAAGAGCGATGTCGCACTTGATGCTCCATGCTTTCTTGCCGGGGGTGAAGGTTGCGTCTTTGAACTTCTCAGCGAACGGAGCAACGATGTTGCGGTTCGAAGCGCGGAGTTCGAGCATGTAGTCGATCTTCTCGTCGGTCATGCCGTTCGGGTTGTAGATCACACCGTCAGGACCCGAGATGGCGATAACCTTTGCACCGAGTTCGGTTGCTTTCTTGGCAGCGCCCCAAGCTACGTTACCGAAGCCCGAGAGAGCGATCGTAGCGCCCTTGATGTCTTTGCCAGCCAGGTGCAGCATGTGCTGTACGAAGTAGAGTGCACCGTAACCGGTTGCCTCGGGACGAAGGATCGAACCGCCCCAGTTCATGCCCTTGCCGGTCAGCACACCCGTGTGGTACTGACGAGCGAGTTTCTGATACATGCCGTTGAGGAAGCCGATCTCACGACCGCCTACGCCTACGTCACCGGCAGGTACGTCGGTGTCAACACCGATGTTGCGCCACAACTCCAGCATGAAAGCCTGGCAGAAACGCATGATTTCAGCATCCGATTTGCCAACCGGGTCGAAATCGGAACCACCCTTTGCACCGCCCATCGGGAGCGTGGTGAGGGCGTTTTTGAACGTCTGCTCGAAACCGAGGAACTTCAGCATCGAGGGGTTAACGGCCTTGTGGAAACGGAGACCGCCTTTGTACGGGCCAATCGCGCTGTTGAACTGTACACGGTAGCCGAGGTTGGTCTGAACTTCGCCTTTGTCATCAACCCAGGTAACACGGAACGTGAAAATACGATCCGGCTCAACGATCCGCTCAACGATCTTTGCCTTCTCGAATTCGGGGTGCTGGTTGTACACTTCTTCGATCGATTCGAGTACTTCGCGAACAGCCTGCAGGTATTCGCTTTCTCCCGGGTGGCGACGCTCGAGGTCGGCCATCAATTTCTCAACATTCATGATTGAAAGTTATTAGTTAAAGTGTGTCTTTAAAAAATTCCTTACGTCGGAGGGCGCGTTGTACACCCCTCTTTAAATTTTCTCCAAATATAGGCATTTTTATGATAGTTTATAATGAACGAAAGAAAAAAGATGAAAATTCTTGCCCGATGCGGCCCCCGTGCGCCGTCCGTTCCGTCCGCAGGGAGGACCTGGCGTCGGCCGCGGTTTTTCCGCAGCGTAATTGTTAGCATTTTCACGGTTTCTTCGTATATTTGAAGATTGAAAGATTTTGTTGATCGACATGGAAAAATATACGCTTGAAGAGGTGAGGACGCGCAGGCAGGCCCGTGAGTTCCTGTCCATGGCGCGGAAATTATATAAGGGTAACCGCAACTGGGTGCAGCCGCTGGACGACGATATCGAAAAGGTGTTCGATCCGGCCCGCAACCGGATGTTCGAGGGGGGCGAGGCCATCCGCTGGCTGCTGCGCAACGGGCAGGGCGACGTGGTGGGCCGCATTGCCGCCTTCTACAATGCCGATCAGGCGGCAGCCGAGGAGCAGCCCACGGGCGGCTGCGGCTTCTTCGAGTGCATCAATTCGCAGGAGGCGGCCAACATGCTCTTCGATGCGGCGCGCGACTGGCTCCGTTCCAAGGGCATGGAGGCGATGGACGGCCCGATCAACTTCGGTCCCCGCGACGAGTGGTGGGGCTGTCTGGTGCAGGGCTTCGAACTGCAGCCGCTCTACACCAATCCCTACAACCTTCCTTATTATAAGGAACTCTTCGAGGGATACGGCTTCCAGAACTATTTCAACCAATATACCTATCAGCGCAACATGCGGGTGGGCGAGTTCAATCCGACCGTCTATGCCCGCGTGAAACGGCTGGAGGAGACGCCCGGCTACCGGTTCGACCACATCGACAAGCGCAATCTGGAGCAGGTGGCCGATGATTTCCGGCTGATCTACAACAAGGCGTGGGCCAATTTCCCCGGCGTGCGTCCCATGACGCGCGAGCAGGCGCAGAGCATGATGAAGGCGATGAAGCCCATCATCGACGAGAAACTGATCTACTTCGCCTATTTCAATGACGAGCCGGTCGGCTTTTTCATCATGGTGCCCGACCTGAACCGGGTGATCGGCCGGTTCCACGGCAAGCTCAACCTGGTGAACAAGCTGCGGCTGATGGCCATGCTGAAGTTCACCCACAAGGCCGACCGCGTCTTTGCGATCATCTTCGGCGTGACGCCCGAATTTCACGGGCGCGGCATCGAATCGGGCATCATGCACGAGTTCGAGCGGGCCGTGGCGCGCGGTGACATCCACTACAAGACGCTGGAGTTGGCCTGGATGGGCGATTTCAACCCCGTGATGATCCGCATGGTGGAGAACTACGTCTGTGCGCACCGCAACAAGACGCACGTCACCTACCGCTACCTGTTCGACCGGACCCGGGAGTTCCACCGCTGTCCGCGGCTGGGGCTCAAGCGGAACGCGTAGCCGAGCGGAAATGCGCCGCGGCAGGGTGCGGAAGTCTGCGGAATTTCGTATATTTGTAGGGTGTCGGCCCGGAGCCGGCATCGGAGGAAAACTAGATTCAATCAAGCATACATGAAAACAACACCGTTTACCAAGTATCACATCGCCAACGGGGCGAAGATGGCGGAGTTCGCCGGATACAACATGCCGATCGAGTTCACCGGCATCAACGAGGAGCATCTGAACGTTCGCGAGAAGGCGGGCGTATTCGACGTGAGCCACATGGGCGAAATCTGGGTGAAAGGCCCGAATGCCCTGGCTTTCCTGCAGCACATCACCTCCAACAACGTGGCTGCGCTGACCGACGGCAAGGTGCAGTACACCACCATGCCCAACGGCAAGGGCGGTATCGTGGACGACCTGCTCGTCTATCGCATCGACGCCGAGACCTACCTGCTGGTAGTCAATGCGGCCAACATCGCCAAGGACTATGCACACATCGTCAAGGAGGGTGAGGCGTTCGGTCTGACCGGCGGCAAGGAGATCTACAATGCTTCGGACGAGATCTGCCAGCTGGCCGTACAGGGTCCGCTTGCCATGAAGATCATCCAGAAGATGTGCCCCGCTCCCGTTGAGGATCTGGTTTACTATACGTTCGTGAAGACCGAGATTGCCGGTATCAAGGACGCCATCGTTTCCGCTACGGGTTACACCGGTGCGGGCGGCTGCGAGATCTACATCGCCAACGAGGATGCCGACAAACTGTGGAAGGCCCTCTGGGAGGCCGGCGAGGAGTACGGTCTGAAGAACATCGGTCTGGGTGCCCGCGATACGCTCCGTTTGGAGAAGGGCTTCTGCCTCTACGGCAACGACATCGACGATACGACGTCGCCGATCGAGGCCGGTCTGGGCTGGATCACCAAGTTCGTCGAGGGCAAGGACTTCATCGACCGTCCGCTCATGGAGCGTCAGAAGGCCGGTGAGATCACCCGCAAGCTGGTCGGCTTCAAGATGATCGACCGCGGTATCCCGCGTCACGGCTACGACATTACCGATGCCGAGGGCAACAAGATCGGCGTGGTCACCTCGGGTACCATGTCGCCCTGCCTGAAGGTAGGTATCGGTATGGGTTACGTAAAACCCGAATTTGCCAAGGTCGGCACGGAGATCTACATCAAGGTGCGCGAGCGTCTGCTCAAGGCCGGTGTGGTCAAGCTGCCGTTCGTTTAGTCGTTCGGGCCGCTGCGGCGGTGAACAGAAAAAGCCGAGATCGGAACTGTCCGGTCTCGGCTTCTTTTTTATGTACCGCGGCACAGGGCGGCGCCGAGGGCATTAGCGGTGCATGTATCCGTCGCCGTTGTCGTGCCAGGGATTGCCGTTGAAGTCCTGGAAATCGCCGTTGCCCAGATCGCGCAACTGGGTGGAGGTGCCGTCCGAGTGGCGGACAAAGGGGGTGCCGTCGGCGGCACGCTCCAGCATGCCGTCGTCCGGCGCGGGGGTATCCGTCATGGGAAAGCCGGAGCCCTGGCTCTCGCCGAAGCCGCGCACCAGGAAGATGAGCAGGAAGGCGATCAGGATGGCGCCGATGGTTTGCAGGAAGAACATGATGATGCCGCCGAAGACGACGCCCGTGTAGCCGATGAAGCGCCATGCGGTGGCGTTGTTGCGGATCAGGAAGCGGCGGGTGAAGAACCACAGGGCGACCACGGCCACCGGTGCCAGCCAGTAGCGGCCGTTGGTGGAGAGGGCGTAGGTGAGAGCGACGGAGAGGGCGGCGTAGAGCACCAGCCAGCCGATGCGGGCCAGCCGGTTGTCGGAAAGCTCGGCGATGAAGTGGCGGAGCATGAGGAGCTGTGTGTAGAGCAGCAACAGCAGGTAGGCGAAGGAGAGGATCGTCACGATCCAGCCCACGATGGGGTAGTCGCAGAATCACGGGAAGACGCCGTGTCTGAGGCCGGCCTTGCTGATGCCGAACAGAAATTCGAACAGGCCGAGTGCAAAGAGCAGGCGGGTGTTGTCCCAACGTTTGCGCAGGAAGAGGTACAGGCTGATCGCCAGGATGACGAACGGGGTGAAGATGTAGAACACGAAGTAGAGCCTGTGCAGGAAGGATTGGTCGATCCAGTTGTTCTGGAGAAAACGGATGAAGGTCGAGGAGGAGAGGCGGGGTGTCTCTTCGCCCGTGTTGTCGGCCAGGGCCTCGCCGGTGGCGGGTTCGTCGGCCAGGGTGACGGTTTGCGGCGCGATGGGGGCGCCGAATGCGGGTTGCGGCATGGACAGCAGACAGCCGGCGAAGAGCGCCAACAGCAACAGCAGTCGGAGTTTGGGATTCATGATTGTCGGTTTGAGGGATGATGCCGTAAAGGTAATGTTTTTATCGGTACGGACGGTCGGCGGCGACGGACGGTGCGGCAAAGTCGGGCGGAATGGCTATTTTTGTCTGCTGGACGTTGCGCGATCGGCGTGCGGCGGATACAGGTGGGGGGATGGCGCGATGTTTGTTGTCTCCGACGGGGCGGGATGGCCGATGAGGCAAGGAAATGGAAAAGAAGCAGGCTGCGGGTTTGTGGACCTCCATCCATAGGGTCAGTCTGCCGGATTAAGAAATCGAATGGGATTGGTTATGAAAACGTTGGTTACATTTGGGGCGTTGTTCCTCATGGTAGGTCTGGCATCGTGTGTGAAAATGAAAGAATACACGTATGTGGAGACCGTAAGGCGACCGTTGCTGTTAGGCGGCGGGGAGGTGGAAAAGGAGGCGGAGATTATTCGCGCTCCGGATGATTCGACCGCTTTCGTGCAGGCATTTGAGCAGTACTGCATCGCGTTGCATGTGTACGACTGCATGGATGAACGCTTCGCAGGGGTGCGTGACGAACCGGTGAGTTTCGCATTGTACAACGGGAAAGGGGAGGTCGTGCGGCCGGAGGTCTCTTTGGAGACCCTGGACAGCATGCGCAATCATATTTTCTCGTTGCCGGTCGACAGTCTGCAGCCGGCTACTGAAACGAAGGGAAATGAAAATCGGAATGAGAATTTGGAACGTAGAACGATGACAAAGGAAGAACTGATGCGGGAGGCGATCCGCCTCTCGGTGGAAAATGTGGCGCAGGGCGGTGGCCCGTTCGGTGCCGTGATTGTCCGCGACGGCGAGGTGGTGGCGACGGGTGTGAATCGGGTGACCGCTTCGTGCGACCCGACGGCCCATGCCGAGGTAAGTGCCATTCGGGCGGCCGCGGCGCGGCTGGGGACGTTCGATCTGAGCGGTTGCGAGATCTACTCCTCGTGCGAACCCTGTCCCATGTGTCTGGGGGCGATTTACTGGGCGCGGCTCGACCGCCTCTACTATGCGGGGGACCGCAACGATGCCGAGCGGGCCGGATTCGACGATTCGATGATCTACCGGGAGATCGTGCTCGATCCGTCGGAGCGTCAGCTGCACACCGAACGGCTGTTGGGCGACGAGGCGCTGGCTGCCTTCGAGGCGTGGCGCGCCAAGGAGGACCGGACGGACTATTGATCCGGGCGCCGGTGTCCCGCCGGATGTGAAACGGAACGGGCGGCCTTCCCAAGGAGGCCGCCCGTTCCCGTAAGGTGCGGTGCCCTGTCAGCCGATTGTGACGGTGCGAGAAGTGGGCCCCGTGACGTCGATGCGGACGTTCAGCGTGTCGTCCGGCAGCAGGGGTTCGATCTTCTCCGGCCATTCGACCAGGCAGAGCGCGTCGCTGTCGAAATATTCGTCGTAGCCGAGGTCGAAGGCCTCCTCCAGCCGGTCGATGCGGTAGAAGTCGAAGTGGTAGATGTTGCGGCCGCCATCGCCCACATAGTGGTTGACCAGCGCGAAGGTGGGGCTGGAGACGGCGTCGGTGACGCCCAGCCGGTCACAGATGGCGCGGATGAGGGTGGTCTTGCCGGCTCCCATTTCGCCGTAGAAGGCGACGACCCGGTGGTCGCCCGCCTGGGCGAGAATGGCTTCGGCCGCATCGGGCAGGTCGCGGAGCGAATCGATTTCGAGGGTTTCCATGAGGTTGTCTTGCGTGTGGAGCGTTCCTGGGGCAGGCCGGGGTCACCGTTTCGGTTCGAGAACGATGAACGGGACAAGCATCTCCTCCATCGAGATGCCGCCGTGCTGGAACGTATTCTTGTAGTAGCGGATGTATTTGTTGGCGTTGTTGGGGTAGGAGAAGAAGTCGTGGCCCGTGGCGAAGACGTAGGTCGAGGTCAGGTTGCCCTGCGGCAGCTGTGCCTCCTCCGGGCGGGTGATCTCGAAGACCTCCTTGGGGTTGTAGTTGAGGTTGCGCCCCGTCTTGTAGCGCAGGTTGGGCGAGGTCTCGCGGTCGCCCACGATGCGGATCGGGTTGTCCACGCGGATGGTGCCGTGGTCGGAGGTGATGATGACCCGGTGCCCCTGTTCGGCGAGCATCTTGAGGATCGTGTAGAGATCCGAATGCTCGAACCACGAACGGGTCAGTGACCGGAAGGCCGCCTCGTCGGCGCTCAGCTCGCGGATGATCTCCGTCTCGGTGCGGGCGTGCGAGAGAATATCCAGGAAGTTGTAGACGATCACCGAGAAGTCGGCGTCGTAGACGTGCTGGATGTTCTCGATCAGTCGGCGTCCCGCTTCGGGACGGATCAGCTTGTCGAAGGAGGTTTTCCACCGTTTGCCGAGCGACTGGAGCTGGCGCATCAGGAAGTCCTCCTCGTATTTGTTCTTGCCTCCCTCCTCGTTGTCGTTGAGCCAGCGGTCGGGCATGAGCTTGTCGATGGCCAGCGGCATCAGCCCCGCAAAGAGTGCGTTGCGGGCATACTGCGTGGCGGTGGGCAGGATGCTGCAGTAGAAATCTTCGCCCGCCACATCGTAGTAGTCGTGCAGCAGCGGGTTGATCGACCGCCACTGGTCGTAGCGGAAATTGTCGATCACCAGCAGCGTGAGTTTCCGCCCCTCCTCCACCAGCGGGAAGACCCGGTTGCGCAGCAGCGTGTGGGACATGATCGGGGTCTCCTCGTCGCGGCGGTTGATCCAGTCGAGGTAGTTGCGCTTGACGAATTTGCCGAATTCGTTGTTGGCCTCCTGCTCCTGGTAGGAGAGAATTTCGCGGATGCCGGCGTCCGTCGAGTCGGTCAGCTCGATCTCCCAGCCGGCCAGCTTGCGGTAGATGGCGCACCAGTCCGCAAAGGTGTGGGCCTGCGACAGGAGCGAGGAGATGCGTCCGAATTCGGCGCGGTAGTCGGCCGTGTTCTGCTCGGTGACCAGCTGGCGCGAGTGGACGTTCTTCTTGATGGAGAGCAGCACCTGGTTGGGATTGACCGGCTTGATGAGGTAGTCGGCGATCTTGGAACCGATGGCCTTGTCCATGATGCGCTCCTCCTCGCTCTTGGTCACCATGATGACGGGCGTGGTGGGACGGATTTCCTTGATGAGGGGCAGGGTCTCCAGCCCGGTCATGCCGGGCATCATCTCGTCGAGAATGATGAGGTCGTAGGGGGTGGCGCGCACCATCTCCACGGCGTCCGCCCCGTTGTTGCAGGCGTCCACCTCGTAGCCTTTGGCGCGCAGGAACAGGATGTGGGATTTGAGCAGATCGACTTCGTCGTCCACCCACAGGATGCGGGTTTCGTTCATGGTGTTTCGGATCTCGACGGCGGGACGGCAGGCGTCTCCGTCGGACAAAATTAAACATACGCAGTATAATAAGAAAGCGGGTGCGGCGTTTTTATTGTCCCGTCCGGCCGATTTTTTCGGGCTGCGCCCGGCTTCGGGGCGGGGGACCGGCGGAGGAACCCGGGTGAAACCGGCGGCGCGGGAAGAGCCCGGCCGGACCGTCGATTTTGCGAAAAAATTGATACGCAGATGGAAAAAAGAAATAATTGATGTATATTTGCAGTCCTCAAAAGATGTTGATGTTGTACAATTAAATATTCACAAGCAATGACGAAAGCCGATATCGTAAACGAGATCTCGAAACAGACGGGAGTAGAGAAAGCGCAGGTACAGCAGATCGTGGAAGCATTCATGGAGAGCGTGAAGAACGCCCTCATCGAAAATAAGGACAAGAAAGGTAAGGATCGCGGCGTATTCCTGAGAGGCTTCGGCAGCTTCATTATCAAGGATCGCGCGCCGAAGGTGGCCCGGAACATCACCGAGGGTACCTCGATCGACATTCCCGCCCACTGCATCCCCGCTTTCAAGCCCTCGAAGAGCTTTGTGGCACAGATCAAGAACGAGACCATGAAGGTTTCGAAAAAATAGATCACAGCAATATTTTCAAAATTAACCGACAATAAAAATTAACAGCTATGCCAAGTGGTAAAAAACGCAAGGGGCATAAAATGGCTACCCACAAAAGGAAAAAACGTCTGAGAAAAAACAGACATAAAAAGAAAAAATAGGTAGCTGAATTTTATGTTCTCGTAAGAATAGATAAAGCTGAAGACGTCCGGTTCTTTGGCTTTATTTATTGATTCTGACGGAATGCCGTGCGTCGGCCCGACGTCGGCGCACGGCGATTTTCCGGTTGCGGTTTCCCATTTAAGGAGAATGACAGATGAATAGGGAACTGATTATCAATGTAACCAAGAGTGAGATCACGATCGCCCTCGCCGAGGACAAACAGCTGGTCGAACTCAACAAGGAGAGCGTCAAGACGGGTTTTGCCGTAGGCGACATCTATTTCGGCAGGGTGCGCAAGATCATGCCGGGACTCAATGCCGCCTTCGTGAATATCGGTCACGAGAAGGACGCTTTCATCCACTATCTCGACCTCGGTCCACAGTTCGCCTCCCTGCAGAAACTGGTGGGGCAGTTGTTGGGGCCGAAGCGGAACAACGTACGGTTCGATACGTTCAAACTCGAACAGCCTATCGGAAAAACGGGCAAGATCGGCAACCTGCTCACTACCGGCCAGCCGATCATGGTCCAGGTGGCCAAGGAGGCCATCTCCACCAAGGGACCCCGACTGACGGCCGACATCTCGCTGGCAGGCCGCAATGTGGTGCTGATCCCCTTCTCCAACAAGATCTCCATTTCGCAGAAGATCCGTTCTGCCGAGGAGCGCAAACGGCTCAAGAAGATCGTTTCCTCCGTATTGCCCAAGAATTACGGCGTCATCGTCCGCACCGCCGCGCAGGGAAAGAACGATGCCGACATCGAACAGGATGTCCGCTCGCTGATTACGCGCTGGGAAGGTGCCCTCGAGAATGTCAAGACGCTGGAGCCGCCCGCCCTGCTGCTGGGCGAAATGAACCGCGCCACCACCATCCTGCGGGATTCGCTGAACGGTACCTTCAGCACCATCGCCGTGGATGACAAGGAGATGTACGATGCGATCCGGGAATATATCCGGGTCATCTCCCCCGAACAGGAGAAAATCGTCAAACTGTACAAGGGCAAGGTCTCGATCCTCGACAACTACGACATGTCGCGGCAGATCAAGTCGCTCTTCTCGAAATATGTGTCGCTCAAGCGGGGTGCCTACCTCATCATCGAACACACCGAGGCGATGAACGTCATCGATGTGAACAGCGGCAACCGGGCCAAGGTGGCCGACGACCAGGAGAGTACGGCAATGGACGTCAATCTGATGGCGGCGGCCGAGATTGCCCGTCAGTTGCGTCTGCGGGATATGGGCGGCCAGGTGGTGATCGATTTCATCGACCTGCACAAGGCCGAAAACCGGCAGAAGCTCTACAAGACCATGCAGGAGCTGATGGCGGGTGACAAGGCCAAGCATACGATCCTGCCGCTGTCCAAGTTCGGCCTCATGCAGATCACCCGTCAGCGGGTGCGTCCCGAGGCGATCGAGCATGTCGAGGAGGTTTGTCCGATGTGCGGCGGCACGGGCAAGATGTCCACTACGGTTAGCATCGAGCGCGAACTGGAGAACCTGATCTCGTACTACGCCGGGGAGAAGAAGATCCGGCTGCTGAAACTGCTGGTCAGTCCCTATGTTTCGGCCTATCTGAAGCGGGGATTCCCCAGCGTCCGGCTGCGTTGGATGTTCAAATACCGTTTCCGGCTGATTGTCCGGGTCGACCAGTCCCTGGGGATGGTCGAATACAAGTTCCTGGATCGGAAGAACAGACAGCTGCTTTGAGGCATCGACGCGTACGAATGATTTTACGGAGTCCGGCCATCGAACCGACATGTGCGGGACGGTGACCGGATTTCGTTTTTTGCGGCTGCGGCTGCGTTCCGGTGCGGAATGCGGTGCGCGGCCCCTCCGGACCGGCCGGGCGGCCGGCGGAGCGGAATGACGGAAGTAGAACCAGCACGGAGAAGAGTCGTGGCGAAGGTAAAGGATATCATGGAGCGGGTGGCCGCATCGGCTGCCTGCCAGGCGCTGGCCGCCGAACTGCGGCCGGGACGGACGACGGAACTCAAGGGATTGGCCGGGTCGGCCTATGCGCTGTATGCGGCCGCAGCCGTCGGGCGGGTCGGCGGCGTGCATGTCTTCATGTGTGAGGACAAGGATGCGGCGGCCTATCTGATGAACGATTTCTACGGCCTGCTCGGCGAGGCGGGCGTGAAGTTTTTTCCGGCCGGATACAAACGTTCGATCCAGTACGGACAGGAGGATGCCTCGGGGCTCGTCCAGCGGACGGCGGCCCTGACGGCCATGCGGAACTACCGCCGCGAGGAGGGACCGCTGGTGGTCTGCACCTATCCCGAGGCGCTGGCCGAGAAGGTGGTCGATGTGGCCGAACTGGAGCGGCGTACGCTGACGGTGGCCTGCGGCGAGACGATGGATATGGACCACATGGTGGCCATCCTGGAGGAGTTCGGCTTCACGAAGGTCGATTTCGTGTACGAACCGGGCCAGTATTCGCGCCGCGGCGGCATCGTGGATGTCTTCTCCTATGCCGAGAACAAGCCCTACCGTATTGATTTCTTCGGCGACGAGGTGGAGTCGGTGCGCAGGTTCGACATTGCCTCGCAGCTCTCGACCGAGAAGCTCGACCGCATCGAGATCGTTCCGAACCTCAAGCACGAGGCGGCGGCGCGGACGGGAGTGGCCCTGCCGGTTTTTGCCGGAGAGGCGACCTACTGGGCGAACGATCTGGACCACCTGTTGCGGCGGCTCGACGACATCCGGCGCAAGATGCTGGCCGAGGCGGATGATCCGGCTTCGGTGGATGGCCGTGTAACCAGCCGCAAACAGTTCCTGGCGGGGCTGGAGGGCCACGCCCTGCTGATCCGCCGCGGCATTCCGGCCGAGTGCGCCGTGACCGGTGAGGTGACCTTTGAGACGACACCCCAGCCCGCCTTCAACAAGCAGTTTGACCTGCTGGCGCGCGACATCCGCGACCGGATGGAGGAGGGATTCACGACCTACATCCTGTCCGAGAACAAGGCGCAGATCGAGCGTCTGGTCAATATCTTCGCCTCGGAGGGCTTTCCGAAGGTCCGTTTCGAGGCGTTGTCGCTGACCCTGCATGAGGGTTTTGTGGACAAGACGCTGAAGGCCTGCTTCTATACCGACCATCAGATTTTCGAGCGTTACCACCGCTATTCGCTGCGCGGGGAGATCGACCGTACGCAGGCGCTGACGGTGGCCGAACTGAACGAACTCAAGCCCGGCGACTACGTCGTGCACATTGATCATGGCGTGGGCCGTTTCGGCGGTCTGGTCCGCACGGTCGAGAACGGCAAGGTGCACGAGGCGGTCAAACTGGTCTATCGCGACGGCGATGTGCTGCTGGTGAATGTCCATGCCCTGCACCGCATCGCCCGTTACAAGGACAAGGACAGCGATACGCCGCCCCGCATCTACAAGCTCGGCTCGGGGGCATGGCAGAAGATGAAGACCGCCACGAAGAATGCGGTCAAGGACATCGCCCGCGAACTGATCCGGCTCTATGCCGAGCGCAAGGAGAGCGGAGGCTTTGCCTTCTCGCCCGACGGCTATCTGCAACACGAACTGGAGGCGGCCTTCCCCTATGAGGAGACGCCCGATCAGCAGCAGGCGGTCGAGGCGGTCAAGCATGACATGGAACAGCCCCAGCCGATGGACCGGCTGGTGTGCGGCGACGTGGGCTTCGGCAAGACGGAGGTGGCCATCCGGGCGGCCTTCAAGGCGGCGACCGACGGCAAGCAGGTGGCCGTGCTGGTGCCGACCACCATTCTGTCGCTACAGCACTACCGCTCCTTCTCGGAGCGCATGCGCGGTCTGCCCGTGCGGGTCGAGAACCTGAGCCGTGCCAAGAGCGCCAAGGAGGTCAAGCAGATCAAGGAGGACCTGGCGGCCGGCCGGATCGACATTCTGATCGGTACGCACAAGATTCTGGGCAAGGAGATCAAGTTCAAGGACCTGGGGTTGCTCATCATCGACGAGGAGCAGAAGTTCGGCGTCTCCAGCAAGGAGAAGCTGCGTCAGCTGAGCGTCCATGTCGATACGCTGACCCTGACGGCAACCCCCATTCCGCGTACCCTGCAGTTTTCGCTGATGGGGGCGCGCGACCTGTCGGTGATCGCCACGCCGCCGCCCAACCGGCAGCCGATCATCACCGAGTCGCACCTGTTCGACGAGTCGATCATCAAGGAGGCGATCGATTTCGAACTGGCGCGTCACGGACAGGTCTATTTCGTCCACAACCGCGTGGAGACCATCGAACATGTGGCTGACATCATCCGTCACCTGTGCCCCGGCGTGCGGGTGGCCGTCGGACACGGCCAGATGCCCGCCCAGCAGCTCGAGCGGCTCATCATGGATTTCATCTTCGGCGAATTCGACGTGCTGGTGGCCACGACCATCGTCGAGAACGGCGTGGATATTCCCAACGCCAACACGATCATCATCAACGATGCCCAGAACTTCGGACTCAGCGACCTGCATCAGTTGCGGGGGCGTGTGGGCCGTTCCGACCGCAAGGGGTACTGCTATCTGCTGACGCCTCCCGACGAACTGCTCACCTCCGATGCGCGCCGCCGTTTGCGGGCCATCGAGGAGTTTTCCGACCTGGGAGCCGGGTTCAACATTGCCATGCAGGATCTCGACATCCGCGGGGCGGGCAACCTGCTGGGAGCCGAGCAGAGCGGCTTCATCGCCGACATGGGCTTCGAGACCTACCAGAAGATTCTGGCCGAGGCGGTGGCCGAACTGCGTGCCGAGGGCATCACCGAGGCGGGCGGCCTGATCGGCCAGGAGGAGCAGCAGAAACAGACGGTCAGCTACCTCACCGATGCCCAGATCGAGACCGACATCGAGGCGCTGCTGCCCGACGACTACATCGGTCAGGGGGCCGAGAAACTGCGGCTCTATCGGGAGCTGGATGCCATGAACGACGAGGAGCAGATGCGCCGGTTCGAGGAGCGGCTCGTCGACCGTTTCGGTCCGCTGCCCGAGGCGGCCCGCAATCTGATGGATGTGGTGCGGCTGCGCTGGCGTGCCGTTGCGCTGGGCTTCGAGTGGGTGAAGGTGAAGAACGGCCTCATGCTGCTCCGTTTCCTGTCGGACGGCAATTCGGCCTACTACAAGAGTGCGCTTTTCATGGGCATTCTGAAGTATGTGTCAAAAAATAGTGCGAAATTTGTCCTGAAACAAAACAATAATAAGCTGATGCTGACAGTTAGAGAGGTAAAGGGCATGCAACAGGCCTGGCAGACGCTCGATGCGCTGCGCGAAGGGGCCGTTCGCGAGGCCGGGGACCCCTCGTCGGCAGCATAGCGGCAAGCGAAGGGGCCGGATGCGGCGCTCTCCGCGGGGATGTGTCGCAGGGGCCGGAACGGATGATGAATCTGATCGTAGACATAGGCAACAGCCGGCTGAAGGCGGTGCTGATGGACGACGGTGTCGTCGCGCGGCGCTGGGTGGCCGAAGCATGCGGCGTGGAGCAGCTGGAGGAGTTGCTGGTTGCGTGCCCCCGGGTGGAACGGGCCATTGTGGCATCGACCTGTGCGGTAGATCCCGCCTATGCGGCCTGTCTGCGCCGCCGGGCGGACTTCGTGGTCGATTTCGACAACCGGACTCCGATTCCGCTGCGCAACGGCTACGGTTCGCCGGCTACGCTGGGGGCCGACCGGCTGGCGGCTGCGGTGGGCGGCGTGACGCTGTGGCCCGGACGCAACCTGTTCATTGTCGATTTCGGCTCGGCCATCACGCTAGATGTCGTGACGGCCGACGGCGTCTATCGCGGCGGAAGCATCTCACCGGGACTGGCGATGCGCTTCCGTGCCCTGCACGACTACACGGGACGGCTGCCGCTGATCGGCATCGAGGAGTATCGGGACTACCGCGAGGGAACGGTACCCGCCACCACGCGCGAAGCGATGGCCGTGGGGGTGATTGAAGGCATCGTCGCGGAGGTGGGCGAGTGGATGCGGCGGTACGGCCGGAACCATGCCGGTCTGGTCACTATTTTTACGGGTGGCGATGCGGCTTTCTTTGAAAAACGATTTAAAAGCACGATATTTGCGAACCACGATCTGGTGCTGACCGGATTGAACACCATACTGAACTATAATGCGGAGCAGAAAAATAGGTTGTAGCATCCTCCTCGCCGTGTTGATGGCTTGTGTGCCGGTCGTCCTGTCCGCACAGGCGCTGGGCAGCAGCATCAATACCTTCTCGCCCTATTCGTTCTACGGGATAGGCGATCTGGAAAATCCCGTCACCGCAGCTTCGCGCGGCATGGGCGGCGTCGGCATCGGCTTCCGTTCCGACAAGGCCATGAACCTGCAGAACCCCGCTTCGTACAGTGCGATCGGCCGGCAGACGGCCCTCTTCCACGTCGGAATAGACGGCGAGGCCACATTCCTGCGTTCGCAGACGACCCGCAACAGCTATCTTTCCTTCAATGTGAGCGACGTCGCGTTCCAGCTGCCGCTGGCCAAGGGGCTCGGCCTGGCCGTGACCGTCAATCCCTACAGCAGCGTCGGCTACCGCATCACGACCATGGAGGAGGCCGACAACGTGTGGGAGAACATCGGCTATGTCCACTACCTCTATGCCGGCACCGGCGGCGTCAATCAGATCAAGGCCGGTCTGGGCTATGCGGTGACCGACTGGCTTTCGGTCGGCGCCCAACTGATTTACTATCAAGGTAACATCCGTCGCAATTACCAGCAGACTATTGAGCCGGTCGTGGGCGACGGCTACTATCTGGGGCTGACCTCCGACAACCAGGAGCAGATCAGCCGGCTGATGGGCGAGTTCGGTCTGCAGGCCCGCCTGATGAAGCGCGGCGACCGTACGCTGACCCTCGGCCTGACCTACAGCATGGGCGGTCGGTTGAATAGCCGGATCGTCGAGGTGATCGAGCACGGTCCCTATTTCACGTCGGTCGGTTACGACGAGGTGGTGAACCGTTCCTATCGGTCTTCGTTCCGTCTGCCGCACACCTTCGGCGGCGGTCTCTACTATCAGGGCACGCGCTGGAGCGGTGGCGTGGACTACCGCTTTGCCGGGTGGAGCGTCAACGGTACCGATGCGACGACCGGCGTCCGCTACCGCGATACCCACACCGTCAATGCCGGCGTACAGCTGGTTCCCAAGGCGGGTGACGTGCGGAAGGTGCTCAACCGCTGGGCCTATCGGCTCGGCGTCCGGTACAGCCAGTATTACATGGCGTTCGACGGTCACAACATCGACGAGACGACGGTGACGGTCGGCGTGGGTATTCCGCTCGGTGCGCGCGGCGTGAATGCGATCGACGTGGGCTTCGAGTACGGCATGCGCGGCGTGGTAGCTCCGGGGCTGATCCGCGAGAACTTCTTCCGCGTATCGATCGGCCTGAGCCTCTTCGGCGATGACTACTGGTTCATGAAATACAAATACGATTAGAGCGAATCCGAAAACGACACAAAACTTATCAATACACTATGAACTCTTTGAAAAAAAGCTTATTGGTTGCCGCGATGGTGGTGTTCGGCGGCACTTCCATGTTTGCGCAGACCCGGGAGCTCGGTCCGGAATGGGGCGAGAATGCGACGCAGGAGGAGCGCTATCAGAATGCGCTGAAGTTCAACTTCTACCGTGACGCCTACAACAGCCAGCGTTACGACGATGCGCTGGGTTATCTGCCCGACCTGATCAAGAATTCGCCCAAGGGCGCCCAGAATATCTATGTGTACGCGATCAACATTTACAAGAACAAGATTCAGCGGAGCATGGATCTCAACCAGCGCAAAAACTATGTCGATTCGCTGATCATGCTCTACGACCTGCGTGAGCAGAACTTCGGTGACGATGCCCGCTACGGCCGTCCCTACATTCTCGTGCAGAAGGCCAAGGATTACTGCAGCTTCATGGCCAGCGACCGTGACGGCGTGCGCACCTATTTCGAGGAGGCGATCGAGGCCAATGCCGCCAAACCCGATCCGAACTTCATCAACCTCTACTTCAACGAACTGACGACCGACTACAAGAACGACCTGGTCGAGACGAGCTACTACATGGAAAAGTACGAGTGGCTCTCCGAACTGATGGACAAGACGACCGACGAGGCTGCCAAGACGACGTTCGACGCTCTCTTCGTATCGAGCGGCGCCGCCAACTGCGAGAATCTTGAGCCCATCTTCCGCACCCGCATTGCCGCCGATCCGTCGGCTGCCGTGCTGGCCAAGGCGTTCAATACGCTGCTGAAGGCAGAGTGCTACACGGCTTTCCTGACCGAGGTGGGTGAGCAGTACTATGCCGCCGATCCGTCGGCACAGACCGCCCAGCTCGTGGCATCGGCCTATGTGAAGATGGGCGATGATGCCAATGCGGTTGCCTTCCTCAAGCAGGCCTTTGCACAGGCTACCGATCCGGCTACCAAGTCGATGCTGGCCGTCGAGATCTCCGGTACGGAACTCTCCATGAAGAATGCGGCCGAGGCGGCCAACTACGCTTCGCAGGCCCGTCAGCTCAACCCGGAGAACGGTTATGCCTACATCATGCTGGCCCAGTCCTATGCGGCCGGTGCTACCGCTTGCCAGGGCTTCGACAGCCAGACGGTATTCTGGCTGGCATACGACGTGCTCGCTTCGGGTCGCAAACTCTTTGCCGAGGGTTCGCCCGAGCAGAAGCAGATCGACGAGACGATGGCCATGTTCCGCCGTTCGTTCCCGTCGCGTGACGAGCTCTTCTTCCGCGGTCTGACTTCCGCAGGAGCTCCCTACGACGTGAAGTGCGGTTGGATCACCGGCCGTACGACCGTGAAGATGGTGGACTAACGCGTTCCCGTCGCACAGGACGGAATTCCGATGAACGGATTACGTAGACATATCGAAAAAGGGGTGGCATTTCTCATGATCGTGGGAAATGCTGCCCTCTTTTTTGCCTGCCGTCCCGAGAAAAAGAGCGAACCGGTCAATCCGGAGATGCTGGTGACCATGCGCACCGAGGACCTGACCATGGTGGTCAGTCGCAACGGATTGAAGTCCTACTATTTTGAAACCCCGCTGCGCGAACAGTTCGGCGAGGCGCGCGATCCCTATGACCGGTATCCGGAGGGAATCTTCGTGCAGACCTACCAGGACTCGACCGAGGTGGTCGAATCGACCCTGCGGGCCGACCGCGCCATCTACTATTCCAAACGCGACCTGTGGATGGCCAGCGGCAACGTGGTGGCTTCGGGCTCGGGCAATACGCTCTATACGGACCAGCTGTTCTGGGATGCCAAGACCGACCGGGTCTATTCCAACGTGAAGGTGCGCGTCGAGGATGCCAACGGCATCCATTTCGGCGAAGGCATCGAATCCAACAAGGGGCTCGAGTCGTGGGTATTCCACGAATACGAGGGTACGATGGCCATTGACACCACCCCCTATACGGGCGGCGGTCAGGAGCAGACGGAGGCTCCGGCGTCGGACAGCGCCGCCGAGCCGGCTAAAACAGCGGAGTGATGGGACACGTGGTGGTCATAACGGTCGTCGCGCTGTTGCTTTCGGCGTTCTTCTCGGGCATGGAGATTGCCTTCACCAGCTCCAACAAGCTGAAACTGGAGATTGACCGCAAGCAGAATCCCTTCTTCAGCCGCATTGCCGACATCTTTACCCGCAATCAGGGGCAGTATCTGACGACCATGCTGGTCGGCAACAACATCGTGCTGGTCGTCTATTCGCTGAACATGACCCTGATTATCCACTATCTGGCCGAGCGATGGGGGCTTCCGCTCGGTACGGACACGGGATCGGTCATCATCGAGTCGCTCATTTCGACGCTGGTCATCATCTTTGTCGGCGAATTTACCCCCAAGGCGATCGTCAAGCTCCATCCCAACTCCTATCTGCGGACTTTTGCCGGCCCGCTGATGGTCATCTATGTGGTGCTCTATCCGATTGCCAAATTCTCCACGTGGCTTTCGTGCGGTCTGCTGTGGCTGTTCGGCATCCGGGTGAAGAAGGGCGACGGCATCAAGAGTTTCGAGAAGGTCGATTTGGAAAATCTGCTCGAGGAGAACGGCGAACCCCAGCCCGAGCAGGAGCACGAATTCCGTATTTTTCAGAATGCGCTCGATCTGTCCGACCTGCTGGTGCGGGACTGCATGGTGCCGCGTGTGGATGTGGAGGCGATCGACGTGGAAGCGTCGCTGGACGAACTCCAGGAGCAGTTCGTGGAGAGCCAGTTCTCGCGCATTTTCGTCTGGGAGGGGTCGATTGACAACATCATCGGTTACGTGAACAGCAAGAGTCTGTTCCGCAAACCGGCGAATATCCGGGCTTGCATGCGCCAGGTGCGTTATGTGCCGGAGACGATGCCGGCCGAGAAGTTCCTGGCCGAGTTTACCACCGACCGTGCCTCCGTGGCGGTGGTCATCGACGAGTTCGGCGGCACGGCGGGCATCATCTCGCTGGAGGATGTGCTGGAGGAGATCTTCGGCGAGATCGACGACGAACACGACGTGCAGGATCTGGTCGAGAAGCAGACGGGCGAGAACGAATATGTCTTCTCGTGTCGGCTGGAGGTGAAATACCTGAACGAGAAGTACGGTCTCGGCATCGAGGAGTCGGACGAATACGAGACGCTGGCCGGCTACATTATTTTCAACCAGGACGGCATTCCCCCCGTCGGGTCGGAGGTGCACATCGACAACAAGCTGATCCGGATTCTCAAATCCTCTTCTTCCCGGTTGGAACTGGTGAAAATTAGGGTGTTGTAGTTTTGATGCCCGCTTCCAAAAAAACGGCCGGTTCCACGCGTTAATACCGGGAAAATTCGTATCTTTGAAGCCGCTTGATTCCGATTTGTCTCCCCGTGGAACGGTGGGGACGGCGCGGAACCAACGGATCGGCCGCTGCCCCGGGCGGTGGCGCCGTGCATGCAAATGAATATATAAAACAGTATATGGCAAGTCTTAACACTTTGAGAACCAAAGGCGGAGTGATCGTTACGATCGTGATCTTCGTCGCTTTGCTGGCTTTCCTGATCGGAGACGTGTTCACCTCCGGCAGCAGCCTGATGAATTCGCGTAAGATGCGCGTCGGAGAGATTGACGGCAAAACCGTCGGTTATGTCGATTTCCTGAACAAATCCGACGAGATCTCCAACATCTACAAAATGATGTGGGGTCGTGACGCTTTCTCGGCCGAGGAGCAGGAGATGATCTACAACATGGCCTGGCAGCAGTTCATCATGCAGGATGCCTATCAGCCCGGCTTCCAGAAACTCGGCATGACCGTTGCCGCCGCCGAGCAGGTCGACATGGTGAACGGTGCCTATCTCTCGCCGGTCATCACCTCGACGTTTGCCAATCCGGCCACCGGCGAGTTTGACGCCCAGTTCCTCAAAGCCTTCCTCGCCAATGTGAACAATAACGATGGCTCGTTTGCCCTGTGGTCGTTCCTCCGCAGCCAGATGGCGCAGGAGCGCATCATGAGCAAGTACATCTCGCTGGTCGAGGGCGGTTTCTTCGCCAATGACCTGGAGATCGCTCACGGCCTGAAGGCGGCCAACGAAACGTATGCCGCCGATGTGATCGGCCGCGAATACTACACGGTGCCCGACTCGCTGGTGAAAGTGACGCCCGCTCAGGTCAAGGCTTATTATGACGCCAACAAGGAGGCCTTCCGTCAGGAGGCTTCGCGCGACATCGAGTATGTCGTATTCGACGTGCTGCCCTCCGAGGCCGACTACGCTGATGCCCAAGAGGTGGTGAACGACATTGCCGCCGAGTTTGCCGTCAGCGATGCGCCCATGCAGTATGCGCTGCTGAACTCGCAGACGAAACCCGATCAGACCTACTATCGTCCGGATCAGCTCGATGCCGCGGTGGCCGCTTTGGACGGCGACCGTACGAAAATGGCCGGTCCGACGCTCAACGGTGACGAATACACGATGGCGCGTATTGCGGACGTACGGATGTTGCCCGATACGCTCGGCGCACAGCACATCCTGCTGCAGAAAGGCCAGAATGCGCTGGCTGACAGTCTGGTCAATGTGCTGCGCGGCGGTGCCGATTTTGCAGCGCTGGCAGCCCAGTACTCCCTCGATCAGTATTCCGAGGGCGGTGATCTGGGACGTTTCACTCCGGCACAGTTGCCGATGGCCTTCACCGATGCTGCCATGAATGCCAATGTGGGTGATATCTATACGGTGGAGAGCGACGCCGGTCTGCAGGTTGTGAAACTGACCTACAAGACCCGCCCCGTTCGGAAAATGCAGGTGGCTACGGTAACCTACAAGATCGATCCGAGTGCGGCTACGATTCAGGAGGCTTATCAGAAGGCCAGCAACTTCGTGACGGCTGCTGCCGGTACGGCCGAAGGCTTCGCCCAGGCTGTCGGCGATCAGATGCTCTCCAAACGTACGGTGCGCATCCGCACGACCGACCGGGCAATCAACGGTCTGGAGAACTCCAAGGAGATTGTTCGCTGGGCGTTCAACGGCAAGACCGGAGACGTGTCGCAGATCATGGATATCGACGGCAACTACTATGTGGCTGCGCTGACCGGCGTGCGTGAAAAAGGGTACGCTACGGTGGAGCAGGCTACGGCCGATATCACCAAGACGCTGATGAATCAGGAGAAGGCCCGCATCCTGGCAGCCGAAATGACGGGTGCCACGCTCGAAGAGGTAGCGGCCGCTACCGGCGAGCAGATTCGCAAGGCCGAGAATGTGGAGTGGAATGCCTTCTATATTCCCGAGATCGGTGTTGAGCCGCAGTTGGTAGGTGCCATTACGGCAGTCAATGTCGGCGAGTTGTCGCAGCCTGTCGAGGGTGTCAACGGCGTATACCGCTTCGTCGTTACCGATGCCCAGCAGACGGGTGTGGCTACCGAGGAGAGCGAGAAGGTGCGCCTCGAGACCGATGCCGTGAACTTCGTACTGCAGCGCACCATGCAGGCGCTGAACGAGGAGAGCGACATTACCGATCTGCGCGTGAAATTCTTCTGATAAACGCGCGGTTTGCTCCGCAGATTCGATTAACGGGAACCGCCGATCATTGCGATGGGCGGTTCTTTGTTTTTCCGGGTACGCCGCGGAAGCGGGGAGGACGAAAGGATACCCTGATGGTGGGGGACCGGATGGTTTCGGTGGCGGAGAGGAGGATGGAGAAGATCAATAAACGATAAAAAACGAACGATTATGACACTGGAACAACGGATCAACGAAGAGATCAAACAGGCCATGCTGGCCAAGGAAGCGCAGCGGCTGGCTGCCCTGCGGGCCGTGAAGGCGGCTATTCTGCTGGAGAAGACATCGGGGGCCGCGCATGAACTGACGGATGCCGATGTGGTGAAGATCATGCAGAAATTGGTGAAACAGCGCAAGGAGTCGGCTCAACTTTATAAGGAGGCCGGTCGGGAAGAGCTGGCTGCCAACGAACTGGCAGAGGCCGGATTCATCGAGGTCTTCCTGCCGAAGCAGCTCTCGGCCGAGGAACTGAAGGCCAAATTGACGGAGATTATTGCCGAAGTGGGCGCCCAATCGCCGGCCGACATGGGCAAAGTGATGGGTGTTGCCACGAAGCGGCTGGCCGGTCTGGCCGACGGACGCGAGATCTCGGCTGCGGTCAAGCAGTTGTTGTCCAAATAGGTATGCGCAAGAGCGTTTGAAGGCGCACACAAGGGCGGAGCGATGCAGGTCGCTCCGCCTTTTTTGTGGCACATCGGGATGTGGCGGTTGTCTGTCCTGGTGGGATGGCCTAGGTATCCGTCTTGAGTCTGAAAGGGAGCGGAACGGATGGGGAAAAGGAGAGGAGAGGAGAGGAGAGGAGAGGAGAGGGGGTGCCGTAGATGCGGGACACCTCATCCCTGCAAAACAGAAACAGTCTGCCTCCGCCGAAGCGGGGACAGACTGTCGCGGAAGGGGTAACACAGACGGGATTAAGCTTCGGGTTTCGGGGCGAAATACCACCACCAGGGCAGCAGGATACCCGGTTCCATGCCGAAGAAGATGTCGTGATGCTCGCCGGTGATGAATTCGACGTTGCCGGCCGGCAGGATGAGGCCGAAGTGCTCCAGCACATACTCCTGGTGGGTGCCGTAGACCTCCTGGGTCTCGATGTTCACCAGACGGGAACCCGGCAGAATCACGGCCAGTCCGTCGTCCCGGCAGGCATAGCCGCCGGCTCCGGAGAACTCCTCGAAGAGGATGGTGGTCTCCGTCTCCGTGTTGTAGAAGGCCGGGCAGGACATCTCTTCCGGTTGACCGGTCTCGGGGTTGAACTCCTGTTTGTAGGTGCCGCTGATGTATTTGCCGGTTTCGCTGATGTTGTGCGGCTCGGCCGTGCAGGTCATGCCGTTGACCAGCGTCTGTTCCGTACCGTCCACATTGGAGATGGTCGTGAGTTGGCGCAGGTCTTTGCCTACCCAGTCCACCTTGCCGTCCTTCCAGTAGAGCATACCCATGTCGAAACCTACCCACGTGTTGCCGTAGACCACCTGGCCGTCATCCGAAATGCCGCGGGCCAGGATGCGGTCCGTAATGTCGCCTCCCCGGTAGTCGGTTTCGGGCAGGGGCAGAAACGCCGGAATGCCGTCACTCCACAATACCGGGGCGTAGGTCATACCTCGCATGCAGGTGCCGGCCCATTTCGTTCCATCGGCGGATACGTTGTCCACCATCGGGGTCCCCGTATTTTCGGGCGTGGGAACGATCGAATAGTCGCCGGTGCGGATGTCGAACATGTAGGCGGTGATGCTGCCGATGCAACCAAAGACCAGACCGTCATCCGTGACGGCCGACAGGGCCGATACGTAGGCCGGGACGTAGGTGGTGGCAGTTTCGCCCGTACGCATGTCAATCAGCTGCAGCAGGGAACCTTCCACGCCCTCGCGAATTTCGTCCGTGTTGGTGGCGATGTACCGTCCACCGGGCGATATGGCCGCTCCGTGAACGGAAAGCCGACGATAGCGGTATGCATTGTCTTTCATCAGCTGATCGACCAGCAGACGCGCGGAGGCCGTACCGGAATTGACGGTTACGGTCGTGGAACGGATGCCTTTGTCCGGATTCTCGGGCGCGGACAGGGTGAAGCCGTCCTCCGTTTCGTTGGTGATTTCCAGCCAGGATGCGCCGGGCAGTACTTCGTACGGGCCGGAGGCATCGACGGTGACCGTGAGCGTCGACGGATCGCCCAGCAGCGTGTAGGCGCTGAGGTTGAGATGGACGTAGTCGGCCGGAGCGTTGGTCTTACAACCGGTTACGGTCAGTGTCGCAGCACACAATGCCGACAACACCAAGGGAAGTGGCTTTTTCATGGAGTTTATTTTTAAGTGAGAAGGTTCGGTTAGTACAGATTAAATATACAAAAAAGAATGCGGATGGACAAGAATGTGGAAGATAATTTGATGTCAGGAGCGGAGCATTGCAGGCCGGGCGGGAATGAAGGCTGTAGAGCGAGCCGCGCGAACCTTGAGGCGGGACGGCGTGTTTGTCGGGGGCGGACTGCAGTACGTACAGCACGTATAAAAAGAACGGCCGGGATCTTTCCCGAAGAAAGATCCCGGCCGTAAGGGAGGATGGTGATTTACTTTTTCGGAGCGGAGTACCACCACCAGTTGGCCAGAATGCCGGGCTCCATGCCGAAGAAGACATCGTTGTTTTCACCGGCGATCAGATCAACGCTGCCGGCCGGCAGGATGATGCCGAAGTTCTCCAGAATGTAATCCTGATAGGAGCCGAGGGTCTCTTTGGTTTCGATGTTGACCAGCGTAGAAAGGTGGCCAATGCTCATGCTCGGGATGATGACGGCCAGACCGTTGTCACGGCAGGCGAAGCCGCCGGCACCGGGGAATTCCTCGAAGAGCGTCGTAGTACCCGTTTCGGTGTTGAAGAAGGCGGGGCAGCTCATGACAGCCGATGCAGCCTGGTTGGTATCCGGGTCGATTTCCTGCGTGTAGGTACCGCCGATGTATTTGCCGGTTTCGCTGATGTTGTAGGGTTCGGCCGAGCAGGTCATGCCGTTTACCAGCGTCTGTTCCGTTCCTTGTGCGTCGGTTACGGTCAGCAGTTTGCGCAGGTCCTTGCCTACCCAGTCTACCTGGCCGTCCTTCCAATAGAGCATGCCCATGTCGAGGCCTACCCACGTGTTGCCATAGATGACATTACCGTCAGCCGAGATGCCGCGGGCCAGGATGCGGTTCGTAATGTTGCCGCCCCGGTAGTCGGTTTCGGGCAGGGGCAGATAGGCCGGTACGCCGTCGGTCCACAGGGTGGGGGTGTAGGTTTGGCCTTTGGCTACGCTGCCGGCCCATTTCGTACCGTCGGCCGATACGTTGCTGACCATCGGGGTGCCCGAGTCGGGAACCGGAACGATGGCGTAGTCGCCCGTGCGGATATCGAACGAGTAGGAGGTGATGCTGCCCAGGTCACCGAAGGCCAGACCGTCGTCCGTCACGGTGGACATGCCCGAAACATAAGAGGGAATGTAGGTTGTGGCAACAACCTCGGTCGTATACGGATCGATCAGTTGCAGCAGCGAACCGTCCACGCCATCACGGATTTCGTCGGTGTTGGTTACGATATAGCGGCCGCTGGGCGAGATGGCGGCGCCGTGAACGGTCAGGCGGCGGTAGCTGTAGTCGGTTTCCTGCATCAGCTGGACGATCTGGATCTGTGCATGTGCAGCGCCGCAGGTAACGGTTACGGTAGTAGTACGGGTGCTTTTGTCCGGATTCTCGACTGCAGCCAGCGTGAAGCTGTCGGTCTCCTGGGCGGAAACGGTCAGCCACGACGCACCGGGCATCACTTCATACTGGCCGGATGCATCGACGGTAACGGTCAGGGTGGAGGCTTCGGCAGGTATCGTGTAGTCGTTGATGCTGCAATTTACAAAGTCGGAATCTCCTTTGGTTGTGCAACTTGTCATCATCAGCATTGTGGCGCACAAAGTGGCCAAAGCAAGGGAAAGGGGTTGTTTCATGTTAGTTATAGATTTAAAGGTTAACTCCCGTTTTGGTTTGGTTTTGTTGTGTTAGCTATCACTTTTTGTAAATGTACGGAATGTCTGCGTAAAAAACAAACCAAACCGGGCAAAATTTTTCTTACTGTTTTGATGCCTTATATAATATATAAACAAGAATTGTGGTTATGGCGTGTGAAACAACAGCCTTGCGTGGAAACAGACCGTTGATATTTCGGAAGCGGGCGGGGGCAGGGAGCGAACGTTATTCCTCCTCGAGGGCGTACTCGACGGCCCGGTTCAGCTGGCGGCAGAAACCGGCGGTCGAGGCAAATGCGGCCAGTGTGCGGGTCGTGAGGTCGGGAGCGGTCAGTTCCGCGTCCGACAGGGGACGTTCGAGCAGTACGTCGCGCAGCCGGAGGTAGGAGGCGTAGGGCGTGTCGGTGGGAAAGCCGAGCGGCTGTCGTTTCAGCTGGTTTTCCCGGGAGAGGGTGAAGCCTTCGCGGGCGGCACGGGCGATGTTCTCCTCGAGTTGTGCCCCGTTGTAGAGCATCTCCTCACGGACGCTGTGCAGGACGCGGGGTTCGGGGCGGTAGAGACCGGTGACCAGGAAGTGTCCTCCCGTTGCGGAGTCCGTTTCGGAGTCGCTGTGGCGGGGTTCGATGTGGAAATAGTAGCCGGACCGGCCCGATTTCTTGCCGCCCGGGCAGATAAAAATGCCGATGTGTTGTTTGTAGGGGCGTTTGTCGGGACTGAAGCGGGTGTCGCGGTAGATGCGGTAGGTACAGTCGTTGACGCCGAGTCCGCGCACCGAGTCGTCGAAGGCGGCGATACCGTCGATCAGTTCGGCAGCGAAGCGTTCGACGGTGGCTTTGACGCGGAGGTACTCCTCCTTGTGGGCGGCGAACCAGGCCCGGTCGTTGTTGCGGTAGAGTTCGCGCAGAAAGGCGATGACGTGTTCCATGACAGTTGGGGTGGGCCGGTGAAGAGCGGGCCGGCCTTCGTTGCAAAGATACGCTTTTTCGGCGGCGGGTGGCCTCGGAACCTCCTCCGGCGGGAAAAGAATTGAATCTTCGGGAGTTTCTTCGTACCTTTGTTTTTTGAAAAAAACGTACCGGATATGGCACTGTTCAACCTATTCAAGAAAAAGCAGAAAGAGGAGGAGACTCCCGAGGTGCAGGCCTCCCGTCAGCAGGAGGTGAACGAGGGGTTCAAGAAGACCAAAGAGGGGCTGTTCGGCAAGCTGGCCCGTGCCGTGGCCGGCAAGTCGCAGGTGGACGACGAGGTGCTCGACAACCTGGAAGAGGTGCTCATTACCTCCGACGTGGGGGTGGAGACCACCGTCAAGATCATCCGAAATATCGAGGCGCGTGTGGCGCGCGACAAATACATGAATGCCTCCGAGTTGCGCTCCATTCTGCGCGACGAGGTCAGCGCCCTGCTCCAGGAGAGCGATTCCGGGAGCGAGGATTTCGGCCTGGAGCTCCGCGAGGGGGTACCCTATGTGGTGATGGTGGTCGGCGTGAACGGCGTGGGCAAAACCACCACGATCGGCAAGCTGGCCGCCCAGCTCGTGCGGGCTGGCCGCAAGGTCTATATCGGTGCGGCCGATACGTTCCGTGCCGCGGCCATCGACCAGCTGCAGGTGTGGGCCGACCGCGCCGGCGCGACGATGATCCGCCAGGAAATGGGGTCCGACCCCGCCTCGGTGGCTTACGATACGCTCCGTTCGGCGGTGGCCAACCATGCCGACGTGGTGCTGATCGACACGGCCGGCCGTCTGCACAACAAGGTGGGGCTTATGAACGAGCTGACCAAGATCCGCAACGTGATGGCCAAGGTGATTCCCGATGCGCCGCACGAGGTGATGCTGGTGCTGGACGGCAGTACGGGGCAGAATGCCTTCGAACAGGCGCGTCAGTTCACGCAGGCCACGCAGGTGACCTCGCTGGCCGTGACCAAGCTCGACGGTACGGCCAAGGGCGGCGTCATCATCGGCATCTGCGACCAGTTCCATATTCCGGTGCGCTACATCGGCATCGGCGAGGGCATCGACCAGCTGAAGATTTTCGACCGCCGCGAATTTGTGGATGCCCTGTTCGGCGAATAGGCTGCGGGGCCGGGTAATTCCGAAACGATCCTTATGAAGAAGAAAAGCAAAGCGAACAGGATAAATGTCGTGACGCTGGGGTGTTCCAAGAACGTTGTCGATTCGGAACACGTCATGGCACAGCTGGAGGCCGCCGGATACGAGGTGGTCTTCGATTCCAATGACAACGACGCGGCCACGGTGGTCATCAACACCTGCGGCTTCATCGGCGATGCGAAGGAGGAGTCGATCAACACGATCCTTCAGTTCGTGCAGGCCAAGAGCGAGGGACTGATTGACCGGCTTTTTGTCATCGGCTGCCTGAGCGAACGCTACGCCGACGAGTTGCGCGCGGAGATTCCCGAGGTGGACGACTATTTCGGCGCCCGCGATTTCCGGGGCATTGTCGAGCGGCTTGCGGGGGCCTGGCGCCCCGAACTGGCTACGGCCCGCCACCTGACCACGCCCGCCCATTATGCCTACCTGAAGATTTCGGAGGGATGCAACTGGCGGTGCGCCTACTGTGCCATTCCGCTGATCCGGGGCGGACACGTCTCGGTGCCCATGGAACAGGTGGTGCGCGAGGCCGAGGAGCTGGCCCGTGGCGGCGTGAAGGAGCTGATCGTCGTGGCGCAGGACACCACGTTCTACGGGGTCGATCTCTACGGCGAGCGCAAACTGGCCGAGCTGCTGCGCCGGTTGGCCGCCATCGACGGCGTGGAGTGGATCCGGCTTCACTATACCTATCCGACCGGTTTCCCGCAGGAGGTGATCGACGTGATGCGCAACGAACCCAAGGTGTGCCGCTATATCGACATTCCGTTGCAGCACATTGCCGATACCCAGCTGAGCGCCATGCGGCGCGGCATCACCAAGGAGCGGATCATCGCCCTGCTGGACCGCCTGCGGCGCGAGGTGCCGGGGATTGCCATCCGCACCACGCTGATGGTCGGTTTCCCGGGCGAGACGGAGGCCGATTTCGCCGAACTGGAAGAGTTCGTACGCGAACAGCGCTTCGACCGGCTGGGCGTTTTCCCCTATTCGGCCGAGGAGGGTACGCCGTCGGCCGAGATGGCTGACGATGTGCCGGAAGAGGTGAAGCAGGCACGCGTGGAGCGAATCATGAAACTCCAGCAGGAGATCTCCCTGCAGAACAACCTGCGGCGCGTGGGCGAAACCTACCGGGTGATTGTCGACCGGCGCGAGGGCGACTTCTATGTGGCCCGTACGGAGTTCGATTCGCCCGAGGTGGACGAGGAGATTCTGATCCCCGCGGCGGGCGGAACGCTCCATCCGGGCGAGTTCCGGACGGTGCGGATTACCGACGCCGAGGAGTACGATTTGTACGGCGAGCTCGTTGCGGAGGGCTGATGATTTTGATTATTCTGAAGATTTGCCTATCTTTGGAGTGCAGAAGGGCGGAAACGCCCGGAAACAAGACCGAAAGATCGTTTGCGTATGGCGGGAAGCAGCGTGATAGATTCGCTGAGCGCGAAAATCGAACGCCTGATGGCGGAGCATGACAAGGCGCTGGCCCGCAATGCGGAATTGTCCCGCGAGCGGACAAAACTCGCCGAGGAGAACAAGACGCTCAAGCAGACGATCGCATCGTTGGAGCGGCGCATCGGCGTATTGGAGTTGGGCAACGGCCTGACCGGTACGGCAACCGATACGAAGCGGGCGCGGGCCCGGATCAATCAGCTTGTGCGGGAGATTGACCGGTGCATCGCCCTGATGAACCGATAGAGTGGAGACTACGAAGAGCGTACGAGGGTATGCAGAAATTCAATATCAAACTGAATATTGCAGGCAAGAGTTACGCTCTGAGCATAGAACGCGAAAAGGAGGCGATTTTCCGCCGGGCCGAGAAGGAGGTCAACCGACTGACGGCGGCGGTCGAATCGCAGTACATGGCGGAGCGAGAGGATTATCTGGCCGTAGTGGCGCTGCAACTCGCCGTACGGGCCGTCGAGCTGGAATCCAGCCGCAGTTTGGGCAAGGACATTGACCGGCTGGACGAACTCGACCGGATGCTGGAGGATCATCTCAACAAGTTGAAATAGGTTCCGCGGTCGCGGCGCAGTCCGGCGGCCGGCGCAAACATATACAGGTTCTTTACATAGGACGGAATTATCCCGCATGGATTCCATTTAGCTTTGCGAAACTTAACAATTAAAAACAATTGGGGTTTCACTCGAGTTGTCAAAAACAGGCCTTAACCCGCGAGGGTGCATCCTCTGCCGCTTCGGGCGGTACGGTGCCGTTGGACGTTTGCGATTTTTCGGAGGCCCCACACTTGACGATACTGGAGCTTCGTCAAACAGAAAACTGGGGTCCGTGCGGTTTTTTTTTGCTGAAACGAAAACAACCAAACATATACACATTTATCAATTTTAAGCAACATATTGTATGCCAACAGTACTTGCATGCGTTATCAGCGCGGTGGTCGCCATCTGCGTCTATATTCTGGTAACGAACTTTATATTCAAGAAGAGCTTGCGCAAGAAACGCGCCGCCCTGCTCAAGGAGGCCGAATCCGAAGGTGAGGTGATCAAGAAGGAGAAGATTCTCCAGGCCAAGGAGAAATTCATCCAGCTGAAGAGCGATCACGACCGGCAGGTCAACGAGCGTAACCAGAAGCTCAACCAGCGCGAGCAGAACATCCGTCAGCAGGAGAATGCGCTCAACCAGCAGCAGCAGGAACTGGAGCGCAAACTGAAGGAGAACGAGCGGCTCAAGGAGCAGATGTCGAACCACATGGCTGCGTTGGAGCGCAAGAAGGAGGAGGCCGACCGGCTGATCCAGGAGCAGAACAGCCGGCTGGAGCAGATCGGCGGCATGAGCAGCGAGGAGGCGAAGAATACGCTGATCGAGAACATGCGTTCCGAGGCGAAGAGCGCCGCCATGGCCTACATCAACGAGACGATCGAGGAGGCCAAGATGAGCGCCAACAAGGAGGCCAAGCGGATTGTCGTGCAGACCATCCAGCGGGTGGCCACCGAGACGGCCATCGAGAACTCCGTGACGGTGTTCAACATCGAGAGCGACGAGGTCAAGGGCCGCATCATCGGTCGCGAGGGCCGCAACATCCGTGCGCTGGAGGCTGCGACGGGTATCGAGATCATCGTGGACGATACGCCCGAGGCGATCATTCTCTCCGGTTTCGATCCGGTGCGCCGCGAGATTGCCCGTCTGGCGCTGCACCAGCTCGTCACAGACGGCCGCATCCATCCGGCCCGCATCGAGGAGGTGGTGGCCAAGGTACAGAAACAGATCGAGGAGGAGATCATCGAGGTGGGCAAACGCACGACGATCGACCTCGGCATCCACGGTCTGCACCCCGAACTGATCCGCCTGATCGGCAAGATGAAATACCGTTCTTCCTACGGTCAGAACCTGTTGCAGCACTCGCGCGAGACGGCCAACCTGTGCGGCATCATGGCGGCCGAACTGGGGCTCAACCCGAAACTTGCCCGCCGCGCCGGTCTGCTGCATGATATCGGCAAGGTGCCGGACGACGAGCCGGAGCTGCCGCACGCAATTATCGGCATGAAGCTGGCCGAGAAGTACAAGGAGAAACCGGAGGTGTGCAACGCCATCGGCGCCCACCACGACGAGATGGAGATGACCTCGCTGATCGCTCCGATCGTGCAGGTTTGCGACGCCATTTCGGGTGCGCGTCCGGGTGCCCGCCGCGAGGTGGTCGAGTCGTATATCAAGCGTCTGAAGGAGATGGAGGACATCGCCATGGCCTATCCGGGCGTGATGAAGACCTATGCCATCCAGGCCGGTCGCGAGTTGCGCGTGATCGTCGGCAGCGAGAAGATCTCCGACCAGGAGGCCGATGCACTTTCGCATGATATTGCCAAGAAGATTCAGGACGAGATGACCTATCCGGGACAGGTGAAGATCACCGTCATCCGCGAGACCCGTTCGGTAAGCTACGCCAAGTAGTCCGGCCGTTCGGAAACGACATGGAACCGCCGCCTTCCTTTGCAGAGGGCGGCGGTTCTTCTTTTGAAACGGCGGAACCGGAAGCCAAGTCCGTGAGGGGGCGGATGCGAACCCGGCGCTGAACGGCCCCAGCTGGTCGGCAGCGCGTGGATTGCGACACGAGGTTGAGGGGAAAGGACGGGCGCGGCGCAAGAAAAACGGGGGCAGGGGCCGCTTTTTCGGCGGCTTTTTATTTATTTTGCATCCGTTGAAATCAAAGGGTACCCGCAATGGAAACACAACATACGATTCGTCCCGCCCGGCAGGAGGATGCCTCCCGGCTGGCCGAGATTCTGATTTTTGCCAAACGGATGGCCTATCGGCCTATTTTCCGCAACGACTACGTGTCGTTCAATGTCATGCAGGTGCTGCCCCTGGCGCTGCACTATCGTGACGAGGCCGATGCGTTGCGCGATGTGTTTGTCTATGACGACGGCATCGTGAAGGGCATGATGAGCTGGGGCCGCAGCGAGGAGCCGCAGGGGCGGCGCGAACTGTGCGAACTCTATATTGACCCCTGCTTTCAGCACGAGGGAGTCGGCGCACGGCTGATCGGCCACTTTACGGCTTGTGCCGCGGCCGACGGCATGAAGACGGCCACGCTATGGGTGCTGGAGGAGAATCCGCAGGCCCGCTGTTTCTACGAGAAGATGGGGTTTGCCTTTGATGGAAACCGGAAGCAGTTTCCCGGTACGGAGGCGTGGCTCATGGAGTACGCCAAGGCGTTGTAGTTCGCTCCGAAAGGGGGTGTGATTTCGGGCTGTCCCGCTTGCGGGGCGGCCCGTTTTGGTGTCGGAGAGGGCTGTGCAAGCGGGTGCGGTGAAAACCGTGATGCAGGGGGCGTGTTGGCGATATGTGCTGTTCCCGCTCCGAAAATGGAGACGGCAGGGGGGCGAGAACAGTCGCCGGGACGCGATGAGGAGATCGTATAGGTCGCGGTGAACTGGCGCGGGGTTGCGTGTGTGGCGTGGGTACGCTTGTGGACGGCAGGGATGGCGCCTGGGGGCAGGCTATTTGCCGGGAAGGTGTGGCCGGGCTCAATGGACCGGACGCGCAGCGGAGGTCAGGCCTGGCCGGCGGCTTTGAGGGCGAGGTAGCCGGTGTCGTCGGGCAGAGCGGGCTGATTGGCCGCTGCGACGGCCAGCCGGTCACAACGTTCGTTTTCCGTATTGCCGTCGTGTCCCTTGACCCACACGAAGCGGACGTTGTGGCGTCGGTAGATCTTGAGAAAACGCTGCCACAGATCGGGATTCTTCTTCTCCTTGAATCCTTTTTTCTCCCAGCCGAAGACCCAGCCCTTCGTGACGGCGTCCACCACGTAGCGCGAGTCGGAGTAGATCGTCACGTCGCATCCCTCGACCTTGAGCGCTTCGAGCCCCTTGATGACGGCCAGCAGCTCCATGCGGTTGTTGGTCGTCAGCCGGAAGCCTTCGCTCAACTCTTTGCGGTAGGGGGGCGAGAGGAGTACGGCGCCGTAGCCGCCGCGTCCGGGGTTGCCCTGTGCGGCGCCGTCGGTATAGATGGTGATCTGTTTGTTCATGCGTCTGTGTGAAATGGGTGAGGGCTGTCCGTGTTTGTGGCGCGAGGACAGCGGTCGCACGGGGACGGAGCGCGCAGCAAGAAATCGGCAGGCCGTTCTGCAATGGCCTGCCGATTGTGCATGCGGCGGTAAAACTCCGCGTAGGGATGTGTGTCTGCCGGCTGGGGGCGGGTTATTTCCGCTGACCCTCCTTGGCTTCGATGCTCAGGGTGGCGTGCGGAACGATCCGCAGGCGTTCCTTCGGAATCAGCTTGCCCGTCTCGCGACAGATGCCGTACGTTTTGTTTTCAATGCGGACGAGGGCCGCTTCGAGGTGGTGGATGAATTTCAGCTGCCGCTGGGCCAGACGGCCCGATTCCTCCTTGGAGAGGGTGGCGGCGCCTTCTTCCAGCACCTTGAAGGTCGGTGACGTATCCTCCGTATCGTTGCTCATCGTGTGCGTAATCGAAGAACGCAGCAGTTCGTAGTCGGCTTTCGCCTTCTCGAGTTTGTCGAGAATGATCGCCTTGAATTCGGCGAGTTCCTCGTCCGAATACCTGGTTTTTTCGACTTCTGCCATATCGCGTATGTGTTTTTAAGTTGTCTATACTTTAAAGATAGTACATATCTTCGATATATCCAAATGGCGGGCTTCTTCGATTGCCGTTTTTTGTCCGATGAGTGCGACAGGTTGCCTCAGCATCGCGTGACGGCGATCGTAACCGGACGTTCGTCCAGATCCACCTCGCGGACGAAGTCACCCTGCGGCGTCTCGGCCAGGGTCAGTTCGGCGGCCAGCGTCTGCGTGGCGATGTAGTCGTGGAAATCCTTCACGGCTTCCTCGACCAGCTCGCAGCGACCGATCTCGACGCGGATCTTGTCCGTTACCTCGAAACCGCTCTCCTTGCGGAGGTTCTGGATGCGGTTGATCAACTCACGGGCGATGCCTTCGCGCTGCAGCGCCTCCGTAATGGTGACGTCCAGTGCCACGGTCAGCCGGCCTTCGCTGGCCACGAGCCAGCCGGGCATGTCCTCCGAGGTGATCTCGAAGTCGGCGCGGGTTACCTCGAGCTGTTCGCCGCCCACCTCCAGCGTATAGCGGTCGCTCGCCTCGATGGCGGCAATCTGCTCCTGCGTGAAGCCGGCCACCAGCGCGGCAATCTGTTTCATCTGCTTGCCGTAGCGCGGACCGAGCGTCTTGAAGTTGGGCTTGATGCGCTTGGTGATGATGCCCGCCGTGTCGGTGATGAGTTCCACCTCCTTGACGTTCACCTCGTTCATGATGAGCCCCTTGACCTTCTCGATCTGACGGCCCATGCGTTCGTCGAGTACGGGGATGATGATCTTGGTCAGCGGCTGGCGCACCTTGATGTTCACCTTGCGGCGCAGGGCGAGTACCATCGAGGAGATCTGCTGGGCAGCGGCCATCATCTCCTCCAGTTCGCTGTCGATCAGCGAAGCGTCGGAGACGGGGTAGCAGTTGAGGTGTACCGATCCGCTGTGACGGTTGCTGACGGCATTCAGGTCGGTGAAGAGCCGGTCGGCCATGAACGGTGCGAAGGGCGCCATCAGGCTGGCTACCGTTTCGAGGCAGGTGTAGAGGGTCTGGTAGGCGGCCAGTTTGTCGTCGGTCAGGCCGCCGCCCCAGAACCGCTTGCGGTTAAGGCGGACGTACCAGTTGGAGAGTTTCTCGTCCACGAACTCCTGGATCATGCGGGCGGCGGGCGTCGGATCGAAATCCTCAAGCCGTGCGCTCACTTCAGCCACGAGCGTGTTCAGTGCCGAGATGATCCAGCGGTCGATTTCAGGGCGCCGGGCTACCGGGATCTCCGGTTCGGCGCCCGTGAAGCCGTCCACGTTGGCGTAGAGGGCGAAGAAACTGTACGTATTGTAGAGCGTGCCGAAGAACTTGCGGCGTACTTCGTCCACGCCTTCCGGGTCGAACTTCAGGTTGTCCCACGGCTGCGAGTTGGAGATCATGTACCAGCGCACGGCGTCGGGACCGTATTTGTCCATCACCTCGAACGGATCGACGGCGTTGCCGAGGCGTTTGCTCATCTTGTTGCCGTTCTTGTCGAGCACCAGGCCGTTGGAGATGATGTTGCGGAAGGCCACCGAGTCGAAGAGCATGGTGGCCAGTGCGTGCAGCGTGAAGAACCAGCCGCGCGTCTGGTCGACACCCTCGGCGATGAAGTCGGCCGGGAACCGTTTCAGGAACTCCTCGCCGCTCACCTCGAAGGGGTAGTGGGCCTGTGCGTAGGGCATGGCGCCGCTGTCGAACCACACGTCGATCAGGTCGCTCTCGCGGTGCATCGCCTCGCCCTTCGAGGAGACGAGCACGATCTCGTCCACGTAGGGGCGGTGCAGGTCGAAGCGGTTGTAGTTCTCCTCCGAGAAGTCGCCTTCGCGGAAGTCGGCCAGCGGGTTGCTCTTCATCAGTCCGGCGGCCACCGAACGGTCAATCTCGGCGCGCAGTTCGGCCACCGAACCGATGCACTTCAGTTCGGCGTGATCCTCCGTAGCCCAGATCGGCAGCGGGGTGCCCCAGAAGCGCGAGCGGGAGAGGTTCCAGTCCACCAGACCCTCCAGCCACTTGCCGAAACGGCCGGCGCCCGTCGAGGCGGGCTTCCAGTTGATCGTCTCGTTCAGTTCGATCAGGCGGTCCTTCAACGCGGTGGTGCGGATGAACCACGAGTCGAGTGGGTAGTAGAGCACGGGTTTGTCCGTACGCCAGCAGTGCGGGTAGGAGTGGGTGTGTTTCTCGATCTTGAAGACCTTGTTCTCCCCCTTGAGCATCACGGAGATGTCCACGTCGAGGGTCGGATCGTCCGGCTTGAGGCTTTCGTCGTAGGCGTTCTTCACGTAGCGGCCGGCCCATTCGCGGTAGCGGTCGGCGTCCACGTAGCGGGCCACGAAGTCGGGATCCATCTCCTCCAACAGGAAGAATTTGCCTGTACGGTCCACCATCGGCTGGTTCTTGCCCGCCCGGTCGACGATATACATCGGCACGATGCCGGCCTGCTTGCCGACCCGGTCGTCATCGGCACCGAACGTCGGCGCGATGTGGACGATACCCGTACCGTCCACCGTGGTCACGTAGTCGCCCGAAATGACGCGGAAGGCGTCGCCCATCGGCCGGATCCAGTCGATCAGCTGTTCGTAGCGGATGCCGACCAGTTCCGAACCCTTGTAGGTGCGGTCGCACACCGTGTAGGTGCCTTCCATCTTCGGGGTGAAGTAGGAGCCGAGCAGCGCCTTGGCCAAGATGACCGTCTGCGGCTCCTGGGTATAGGGGTTGAGGCATTTGACCTTGACGTATTCGATGTCGTCGCCCACGGCCAGCGCGGTGTTCGAGGGGAGCGTCCACGGCGTGGTCGTCCACGCCAGGAAGTAGAGCGTGCCCTGCACGTCGTCGAACAGGAATTCGCTGCGCTCGTCGCGCACGATGCGGAACTGGGCCGTGCAGGTCGTGTCCTTCACGTCGCGGTAGCAGCCCGGCTGGTTCAGCTCGTGGTTGCTCAGTCCCGTGCCGGCGGCCGGCGAGTAGGGCTGGATCGTGTAGCCCTTGTAGAGCAGGCCCTTCTCGAAGAGCTGCTTGAGCATCCACCACAGCGTCTCGATATATTTGTTCTCGTAGGTGATGTAGGGGTGCTTCATGTCCACCCAGTAGCCCATCTTGCGGGTGAGGTTTTCCCATACGCCCGTGAACTCCATGACCGCCTTGCGGCAGGTGCGGTTATATTCCTCGATGGAGATCTTCGTGCCGATGTCCTCCTTGGTGATGCCGAGTTTCTTCTCGACGCCCAGCTCGACGGGCAGGCCGTGGGTGTCCCAGCCGGCCTTGCGGCGTACCTGGAAGCCCTGCTGGGTCTTGTAGCGGCAGATCGAATCCTTGATGGTGCGCGAGAGGACGTGGTGGATGCCCGGCAGACCGTTGGCCGAGGGGGGGCCTTCAAAGAAGATGAAGGAGGGGTGTCCCTCGCGTTCGGAGATGCTGCGGCCGAACGTATCGTCGCGGTCCCAGGCTTCGAGAACTTCCGCTCCCAGTTTCGGGAGGTCGAGTCCTTTATATTCGTTGAATTTCCTGCTGCTCATAAGTTCGTTTGCGGATTTTTAAAGTACAAATTTATGCAAAATTGTCGGAAAAACCGCGTAACTGTCCCGTGGACAACCGGAAAAAAGGTGGCGCCCCGCGTGGATCCGGTCCGTCGTGCCCGCAGGGAGGAGGGCTCGGCGGGGCAAGACCGGAGCTGCGGCCGGGCGGTCCGGATCGGGCGGTTAACCGCGCGGGTTGTTCAGCCGGATCTTCTCGTGGTAGAAGTAGTTCACCAGCACCGGTTTGCCCGGTTCGGAGCGTCCGTAGGGCAGGTCGTTGATCCGGTAGGGCAGGCCGTTCGCGGCGGCGAAGGCGGCGATCTCCGCCTCGAGCTGCTGCCAGTAGGTGGTGTCCTTCCGGTGGTAGATGGCATCGTACAGGGGAACCAGGTCGGGATGGCGGTCGGCGATGTAGTCCAGTATGGTGGCCTTGAAGGCGCCGCGGAGATTCAGATTCTCCAGCCAGATCAGGTCGGTGAAGTTGCGGACCCGTTCGATGATGGCCCGCAGGTCGGTGATCCCCGGAAAGATGGGGGAGACGAAACAGACGGTGCGGATACCGGCTTCGTAGACGCGCTGCATGGCGGTCAGGCGCCGTTCGATGCTCACGGCCTGATCCATGTCGGCACGGAAGGCTTCGTCGAGCGTATTGACCGACCAGGAGACCGTCACCCGGGGAAAGGTGCGCAGCAGGTCGAGGTCGCGCAGCACGAGGTCCGACTTGGTGCAGATCATCAGTTCGGCCCGGCTGCCCTGCAACTCCTCGAGCAGCCGGCGGGTGCGCCGGAACTGTTCCTCGTAGGGGTTGTAGCCGTCCGTGACGGAGCCGATCACGATCCGTTCGCCGTCGTAGCGGTGGGGATTGCCGATGGGGGGCCAGTGTTTGACGTCGAGGAAGGAGCCCCACGGCTCGGTGTGGCCCGTGAAGCGTTTCATGAACGAGGCGTAGCAATATTTGCAGGCGTGGGGGCATCCCACATAGGGGTTGACGGAGTAGCCTCCGACGGGGAGCGAGGATTTGGTCATCACGCTGCGCACGTCAATGGAGCGGATGGCATCTTCTGGCAGTTGCATGGCGGAGCGTTGGAAAGAAAAGAAAAAGCCTGCCGGCACGGCCCGGAGGCGGTGACGGCAGGCGTACGGCTTCTGTTTACAGCAGGCTGGGACGTTCGGTGACCTCGGCGTCGGTCATGGTGTAGCCCTCCAGGCTGTTCGCCTTGGCCTGGATGCAGAGGTAGAGCATCGGTTCGGCGGAGGTGCACCGGAGGTTGCGGTCGCAGCCGGGCGCTACCCGAATGACGGAGCCTTCGGCGATGTCGAATACCTCGTCGTCAACCTGGAAGCGGCCTGCTCCGGAGAGGATCACGTAGTTCTCCTCGTTGGCCTTGTGGCTGTGGAAGAAGGGAACGGATGCGCCCGAGGGGAGCGTGCCGAAGGAGATCTCGCAGGAGGTGGCACCGGTTGCCTCCTTGACAAACTGTTTGCCCTCGAACTGCTGGAGGGAGCCGACCGAGGCGTGGGCATATTTGGCACCCCGGTTCAGTACGTTGATTTCGCTCATGGTGTGGTGTGTTTTTGATGCGGTTGTTTAACTTTGCAATGAAAACAAACTTTCGTTTGGATAGTGTGAATATAGGGCGCTTTTGTTTGTAAAACAAGAAGTTACCTGATTGTAAATAACTTACCTGAACGTAATCATCGTTGACTATGAGCCGTTTGCCGCTGCAGGAAAATCTGAAAAAATATACCGGTATCGCCACGTGTCCGGTCCGCAACGTCATCGCCCGGTTTTCCGGCAAGTGGGCGATTCTGATTCTCTGCGTCCTGTCCGAGAACGAGACCACCCGCTTCAATGCCATCGGCAAGGCGATTCCGGACATTTCCCCGAAGGTGCTCACCGAGACCCTCAAGGGGCTGGAGGCCGATGGATTGATCCGCCGCACGCTCTATGCCGAGGTGCCGCCACGGGTGGAGTACTCCCTCACGGCGCTGGGCCGGAGTCTGATCCCCGTGCTCAACGAACTGGTCGGCTGGGCCATGGAGCACTTTGAGGAGATTGCCGGTCATCGGACCGTGTAGAGGCGGCGCGGCTATTTGCCGTATTTGCGTTCGAACAGCGCTTTGTTGCGGCTGCCCCATTCCAGCATGGCGTCGATGATGGGGATCAGGGTCATGCCCAGCGGCGTGATGGCATATTCGGAGCGGGGCGGCAGTTCGGGGTAGATGGTTTTGTCCACCAGTCCGTCCTCCACCAGCTCCTTGAGTTGCAGGTCCAGTACGCGCGGGGTGGCTTCCGGCAGGGCCTTGTGCAGTTCGCTGGGGCGCATCGGCCGGTGGCGCAGTTCGTCCAGGATACACGATTTCCATTTCGAGTCGATCAGACTCATGGTCAGTCGCAGGGGGCAGTCCAGATCGACGGGGATTTTGCGTTCGTACATGGTGTGATGTGTTTTCTTCGACAAAGGTACGGCAAGGAAGCCTCCCTCGTGCGGGCGAATAGTTTTTCGGTACCCGAATAATTTTACGGTACTTGTTCCGAACAATGCTACTGTCTATTTTCGTCCTGTCAATCAACATCAAAAACGAAAGCCTTATGAGAGCATCTATTGCGGAATACCGCGCCGTGGAGGAAGCGGCCCGGAAATTTGTCAAAAGTGTGGCGGAGGGCGACAGCCGTTATGCCCGGGAACTGTTCATCGACGAGGCCGTGCTGTTCGGTTTTCTGGACGGCAAGCTGGAGCACGGTTCCATCGAGCAGTTCTATCGCAATGTGGATACGGTCGGTGCCGGAGACGGATTCGACGCCCGGATCGACATCGTGGCCCTGGAAGAGACGGTGGCCGTCGTGCGTGTGCTGGAGGAGAAGTGGGGCGGTCGCATCGATTTCACCGACTACCTGCTGTTGCTGAAGATCGACGGCGCCTGGAAGTGCGTGGCCAAGGCCTACAACCAGAATTCGGATACCATTCGCAAATAAGGAAAGGAGGCAGCTATGAAAATTACCGTTATTACGGGCAGTCCCCGTCGCGAGGGCAACAGTTTTGCCATGACCGACGCGTTCATTCACGAAGCCGAGCAGCGGGGCCATGAGGTGCGGCGTTTCGATGCGGCGTTCATGAAGATCGGCGGCTGTCACGCCTGCATGACCTGTTATCGGACCGGCAAGGCCTGCTCGTTCGACGACGACTTTAACCTCATCGCACCGGCCATTCTGGAGTCGGATGCGGTGATCTTCACCATGCCGGTCTATTGGTACTCGATTCCGGCCCAGATCAAGGGGGTTATCGACCGGCTCTTCTCGCTGGTGGTCGGCGGCCAGCCCTATGCGGGCAAGAAGTGCGGCCTGATCGTCTGCTGCGAGGAGCACGACATGACCGTCATGGACGGCGTCCGGATCCCCATGGAGCGCACGGCCCGGCTGCTGCAGTGGGAGATGGTTGGCGAGGTACTGATTCCCGGTGTGCTGAATGCCGGTGAGATCCGGAATACGGACGGTTGCCTGCAGGCGGCCGCACTGGCTGACAAACTCTGAAACACAGCGTCCTTACCATGAAAGTATTGCTTGTCAACGGCAGCCCCAATCCGCAGGGCTGTACCTATACGGCGCTCCACGAGGTGGAGACGACCCTCCAGCGGCACGGCATCGGGACCGAACTGCTCTATCTCGGCAAACAGCCCGTGGCCGGGTGCATTGCGTGCATGAAGTGTTTCGAGACGGGCCACTGCTTCCGCGACGATGCGGTGCGGGACATTCAGAACCGGCTGGCCGAGTTCGACGGCATCGTACTCGGATCGCCGGTCTATTACAGCGGTCCGACGGGCCAGATCCTGTCGTTCTGCCAGCGCCTCTTCTTCTGCAAGGAGGGCGAGCTGGCGGGCAAACTCGGGGCTTCCGTGGTGTCGTGCCGCCGGGGTGGTGCTTCGGCCACTTTCGAACAGCTGAACCAGTTCTTCACCATCGCCAACATGCCCGTGGTGTCGTCCCAGTATTGGAATTCGGTGCACGGCTTTACGCCCGACGATGTGCGCCGGGACCGGGAGGGACTCCAGACGATGCGTACGCTCGGCGAGAACATGGCCTGGTTGCTGAAGTGCATCGAGGTGGCGCGGGCCAACGGCGTGGAGCAACCGGTGTACGAACCGCGCATGCGCACCCATTTCATTCAGCCGAAGTGACGGTTCGCTGTCGGACCGGCTGTGACCGATCGGAAAAACGCCTGTCGAACCCATTGTTCGACAGGCGTTTGTTTATGGCATGGGGCGGTTACCGTTCGAAGGCGATGCGTTCCGAGCCGTCGGCGATGTGGATGATGCCCCGGGGCGAGAAGCCGAACTTGGCCAGCAGCTGTTGCATGGGGCGGTTGTCGCGGTGGGTATCGACCCGCACATGGCGGGCGCGTGCCAGACACCAGGCCATGCAGGCCGAGGCGATGCCGCGGTTCCGTTCGATGCAGGCCATGCGGTGGATGACGTGGTAGGGTTCTTCATGGAGCCACGAGCCCTGTTCGATGACGGCGTAGGTCGGATCCGGCCCCTCCGTGAAGCAGAAGGTGGCAACGATCCGATCGTCGAGCAGGGCAACGAACGAACGGCCCTGCCGGATATCTTCGTACAGGATGTCGCGGTTGGGGTAGTTGCCGGCCCACTGGGTCATGTTGCCCTGGCTGCGCATGAAGCGCACCGCCTGGGCGAGAATCTCCATCAGACGGTCGAGTTCCTCGATGCGGGAAGGGCGTATGACGGGGAGCGGCGGCATGGGTGTGCGGTTACGGCAGGACAAACTCCGTCTTGGGGCCGTAGGCGAGATCGCCCGCATCGCCCAGACCGGGTACGATGTAGGAGTGGACGGTCAGTTCGGCATCCACCGCGCCGCACCAGATGGTGGTTCCGGCTGCCGGCAGGTGCTTCTTGGCATACTCCACGCCCTCCTCGCTGGCGATGCCCACCGCCACGTGGAGCTTGTCGGGGCGGCCGTGCTTCTCGACCAGCGACTCGTAGGCCAGCACCAGCGAAGCGCCCGTAGCCAGCATCGGATCGACTAGCAGCAGCGTCTTGCCCGTGATTTCGCCCGAGGAGATGTACTCCACGCGGATGTTGAACGAGTTGTCCTTGCTGTAACGCCGGTAGGCCGACACGAACGAGCAGGAGGCGTCGTCGAAATAGTTGAGGAAACCCTGGTGGAAGGGGATGCCGGCCCGCAGAATCGTGGCCAGCACGATCTCCTCGTCGGGCAGCATGACTTCGGCTTCTCCCAGCGGCGTCTCCACCGTACGCGGCGTGTAGTGGAGCGTGCGGCTGATTTCGTAGGCCATCACTTCGCCGATGCGTTCGAGGTTGCGCCGGAAACGCATGCGGTCCTGCTGGATGCGGACGTCGCGGATTTCGGCGATGAAACGGTTGAGAAGCGTATTCTCCTTGTTGAGTATGCGTACCATGTGCGGCGTTTTTCGGTTGAAGGGGCGCGGCACGGGGCCGGGCCTTTCCGTAAAGTTAATACAAAAAGTTGTTGAACGGATAGCGGCCGGCGTGGATTTCGCGCACCATGCTGTAGAGATCGGCGCGGAACTTGTCGATGTTGATCCGCTCGCGGGCCGAAATGAAGATGCAGGGCACGTCGCCCTTGGCCATCCAGCTCTTCTTGATCTCCTCCAGGGAGAGGTTCTCGCGCGTGGCGGGGGTCAGGTCATCCTCCTCCTTGGGGGTGTAGGTAAAGGCATCCACCTTGTTGAAGACCATGAAGACGGGTTTGTCGCCCGCGCCGATGTCACGCAGGGTTTCGTTTACCACGGCGATCTGTTCCTCGAAGTTGGGGTGCGAGATGTCCACCACGTGCAGCAGCAGGTCGGCTTCGCGCACCTCGTCGAGAGTCGACTTGAACGACTCGACCAGCTGCGTGGGCAGCTTGCGGATGAAACCGACCGTGTCCGAGAGCAGGAAGGGCAGGTTGTCGAAGACCACCTTGCGCACCGTCGTGTCGAGCGTGGCGAAGAGTTTGTTTTCGGCGAAGACGTCGCTCTTGCTGATGAGGTTCATCAGGGTCGATTTGCCCACGTTCGTGTAGCCCACCAGCGATACGCGCACCAGACTGCCGCGGTTGCCGCGCTGGACGGCCATCTGGCGGTCGATTTTCTTGAGGTCCTCCTTCAGTTTGGCGATGTTGTTGCGGATGACGCGGCGGTCGGTCTCGATCTCGCGCTCACCGGCTCCGCCGCGGGTGCCCGTACCGCCTCGCTGCCGTTCGAGGTGGGTCCACAGACCCGTCAGCCGGGGCAGCATGTATTCGTACTGGGCCAGCTGCACCTGCGTCTTGGCGTAGGCCGTCTGGGCGCGCTGGACGAAGATGTCGAGGATCAGACGCGTGCGGTCGGTGATGCGCCGACCGAGCGCCTTCTCGATGTTGCGCGTCTGGGAGGGGGAGAGCTCGTCGTCGAAGATGACGACATCGACATTGTTCTCCTCGGCCCATGCGGCGATCTCCTCCAGTTTGCCGGGCCCCACGTAGGTACGTGCGCTGGGCGCGGGGAGGCGCTGGATGAAGCGTTTGATCGTGACGATACCCGCCGTTTCGGCCAGGAAGGCCAGTTCGTCGAGGTACTCCTCGCACTGGCGCATCTCCTGCCGGTCGCGTACGACGGCGACGAGTGCGGCGGTTTCGTGCGGGGGTATGGTCGTTTGTTCTGCCATGATGTCGTTCGGGTGCCCGCAGGAACGCGGCGGGCGGCGCGTAGGGTTATTCTACCGTTACCGATTTGGCCAGGTTGCGCGGCTGGTCCACGTCGCGGCCCTTGTTCACGGCGATGTAGTAGGCGAACAGCTGCAGCGGGATGGAGGAAAGCAGCGGGGTGAGGTACTCGTCCGTCTCCGGAACCCAGATGCAGTGGTCGGCCATGTGGGAGACGATCGTGTCGCCCTCGGTCACCACGGCGATCACCTTGCCGCCGCGGGCCTTGATCTCCTGGATGTTGCTGATCGTCTTCTCGTAGATGCTGCCGTTGGTGGCGATCACGACGGTCGGCATTTCGTGGTCGATCAGGGCGATCGTGCCGTGTTTCATTTCGGCGGCCGGGCAGCCCTCGGCATGGATGTAGGAGATCTCCTTCAGCTTCAGGGCACCCTCCATGGCGGTCGGATAGTTGCATCCGCGGCCCAGGTAGAGGAAGTTGCGGGCGTAGGTATAGATGGCGGCCACCTCCTTGATGCGGTCGGCCTGGGACAGAATCTCCTTGATCTTCTCCGGCATGGCGAGCAGGCCGCGCAGCACGCTTTCGTAGCGCTCCGTGTCGATGCGCCCTTTGAGCCGGGCGATCATCATGGCCATCATGACCAGTACGGTCACCTGGCCCGTGAAGGCCTTGGTGGAGGCGACGCCGATCTCGGGGCCGACGTGGATGTAGGTACCCGAATCGGTGGCGCGGGCAATCGACGAACCCACCACGTTGCAGATGCCGTAGATGAAGGCCCCCCTCGACTTGGCCAGTTCGACGGCAGCCAGCGTGTCGGCCGTTTCACCCGACTGGGAGATGGCCAGCACGATGTCGTCCGGATGGACGACGGGGTTGCGGTAGCGGAATTCCGAAGCGTACTCCACCTTTACCTCGATGCCGCAGAGATCCTCGAAGAGGTATTCGCCGATCATGCCGGCGTGCCACGAGGTGCCGCACGCCACGCAGATGATGCGGCGGGCGTTCAGGAACCGCTCCTTGTGGTCGAGAATGCCGGAGAGGATGACATCCGTTCCCTCGACGTTGATGCGGCCGCGGATACAGTCGGTGATCGTGCGCGGCTGTTCGAAGATCTCCTTCAGCATGAAGTGCGGATAGCCGCCCTTCTCCAGCTCGGAAATGTTCATCTCCAGTTTGCAGATGTCGATCTTCGATTCGATGTTGTTGAGGTTGACGATGCGGAAGGGTTTGTTGCGGTTGATGATGGCGATTTCGCCGTCGTTCAGGTAAACCACATCCTTGACGTATTCGGCAATCGGGGTGGCGTCCGAGGCGAGGAAGTATTCGCCGTCGCCGATGCCGATTACCAGCGGGCTGCTCTTGCGGGCAGCGATGATTTCGTCCTTGTTGTCGCGATCCAGTACGGCGATGGCGTAGGCGCCGATCACCTGGTTCAGCGCGGCCTGTACCGCCTCGAAGAGCGAGCAGTTGTTCGTCGTGCGCAGGTAGTCGATGAACTGCACGAGTACCTCGGTGTCGGTTTCGCTGCGGAACGTGTATCCCTTGCCGATCAGCATCTGTTTCAGTACACCGTAGTTTTCGATGATGCCGTTGTGGATCAGGGCGATGCGGCCGTTCTGGGAGTAGTGCGGGTGGGCATTCACGTCATTCGGTTCGCCGTGGGTGGCCCAGCGGGTGTGGGCGATGCCGATGGTGCCCGAGGTGTCCTTGTCGGCCGCAAACCGTTCCAGTTCGGCCACCTTGCCTTTGGTTTTATAGACGTTCAACTTGCCGTCCGCGCTGATGAGCGCCACGCCGGCGCTGTCGTAGCCCCGGTATTCGAGCCGGTGAAGTCCTTTTATCAGAATGGGATAGGCGTCCTGTTTGCCAATGTATCCGACGATTCCGCACATGGTGTTCTGTTCGTTTTTGGGGGTAATGTATGCTTTCGGAACGAGACATGCCGCAACGGACCGCGTAGCGGGGGATGCTGTGCTCGCATCTCGATTCCGGTTTTAAATTACAAAGGTACGAAATTCATTCGGATTCCGGCCCTTTGTGCAGGGGAAAAGTCGTCCTGGGGGTCAGACCTGGCCGGTGATGCGGTAAGCCTTCTCGACTCCCTTGATTTTCATCAGGTTGGCGGCCACCATGTCGATGATCGACGTGTTGGTCACCTCGATGTTGATCACGCCGCCGATGCGTCCTTCGCGCATGGGGCTGAGGTTCATGGAGCGGATGTTGATCTTCAGTTCGCCGGTGATGGTTTCGGTGATGCGGTTCACAATGCCCGTCACGTCCTCCGCCACGAGGCGGATGGAGGCGAGGAAGGTGCCCGGCCGCGAATCGTCCCGCCAGCGCGCCTCGAGCACGCGGTAGGGGTACATCTCTTTCAGCCGCAGGGCATTGGGGCAGTCGCTGCGGTGAATGGTGATGCCCGACGAGACGGTTGTGAAGGCGAAAATGTCGTCGCCGAAGATCGGGTTGCAGCATTTGGCCAGCTTGTAGTCGATGCCCCGGATGGTTTCGTCGATTACCAGCGCGTCCTCGCTGCGTTCGGCGTGGCTTTTGGCGGCCGTCGAGGCGGGACGGGTCTTGGGCTCGAAGAGTTCGCCGCTCAAGTGGCGGGCGATGAGTTCCTTGGTGTCGGCAATGTCGATCTCGCCCTTGGCGATGGCGGCATAGAGTTCGGTGCCCGTGTGCAGTTTGTAGTAGCGGATCAGTACGGCCACGGCGTCGTCGATCGGCACGTTGAGGCGCCAGTTGCGCAGCTTGCGCTCCAGCTCCTCGCGGCCGAGGTGGGCGGCCTTGGCTTCCTCCTCGCGGAGCAGCGAACGGATCTTGTTGCGGGCCTTGGGGGTGGAGACGTAGCCCAGCCAGTCGGGTTTCGGCTTCTGGGCCTTGGCGGTCAGCACCGTGACGATGTCGCCGTTGTGGAGCTTCTCCTTGAGCGGCACGTTGCGGCCGCCGATGCGCGCGCCCGTGCAGGTGGCGCCCACCTCGGAGTGGATGCCGAAGGCAAAATCCAGTACGGTGGCTCCCTGGGGCAGTTTGCGCAGGTCGCCCGTCGGGGTGAAGACGAAGATTTCGTCCTGCGAGGCGTTCGTGTCGATCCGGTTGGCGATCTGGGTCTTGTTGGTGGTCTCCTCCATGATGTCGCGCAGCCGGGCGAGCCACTCCTCGTTGCGGCTGGCCCCGCCGTGAACCCCCTTGTAGCGCCAGTGGGCGGCGATGCCCCGTTCGGCCACCTCGTCCATGCGTTCGGTGCGGATCTGAATCTCGACCCAGCGTCCCTCCTTGGTCACCACGGTCGTGTGGAGCGATTCGTAGCCGTTCGATTTGGGGATGGAGATCCAGTCGCGCATGCGCTCTGGGTTGGGGGTGTAGAAGTCGGTGACGATCGAGTAGATGTTCCAGCAGAGCTGCTTCTCGTTTTCGGGCGGACAGTCGGCGATGATGCGGATGGCAAAGATGTCATACACCTCGTCGAACGAGACCCCCGTGCGTTTCATCTTGCGCCAGATCGAGTAGATCGACTTGGTGCGTCCCTTGATGTGGTATTTGATGCCCTGGGCCTTGAGCTTCTCCTCGATGGGGGCGGTGAAGTCGGCGATGAAGCGGTCGCGGCTGCTGGCGCTTTCGGCCAGCCGGCGGCTGATGTAGGCGTAGTCCTGCGGCTCGAGGTAGCTCAGGGCAATGTCCTCCAGTTCGCTCTTGATGGAGTAGAGGCCGAGCTTGTGGGCGATCTGGGCGTAGAGGTTCATGCTCTCCCAGCTCTTCTTGAGTTGCTTCTCCTTGGGGAACATGGCCAGCGAACGCATCACCTCCAGCCGGTCGGCCAGCTTGATGAGAATGATGCGCGGATCGGTGGCATAGGAGACGATCAGGTCGCGGAAGTTGTCGGCCTGCTGCATGGAGACCTTGGTGTGAACCTTCGAGATGAGGTTCATGCCTTCGAGAATCGAGACGGGGATGGGGCCGTAGTCGCGGGCGATCTCCTCCTCGTCGATCAGCCCCAGCCGGGCCACGTCGTGGAGCAGGGTGGAGATGGTCGAGTTGCGTCCCAGTCCGATTTCCGAAATGACGATCCGGGCCGTTCGTACGGAGTGGTCGAAGAGCGGGGTTCCGTCGTAGCGGGTCATGCCCGCCAGGGCGGTGCGGGCCCGCTCGAAGGCGCGCCGGATGGCGGCCTGGCTGTCGGGATTGAAGGATTGGGCGACCAGCGTGAAGAAGTCGTCGTAGCGTGCGTTATCGGTAGTTTCCATCGGTGTCGTATTGGGTTCGGTTCGGCGGGCCGGTTGCGGCGGTGCGCAGGGGCCGTAGCGGTCGCCTTTATGCAAGTTACGGATGTTTTTCGGAATAAGCAACGGCTCCGGTGCGATCTTCCGGGGCCGGCCGTCCGCAAACGGCGACGGCTTCCTGCCGCATAAACGCAGAAAGCCGTCGTTTGGTATCCGGGGGTGTCGGGGCGGACTACAGCTCGCTCTCCTTGAGGCGCTCGGCGTTTTCGGCCACGATCAGGTGGTCGATCACATCCTGAATGTCGCCGTCCATGAAGGCCGACAGGTTGTAGATCGTGTAGTTGATGCGGTGGTCCGTCACGCGACCCTGCGGGTAGTTGTAGGTGCGGATCTTGGCACTGCGGTCACCCGTGGAGACCATCGTCTTGCGCTTGCTGGCGATCTCGTCCAGGTATTTCTGGTATTCCAGGTTGAAGATACGCGTGCGCAGCTCCTCGAGAGCCTTGTCGAAGTTCTTGAGCTGCGACTTCTGGTCCTGGCACTGTACGACGATGCCCGTGGGAATGTGGGTCAGTCGGATGGCCGAGTAGGTCGTGTTCACCGACTGGCCGCCCGGGCCCGACGAACAGAAGGTATCCTTGCGGATATCGTTCATGTTCAGGTCGATGTCGAACTCCTCGGCTTCGGGCAGCACGGCCACCGAAGCGGCCGACGTGTGGACGCGGCCCTGGGTCTCGGTCTGCGGTACGCGCTGGACGCGGTGTACGCCCGACTCGTATTTCAGCGTGCCGTACACGTTGTCGCCCGTCACCTTCATCACCACCTCCTTGTAGCCGCCGGCGGCGCCTTCCGATGCGCTGTTGATCTCGTAGCGCCAGCCCTTGCTCTCCACATACTTGGTGTACATGCGCAGCAGGTCGCCGGCGAAGAGGGCTGCCTCGTCGCCGCCCGTGCCGCCGCGGATCTCGACGATGGCGTTCTTTTCGTCCTGCGGATCCTTGGGGATGAGCAGCAGTTTGATCTCCTCCTCCATGCGGGCAATGGCCGGTTCGAGTTCGGCCACCTCCTCGCGGGCCATTTCGCGCAGGTCGTCGTCCTTCTCGTTGGCCAGAATATCCTTGGCCTCCCGCAGGTTGTTGATGGCCGTGCGGTAGCGGTCGCTCGTTTCCACGATCGGTTCCAGCTCCTTGTATTCCTTGTTGAGCTGGACGAATTTCTTGATGTCGGCGATCACTTCGGGGTCGGTGATCTGCTGGCCGATCTCCTCGAATTTGATTTTCAGACCGTCGAGTCTGTTGAGTATGCTGTTGTCTGCCATAAATGTTGTTCGGTAGCGGAGGCGGAAAAAGTCCTGTGCGGAGCCGCCGCGCTGCAAAGGTAGGAATTTTTCCCGAAGCCCCCTAATGCGGCGCGTTTTCGCGCGGTGGGCAGCCCCTTCCGCCGGTCCGGAAAAAGGAAGGAGGAACGTCCCCGTTGCGGGGCGTTCCTCCTTCCGGAGCAGTCGGTGGACGGTTGTCCGCCTATTTCAGGTATTTGTCGAGCCAACCGAAGAATTCGCGGTTCCATACCATCGAGTTCTGGGGCTGGAAGACCTGGTGTCCCTCCTCTTCGAAGGCGACCAGGCGGGCCGGAATGCCCTGCAGGCGGGCGGCCGTGAAGGCCTCGAGGCTCTGCGTGTAGGGGATGCGGTAGTCCTTCAGACCGGTGATGATCATGATCGGGGTATCCCAGTTCTGGGCCAGTTTGTGCGGCGAGTTGGCGTAGGAGCGCTGTGCCGTTGCATTGGTCTTGTCCCAGTAGGGGCCGCCGTACTCGTGGTTCACGAAGAAGAGTTCCTCCGTCGAGCCGAACATGCTGTCGAAGTCGTAGATGCCGCAGTGCGAGATGAAGGCTTTGAAACGGCCCTCGTGTACGCCGGCGAGGTAGTAGACCGAGTAGCCGCCGTAGCTTGCGCCCACGCAGCCGCGGTGGTCCTTGTCAACCCACGGCTCCTTGGAGACCTCGTCGATGGCCACCAGGTAGTCCTGGATGTTCTGGCCGCTGTAGTCGCCCGAGATCTGGTCGGTCCACTCCTGACCGAACGATACCGTGCCGCGACGGTTCGGGGCGACGATCACGTAGCCCTGGGCGGCCATCAGCTGGAAGTTCCAGCGGTAGCTCCACATCTGGCTGATGACGCTCTGGGGACCGCCTTCGCAGTAGAGCAGGGTCGGGTATTTCTTGTTCGGATCGAAGTTCGGGGGCAGGATCACCCACGTCAGCATCTGTTTGCCGTCGGTGGTCTGGATCCAGCGTTTCTGTACTTCGCCCATGGTGATGTGGTCATAGATATCCTTGTTCACGAAGGTGAGCTGGATGAGCTGGCTGCCGTTCACGCGGAAGAGCTCGGCGGCCTGACGCTGGGTGGTGATTTCAGCCACGCAGACGCCCTGTTCGTAGGAGAAGCGGGTGATGTCGTGGTCGCCCTTGGTGCAGACCTTCACCTGCGGCTCTTCGGCCAGGGTGACGGTGCAGATCTGGTGCGTACCGTTCATCGGGGCGATGAACATGATCTCCTCGTTGCTGCTCCACACCACGTTTGAGGTGTTGTAGTCGAACGCTTCGGTCAGGTCGCGGAACGAACCGTTCGTGCTGTCCCATACGAACAGGCGGGTCTTGTCGGCCTCGTTGCCGCCGCGGCGCATGCTCTGGAAGGCGATGTAGCGGTCGTCCGGCGAGAAGACGGGGTATTTGTCGTAGCCGGGGAAGGCGGGCGCGATCCGCAGACGCGGGTCATTGGGGGTGCCGGCCTTGTTGATGTTGATGGTCTGGCCCGTGGTCACGTCATAGACGTAGATGTCCGAGTCGGTCGTGGTGGCATACTCCGTGCCGGTCAGCTTCTTGCTCGTGTAGGCGATCTGCGTACCCGCATTGTTCCACACGATTTCGCTCATGTCGAAGTAGGGGGCCATCGGGGCATCCCAGGCTTCGCCGGCCATGATGTCCGTACCGGTCTTGGCCTCCTTGGCGGTCAGGTCACCCACGAAAATATGGCGGTAGGAGCCGCGGTCCCAGTAGTTCCAGTGGCGGGCCATTAGGTCGCTGTAGATCAGCACGCCCGATTTGTCCATGTCGGGGTAGATGTCCTTGCCCTGCGTGTCGGCCGCGTGGACGCTCTGCACGTAGAAGAAGCGGTCGCCCGTAGGAGCGACGCCGAAGCCTTCCAGGCCGCCTTCGATGTGCGAGAGCTGGCGCATCTTGCTGCCGTCGGCGTTCATGGCCCAGAGCTGGTTGTCGCCGCTGCGGTCGCTCAGGAAGTAGATGGTCTTGCCGTCGGCGCTCCATGCGGGGGCGAAGTCGCTGCCGCCGTTGTCGGTCAGCTGGGTGGCCTCGCCGCCGGCCGAGGGAACCGTGAAGAGGTTGGTGACACCGCGGTTCTCGGTCATGTTGTACCACGTCACGCTGTACAATACGGTCTTGCCGTCGGGCGAGAGGGTGCTTTCGCCCAGACGGCCCATTTTCCACAACACCTCGGGCGTGAGGATGCCTGCGGCGATCTCCTCTTCGGTGAGGCTGTTGTCGATGACCAGCGGCTCGCTGCCTTTGCGGCCGCCGTCACCCGAACACGATGCTGTTACCGCTGCTGCCATAAGTAACGCGATTGTCTTCGTTCTGAAATTCATGTTGCTGTTGATTGTTTATGAGATTGTTGTCGTGTCGAAAGGATTATTTGGTACGCACGTAGGCGTCGAATACCTCGCGGATCGTGCCGTAGCTGGCGGCCACCGCCCGCCACAACTCCTCGCCGCGCAGCCAGTGGATGGCGGTAATGTCCTCCTCGGTCTGTGGCACGGGGGGCGCCTGGCCGTCGTAGCGCATGGCGTACCACCAGGTGCGTTTCATCTCCCAGCGGCCGTGCATCCGGTAGAAGTGCTGCGTGGTGCCCAGCGGTTCGCCCAGCCGCACGCCGTGCAGGCCGGTCTCCTCCTCCACCTCGCGCAGGGCGGTCTGCGGATGGCTTTCGCCCGGCTCGACATGGCCCTTGGGCAGGTCCCACCAGCCGCGGCGCATCATCATCAGCACCTCGCCGTCCCGGTTCTCGACGACGCCTCCGGCGGCTTCCACCCGGCGGAACGTGTCGCAGAACTCCTCGAGCGTGCGTGCGGGATCGTCGCTGACGACGTAGAGCGTGTTGCGATTATCGAATTTTTGGAGCAACTTTGCAGGGTTCAACTCCCTGCCCGAACCGATGTGCAGGCTCGGCGTGTCGGATGCGGGGTCCGCGGAGGCGAACACCAGCGCCTTATTTTCGTACCAGACTGTCTGCATGACTTGATAATCAAGGTACAAAATAAGGCATTCGAGCGCAATCGTGCAAATTTATAGTATGGAAAAATACGAAAGCAAACAGTATCAGATCCGTCGTCCGGCCGCGCAAATCTATGCCGTACTGAGCGATTTCCGCAATTTCACGCCGATCGTGCAGGGGCGCGTGGAGGAGTGGCAGGCCGATGAGACAAGTTGTTCGTTCCGTTTCAAGGGGATGAGCGTCCGGCTGCAGATCATCGACAAGGAGCCGGAAAACTACATCAAGATCTCCGGCGACGACCGTTCGCCGCTCGAGTTCACCTTCTGGGTGCAGATGAAACAGGTGGAGGCATACGACACGCGCATCCGTCTGGTGCTGCACACCAAACTGAACATGGTGATGCGCATGATGATCGGCTCCAAGCTCCAGAGCGGGCTCGACCAGATGGCTGGTCAGATGGCGGCCGCCTTCAATGGCGAGCTGCCGGGCAATCACTGATCCGGCGTCGGCGATTGGAACGGGGCGGGAGCGGGGCTTCCGCCCGTCTGCCGTTTGAAGGGCAGTAATCCGGGTATGGAGCGCCGTAATCGGGGTTATTGTCTGCGGTCAGGTGGGCGGTATCTTTGCCGGTGCATTGCAGTAAACGAATATTCATTCAGGAGAAACCAACCATGTATATCGAGAAAATTCACGGGCCGCAGGATGTGAAGCGGCTGACGGTCGGCGAGATGGAGACCCTCGCGGCCGAGATTCGCAAGGCGCTGCTGGAGAAGCTGAGCGCCCATGGCGGCCACATCGGCCCCAACCTGGGTATGGTCGAGGCGACCGTGGCCCTGCACTATGTGTTCGATTCGCCGCACGACCGGATCGTCTTCGACGTTTCGCATCAGAGCTATGCCCACAAGATGCTGACGGGGCGTGCGGAGGCTTTCCTCGATCCGGCCCGTTACGACGAGGTGTCGGGCTACACGAATCCGGCCGAGAGCGAGCACGACTGCTTCACGATCGGCCATACCTCCACGTCGGTGAGCCTGGCCTGCGGACTGGCCAAGGCGCGTGATCTGCGCGGCGGTCACGAGAATGTGATTGCCGTGATCGGCGACGGGTCGCTGAGCGGCGGCGAGGCGTTCGAGGGACTGAGCAATGCCGGCGAGATGGGAACCAACCTGATTGTTGTGGTGAACGACAACGAGATGTCCATTGCCGAGAACCACGGCGGTCTCTACGGCAATCTGCGGAGGCTGCGCGAGAGCGGCGGACGCGATGCCTGCAACTATTTCCGCGCGCTGGGGCTCGACTACCTCTACGTCGGGCAGGGCAACGACCTGGAGGCGCTGATTGCCGCCTTCCGGCAGGTGAAGGATACGCCGCGGCCTACGGTGGTCCACATCCATACGCAGAAGGGCAAGGGATACGTTCCGGCCGAGCGGGATCGCGAGCGGTTCCATTGGGGCATGCCGTTCAACCTGGCCACGGGCGAACCGAAGGTGGCTCCCCAGGGGGAGGACTACAGCGAACTGACCGGCCGCTTTCTGCTCGATGCCATGCGGCACGATCCGCGGCTGGTGGCCATTACGTCGGGTACGCCGGCCGTGATGGGCTTCTCGCCCGAGCGTCGGCGTGAGGCGGGGGCCCGGTTTGTTGATGTGGGCATTGCCGAGGAGCATGCCGTGGCGCTGTCGTCGGGCATTGCGGCCGGAGGGGGCCGTCCCGTGTGGGGCGTTTACAGCTCCTTCATCCAGCGTACCTACGACCAGTTGTCGCAGGATCTTTGCATCAACAACAATCCGGCTGTCATTGCCGTCTTTGCGGGGGGCGTGCTGGGCATGAACGACGAGACCCATCTCGGCTTCTTCGACATTCCCCTGCTGGCCAACATCCCGAATCTGGTCTATCTGGCACCGACCTGCCGGGAGGAGTATTTCGCCATGCTCGGCTGGGCCATCCGCCAGACCGACCATCCCGTGGCCGTGCGGGTGCCGGACGGCGGCGTGGTGACGAGCGGCGCCACCTTCGAGACGGAGTATGGTGCGTTGAACCGTTATCTGGTCACGCAGCGCGGCAGCCGGGTGGCCATTCTGGGACTCGGCAACTTCTATGGCCTGGGCGAGGCGGCAGCCCGCCGCATCGAGGCGGCAACGGGCATCCGGCCGACGCTGGTCAATCCGCGCTACATCACGGGGGTGGACGAGGCGTTGCTGGAGCCGCTGCGGACGGACCACGAGGTGGTGGTCACCCTCGAGGACGGCGTGCTGGACGGCGGCTTCGGCGAGAAGATCGCCCGCTGGTACGGGCCAACGTCGATGCGGGTGGTGTGCCGCGGCGTGCGCAAGGAGTTTGCCGACCGCTACGACGCCCGCGAACTGTTGCGTGCGAACCGGCTTACCGAGGAGCAGATCGCGGAGGATGTCATGGCCCTGCTGCGCTGATCCGGAACGGTGTAAATCGTGCGGGGGCGGAAAATCGACTGATTTTCCGCCCCCGCTTTGTTGATACGCACGCGCCCCAAAGGGCTGGCCCTGTCGGAGAATCCGGTTAGTACACCAGCGTTACGGTCGCCGTGGTCTCTTGGTCGCCGTAAAGTTTGTTGATGGTGATTTTGCTGACGGCCCGGTTCTCGCCGAATTCGTAAGCGATCGTAATCCTTTTGCTGTTGTCCGTGCCAGGAACCGAGCAGGCGATCGGCAGGTTGCGGGACGTGAGGCCGGTCAGACGATAGCGGGACATCTCGGGTAAGAGTTCCATGAAAATATAGGCGAGCAGGTCAATGTTGGCAATGCCGGCGGTCTCCGTGCCGTATTCGATGGTGGCCGTTTGTTGATTCTGGGTTATTTGCGTCAGGTTGCCGTCCGTCCATTGGTAGTTCATCACCTGCTCGCTGCCGGGGCCGAACGTGTAGGCTGCAAGCGTGCCGTCGGGGTTGTAGGCAAATCGGTCGCGGTAGTTGCCTCCTTCGATGCGCTCGGTTACGCGGTCCTCTTGCATCGCATGGCGAGTCACGTTCTTTTCGTCGGAACCGGCCGTATAGTTGGTGCAGGTCAACAGGTCGTCCGAGTAGACAAGATCCGTAAAGTGTTCTGCCAGGGGGGTATCGATGCCTCCGAGGATCTGATGAACACGGATGATGCGTCCTGCTTCATCGGTAGTGAACAGAAGATGGTTGGTGTCGGAGAGGTGTATCTCCTTGACCGTGGCTCCCGTAGCGGGTTCCGGCCGTTGGGCGCCGAGTTGGGTGAGGGTGACCGTAGCGGTTTTGTTGGCGCAGACGATGTGGATGGAGGCGCTGCGCGGCGTTTCGGCCGTATTGGGCAGGAGGGCGATTGTCAGGGTATTGGAACCCGATTTGCCACGCTCTGGCGTCAGAGCGAGCCATTCGGAAGCCGCTTCCGCCGAGGCTGTCCATGCGGCGGAGACGTTGAAGGCAACGGTTGCCGAGGGGGCGTCGGCGGCGACTTCGATGGCTGTTTTGCCGACGATGGTGATGGTTGCGGCGGGTGTCTTCGGTTTGCTGCATGCGGTTGCGCATAGGGTGGCCAGACCACACAGGGCAAGAAACAGTTACCTGAAAAGTATTGAGGGGTTGGACATGATACAGCGTGTCGTTAGTGAGGCGATGCGCCGGTCGCCGCGGAAAAGGGGTGCGGCGGCAGAGGGTAGATGGAAGTCGCGCGGAGTATGTCTCCGGTGGGGCGGAAAAGTGATCCTGCGGCAAATATAGAAGGAAAAAATTTTATTGCAACAGGTTGTGTCCGACTCTCGGGTGTTTCCTGGATCTGGAGCGGTAGCCGGAGGTGCCGTCCGGCGGTTCGGAACGGGTAGGGAATAAAAAGCGCAGGGAGGAGTCGCTCGGGCGGCTCCTCCTTGCGAAGGGGTGGGGCAGGTTGGCCTGCCGGGATGGCTGTTACATCCGCTCCGGCACGTCGATGCCCAGCAGCTGCATGCCGCGGCGGATGATGCGGGCCACCTCGCGGCTCAGACGCAGGCGCAGGCTCCGCACGGCGGCATTCTCCTCGCGCAGGATGGAGTGGTCGTGGTAGTAGCCGTTGTAGGTTTTGGCCAGGTCATAGACGTAGTTGGCAATCACCGAAGGCGAGTAGGTGTCGCCCGCCTGCCGGATGATGGCGGGGAATTCGTTGAGCGACTTGATGAGCTCGATCTCCTCCGGGAGCAGTTCCACGTTCGGATCGACCGTTGCATGGTCGATGCCCGCCTCGTCGGCCTTGCGCAGCACGGAGCAGATGCGGGCGTGGGTGTACTGGATGAAGGGACCCGTGTTGCCGTTGAAGTCGATCGACTCGCGCGGGTCGAACAGCATGGTCTTCTTCGGATCGACCTTCAGGATGAAATATTTCAAGGCGCCCAGACCCACCATGCGGCTCACGGCATCGGCCTCCTCGGCCGGTACGCCGTCCAATTTGCCCAGTTCGCGCGACATGTCGCGGGCGGTGGTCACCATGTCCTCGATCAGGTCGTCGGCATCGACCACCGTGCCCTCGCGCGACTTCATCTTGCCCTCGGGCAGCTCCACCATACCGTAGGAGAGGTGGAAGATGTGGTCGCTCCAGTCGGCGTAGCCCAGTTTCTTGAGCACCAGTTTCAGTACCTGGAAGTGGTAGTTCTGCTCGTTGCCCACTACGTAGATCATGGCGTCGAGCTTGTTGTCCTCAAAGCGGCGGAAGGCCGTGCCAAGGTCCTGCGTCATGTAGACCGACGTGCCGTCGCCGCGCAGCAGCAGTTTCTCGTCCAGTCCGTCGTTCCGCAGGTCGATCCATACCGAATTGTCGGGCCGGCGGTAGAAAACGCCTTTCTTCAGCCCCTCCTCGACGAGCTCCTTGCCCAGCAGGTAGGTCTGCGACTCGTAGTAGACCTTGTCGAACGAGATGCCCAGCGCGGCGTAGGTGGCGTCGAAGCCCTCATAGACCCAGCCATTCATCTTTTGCCACAGGCCGTAGACCTCCGGGTCGCGCGCCTCCCAGCGGCGCAGCATCTCCTGGGCCTCCTGCATGATGGGAGCCTTGTGTTTGGCTTCCTCCTCGCTCATGTGCTGCTCCTCGACGAGCTGTTTGACCTCGGCCTTGTAGTGTTTGTCGAACTCCACGTAGTATTTGCCCACGAGGTGGTCGCCCTTCATGCCGCTGCTGGCGGGCGTCTCGCCGTTGCCGTATTTCAGCCAGGCGAGCATGCTCTTGCAGATGTGGATGCCGCGGTCATTGACCAGGTTGGCCTTGATGACCGTGTTGCCGTTGGCCTTCAGAATCTCCGACACCGAATAGCCCAGCAGGTTGTTGCGGATGTGCCCCAGGTGAAGCGGCTTGTTCGTGTTGGGCGACGAAAACTCCACCATGATCGTGCGGCCCGTCGGCTCGCCGAAGCCGTAGCGCTCGTCGGCGGCGATTTCGGCCAGCTTCTCGTTCCAGAAGTCACGGCGCAGGGAGAGGTTCAGAAACCCCTTCACCACGTTGTAGGAGGCGATTTCGCTGTCGGCCACCAGCGCGTCACCGATTTCGGTGGCGGTGGCTTCGGGCGACTTGCGGCTGGCCTTCAGCAGCGGGAAGACCACCAGCGTGTAGTCCCCCTCGAATTCGCGGCGGGTGCGCTGAATCTGGAGCGGAACGCCTGCGGCCTGCGGATAGAGGCGGCCGACCACGGCTTGGATATGTTGGGTGAGGTAGGTTTCGATATTCATGGCCTTGAATCTTTTTCGTTCGATGCAATTTTCGTTCAAATTACAAATATAGCGATTTTTCCGTTTTCGGCTCCGATGGGCTATCTTTGCGCCGTAGAATCGTAGTGCGACAACCATGAAAATTGCCAATATCGACCTCGGCGACAAGCCGTTGTTTCTCGCTCCGATGGAGGATGTGACCGATCCCTCGTTCCGTTACATGTGCAAGGGGTTCGGCGCCGACATGGTCTACACGGAGTTCATCTCCTCCGACGGGCTGATCCGCGACGGGGCCAAGTCGGTGGCCAAGCTCAACATCTCCGACGACGAACGGCCGGTGGGCATCCAGCTCTACGGCCACCTGATCGAACCGATGGTCGAGTCGGCACGCATTGCCGAAGCGGCCCGTCCCGACGTGATCGACATCAACTTCGGCTGTCCCGTGCGCAAGATTGCCGGACGGGGTGCCGGCAGCGGCATGATGCGCGACGTGCCCCTCATGGTGGAAATGACGCGCCGCATTGTCGAGGCCGTGAAGACTCCCGTGACGGTTAAGACCCGCCTGGGGTGGGACGACGAGCACAAGAACATCGAGGAGATCGCCCTGCGCCTGCAGGATGTGGGCATCGCCGCGCTGACCATTCACGGCCGCACGCGGGCGCAGATGTACACCGGCGAGGCCGACTGGACGCTGATCGGGCGGGTGAAGAACAATCCGCTGATCCACATCCCGATCATCGGCAACGGCGACATCGATTCGCCGCAGAAGGCCGAGCGGGCCTTTCGCGACTACGGGGTGGACGGCGTGATGATCGGCCGCGCCACGTATGGCCGTCCGTGGATCTTCCGCGAGGTGCGCCATTATCTCGATACGGGCGAGCTGCTGCCCCAGCCGACCGTGCTGGAGCGGGTGGAGATTGCCAAGCGTCACCTGGCCAAGTCGGTGGAGGTGAAGGGCGACCGCGTGGGGGTGCTGGAGATGCGCCGCCACCTCTCCAACTATTTCAAGGGGCTGCCCAACTTCAAGCCGATGCGCCTGCGGCTGGTGACGCTGACGGACGTGGCCGAGATCAACGCCGCGCTCGACGAAGTGGCGGCCGGGTGGGGCGACTGCGACCTTTCGGGCACGGTGCCGCCGCCCCTCTCGCACGAAATCTGACCCCCGCAGCGGCTGTCGGAAAGATCGAGGCGAGCTATTGTCAGAGACGATAGCTCGCTTTCTTATCGGAGCGACCGACAGCCGGCGGAGGAGTGCATGGCGTGTGGCGTTAAAACAATGAGAGCCAGACGACCGTCGGTCGTCTGGCTCCGTTATGTTGTTTGGTGTCGTGTGCGGGGAATTACCGGCGACGGCCGCGGCCCATCATGGGTTTCATCGTGGCGACGGTCTTCATCATCTTGCGCGTCTGGTCGAACTGTTTGAGCAGTTTGTTCACGTCGGCCAGCGTCGTGCCGCTGCCTTTGGCGATGCGGTCCTTGCGGCTGGGGTTGATGATCTCCGGGTGTTCGCGCTCGGCGGGAGTCATCGAGTGGATGATCGCTTCGGTCTGCTTGAACATGTCGTCCGAGATGTCGATGTCCTTGACGGCCTTGCCCAGTCCGGGAATCATGCCCATCAGATCCTTCATGTTGCCCATCTTCTTGATCTGGTCGATCTGCTCGAGGAAGTCGTTGAAGTTGAACTGGTCCTTGACGATCTTCTTCTTCAGACGGCGGGCATCCTCCTCGTTGTACTGCTCCTGGGCGCGCTCGACGAGCGAAACCACGTCGCCCATGCCGAGGATACGGTCGGCCATGCGCTCGGGGTGGAATACCTGCAGGGCATCCATCTTCTCGCCCGAGGAGATGAACTTCAGCGGCTTGTTGACTACCGAACGGATCGAGATGGCCGCACCGCCGCGCGTGTCACCGTCGAGCTTGGTGAGGACAACGCCGTCGTAGTCGAGGCGGTCGTTGAACTCGCGGGCCGTGTTCACGGCATCCTGACCGGTCATGGCATCCACCACGAAGAGCGTTTCGGTCGGTTTGACCGCCTGCTTGATGGCGGCGATCTCCTCCATCATCGCTTCGTCCACCGCCAGGCGGCCTGCTGTATCGACGATCACCGTGTTGAGGTTCTTGCTGCGGGCGTATTTGATGGCGTTCTCGGCGATCTCCACCGGATTCTTGTTTCCCTCCTCGGTGTAGACCTCGACGCCGATCTGGCTGCCGAGCACCTTCAGCTGTTCGATGGCGGCGGGACGATAGACGTCGCCGGCCACGAGCAGCACGCCGCGGCCGCGCTTGCTCTTGAGCAGGTTGGCCAGCTTGCCCGAGAAGGTCGTCTTACCCGAACCCTGCAGACCGGCGATGAGGATCACGGCCGGACGGCCGTCGAGATTGATGTCCGTCGCCGTGCCGCCCATGAGCAGCGCCAGTTCGTCCCGGACGATCTTGGTCATCATCTGGCCCGGCTTGACGGCCGTCAGCACGTTGGCGCCGAGCGCCTTCTGCTTCACCTCGTCGGTGAATGACTTGGCTACCTTGTAGTTGACGTCGGCGTCGATCAGCGCGCGGCGGATCTCCTTGAGGGTTTCGGCGACGTTGATCTCCGTGATGCGGCCTTCGCCCTTGAGTATCTTGAAAGACCTCTCCAGTCTGTCGGTTAAGTTCTCGAACATGTCCGTATGGTTGTGTTTGTGGCGTTATGCCGTGCAAAGGTAATGATTTCTCGGCAAATTGCACAGACAGGGGATCATGCCTCCTCGCCGCGCAGACGCACGGTCCGGGTGGCGGGGTCGAAGGCCAGGGCCGAGTCGCGGAAGAGCCGCTCCAGGTCGCCGCTGTCGATCAGCATCTCGGTCGTGCCGTAGAGAAAGTGCCCTTCGTCGATCATGGCAATCGTGTCGCACAGCTCCAGCGCCACGTTCAGGTCGTGGGTGGAGAAGAGGATGCTCTTGCCCTCCTTGTGGGCCAGTTCGCGCAGCAGCAGACCGATTTCGTACTTGTTGGGCAGGTCGAGAAAGGCGGTTGGTTCGTCGAGCAGGATGATGGGGGTGTCCTGCGCCAGGGCGCGGGCAATCATCACCCGCTGGCGTTCGCCGTCGCTGAGCGTGTCGAGTCCCTTGCGGGCAAACTGTTCCATGCCCACCAGCCGCAGGGCGTGATCGACCCGGGCGCGATCCGCCTCGGTGAGGGTGCCCACCCAGTTGGTGTAGGGGGCGCGGCCGAGCGCCACCACGTCGCTCACCTTCAGATTTTCGATGCGCACCTCGTCGGTCGAGACGAAGGCGATCAGCGAAGCCACTTCGCGGCGGGGCAGCTGGTCGATGCGCCGGTCGTTGACGGTGATATAGCCTTCCAGCGGGTGGGCCAGTCCGGCGATGGTGCGCAGCAGGGTGCTTTTGCCCGTGCCGTTGCGGCCGATCAGTGCGGTGAACTCGCCCCAGCCGAAGCCGATGTCGGCGTGAGCGAAGAGGATGCGCCGTCCGTAGCCGAGCGTGACGTCGTGGAGTTGGATGGTATTGATGCGTTCGTGGGGCATGGTGTCAGGCGGTTTTGCGGGTGCGCAGCAGGACGACGATCACGACCGGGATGCCGATCAGTGCCATCACCGTGTTGACCGGCAGGGTCAGGTCGTTGGGCGGCAGTTGGGTGGCCATGTCGCACAGCAGCATGATGCCGCCGCCGCAGATCATCGAGGCGGGCATCAGCGTGCGGTGGTCGGCCTCGCGGAAGAGCATGCGCACGATGTGGGGCACGGCCAGGCCGAGGAAGCTGATCGGGCCGCAGTAGGCGGTTGTCGTACCGGCCAGCAGGATGGTGGCCAGGAAGATCCACAGCCGTGTGGCGCGGACGTTGAGACCCATCGTGCGGGCGTAGTTTTCGCCCAGCAGGAGCATGTTGAGAGGCTTGATGAGACCGATGGAGATGATGAGTCCGACAGAGAGGATCGGTACCAGCAGCCACAGCTCCGAGAGCATCACGCCGCCGAGGCTGCCCATGGTCCAGACGACATAGGACTTGACGGCCCCCTCGGGGCTCATGTATTGGAGGATTTCGACGACGGCCGTGGCGGCGCTGCCGAACATCATGCCGATGATCAGCACGGCCATGATGTCCTTCAGCCGGGCCGTGATGGCCATGATGACCAGCAGAATGAGGGCGGCTCCGATCCAGGCCGATCCGACGATGCCGAGGCTGCCCCACCACACCGACGAGGGGGAAAGGCCCAGCAGGGGCATGCCCAGCGTGAAGAGGGCCACGCCGAGGCTGGCGCCCGAACTGACGCCCAGCACGTAGGGGCCGGCGAGCGGGTTGCGGAACAGGGTCTGCATCTGCAGGCCGACGGCCGAGAGGGCCGCGCCGGCAAAGAGGGCCGTGACCGCCTTCGGCAGGCGGAAGTTGAGGACGATGTAGCGCAGCGTGTCGTCCGCCGTCCGGCCGGAGAGTCCGGCCCAGATCTCCCGCAGCGACAGGTTGGCCGAACCGACCGTGAGGTCGGCCAGGAACAGCGCCGCCGTCAGTACGGAGGCGGCGGTGAGCAGTATGGTGTTGCGGGTTTTCAACGGCAGGCTTCGGGTGAGGGGTTATTGCAGTTGTTCGTAGTAGTAGAGGCCGGCCTCAAGCCCCTCGATCCGCATCGAATCGGCCGCTTCGGGGTGGAGGCAGAGGATCAGGTCGTGCAGGACGAGATCGGCCCGCAGGGCGCCCGATTCCCAGAAGTCGCTGCCGCCGCCGGGCGTTCTGCGTCGGGTGCAGTTGTACACGCGTCCCTCCCGTACGCACCGGATGTCGGCGAATTTCGGGTTCTGTGCCTTCAGATCGGCCATCGTGTAGGCCATGTTGGGGTTGAGCCACACGTCGGCAGTTTGGGCGGCCAGGTAGGCCGCCTCGGCGCTGATCGGACGGCTGCCCGCATCGTCCGTCCCCTTGAAGGCATAGTCGCCGGCGGCATCCTCGAGGTAGCGCACCATGTAGCTGCGGTCGCCCGGGGCGAACCACACGTCGCGGAAGGGGGCGTTGATCATTACGACCGGCCGCTCGGCCAGTCGCGAGGCGCGGGTGCGCAGTGTGTCGTACCGCGCGGCGATGCCGTCGAAGAGGACGATGCTCTCCGCGCGGCGGTCGGTCAGCTCGCCGAAGGGAATCACCCACTCGGCCTTGCCCAGCGGGGTCTCCTCGACATATTCGCCCACGTAGAGGTAGGGGATGTGCAGTTCGCTGAGCTTGTCGGTGACGGCCGTGTTCGCCTCGCCGCCCACGCCGTAGATGAAGACCACGTCGGGTTGCAGGGCGGCCAGCAGTTCGTAGTTCAGATTGGCATCATAGCCGATGTCGCGCACCCGGCCGGCGGCAAACGCTTCGCGCACCGGCTCGTTGGAGAGGTACTCGGCGCCCGATACGCCCCGGATGATCTCCGTGCACCCCAGGGCGTCGAGGTAGGCGACGTGGGTGGCCGAGAAGCAGACGGCGCTTTGGATGGGAGCTTGGACCACCTGCCCGGCAAAACCTTCGGGCGGACATTCGCCGTTGCGCGCAACGAAGAGCTGCGTAGCGGCGTCGCCCTCCTGCTGCCACGGGTTGCGGACCTCGATGACGGTCGAGGCTCCGTCGGTAGCCAGGATCGTGTAGCCGGTGGCGGCTTTCGGTGCGTAAACGGTCTCGCCGGAGAGGCGTACGGAGGGATTCGGACGGCATCCCGCCAGCAGGGCGGCCCCTGCCAGCGGCAGCAGCGTGCGGAATAGGGTTCGGAGCGGATGCATGATTTCTGTACGGTTCGTTCGGGTGGGTTGGTCAGGCCTTCGGTGCGTGCGGCCGGCGGTTTAGGAGCGCGGTTCGCCGAAGCAGTCGAGGGCCCGCAGGATGGTCGGGTCGGCCACGTAGTAGTTGACGTAGAAGCCGGCCTCTTCCAGCGGAGTGTTCCGGCCGATCAGCCCGCGCAGCAGGGCCCGCAGCAGGGTTTCGGATTGCCGGATTTCGTCCGGCGCGGGCGCCACGCCGTTGCGCTCGGCAAAGGCGACGAAGTCGTTCAGGATGTCCTCCTGAGCCAGCAGCGCATTCAGGTCGCCGACGGTGCGGACGGCATTGATGACTGCACGGTGACGGTCGGAGAAATCCATCGTGTAGCGGTAGATGAGGTTGCGTCCGGCCACGTCGAGGTAGTAGTCTGACATGGCCGTCGTGTCCAGCGGTACGAACTCGTCGGGCATGATGCCTCCGCCGCCGTAGACGACGCGGCCGCCGGGGGTGACGTAGCGCAGACTGTCGTTGAAGCGGATGCTGTCGGCCGAGAAGAGTTCGTTGTGCAGGTAGCGGTTGTAGAGGTCATAGTCGTACTCCTCGTCGGCGCCCGTGTAGGGTTTCTGGATGGAGCGCCCCGTGGGGGTGTAGTAGCGGGCCGTGGTCAGCCGGATGGCCGAACCGTCGGGGAAGGGAATCTGCTGCTGGACCAGTCCCTTGCCGAACGAGCGGCGGCCGACGATCGTAGCCCGGTCGTTGTCCTGCAGGGCGCCGGCAAAGATTTCGCTCGAGGAGGCGCTCTGCTCGTCGATCAGCACGGCCAGCGCCACATCCTGGTAGTGGCCGCGGCCGTCGCTGTACTCCTCCATGCGGTTGCCGTCGCGATCCTCCGTATAGACGATCAGCCGGTCGGTGGGCAGGAATTCGTTGGCCATGAGAATGGCCTGGCCGAAGTAGCCGCCCGAGTTGCCGCGCAGGTCGAGGATCAGTTTGGTCATGCCGCGCTTGCGGAGCCCGTTGAGGGCCGTCATCATCTCGTCGTGGGTGTGCTGCGAGAAGTTCGTGATGCGCAGGAAGCCCACGTCGGGGGTCAGCATGCAGGCCGCATCCACGCTGCGCACCGGCACCTTGCCCCGCGTGACGGTGATCGGCAGCAGGTCGGGGGCGTGTTGCCGCTGGACGGCCAGCTGCACCTTCGTGCCGCGTTTGCCGCGCAGCATCTTCATGACCGAGTCGATCGGAAGCTGTCGGCCGGCCACGAGCGAGTCGTTGATCCGGATGATTCGGTCGCCGTTCTGGATGCCGGCCTTCTGGCTGGGACCCTGCGGAATGACATTCAGCACCACGATCGTGTCGGTCGCCATGTTGAACATGACGCCGATGCCGTCGAATTCGCCGTCGAGCGGTTCGTTCAGGGCATTCAGCTCCGAGGCGGGAATATAGACCGAGTGGGGGTCGAGGTACCACATCAGGTCGGGCAGCAGCTGCTCGACCAGCGAGTCGGTTGCCACCGAGTCGACGTAGTAGCGGTCGATGAGCGAGAGGGCCATGTCGATCTTGCTGGCCGGTGCATTCATCTGTTCGGCCAGGTGGAGCAGACGCGCCTGGGTGTTGTTGTAGGAGATGATGAGGCCGACCACGATGCCGACCAGCAGGGCCAGCACGATCAGCAGTGAAGAGAATATGCCGTGTTTCGATTGGTTGTCCATAACGGAATAGAAACGGTTATTTGTTGCGGAACGTATATTTCAGTCCGATCATGAGTGCGTACTGGTACTGCAGCTCGGGCGTATTGGGACGGAAATCCTCGGGCCGGTAGTAGAGTTGGCCGTAGAGCTTGGTCGAAAAGTATTTCGAGATGCGGAACTCGATGGTGTTCTCCCACCGTACCGTCAGGTTCTTCGGAACGACGTAGGGGACGAAGGTGTAGAGGCTCGACCGGTAGCGGAACCAGCCGTTCTTGCCGAATGCCTTGTCGAAGAAGATGTCGGCCGAATAGCCCGGATAGCCGGCCACCTTCTGGCCCGGCTGGACGCCGTATTTGCCCTGGGCCGAGAGGGTCTCGTTGAGCACCGTCACGATGTTGCCGCTGACGGGCGAGAGGGTGATCTTGATGGGGAAGGAGGAGGGGGCATAGGTGAAACCGCCGCCGACGTCGAAATAGCCCGGTGCCAGGAAGTCCGACACGAGCGTGGGGTCGTCCTTGGATTCGTAGCCGATGGTAAACTGGCTGCGGATGTTCACCGAGGCCGAATAGGACCAGTTGCCCTTCAGGTTCCAGCCGAGCTGCCAGCTGATCTTGAACTCGTCCTTGTTCTTGAACAGGATGCCGTCCGTGTAGTTCATGCCGTAGGTGGCCTCTACACGGGTATCGTAGGAGAGCTTGTCGCGTTTGTACTGGTGGCGGAAGAAGAGGTTGGCCAGGCCGTAGATCGTGTTGTCGCCGCTGCTCTGCCAGTTGATGAACTGCTGGGTGGAGCCTTCCAGCGAGAAATCGAACTCGACCGTGTTGCGCTCCTTGCGGATCCGGAGTTTGCGGGCACGTTCGGCCGCCGGGTCGTAATAGACGTTTTTCAGCGAACCCTGCGGTGTGCTTTCCAGCATTTCGGGACGCTGGCGCATGTTTTCGGCCGGCTTGCGGATGGTGAACTGGGCGTGGCTTGTGCCGGTTGCGCAGAGCAACAGCAGGGAACAGAGCAGCAGACCGCGCAGCGGAAAGGCGGAAACGGACGGGAAAAGGTGAACCTTCATGATAACAGGTATTGAGGGTTGGTCGAAACAAAAGTAGTAAAAACTATATAAATGGAACGGCGGAAAACGGAAAGAGCCTGCCTCGGGCAGCAGATTGTCGTAAAAACGATATTTTTGTGTCGTTTACTTACTAACGTATGGAAAAGTTTTTCGGAGCCCATGTCAGCGCGTCGGGCGGTGTGCAGAACGCCCCGCTGAATGCCCGGGCCATCGGGGCCGGCGGGTTCGCCCTCTTCACGAAGAATCAGCGGCAGTGGCACGCCGCGCCGCTCGACGCGGAGACCGTCGAAGCCTTCCGGCGGACTTGCGCCGAGTGCGGCTATGTGCCGCAGTCCATTCTGCCCCACGACAGCTACCTGATCAACCTCGGCCATCCCGAGGCAGAGGGGCTGCAGAAGTCGCGCGAGGCGTTCATTGAGGAGATGAGCCGGTGCGAGCAGCTGGGACTGGACCGGCTCAATTTTCACCCGGGCAGCCACCTGGGCAAGATTACGGTCGAGGCGTGTCTCGACCGGGTGGCCGAGAGCATCAACCTGGCGCTCGACCGCACCCGCGGCGTGACGGCCGTCATCGAGAATACGGCAGGGCAGGGATCCAACGTCGGCTTTGCCTTCGAGCATCTGGCCTATATCATCGACCGGGTGGAGGACAAGTCGCGCGTGGGCTACTGCATCGACACATGCCACGCCTTCGCGGCCGGTTACGACCTTTCGACGGCGGCTGCCTGCGAGGAGACCTTTGCCCGGCTCGACGCCATTGTCCCGCTGAGCTACCTGCGGGGCATGCACCTCAACGATGCCATGAAACCGCTGGGCAGCCGGGTTGATCGCCACGCGCCGCTGGGCGAGGGACACATTGGTCTGGAGGCTTTCCGCTATATCGCGGCGGATGCCCGTTTCGACGGCATTCCGCTGGTGCTCGAAACTCCCGATCCCGACCGCTGGCCGGCCGAGATCGCCCTGCTGCGCGACTTCGCTGCCGGCGTGCGGTGACCGTGCGGCACGGAAAAATATGGAACGCCCCGCATCTCCTGTTCAGGTCATGCGGGGCGTTGTCTTTCCATATCCTGGGCCGTGTCGGAGGAACCGATCCCGTTGGGCCCGAATCGGCAGCCCGCCGCCGGGACCGTCCGGCCGATACGGAATCTGCTTCCGAATCGCGGTGATGCGATCGGGCAGGCCGTAACGCGAAAAGGGTATGCGTACCGCATACCCTTGTATGTTGTCGGACGCCTCGGCGTCGCGGCGATTACAGGTTGTTGACGTGCTTCTGAATGCTGCCCTTCAGGTTGCCTGCCTTGTTGGCGTGGATCACGTTCTTCTTGGCGAGCTTGTCGAGCATGGCCGTTACCTTCGGAAGCAATGCTTCTGCAGCGGCTTTGTCCGTCGTGTTGCGCAGAGCTTTCACAGCGTTGCGGGCAGTCTTGTGATAATATTTGTTCTGAAGGCGGTGAGCCTCAGTCTGACGAATTCTTTTGATTGCAGATTTGCAGTTTGCCATATCTTTGTTTTCCTTATTGAAATCGTTTGTAGCCCATAGGAGAATCGAACTCCTCTTTCAAGAATGAAAATCTTGCGTCCTAGCCGATAGACGAATGGGCCATCAGGGATCGTTCCTTGGGAACTTTCGCGGTGCAAAGGTATATGAAAAAAACGGATCTGCAAATTTTACACAAAAAAAATATGAAGAAATACGGGCACAGCCTGTTGTTGCGGGAAAAATCGTATCTTTACAGAAAGGGAACGATGCCGCGATGCGATCCGCCCGTCCGAACCCGGTCGCATCCCCTGGCAAGGCGTCGTTCGCCAGACCCGGTGGGGTGCTCCGGCGGAGACGGAAGCGGGGCATTGTCGAACCTAAAAACGAACGGATATGAAAGGTTATAGCGTAGTGCCTGTCGACAAGATGGAAGGCAATGTGGTCGACAGAATCAGCAATCAGTGGATGCTCGTGACGGCCGGCGACGGCGAAAAGTGCGATACGATGACGGCCAGCTGGGGCGGCATCGGATTCGTATGGGGAACCCCGGCGGCAACCGTCTACATCCGTCCGCAGCGCTACACGCGTGAGTTCATTGATGCCCGGGAGCGGCTGACCCTCTCCTTCATGGGCGAGGAGTTCCGCCAGGCGCTGACCTACTGCGGCTCGCACAGCGGACGCAACGAGGACAAGATCGCCAATGCGGGGCTGAGCGTGGGGCTGACCCCCGAGGGAACCCCTTTCATCGAAGGCGCCGAGCTGGTGATGGAGTGCCGCAAGCTCTACCGCGACCGCTTCGGGCCTGCCGAGTTCCTGGACAAGACGCTGATCGACGTCTGGTATCCCGAGCAGGATTTCCACTATATCTATATCTGTGCCATCGAGCGGATCTATGTCCGGATTCCCGAGCAGTAGCGGCACAGCCCATTCCGCAACAATCAACCAAACGAAATAGGAGAAGAGAACGATGAATAACTTTGTTTTCAGAAACCCCACGAAGCTGATCTTCGGCAAGGGAACGATCGCACGTCTGGCCGACGAGATTCCGGCCGGCTGCAAGCTGATGGTGACGTTCGGCGGCGGCAGTGTGAAGAAAAACGGTGTCTATGAGCAGGTCACGGCCGCACTGAAGGGGCGCGACTACATCGAGTTCTGGGGCATCGAGCCGAACCCGAAGATCGAGACCCTGCGCAAGGCCGTCGAGCAGTGCCGGCGCTGGGGGGTCGACTTTCTGCTGGCGGTGGGCGGCGGCAGCGTGCTGGACGGCACGAAGCTGATCGCGGCGGCCGTGAAGTATCACGGCGACGCATGGGATCTGGTGCGCAACAATGCGCTGATCGGCGAGATCCTGCCCTTCGGCGACGTGATGACCCTGCCGGCAACGGCCTCGGAGATGAACCGCAATGCGGTCATTTCGAGCATTGAAACCAAAGAGAAATTCGGCATGAAGGTCGATTATCCGCGCTTCTCGATTCTCGATCCACAGACGACCTTCTCGCTGCCCAGGTACCAGCGTGCGGCCGGCATGGCCGACACTTTCATCCACGTCATGGAGCAGTACATGACCGTGACGGGCGAGTCGCCGCTGATGGACCGCTGGAGCGAAGGCATCCTGCAGACGCTGGTGGAGATTGCCCCGTCGGTGCTGGAGCATGCGGACGACTACGACAGCATGGCGAACTACATGCTGTGCGCGACGATGGGCCTTAACGGTTTCATCGCGATGGGCGTGACGGAGGACTGGGCTACCCACCAGATCGGTCACGAGCTGACCGCCATCAACGGTCTGACGCACGGCCACACGCTGGCGATCGTCTTTCCCGGTCTGCTGAAAGTGCTGCGCGACCAGAAGATGGGCAAGATCCTGCAGTATGGCGAACGGGTGTGGGGCATCCACGACGGTACGCCCGAGGAGCGTGCCGCCCGGACGATCGATGCGACGGAAAACTTCTTCCGCTCGCTCGGCCTGCAGACCCGCCTGCACGAGGTGGGGATCGGCGAAGATACCATTCTGGAGATCGAGCGCCGCTTCAACGAGCGAGGCGTGGCCTTCGGTGAGGGACACAATGTGAACGGCACCGTGGCTCGTCAGATTCTCGAGGCCGTTAAGTAGAACGGATTGCGTTGGGGCTCGTCCTTGTGCTTACCCGCTCCGTCTGGCGAATGCGTCGGACGGAGCGGTTGTTTGCGGAGGCGGGGAAGGCGGGGCGTGGACAGCATGCGACAGGAAGAGCAACAGGAGGTGAGGTGCGGAGACGAGAGCCGGGTGGCGGTCCGTCGGCCGGTCGTCGTGTCGGCCAGTCGCCGGTGTGATTTGCCGGCCTTTTATGCCGACTGGTTCTTCGGGCGGCTGCGGGCCGGCTATTCGGCCTGCCGCAATCCGTTCAACGGTCGGTGGAGCCGTATCTCCTATGAGGCCACCCGGTTCATTGTCTTCTGGTCGAAGAATCCGGCACCGCTGCTCGCCCGGCTGGATGAGTTGCACGGCCGCGGTCTGGACTGCTATGTGCAATATACGCTCAACGATTACGTTCGGGAGGAGTTGGAACCCGGCGTGCCGCCGCTGGACCGGCGCATGGAGACTTTTCTCCGCCTGGCCGACCGGCTGGGGCCCGAGCGGGTCATCTGGCGGGCCGATCCGCTGATGATTTCGGACCGGCTGGGGGTGGAGGAGCTGCTGGAGCGTACGGCCCGCATCGGCGATCGGCTGCACGGTGCCACCGAAAGGCTGGTGTTCAGTTTTGCGGACATTGCCCCTTACCGCAAGGTGCGTCGGCGGCTGGACGGAACGGGTGGCGGCTGGCGCGAATGGCAGCCTGAGGAGATGGCGCGGTGGGCTGCCGGACTGGCCGAACTGAACGGCCGGTGGGGCTTTCGGCTGGAGACCTGTGCCGAGGCGGCGGATCTGTCGGCGTGGGACGTGGAGCACGGCCGGTGTGTGGACGAGGCGCTCATGGCCCGGCTGGCGCATGATGACCAACCGCTGATGGAGGCGCTGGGGCTGGCGGTCGAGCGCGACGAGCCCTCCCTGTTCGGCGCGGAACCGGTCGCGGACGACCGGCCGGTCTGGTCGGGCGACGGGGTGCGGGTGCGGCGTGTGCGCCGGCGGGCGGCTGCGGGACAGCGTCCCGGGTGCGGCTGTGCGGCGAGCGTCGATGTGGGGGCGTACGATACCTGTCCCCACGGGTGCGTCTACTGTTATGCCAATACGTCGGCCGAACGGGTGGAGGCCAACCGGCTGCGCCATGCCGGGCGGCCGGACGATGAGACCCTGACCGGCGAAGTGCCCGATTGCGGGCCCAAATGAAATAACACATGGTACCTATGGAGAAACAGCATACGGCGCCGCGGGCGGAGGAACGTCCCGCGGGCGGGGTGGCGGAAACCCATCCCCTGCAGCCCTTTCTGCCCGCCGGGGCACGGCTGCTCATGTTGGGCAGTTTCCCGCCCAAGCGGGAACGGTGGTCGATGGAGTTTTTTTACCCCAATTTCCAGAACGACATGTGGCGGATCGTGGGGACGGTCTTCTTCGGGGACCTCGACCGGTTTGTCGTGCCGGGCAGCCGCCGGTTTGACCGGGAGCGGATCGTCGCCTTCTGCCGGGAGCGGGGCATTGCCCTCTACGACACGGCGGCGGAGGTGATCCGCACGCGCGACAATGCGTCGGACAAGTTTCTGGAGGTGGTGCGGCCGGTCGATCCGGCCGAACTGCTCGGTAGGTTGCCGGCATGTCGCGCGGTGGCCGTCACGGGGCAGAGGGCGGCCGATACGTTCGCCGGGGCAGTCGGTTGCGTACAGCCTCCGGTGGGGGGCTGCGTGGAGGTGACGCTGGCGGGGCGCACCGTGCAGTTCTGGCGGATGCCCTCCTCCTCGCGCGCCTACCCGAAGCCGCTGGAGGAGAAGGCGGCCGTCTATCGCCGGCTGTTTGAGGCGGCCGGTGTGCTGTAAAAACGGGCGATGCGGCGAAAAACGACGCGCGGAAAGGGAGATTCGCTGTTGTTTTGCATAGGATAATTTGATATATTTGCAACTCATGATAAGTTTGTAGGTATGACCATCGTTCAACTGGAATATCTGTTGGCCGTTGCCAATTTCGGCAGCTTTTCGCAGGCCGCCGAGCGCTGTTTCGTCACGCAGCCGTCGCTGAGCATGCAGATCAAGAATCTGGAGGAGGAGCTGGGCGTCGTGCTGCTCGACCGTTCCAAGAAGCCGGTCGTGCTGACCCAGGCCGGCGAGGCGGTCGTGGCGCGGGCGCGCGATGCCGTCCGGGTATTCAACTCGGTGTACGAGGATGTGGCCGAACTGAAAGGAACCGTGTCGGGTGTGCTGCGGCTGGGGGTGATCCCGACCATCGCGCCCTATCTGCTGCCCTGCATGGTGCAGGACTTTGCCCAGCGGTGTCCCGATGTCCATCTCGAAATCAAGGAGATGATTACGCCCCAAATCGTCCGGGCCATGGAGCACGACGAGATCGACGCCGCCATTCTGGCCGGAGGTACCTGCCCTGAGGGGATCAGCGAGGACTGTGTGTTCGATGACCGCTTTTTTGCCTACGTGTCGCCCGAACACCGCCTCTACGAGCGGGCCAACGTGCGGATCGAGGATCTCGACCTGAAGGAGATGTTGTTGCTCTCAGAGGGACACTGTTTCCGCGACCAGATCCTCGACCTGTGCCCTTCGCGCGGCGGGCACGGCTCCTACTATTTCGAGAGCGGCTCGCTGGAGACCCTCATGCGGATTGTGGACAACACCGATTTCATGACGATCATTCCGGCCATGGCGGTGCCTTACGTGCCCCAGGAGCACCGCAGTCAGGTGAAACCGCTGGCCAAGGGAGCCGTGTCGCGCAAGATTGCCATCGCGGTCCGGCGTACCTATGTGAAGGATTCGATCGTGCGCAAGCTGCACGAATCGGTTGCGGCCGTGGCGCCGAAGCTGGAGTCGTAGCAACTCCGGGCCGGCGCGGCGTGCGTATGTGGTGAAAAAAACGTACCTTTGTCCCCTTCGCGTTCCCGGACGGGGCCGTCCGGAGCGGGCTGAAACAAGTTATTGAATACCGACTATGGATAAATTGCTGGAAACGATCGTCTCGGCGATCGAAGACAAGAAAGGACACAACATATTGTCGATCGACCTGACCGGTATCGACGGCGCCATTACGGATGCGTTCGTGGTGTGCAGCGCCGAGTCGACCACCCAGGTGGCCGCCATTGCCGACGGCATTGAGGAGAAGGTGCTCGAGACGCTGGGCGAGAAACCCCGCCGGATCGAGGGACTCCAGAATGCCGTGTGGGTCGTGGTGGACTACATGGATGTCATGGTGCACATCTTCCAGACCCAGGCGCGCGAGTTCTACCGGCTCGAGGAGCTGTGGGCCGATGCGCCTTCGACCCGTTACGGCGAATGGGAGGCGTAATAAATCGCCGGAGGATGCGTTATTATCTCGCGTGCGGCAAGACGTACGGCAACAAGTAACCCCAAAAGAATGGCTTCTAAAGAACAGAACAACAAACAGAATGGCGGCAGACGCATGCCGCCGGTCCGGCCGATGGGCGGCATCGGCATGTGGATCTACGGCTTGCTGTTTCTCTTGATCATAGGCTGGTCGTGGCTTGGCAGCGGTGAAGCACCGGTCAAGACCAACTGGAACGATGTGGAGAAGATGATCGCCGCAGGCGACGTGGAGAGCATCGAGGTCGTAAACAAGGAACAGGCCAACGTGCGGCTCCGGGCCGAGGCGGTGGAAAAATATACCTCCCAGCAACAGTACCGTACGATTCCGCGGCGGGGCACCCAGTTCGTCTTCAATATCGGCGATGTGGCAACCTTCCGGCAGGATCTCGACCGGGTGGAGGAGCAGTCCGGCCAGTCGGTGCTGCTGACCTACGAGACCAAACGGAACATCTGGATGGACGTGCTCAGTTTCCTGCCCTTCATCCTGCTCATGATTTTCTTCATCGTGATGATGCGCAATGCCTCCAAGGGGGGAGCGGGCGGTCAGGGCGGCGTATTCAACGTCGGCAAGGCCCGGGCGCAGATGTTCGATCAGGATAACAAGGACAAGATCACCTTCAAGGATGTGGCCGGCCTCGAGGAGGCCAAGGTGGAGGTGATGGAGATCGTCGATTTCCTCCGCAATCCGCAGAAATACCGTGAACTGGGCGGCAAGATTCCCAAAGGCGCCCTGTTGGTGGGTCCTCCCGGAACGGGCAAGACCCTGCTGGCGAAGGCGGTGGCCGGTGAGGCCAACGTGCCGTTCCTGTCGATGAGCGGTTCGGACTTCGTCGAGATGTTTGTCGGCGTGGGTGCGTCGCGTGTGCGTGACCTCTTCCGTCAGGCCAAGGAGAAGGCTCCCTGCATCGTGTTCATCGACGAGATCGACGCCGTGGGCCGGGCCCGCAGCAAGAACGTGGGCTTCTCGAGCAACGACGAGCGCGAGAATACCCTCAACCAGCTGCTTACGGAGATGGACGGTTTCGGGACCAATTCGGGCGTCATCATTCTGGCCGCCACGAACCGGGCCGACATTCTCGACAAGGCCCTCATGCGTGCCGGCCGTTTCGACCGTCAGATCGAGGTGGGCCTGCCCGATATCAAGGAGCGGGAGGAAATTTTCGAGGTGCACCTGCGCAAACTGAAACTCGATCCCAATCTGGATCGGGCCTTCCTGGCCAAGCAGACCCCCGGTTTCTCCGGCGCCGACATTGCCAATGTCTGCAACGAGGCGGCGCTGATTGCGGCCCGTCACAACAAGAAGTTTGTCGAGCGCGAGGATTTCCTCAGTGCCATTGACCGGATCGTGGGCGGCCTCGAGCGGCGCAACATGATCATCACGCCCGAGGAGAAACGGCTCATCGCCTATCACGAGGCGGGTCATGCCACGGTAAGCTGGCTGCTCGAACATGCCAATCCGCTGATCAAGGTGACCATCATTCCGCGCGGCCGTGCGCTCGGTGCGGCCTGGTATCTGCCCGAGGAGCGGCAGGTGACCACCCGCGAGCAGCTGATGGACGAACTGGCCTCGACCCTCGGCGGTCGTGCGGCCGAACAGCTGGTCTTCCACACGCTTGGCTCGGGCGCGCTGAACGACCTGGAGGTGGCTACCAAGCGGGCCTATTCGATGGTGGCCTATTTGGGTATGAGCGACAAGGTGGGCAACATGAGCTACTACGATTCGTCGGGCCAGTCCGAGATGTCGCTGGGAAAACCCTACAGCGAGGAGACGGCCGAACTGATCGACAAGGAGGTGAAACGGCTGATGGAGGAGGCGTTCGCTACGGCGACCCGCGTGCTGACCGAGCATCGCGAGGGCTTCACCCAACTCGCCGAACTGCTGCTGGAGAAGGAGGTGGTCTTCTCGGAGGATCTGGAGCGAATCTTCGGCAAGCGCATCAAGGACCTCAAACAGGAGGCCGAGGAGAAGCGCAAGGCCGAGGCGTCGGCTCAACAGCCGGCCGAGGCGGAGAAGGGCGCAGAGCCGTCCGCAACGGAGCCCGCGGCCGGACAGGCAACGGCTGCCGCTCCGCAGCAACCGGATTCCGCCCCGCAGGCAGCCGATACGCCGGAATCGTAACCGGTGACGGGTTGGGCGAGCATCCCGGTCCGAACCACGATACAGGACAAGCGTCCGCATCCTTTCCGGTGCGGACGCTTTTGTTTATGTGGGCGTCCGACGGTACGGGCGGTGAAGCGGGATGCGGAAAGCAGGCGGAAGCGGTTGGCGGAGGACCGTTTTTTGGAGTAAGTTGCGTGGTGTTCCGATTTTATTGCCTATTTTTGTCTGTTTACGGGAAGCGTCGCTGGAACGGCGGCCCGTGAGTGCTGTGAAACAAACAACGGAGTTATGGCGAAGTTTGGCAAAGAGTTGGCGGTGAGAACCCTGACCGGCGCGGCCCTGCTGTTGATCGTGACGGGAGCGGTGTTTGTGTCCGAATTCGGCTTTGCGGCCCTGATGCTGACGATCTGCATCGGCAGCATGTGGGAATTCTACCGGATGGCGGCCCGCAAGGAGATCCGGATCGAACGCATCTATCCCATTCTGGTGGGGGCGGTCGGCGTCGTGATGAGTTTCCTGGTGGCCCGGGGAACGTTGGCCATCGAATGGCTGTCGCTCTTCTTCCCGCTGGTCTTTGTGATCTTCGCCCGCGAACTGCTGCATCGTCAGCCGGAACCGTTCCTGAACATTTCGGTGGCGGTGGGCGGCATCGTCTATGCCGCGTTGCCCATGGCGCTGATGAGTTTCGTGGCCTTCAGCGAGGGCGTTTATGATGCCTGGCTGGTGCTGTGCTACATCTTTACGGTGTGGGTGAACGACATTTTTGCCTACCTGACCGGCGTGACGCTCGGCCGTCACCACATGTTCGAGCGCGTCTCGCCCAAGAAATCCTGGGAGGGTTTCTTCGGCGGACTGGTCTTTGCCGTAGCCTTCGGCGTGCTGTGCGGCTGGCTGCGCGGCGAGAACCTGCTGTGGTGGGGCGGCCTGGCGCTCGTGGTGGTGGCCAGCGGCGTAGTGGGCGATCTGGTCGAGTCGATGTTCAAACGGTCGGCCGGCGTCAAGGATTCGGGAGCCATTCTTCCCGGTCACGGCGGCTTCATGGACCGCTTCGATGCGCTCATCTTCTCCGTCCCGTTTGTTTTCGCTTATTTTGTTATCTTTGTCCGCTGACGCATCGGTGCGGCGGCAATACCTATTCCGGTTATGAAACTGGCAAAAGAAGGTTGTTCGATCATTTTATATACGCTGGCTGCAGCGGTACTGGTGACCGCAGCCATGTCCTATGAGCTCCGGCTCGGTATGCCCGGTTGGGTGGGTGGCGTGATTATCGCCGTGTTCTGGGCGCTGTTGCTTTGTGTGATGCTCTTTTTCCGCGAGCCCACGCGCCGCAGGCGGCAGCCCGATCCCGACCTGGTGATCTCCAGCGCCGACGGCAAGGTGGTCGTCGTCGAGGAGGTCTACGAGGGCGAATACCTGAAATGCCGCTGCATCCAGGTGTCGGTCTTCATGTCGCTGACCAACGTCCATGCCAACTGGTATCCGGTCGGCGGCCGGGTCATCTACCGCAACAAGCACGAGGGGCGTTTCTTCGTGGCCTGGCATCCCAAATCGTCCGAAGAGAACGAACGGACCACGACGGTGGTCGATACCGGCCACGAGCACATCCTTTTCCGCCAGATCGCCGGTCTGGTGGCGCGGCGCATCGTGAACTACGCCGAAGTGGGGCACGAGGCGGTGCAGACCGAGAAATACGGCTTCATCAAGTTCGGCTCGCGGATCGACATCTTCCTGCCCCTCGGCAGCGAAGTGCTCGTGCGGCTGGGCGACAAGGTGGTCGGCGGGCAGACGCCGCTGGCCCGCCTCAAACGATAACCCGTCATGACGCAGGAAAGCGGAGAACAGAAGACGGGCAACCGCACGACAGGCTATGTGGTCGGTGTGGTGGCCACGCTCGTCGCCGTGGCGCTGTTGTGGTATTTCCGGGAGATTGTCGGCTATATCATCGTGTCGGCCGTGCTGGCCATCATCGGCGCTCCGCTGGTCCGGCTGATCCGCCGGGCACACATCCGCGGCCGTTCGGTGCCGAACTGGCTGGCCGCCCTGATTGTCCTGCTGGTACTGTGGGGCGTGGGTGTGACGGTGTTCGCCGTGTTTATTCCGCTGATCTTCAATAAGCTGACCGCACTGGCGTCGGTCGATTTCGCCTCCATTCTCTCCTCGTTCGACGATGCGCTGCTGCAATTCCAGCATTTCCTGCAGCAGTACTTCTCCTTCACCACCTCGACGCTCTCCATCTCCGATGCCATCGGGCAGCAGGTGGACCGGCTCTTCAATGCCGATCTGCTCAACCGTTTCTTCGGGTCGTTCGTCTCGGGTGTGGCCAATGCGGTGATCGCCCTGTTCTCCGTCACCTTCATCACCTTCTTCTTCCTGAAGGAGGACGACATGTTCCTGCGGATCATGCTGGCCGTTACGCCGACCCGCTACGAAAAGAATGTCCGGCATGCGCTGAGTTCGGTGTCGACGCTGTTGTCCCGCTATTTTCTGGGTATTCTGGCCGAATCGACCATCATGATGCTGCTGGTCTCCATTTCGCTGATCTGTTGCGGCTATCTGCCCCAGAATGCCATCTTTATCGGGCTGATTGTCGGCATCCTGAACGTGATTCCCTATGTGGGACCCTGGCTCGGCTTCGGCATCAGCCTGCTGGTCAGCGTGGCGTTTGTCGGCGAGGGAACCATGCTGCTCTTCATCTGCATTTCGCTGGCCGGAACGATCGGCATGGCCCAGTTGATCGACAACTTTGTCCTCCAGCCGCTGCTCTACTCCAACAGCGTGAATGCCCATCCGCTTGAGATCTTCATCGTCATCCTCATGGCCGGTCACTTTGCCGGTGTGCTGGGCATGCTGCTGGCGATTCCGACTTACACCGTCCTGCGCGTCATCGGCAAGGAGTTCTTCTATCACTTCAAGATTGTCCGCAAACTGACCGAGAAAATGTGATCGGCCCCGCAGCGTGCCGATTCTCTGCGAGCGAGCATGCTGCTGGCGCGCTTTTTTCATCATATTTTGGGATTGTGACTTTATGTTCCGCAGGGTACTTTTGTTTCAGAAGAAAATCACAGATTCTGCGGGACGACTGAGCCGTGATGCGACAGGCCTTAGACGGACTGTCGAGACGGCTGGAAACAGGAGAGAAACGAGGTAAATTTAATATTTGGACACGTATGCTTTCATGGTTCGAAACGTATCATCTCGCCGGATTGGTGATCGGGTTCTGCACATTTTTGATTATCGGTATTTTCCATCCGCTCGTCGTCAAGGGGGAGTACTACTTTGGCGTGCGGGTATGGTGGGGCTTCCTGCTGCTCGGCATCGGGACGGCCGTCGCCTCGCTCTGTGTGGACGACCTGATCGTGTCGGTGTTGCTGGGCGTCATGGCCTTCTCGTCGTTCTGGTGCATTTTGGAGGTGTTCCAGCAACGCAAACGGGTAGAGAAAGGCTGGTTCCCGGAGAACCCGAAGCGAAGAAGAGATCACAGTTTCCATAATTCCAAAAAAACTTCGTTATGATAGGTATTTTTTATGGCAGTTCGACCGGCAATACCGAGTCGCTGGCTAATGAGATTGCAATCAAACTGGGTGTGGCCGCTTCCGATATTCATAATGTGGCCGGTGCGTCCGCTGATGCGGCAAAGACTTACGACGTGCTACTACTCGGTTCCTCGACGTGGGGCGTCGGCGATCTGCAGGACGACTGGTACGCATTCGTGGAAGCGCTCAAGAAGGAGGATCTGACCGGTAAACGGGTCGGCCTCTTCGGCTGCGGCAACAGCGGTTCGTTCCCCGATTCGTTCTGCGACGCACTGGGTATCCTGCACGAGGAGTTGTCCGGGACGGGCTGCGTGTTCATCGGTGAGATGGCTGCGGACGACTATGCGGTGACCGATTCGCGGGCCTTCGACGGCGATCGGGTGCTCGGTCTGGTGGCCGACGATGACGAGCCCGACAAGACGGAGGCACGCATGGAGGCTTGGGTGCAGGCTATTCAAAACGCATAGCTGCCATGACGGCACTGGATTATGCCCGTGCGGGCAAGATGCAGATGGCGCTGCACCTTATCTATGAATACAAGAAAGGCGTGCGTAGTCTGGCTCTGTGTACGGTGTGTCCCACGTGTGCGGCGCTGCTTAAGGAGAGGCTTGACCGACAGGGGATTGCCTATCTGACACAGGAACTCGGCAACCGCAATGTCAACATATTCTTTGGCGAGCGGGTTTGTCTCGATGCGGTGGCAGTCTTTGTCGGTAAGCCGCTCAACAAACTGACCCCCGAGGAAGATTTTATGCTGGGGGCGATGCTCGGATACGATATCCGGCAACAGTGCCGCCGTTTCTGCGACCGCAAGGCGAAGGTGCGGGTGGTCAGTTAGCTTCACGGTGCGCAACGCTTTCGTCAGTTCTGTAAATGCGGAAGGCAGGGAGCGATGTACGTTCCCTGCCTTCGGTCTTGAGCGATGTGGCGTGTGTGCCGGATCAGACCATGCCGCGGTCGATGCCGAACTGTTCGGCATCGTGGCATACGCCTTCGGGCTCGACATGGACGACAATGTCATAGATGTTGTCGATTTTCGCCTTGATGCTGTGTTCCACTTCGTTGGCAATACGATGGGCCTCCGTGACCGTAATCGAACCGTCCACCTCAATGTCCAGCACGATCATGTAGAGGTTGCCGATCTGACGCGAACGGACGCGGTGGGGATTGTGGGCGCCCGGAACGGCTTCGACGGCATCGAAGATCTTGCGGTAGATCGATTCATCCTTTACGCCGTCCATCAGTTCGACGTTCGAATCCATGAAGATCCGGATCGACGAGCGGATGATGAAGAGGCTGATGATGAGACCCGTGACGGTATCCAGAATCGGCAGTTTCAGCAGGAAGGTGAAGACCAGTCCGATGAGCACGCCGCAGGAGATGATGACGTCGTTGCGCATGTTGACCGCATTGGCTGTGAGCAGCGAGCTGCCGATACGGCGGCCGGCTCGGTACTGGTAGAGGGCCAGCAGCAGTTTGCCGACGATCGAGAAGAGCGTCACGTAGATGGCAATTGCGGCGGGCATCTCCTTGGGCTCGGGGGAAATCAGGCTGCCGATCGATGAGATGAGCATCTGTACGCCGGCATAGAAGATGACCAGCGAGAGAATTTTCGTGGCGATCGTTTCGGCTTTTTCGTAGCCGTAGGGGTACTTCTTGGTCGGGGGCTTGCTGATGATGCGGGCGGCCAGAATCATGACGATGGAGATCACCACGTCGGTGGCTGAATCGATACCGTCACCCAGTACGGCGAGGCTGCCGGCTGCAAAGCCGATGCCGATTTTGGCCACCGAGAGAATGGTGTTTCCGATGGTACTGATCCAGGAGGTGCGGATCAAGACTTTTTCGCGGGCTTGGAGCTGTTCCTTCATGTGTTTGGATCGTTGGACCGTGTCGGTCGTGCGTATTGGACAAAGTTAGCACTTTCTCCCGAACGAGTGTGTGTGAATCCGTTCCGGCCGATGGAAAGTGTGGCAAAAATTGAAAGCGGAGCAGACCGTTGCCGATCTGCTCCGCTTGTCTTGCAGGGTTGGGGCCTTATTCCTCGTTGCTGTAGAGAAACCAGCTGCGCCACTGATCGCCGCCGAAGTTGATGCGGCCGAAGAGAACGTGGCCGTCGGCGGAAGCAAACTGTGCATAGGTCAGCTGCGGCAGCACGTAGCCGTAGTTCTGGAGAACCCAGTCGTTGATGTTGCCCAGGTCGATGCCGTTCTTGATGTCGTAGACGTTGCAGGTGGTCAATGCCATGTTGGTCGTGCTGACGAAGCCGATGCCGTCGTTGGTGACGCCGATGGCCGTTGCAAAGCCTTCGATCAGGTAGGTTTTCTCCTCCACCGTATTGTAGAAGGCGGCCGTATAGCCGGAAGTAACGGGTGCACCACCGTCACCGGTAGCGGCTTCCGTCCGATAGGTGCCGGCAATCCATTCGCCGTTCGGGCTGACTTTGTACAACTCGGCCGTAGCGGTCATACCGTTGGCCATGTGCGTCTCGACCGGACCAACAATGGTCTCAACCGTGATGGGGGTCACCTCGTGAACGTCCTCACCGACGTATTTAACCACGCCGTCTTTCCAGTAGACCATGCCGAAGTCGTAGTTGTCCCACGTCGAACCGTAGATCACCGAGCCGTCGGCGGAAATGCCGCGGGCGATGATGCCGTTCAGGAAAGCTTCGTCGCGGAAGTTCTTTTCGGGCCAGGGGAGTTTCTCGGCTACGCCGTTACGCCAAACGAGCGGATAGTACATGCCGTCGTTGCCCTGTGCATAACCGACCCACGTCGTGCAGTCGGCTGCCGTGGCGGTAATGGCAGGCAGTGCGGTGAATCCGGCTGCGCTGGCGTCCGGAACGATCGGCTCCTCGGATACCGAGAAGATGACGTTGCCGCCGCCATTGTTGTTGTTGATGAACAGCTTGCCGTCATCGGTGATGGCGCTGGTCGTGGTCAGGTCGTAGAGGCTCTGGGAATAGGTGTCCAGATAGTGCCAGTTGTCCGTAGCCGTTTCGATGATGACCGGCTGGAAGAAACCGTTCGACATTTCATCCACCGAGTAGATGAAACCACCGGCATAGGTACCGCTCGGCGAGATGGCGGCGTCATACTGGAAGCGGGTCAGCTCGCGGTAGTGAATATTGGCTTCGTAGCCCAGCTGGTTGATGGTGATATAGGCGATTGCGTTGCCGACCGTGACGGTCACGATGGCTTCGCGTTCGTTCGGTTCGGTGTTGTCGGCTGCGGAAATCGTGAGGGTCGTCTCATCGGTCTTGTCGGCGGTCAGCCAGCTGGCGTCGGGCTGAGCGCTCCAGCTCTGGGAGGCTTCGATCTGGACGGTCAGCGGTGTCCCGCCCTAAGCAGCCAAAGTACCGGACAGTCGGCTGAGGTTGATGTAATCGTCGGTTTTCGGATTGGTACATCCGGCGAGAGTCAGCATCGCAAGGGAGAGGATGCCGGTCAGCAAGCGTACATGCTGTTTCATAGATAAGTAATAATTTAGGTGTTAAATGGTGTAAATGGACGGATGTCGTGTTTGCACAACACAACAGATTTAAAGATGCATAAAAAATCCGGGAAAAACAATAGTACGATCGATTTGATGAATTGATCGCCCGGAAAATGGCGTGGGTGCGGTCCGGATAAATTCGGGCGCAAGAGGGGCAGGAACCATGCAGGATGGCTATCTTTGCGGTAAGCGGCTTCGGTTGCCGCACATAAAAAAGATGGAAAACGAACTCGAATTGAAATGGGACCGTCTGCGCCGCGCCATGGTGGCGGAGGGGGTGGACGGCTGTCTGGTGACGACCAACCGCAACCTCTACTGGCTGACGGGGCGGGTGGTGAACGGCTATTTCTACCTGCCGGCCGAGGGAGCACCCCGGTTGTTTCTGAAGCGGCCGGCGGAGACGGGGATTGCCTCAACGGCGATCCGCAAGCCCGAGCAGCTGCCCGAGGCCTTTGCGCAGGCGGGACTGCCGTTGCCGCGGCGGCTGATGCTGGAGGACGGCACGCTGCCTTATAATGAATATGTACGGCTGCAGCGGAGCTTTGCCGCGTCCGAAACGGTGGGCGGTTCACAGCTGCTGCGTCGGCTGCGGATGATCAAGACCCCCTGGGAGATTGAACAGATGCGGCTGTCGGCCCGCCGCCAGGCGGAGGTGTACCGGATGATCCCCTCCTGTTACCGGCCGGGGATGACCGACCTGGAGTTGCAGATCGAGATCGAGCGGCTGATGCGCCTGCACGGTTCCTGCGGCGTCTTCCATGCGGACGGGATCAATATGGAGATCTTCATGGGCAGTCTGCTGGCGGGAGCCAATGCCGAGGAGCCGTCGCCGTTCGATTTTGCGCTCGGCGGTGCGGGGCAGGATGCCTGCCTGCCGCTGGGGGCGAACGGCACCCGGCTGGAGGAGGGCATGGCCGTGATGGTGGATATGGCGGGCAACTATACGGCCTATCAGAGCGACATGACGCGGGTGTTTGCCGTGGGACAGTTGCCCGGAGAGGCGTTGCGGGCCCATGCGGTGTCATGCGATGTGACGGCCCGGATGGAGCGCACGGCCCGGCCCGGCGTTTCGTGTGCACAACTCTACCGGGATGCACTCGATCGGGCGGCGGAAGCGGGTCTGGCGGCCAACTTCATGGGAACGCGCCTGCAGGCCAAATTCGTCGGTCACGGCATCGGGCTGGATGTCAACGAACTGCCGGTGCTGACACCCCGTTCGCAGGATGTGCTGCAGCCGGGCATGACCTTTGCCTTCGAGCCCAAGTTTGTCATTCCGGGCGTAGGGGCGGTCGGCATCGAGAATACCTACCTGGTTACGGACGAGGGGGTGGAGAAACTGACCCTCCTGGAGGAGGCGATCGTGCCGCTGACCTGAGGCCGGTCGGCCGGACAACAGCGAGGGGCTTCCGCCAACCGGCGGAAGCCCCTCGCGCTATGTGTGGGCGTCGGTCAGCGTTCGAGCAACCCCTTGCTGCGGCAGATGAAGTGGGGGTTGACGAGCGACTCCTTGTTGTACTGCAGGTCGGTGTGGTCGTCGGCGCGGTAGATGATGCCGCCCGCCTTGCGCAGGATGGCTTCGCCCGCCGCCGTGTCCCATTCGTAGGTGTCCGTGGTGCGGGGGTAGAAGTCGATCGACCCCTCGGCCAGCAGGCAGAGCTTGTAGGAGCTGCCCTGCTCGATGATCTGCGCATCCGGATAGCGGTCGCGGATGTTGGCCACGAGCCGTTCGGTCTCCTCGTTGCGGTGCGACCGGCTCACGGCGATGCGCAGCGGCTGGTTGCAGGTGGTCCGCAGCGGCAGGAGCTCGGCGCCCTCGAAGAGCTGGGCGTAGGTGTGCGAGGCGGCCGGGTCGGCCAGGATGTTGCGGGCCCGGAAAGCCCCCCGCTCCTCGTCCGAGAAGTAGATGACCTCCTTGTAGGGCACGTAGATGACGCCGAAAACGGGTTTGTTGTCGGCCATCAGGGCAATGTTGACGGTGAACTCGCCGTTGCCCTTCAGAAACTCCACCGTGCCGTCCAGCGGATCGACCATCCAGAACAGGTCCCAGTCCTTGCGTTCGGCATAGAGCATTTCGCGGCCTTCCTCGCTCAGCAGCGGGATGCGGGTCTGTCCGAGGTATTCGCGGATCGAGGCGTGGGCCGTGCGGTCGGCCTGGGTCAGGGGCGAGTGGTCGCTCTTGAGGGTCACGTCTTTCGGCGCGTTGCTGTTGTAGATTTCCAGAATGGCCGCGCCGGCACGGATGGCGGCGTCGTAGGCCTTCGGCAGAAGATATTCCTTTTGTGTTTTGGTGATCATGGCGCTGACGTATCTTGATTACGGGAGAGAGAGTTCTGTTCGGTTATGCTTGCAACTTCCGTGCCGTTCCGGGTGGAGCGGGTGTCCGATTGTTATCCTACTAACGCATTCGTCGCTGTCCTATTGCGGTCGGGGTGGCTTTTTCCTATCGTCTGAAAAAGACGGGCATGCAGCCGTCGCTCACATCGATCCGGATGACCCGCGGGCCGCGGTACTTCGTGCCGTCCGCTGCGGTCCACGCGCCGCGCGGCAGGCGGACGAGCCGCTGGGGCTCTCCGTCGAGGAGCGGGGCAACCAGGCAGTCGGGACCCAGCATGAACTGGTCGGTGCAGTCGGCGAAGCCCTGGCCGGGGTATTGGTACTCCATGAGGCGGATGATCGGCTCACGGGTGGTGAGCGATTCCCGGAGCAGTCCCTCGACATAGTCGTTCATCTCCTTGCGCAGGGTCAGGGTGCGCTGCAGGGCGCGGCGGTTGGCGTCGTCCGCAAAGCGGGTCGTGTCGGTCGGTATGACCGAGATGGGCAGAAAGGCGGCCAGCTGGGTGGCGCGCAGCAAGGCGCCTTCGTCCCGGATGCCGCCGTTGGAGTCGGTAAAGGTCATGAAGGGGTAGATGCAGCCGCTCAGGCCGAGATTCAGGATGCGGGTCAGGGTCTGGCGCATCGTTCCGTCCGAGAGGTCGGCCGGCGAGACGGCGAACGGACGCCACTGGGTGGGGGTGCCATAGGCCGAACGGCGGATCACGGCGCCGAACCGTTCGGCCAGCGTGTGCCAGTTGCGGGCAAAGGCTTTGCGCAGGGCTGGGTTGCCGATGCGGAACAGGATCTGGCCGCTGTCGAACCACAGTAGGGTCCCCTTGCCGGCCGGCAGCGTGGTGGCCAGCTGTTCGGCAAAGGCGTTCATGACCGCCTCCTCGCCGATGTTCAGACAGGCGAAGTATCCCTCCGGCAGGTGAAAGATGATCGGATGGCCGTCGGCATCCTCCAGCAGGGCGTTGGACCGGCGCAGGGAGGCGTAGTGCCATCCGGCGGCGGGAACGTAGGGGGTGACGGTCAGCAGGGCCGAATCGGGCAGGTTCTGCATGGCCTGCCAGCCGTCCGGCAGCAGCAGGGTGCCCCGGTAGGGGATCTCGGTGGAGAGAGGCGGCGTGCCGGCATCGTAGAGCGGAGTCGGGAAGGGGAGTGCCTTGCTGTCGGCAACGGCCGGGCGGATGTGTTTGTGGACGCAGTAGAGATAGGCCTCGCGCAACGTCCGGCCGCCTTTGGCCGTCTGTACGGCTTCGTAGTCGGAGGTGATGATGAACGTGCCGTCGTCGTCGATCGCAACGGTGAAGGGATGGGCGCTCCACAGGTAGCGGCCCGTGCTGGAGAGCAGGAATTCGGTCGAATCGGTGAGGGTGCCCGCCTCCTCGTCCAGCGGCGCGGCGAGCGGCTGGGGCGTATGGCCGTCGGCGTTGCAACCCCACCAGTGCTCGTTGCGCTGCGGTTCGATGCGGGTGGTATGGGCGGGTTGGGCAGCCGGGGCCGAGAGGGAAGCTGCCGAGGCGATCAGCAGCAGGAGACAACGGATGTGGTTCTTCATCATGTCGGGTATGTATTTCTTACAAAAATAAGCGAAATGCTCCGGATTCCCATCCCTTCGCCCCGATTTTCGCATCCGGGCCGCCGTGGGGTGTCCGGAACGGATGTCCGGGAAATTTCGGACAGAAAAGAGTCGGATAATTTGGCGGTTACGTGCGGAATGGTTATCTTTGTCCGCTGATTTTAGCAAATTCTTCACAAAGAATATATGTACGTAATTGTAGAAATCGCAGGCAAACAGTTTAAGGCTGAGAAAGGTCGGAAACTCTATGTTAACCGTCTTCAGGGGGACGAAGGTACCTCCGTGAGTTTCGACAAAGTCCTGCTTGCAGACAACGACGGTCAGGTCAAGGTGGGCGCACCTGTTGTAGAAGGCGCCTCGGTGAACGCGAAGATTCTTCGTCATCTGAAAGACGACAAGGTGATCGTGTTCAAGAAAAAACGCAGAAAAGGATATCAGGTTCAGAACGGCCACCGTCAGTTCCTGACCCAGATCCTCATCGAAGACATCATCGCTTAACAAACCCTTAAAATTCGCAGAAAATGGCACACAAAAAAGGTGTAGGTAGCTCCAAGAACGGCCGTGAGTCGGAGAGCAAACGACTCGGCGTGAAATTGTTCGGCGGCGAATTTGCCAAGGCGGGCAACATCATCGTCCGTCAGAGGGGTACGGTGCATAATCCCGGCGAGAATGTGGGCATGGGTAAAGACCACACGCTCTTCGCCCTGGTTGACGGAACCGTTTCGTTCGCCAAGAAAAGCAACGGCAGATCGTATGTCAGCGTAACGCCCGTGACGGAGTAATCGCTCCCTACACAGGTATCGCGCAGATACGGAAGGCCGCCCAACCAGTGGGCGGCCTTCTTTTTTTATGTTGGCTTTCGCTCTGATTTGTATAATAAAAGAGTTTTTTTCTTATTGACATGTGTCGGATGAATAACTATCTTTGTTTAAACCTTAAAGATGAGTTTTTATGAAGCGAATTGTTTTATTGTTTGCGGGATTGTGTGCCCTGTGTGCCTGGAGTTGCAAGGAGACGGCACAAGAGATTACGCTGAGTGAAACGCAGGTTGCGCTGTATGTAGGCGAGCAGGTGGCCTTGGAGGCCAATGCGGCGGTGGACTGGATGTCGGACGATTCGTTCTATGCCAGCGTGAATGCGGAGGGGGAGGTGCTTGCCCGGCATGTCGGCACGACGACGATTGTCGCCCGGGGCGCCGACGGTGGCCGTGCCACGTGTACGGTGACGGTCAAACCTTATTTCAATACGTTTACGGAGCCTTGTCTGGAGGCGTTCGGGCAGTCAGCCTCGGTGCTGAAAGCGATGGAGGAACGAGAATTGATTAGTGAGACAGAGGAGCAGTCGGTTTCTCGGATGGTTTATCAGAACCAAGAACCGTATCTTTCCGATATGACTTATACCGCAACTCAACAAAATGGAGTCATTATGGCAACTTTTACCGTAGAGGCGGAATCTTATGATGAGGTAATTGCTGCCATCAAGGAACGGTATGAAGAACGCTGGCGGCCAAGTCGTGATCTTTGGGAATTTTACACGCGTGATGGTAAAATTTTAATTCGTTGCCAGCTTGTTGATCCGGAGCTCGAAACGTTGGGAATAGTCTATAGTCTTATCTATTAAATAATCTTGAATCTTGTTGAATTATGAAAAGAGATTGTGCCGCATTATTATGGAGTAGTTTGCTGTTGTGAGGGCTGATTTCTTGTGTGCCTGTGTGCCTGGAGTTGCAAGAAGACGGCACAAGAGATTACGCCGAGTGAAACGCAGGTTTTGCTGTATGTAGGCGAGCAGGTGGCCTTGGAGGCCAATGCGGCGGTGACTGGATGTCGGACGATTCGTTCTATGCCGGCGTGAATGCGGAGGGGGAGGTGCTTGCCCGGCATGTCGGCACGACGGGGGCATAATCGCTTCTTTTTGTAAAAAAAGTGGGGCGGAAATTTGCAGGGAGAGGGGAAATGACTTATCTTTGCACCGTCTTTCAGAACAACACGATTCCGGAAGTCAATAACCGCTCCATTCGTCTAACGGTTAGGACAGCAGATTCTCAATCTGCAAATACGAGTTCGATTCTCGTATGGAGTACCAACGCAGAGGTCATCCCATCGGTGACCTCTTTTTTTGTGCCCGTCGGCAGGGGGGGCTCCGGCGCGCAAAACCCGTGCGAGGGGCGGCAGAGGGGACGGGCCGGACAGGGTGACGGATCTGCTGTCGGCGGCCGGTTCGGCTGGCCTGTATAGTTCGGTATAAATTATAGGATACCCCTCGGGAACGGTCCGGCGGCATGGGGCCGGATTGGGAAGACCGGAAGAAAAGGGCGGGGCAGAACGCAACGATTCGTTCTGCCCCGCCTGTCTGTATTGCGGTGCGCGGCCGGATTATTTCAGTATCTTGTCGATGAGGGCCTGCGGATCGGGCCGGTGGCCGCGGAAGCGCATGTAGAGGGTCATGGGGTGCTCGCTGCCTCCCTTGGAGAGAATGTTCCGCCGGAACGAGTCGGCCACTTCCCGATTGAAGATGCCCCGTTCGCGGAAGAGGGCGAAGGCGTCCGCCTCCAGCACCTCGGCCCATTTGTATCCGTAGTAGCCGGCCGCATAGCCTCCCGCAAAGATGTGGGTAAAGGCGGGCGACAGGGCGGTGCCGTCGATGCGCGGCAGTACGCGGGCCGGTTCGGCTGCGGCCTGCTCGAAGACCACGACATCCGTGGGCAGGGCATCGTCGGCCGTGAGGGTATGCCAGGCCATGTCGGTCAGGCCAAAGCCCAGCTGGCGGACGTTAGCGTAGGCGGCCAGGTAGTTGCGCGCGGCGACGATCTTGTCAATGAGGGCCTGCGGCATGGCCTCGCCCGTGCGGTAGTGGCGGGCAAAGAGGTCGAGGAATGCTTTCTCGGAGGCCCAGTTCTCCATCAGCTGCGAGGGAAGCTCCACAAAGTCCCGATAGACGGAGGTGCCCGTCAGTGAGGCGTAGCGTCCCTCGGCCAGCAGGCCGTGCAGGCAGTGGCCGAACTCGTGGAGGAAGGTCTCCAGCTCGTCGAAGGTCAGCAGCGACGGCGTACCGGGGGTCGGCTTGGTGAAATTGCCGCACAGGGTCACGGCCGGCCGGACCTCCTCGCCGTCGGCGGTCGTGTACATGGGACGGTAGTTGGTCATCCAGGCGCCGCCCTTTTTCGTGGCGCGCGGGAAGAAATCCATGTAGAGGACGCCGAGAAAGCGCCCGTCGGCTTCGTACACCTCGTAGGCCGTCACGTCGGGATGGTAGACCGGAATGGCGGGATTGGCCTCGAAGCGGAGCCCGTAGAGTTTGTCGGCCAGCCGGAAGATGCCCTGCTTGACGCTTTCGAGTTCGAGGTAGGGCTTGATCTCCTCGTCGCTGAGGGCATAGTGGGCCTGCTTGTAGCGTTCGGCCACATAGGCCCAGTCCCAGGGCATCAGGCGAAAATCCGCGTCGTAGAGCTGTTCGCGGGCATAGCCCTCCAGCAGGGCCACTTCGTCGAGGGCCCGCTGGCGGGTGGCGTCGAGCAGGCGGGCCAGAAAGTTCTGCACGGTCTCCTCCGTGCCGGCCATCCGCTCCTCCAGCACGAAGGAGGCGTAGTCGGGGTAGCCGAAGAGCCGGGCCAGTTCCAGCCGCAGGGCGACGATCCGCAGGACGATCTGCCGGTTGTCGTGGTCGCCGATGCAGCGGGTGTTGTAGGCGCGCCACAGCCGTTCCTTCAGTTCGCGGTCGGGCGAATAGGTGAGGAACGGGATGTAGTTGGCCGCGTGGAGCGTGACGGTCCATCCCTCCTCGCCGCGGGCGGCCGCCTCGGCCCGCATGCTCTCGCGCACGAAGTCGGGCAGACCGGTCAGCCGGTCAGATTCCTCGGGCGTGATGTGCAGCGTGAAGGCGTTGGTGGCGTCCAGGACGTTGCGGTCGAAGCGGAGCGAGAGCGACGAGAGTCCCTGCGTGATGGCCCGGTAGCGTGTCTTCGCCTCGTCGGAGAGTCCTGCGCCGCCGCGGACGAAACCGCGGTAGGTACGTTCGAGCAGCATGGCATCCTCGGCATCCAGACCGAGATCCACCCGCTGGCGGTACACGGCCTCGATGCGGGCAAAAAGTGCGGGGTCGAGGTTGATGTCGTTGGCATAGGCGACCAGCTTGGCCTCGATGCGCTCGGCCGCTTCGTCCATCTCGGGCGAGGTTTCGGCCGAGTGGAGGGCAAAGAAGATCTCGGCAATGTTGTCGAGCGCCGTACCGCTGCGCTCGAGAGCGACGACGGTGTTGGCAAACGTCGGCGCCTCGGGGTTGTGTGTGATGGCAGCCACCTCCTGCCGCGCCTCGGCCAGGGCGGCGTCGATGGCGGGTTCGTAGTCGGCGATGCGGATGCGGTCGAACGGCGGCATGCCGTGCGGCGTATCGGGGCGTACGGTGAGCGGATTCCGTTCCGCGGCGGAATCGGTACGCGTCTGGGGACGTTCTGTCATGGAATGGGTATGGTTGCGGAGGCCGACGGCGGAGACGGCGGATGCCGGGCCGGACGGCCTACCAGTCGATGTTGTCGAGGTAGGAGCTCGATTTCTCGTATTTCAGGTCCTGCAGGGCGGAGGCCTTCACGTTGATGTTGAACTGCCAGCTCTTGCGGCTGCCCACGGGAATCCAGCTGAAGCTCATCTGCCAGCAGTGCAGGTCACGGGTCAGCGTGAAGGTACCCATGGTCATCTTGCCCGTCATGAAGTCGAAGCCGCCGTTGAAGGTGAGGCCCCACTTGGGCGTGATGTTGACGCTCGTGTTGAACGAGAGGGTCTGGGTCACGTTGCGCTGGGAGGGGCCGCCCGGGTTGTTGTACGAGAGCGAGTAGCTGAACGACAGGTTCCACGGGATCGAGAAGTCGTAGTAGGTGGCCGCCATCATCTGCCGGCGCGTGAGGGGGTCGAGCGGGTTGTTCGGGTCGAAATAGAAGGGGTCCACGATGGCCGCCTGGTTGTTGATGGCCGGCTGGTTCGACTGGCCCGAATTGAAGGTGTAGCCCAGCGTCGTGGAGACGTTGGTCAGTCTGCCCAGTCCCTTGCCGTTGGCGATCATCAGCCGTCCGACGCGTTCGTAGGCGCCGTTCTCGTTCATGGCAATGTCGTAGGGGTCGAGGGTTCCGGTGAACTGGATGTTGAAGTTCTCGATGCCCGGAATCGACATGCGGAGCGAGAGCGGGATGGTCGACAGCGGGAACTCCTTGTTCAGGAAGTTGTAGGAGCCGCTGAGCGAGAAGTTGTCGATGATGCTGATCTTCTTCATGCCCGAGGTGTCGGTCTTGCTGGCCACCTTGGCCTCCAGGGTCTGGGAGAGGCTGAAGGTGATGGCGGCAGCGTGGCTGGTCCGGCTGGGCACGGTACCCTTGTTGCCGGAGTAGGGCGAGTAGTAGTCGATCGTACCGTCCTCCGAGGTCTGGTAGGGCAGGTAGTAGCCGTAGAGCGGATTGCCGAAGTCGGGCGTGTAGTTGAAGCCGATGCTCGGCGTCAGGGTGTGACGCAGGTATTTCAACGGAAACTTCTGGTGGCGCGTGAAGTCGTACATGCCGTATACCTTGGTCGAGGCGCTCACGTTGAAGTCGTAGCTGTTGAGGTGGTGGAAACCGTAGGTCGTATCCCGCCGCTCGTGGTCCTCCGCCTCGGGGTCGTAGGTGCGCCGCACGTCGCGGAAGGCCCACAGGGCGTTGTAGTTGAAGCTCGGGGTGACGTTGATGTAGTTGAACAGGTTGAACGACGTCGAGACCGGAATCGAGTGGGTGATACCGCTGTTGAGCTTGTCGAGCAGGTTGCTGTTCGGCGAGAAGAATTCATCCTCCTTGGCCGTCAGATCGGCGGCCAGCGAGGTGGTGTAGGAGAGGGAGATCTTCTCGTACCAGCGCTGTTTGCCGACGGGGTTCTTGCGGCGGAAGGGGTAGAGTTTGTCCGTATTGAAACGGAGGGTCGGCGTCAGCGTGATGGTCGTGTCGCGCGAGTTGACCGAACCGGTCAGCGTGGCCGAGAAGTGGATCGGCAGGCCCGTCCAGTTGCGGGCATAGCTGATCGTCGAAGCCGTCGTGGTGGAGACGATATCGTTGAGGTTGTTCGACACGTACTGGCTGTAGCCGCTGGTGGTGAAGTTCACCGAGGCCGAGAAGGTGGTTCCGGGGTTGGCCTTCGGGTCCTGCGAGTGGCTCCAGAGCAGCTGCATGCTCGGCGAATTGACATAGTCGGCATCGCCCTTCTGGCCGATGATGGTCTTGGCGTAGGAGGCGGAGATGCGGCCGTTGTAGCGGTAGCGCTTGGCGTAGTTGCTCTCGGCGCGCAGCTCCCATGAACCGTAGGTGTAGAGGCTGCCGGTCAGCTTCAGGTCAACGTAGTCGTTGATGGCCCAGTAGTAGCCACCGTTGCGCAGGAAGAAGCCCCGGGCGCTCTCCTCGCCGTAGCTCGGAATGATGATACCCGAACTGCGCCCCTGCGTGAGCGGGAAGAAGGCCTCCGGCACGCCGATGGGCAGCGGCACGTCCTCCATGACCATGTAGGCCCACCCCGTGATGACCTTCTTCTGGGGGATCACCTTGGCCTTGTGCAGGGCCAGGTAGAAGTGGGGGTGGTCGGTCTGGTCGCAGGTGGTGTATTTGCCGTGCATGATGTTGATCGTGTTGTCGGGCATCTTCTTGACATCCTGGCCCAGCAGGAAGCCTTCGCCCTCCTGGGTGGCCACGCCCTTGATCTTCGCCTTGCCCGAGTCGATGTTGTAGAGGATGGTGTCCATCGTGTAGGACGAGGCTCCCTCCGTGAAGACGGGACGGGTCTTGGCGCCTGTCGTGGTATCGTTCACGACGCCCGTGGCGTAGATCTGCTTGCTACCCAGCTCGACCCGCATGAGGTCGGCCTTGAGGTTCATGTTGCCGTAGGTGACGTCGCCCTCCTGGTAGATGTAGACCATCTTGTCCTTGGGACGGTACACCAGCGAGTCGGTGTTCTTGCCGCTGATGACCGCGTCCAGAAAGTTCTTGATCAGGATCGAGTCGTTCCGGGTGGAGTCGGCGCCGAGCGAATCGGCCTGCGGCAGCGAATCGGCGGGTTGGGCCGGGCGGAGTGCGGCCAGACGGGCCGCCCCGGAGTCGGCTGCCGGGCGGGACAGCACGGGGCCGTCCGCCCTTGCGGGCAGTTCGGTCAGCGTGTCGGCGCCGCGCCGGAGCAGGGATTCGCGCGAGGGCAAACGGTCTGCGGAGGGGAGTCCCGTGCCGAAAACCAGTTGGATCGCCAGCACCGAGGCGATCAGCGCGCAGAGATATTTTGAGGTTTGCTTGGCCAAATTTCAGTCAAAAATGGTAACTTTGCCGACAAAGTCGGCAAAAACGCTCCGGCGGCCCGTGCCCCGCAGCGGAAAAATTTTTCGCCAACAAAAATAGGTAAAAAAACGCAGTTTCCCGATACGTTCCCCGGTTAATCGCGGGGGAACGCCGTCCGAATCAAAAACAGATAGCATGAGCAGTTCTTCGCGCCTGGTTCCGTTCGCAACGGCTCTTTTCATCCTCCTCTTTGCCGCAACGGCCGTGCTGTACGGCCGGGATCCCTCCGCCGCTGCCGATCCGGCCGAGCGCGGCAAGGTGGGCAAGGTGGTGCTGGACGCCGGTCACGGCGGCAAGGATCCCGGCTGTGTCTACAAGAACTGTCTGGAGAAGGACGTGACGCTGAGCATCGCCAAGAAGCTCGGCGCGCTGATCAAGAAAAAATACCCCGACGTGGAGGTGATCTATACCCGTTCGACGGATGTGTATGTGCCGCTGGCCGAGCGCGGCATCATTGCCAACAAGGCGGGAGCCGACCTGTTCATCTCGATTCACATCAATGCAGCCACCAACCAGAGCGCCCGCGGCACCTCGACCCACGTGATGGGTATGGACAAGCAGGGCAAGAACCTCGAGGTGGCCATGCGGGAAAATGACGTGGTGGTGTACGAGGACGACTACACGACGCGTTACGAAGGTTACAACGCGGGCGATCCGGCCAGCTACATCATGTTCTCGCTCATGCAGTATGCCCATCAGGACCAGAGCATGATGTTTGCCGAGATCGTGCAGAAACACTACAAGCAGGCGCTGCCGATGCCCGACCGCGGCACCACGCAGGAGCCCTTCCTGGTGTTGTGGCGGGCCTCGATGCCCAGCGTGCTGACCGAGATCGGTTTCCTTTCGAATGCCACCGACCGCACCTACGTGACCTCGGACAAGGGACAGACCGAAGCGGCGCAGGCGCTGTTTGAGGCCTTCGGCGAATACAAGCGCCAGGTTGAGCGTCGCGCCAATGTCGTGACGCAGGAGAAGGTCGTGGAACCGGAGCCGGGTCAGGCCGATGACCGCATCCTGTTCTACGTGCAGCTCAGCTTCCTGGACCGCAGCCAGCCGCTCAACAGCCGCAAGTTCGGCTCGTACCGCGGCAAGGTGGTGGAGCGCCGGGTGGAAGGCAAGGGCTACCGCTATCTGATCGGCGGCACGGAAGATTACCAGCAGGCGCTGAAACTTCAGCGCGAGGCGCGCAAGGAGTTCCCCGATGCCTTTGTGGTGGCCTACGAGGGGGAGCGGCAGCTCAGCGTGAAAACGGCCCGCGAGCGGACCAACCAGTAGCGGAACGGGCGCGCCGGACATGGAGACGGACGGCTGGCCCGGTATGTTGAACCGAAAACAAGAAGATTGAGAAATACCATGAAAATCAGAAAAGAAGCACGGATAGGCCTGTTCGCGGTGCTGATCCTGCTGCTGCTCTACTGCGGCGTGAATTTCCTCAAGGGACGCGACCTGTGGAACCGCAACATGACCTATTACGCCTATTTCGACAATGTGAACGGCCTGCAGCTCTCCTCGCCGATCATCATCAAAGGCATCAGCGTCGGTCAGGTGACCGGCATCACCTTCCGTCCCGACCTCGACAACCGGGTGGAGGTGCGGTTCGATGTCCGGTCGGAGTACCGTATTCCGGACAACTCCATCGTCCGCCTCTATACCAACGGACTGATGGGAGGCAAGGCCTTCGAGATCGAGTTGGGTGATTCGGCCGATGCGCTGCCCGACGGAGCGACGATCCGGGCCGAGAGCAAACCGGGCCTGTTCGAGATCGACGGTTCCGAAATCGACTACTACAAGGAGCAGATCGGTGCCCTGATCAATTCGCTCGACGTCACCCTGTCGAGCCTCAACAAGCTGCTCAGCGAAAACAGCGAGCAGATTGCGGGGGCGTTCGTCGGACTGCGTCAGGGGGTCGAATCGTTTGCCCGCAAGGGGGAGGAGATCGGTCAGATCATCGATCATGTCAATACGGTGACCACTACGCTGGCCGACGGTTCGGAACGGATCGACTCGACGCTCACCGACCTCAAAAAGGTGTCGGGCCAGCTGGCCGAGGCCGATCTGGGGCAGACGATGAACGACCTCGACCGCGCGGTCGAGGAGCTCAACCGGCTGCTGGCGGCGGCCAATTCGCCGGAGGGCAGCCTGAACCGCTTCCTCTCCGACGGAGCGCTGTACGATTCGCTCACGCAGGCCAGTTCGAACCTGTCGGCGCTGTTGCGCGACGTGAAGGAGAATCCCCAGCGGTATGTGCACATCTCCGTGTTCGGCGGCAACAAGAACAAGAAATAACCTGCCCGTAGCAGGCGTGGACGCGTCGGGCGGACCGACGGTGTGCGTCGCGTCGGTAGGATACCTTACGGGTCCCGCGGTCACCTGCGGGACTTTGCCTTTTATGGCGGCCGTTGCGCGGGGCGCGGCGGCAGAGCGAAGCAATAAAATTGAACGACAATGATATATCCGGTAGATTACGAATCGAAGATCGGCTTTGACCGCATCCGGGCGCAGGTCCGGGAGCGGTGTACCACCGAAGGGGGGCGCATGCTGCTCGACCGGCAGGGCTTTTCCGCTTCGGCGGCGGAGATCGACCGGCGGCTGGCGCTGTGCGACGAGCTGCGCACGATTCTGATGATGGAGTCGGGCTTCCCCACGCAGGAATATACCGACATGGGCCCCATTGCCCGCAAGATCGAGGTCGAGGGCGGTTTCCTTGATGTGGAGGAGCTGATCGCCCTGCGGACGGGACTGGGGGCGGTGAACGACATCCTCCATTTCTTCGAGTCCCGCGACGGCAACGCCTATCCGGCCCTGCGCGGCGCGGCAACGGGCATTGACGGCTTTCCGGCCATCGCCAACCATATCGACACGATCCTTGACCGCTTCGGCAAGATCAAGGACAGCGCCTCGCCCGAGCTTTACGCCATCCGGCGGACAATCCGCGACCGCGAAGGCCAGATCTCCAAACGGCTGCAGGCCATTCTGGTGCAGGCCCAGCGGGACGGCTATGCCGATGCCGACGCGACGGTGTCGATCCGCGACGGGCGGGCGGTGATTCCCGTACCGGCCGTCAACAAACGCAAGATCAACGGCTTCATCCACGACGAATCGGCTACGGGCAAGACCTTCTACATCGAGCCGGTGGAGATCGTCGAGATCAACAACGAGCTCAAGGAACTGGAGTATGCCGAACGGCGGGAGGTGATCCGCATCCTGACCGACTTCACGGCTACGCTCCGGCCCGATGCACCCGGCATTGCCCGGGCGGGCGAGTTCCTGATCCTGATGGATATGGTGCGGGCCAAGGCGCGCTGGGCCTCGGAGAACGAGTGCGTGCGGCCGATCCTTTCGGACGAAGGGACGCTGTGGCTCCGCACGGCCCGTCACCCGTTGCTGAACCAGACCCTTTCGCGCGAGGGGCGTCCGATTGTGCCGCTCGATCTGAAGCTCGACCGGCAGCACCACATGCTGGTGATCTCGGGCCCGAATGCCGGCGGCAAGTCGGTCTGCCTCAAGACGGTGGGCCTGTTGCAGTACATGCTCCAGTGCGGTTTCCTGGTGCCGGTGGCCGAGAACTCCGAGTTTCCCGTCTTCCGGGGGCTGTTCATCGACATCGGCGACGAGCAGTCGATCGACAACGACCTGAGTACCTACTACTCGCACCTGCTCAACATGAAGAACATGCTGGCCCATGCCGACGATCAGTCGCTCGTGCTGATCGACGAGTTCGGTTCGGGTACGGAGCCGGTTATCGGCGGTGCGATCGCCGAGGCCATTCTGGAGCGTTTCGTGGAGACGGGTACCTACGGCGTCATCACGACACACTATTCCAATATCAAATACTTTGCGGCCAACCACGACGGCGTGGTCAACGGCGCCATGATGTTCGACGTGCAGCACATCCGTCCGCTCTTCCGGTTGCAGATGGGGGAGCCGGGCAGTTCGTTTGCCATCGAGATTGCCCGCAAGATCGGCCTGCCGGCCCAGATCATCGATGCGGCGGCCGAAAAGGCGGGCAGCGACCACATCAACCTGGAGAAACAGCTGCGTGACATTGCCCGCGACCGTCGCTACTGGGAGCAGAAGCGCGACCGGATCCGGGTCACCGACCGCAAGGTCGAGGAGCTGGAACAGACCTATGCCCGTCAGCTGGCCGACATCCGGCAGGAGCGCAACCGCATCCTTGCGGAGGCCAAGGAGGAGGCCCGGACGCTGATTTCCGAGGCCAACAAGCAGATCGAAAATACGATCCGCACGATCAAGGAGGCGCAGGCCGAGAAGGAAATGACCCGTTTTGCCCGTCGCGAGCTGGACGAATTCAAGGAGAACGTCGAGCAGAAGGGGGTTTCGCCCGAGGAGCAGGCCCGCATCGACCGCGAGATGGCCAAGGTGGAGCGTCGCCAGCAGCAGCGCCAGGAGCGCAAGGCGCGTCGGGGCGAGGCGGTGGCCGTGCCCGAAGCGCAGCAGCAGCCGGCGCCGCTGGAAATCAAGGTGGGCAGCAAGGTGCGCATCAAGGAGCAGGACGGCGTCGGCGAGGTGACCGAGGTCAAGGGCAAGAAGGCCACCGTGGCGTTTGGCCACATCCTCACGACGGTGGCCCTCGAACGGCTCGAGGCGATCTCGAATGCCGAGTACAAGCGTCAGACACGTCCCGAGCGGGCGCGTACGGTGGTCAGCGTGGACATTGCTTCGCGGCGGCTGAACTTCAAGGACAACATCGACGTGCGCGGCATGCGGGCGGCGGAGGCGCTCGAGGCCGTCGAGAATCTGATCGACGATGCGCTGATGGTGGGCGTCTCGGAGGTGCGTATCCTGCACGGCAAGGGCACGGGCGCATTGAAGGAGGAGATCCGCCGCTACCTGCGTACGGTGGACGAGGTGGCTTCGGCAACCGACGACCATGCCGACCGCGGCGGTGCGGGCATCACGGTGGTGACCTTCAAGGCGTGACGGGCAGCTGACTGGACAGACAAAAGGAACGAATCGGAGAGATTGCAAGTGATGGGAACGAGAATTAGCTGTATCTTCGTCTTTGCGGCGGGTGTATGTCTGCTGGCCGGTTGCGCATCGCACGGCGAGCAAGTCCTGCAGGGCGAATGGCTGCAGCCCGTGCCGGGTATGGCGCCGTTGTGGCAGGGCTTCCGGTTGGAAGCCGACGGAACGGCCGGATCGGTGGGCATGGCCACCCTGCAGTATGAAACCTGGCGGTGGCAGGGGGATGACCTGCTGCTGTCGGGGCGCAGCATCGGCAACGGACAGACGATCCGCATGGTGGACACGCTCCGCATCGTGCGTCTGACGGCCGATACGCTGGTCGTGGCGCGTGGTGCCGACGAAGAGGTGTTCGTACGGAATAAATAGAGGCGTTTCTGCGGTCGCGGTCCGGAAGGCGGACCGGCCGGGCGCCGGAAAGAGAAATAGACGGATATGAACTATTCGATGCGAGAGATCGCTGCCGTGTGCGGCGGCGAATTTTCGGGTGCGGACGTAACCGCACGCAGTGTGATTGCCGACAGCCGGCGCAGTATCGGAAGCGACGAGGCGCCGTTGTTCGTGGCCATTCGCGGCCGCAATCACGACGGCCACGATTTCATCGACGACCTCTACCGGCGCGGCGTGCGCGCCTTCCTGGTGGAGCGCGAACTGGATGCCGCCCAATATCCCGGGGCGGGATTCGTACGGGTGCCCAAATCGCTGGCGGGGCTGCAGGCGCTGGCCGCCCACTACCGGGCGTCGTTCCGGGGTACGGTGGTCGGCATTACGGGATCGAGCGGCAAGACGACCGTCAAGGAGTGGATCGCACAGGTGGCGCCGGAGGGGATGAACCTCTTCCGGAGTCCGCGCAGCTACAATTCCCAGCTCGGCGTGCCGCTCTCGATCCTGATGATGACGGGCGATGAGGAGGTGGCGCTGATCGAGGTCGGCATTTCGCGTCCCGGCGAGATGGAGCGGCTGGCCGCCGTTGTGCGTCCCGACATTGGCATCTTTACGGGGCTGGGACCCGAACATGGCGAGAACTTCCAGTCCGACCGGCAGAAGATGCGCGAGAAGGCGCAGCTCTTTGCCTCGTGTCGGACCATTATCCATTATGGCGGTCAGCCTTTCGAGAGCGAGACGCTGCGCAATCGGGCGCCGGAGGCGGTGCTGGTCGATGCCGCACAGCAGAGCGACGGGCTGCCCGTTCCGGCCGGTACGGGCGACGATGCCGCCTCGCGTCGGAATGTGGCGCTGGTAGCCGCCTTTTACGGTGTGCTGGGCATCGACGCCGGGACGTTGCGCCCGCGGCTGGAGCAACTCCGTCCGGTGGCTGTCCGGTTGGGCCTGCGCGAGGGCATTGCCGGATCGGTGCTGGTGACCGACATGAACAATACGGACGTCAACGCCCTGCCGATGGCCCTCGACTACCTGCGCGGCGTGGCGGGCGAGCGGCCCACCATGCTGATCATGGCCGACGTGCCGTTCAGTTCGATGCCGGCCTGGGAACTCTACGGCCAGGTGGCCCGCATGGTGCGCACGGCCGGAATCGACCAGTTCGTCGGCGTCGGCGAGCGGATCATGGCCTGCCGGGATGCCTTCCCGCAGGGCAGCCGCTTCTTTGCCTCGGCCGAGGATTTCACCACCCATTGCACGCAGGCCGACGTGGCCGGGCGGGCCGTGCTGCTGCGCGGCAATGCCGACACGGGCTTCATGCGCATCCTGCACCTGCTTGACCGCCGCAGCCACACCACCGTGCTGGAGGTCGATCTGGATGCCATGCGCCACAACCTCGACCACTACCGTTCGCTGATCGGTGACGGGGTCAAGCTCGTTGCCATGGTGAAGGCGTCGTCCTACGGCAGCGGCGACTTCGAGGTGGCCGACATGCTGCAGCGGCAGGGGGTCAACTACCTGGCGGTGGCCTTTGCCGACGAAGGCGTGCGGCTCAGGGAGAAGGGCATCACGATGCCGATCGTGGTGCTGAATGCCGATGCCGACAGTTTCGCCCTGATGGTGGCCAACCGGCTGGAGCCGGAGATCTACAGTTTCCGTTCGCTGGAACAGTTTGTCGCTGCCGTGCGGGATGCGGGCGAGGCGTCGTGGCCGATCCATATCAAGATCGATACCGGCATGCACCGGCTCGGCTTCCGGTTGGAAGATATGCCCCGGCTGGTGGCTGCTCTGCGCCGCGAGGCGGGGGCGGTGGTCGTGCGTTCGGTCTTCTCCCACCTGGCTGCGGCCGACATGCCCGAAGAGGATGACTTCACACGCGGTCAGATCGACTATTTCCGCCGGACGACCGATGCGCTGATCGAGGGGATCGGTTACCGTCCGCTGCGCCATATTCTCAACACGGCGGGCATGGAGCGTTTCCCGGAGGCGCATTTCGAGATGTGCCGGTTGGGCATCGGCCTCTATGGTGTCAGTGCGACGAATGCCTGCGCGCTGCGTCCTGTCAGCCGGCTGGCCACCCGTATCGTGCAGATCCGCGAACTCGATCCTTCGCAGACGGTCGGCTACGGCCGCTGCGGCCATCTGGAGCGTCCCTCGCGGCTGGCCACCATACCGATCGGCTATGCCGACGGCCTGGATCGCCGGTTGGGCAACGGAGCCTGGAGCGTACGGGTGAACGGCCGTCCCGCACCGATCGTGGGACGGGTGTGCATGGACAGCTGCATGGTCGATGTGACCGGTCTGCAGGCCGAGGAGGGCGACGAGGTGACCGTCTTCGGCGCCGAGGCGGGCAATACCGTGTCGGACATGGCCGCGATTCTGGGAACGATTCCCTATGAGATCATGACTTCGGTGTCGAGCCGTGTCAAACGCATTTATCTGAAAGAGTAGTCCCGTAACGATGGAAACTCCGAAACCATACGGTACGCTCTACATGCTGCCCTGTCCGATCGGCGACGGGGAGGTGTACGACGTGCTGCCCGAGGCAAACCGACGGCTGATAGCTTCGCTCGACTATTTCATCGTCGAGAATGTCCGGACGGCGCGCCGCTTCTTGAGCCGTGCGGCCATTGGCCGGCCGATCGAGGAGCTGACCTTTGCCGAATGCAACGAACACACCCGGCCCGAGGAACTCGGGGCGCTGATCGCCCCGTTGCTCGAGGGACGTTCGGCCGGTTTCATCTCCGAGGCGGGCGTACCCGGTGTGGCCGATCCCGGCGCGGAGGTGGCTGCCCTGTGTCATGCCCGTGGCGTGCGGGTCGTGCCGCTGGTGGGGCCTTCCTCCATTCTGCTGGCGCTGATGGCTTCGGGGCAGAACGGCCAGTCGTTTGCCTTCAACGGCTATCTGCCCGTCAAACCGGCCGAGCGGAACAAGGCCGTCCGCATGCTGGAGCGGCGGGCGCTGTCCGAGGGGCAGTCGCAGCTCTTCATCGAGGCGCCCTACCGGAACGACAAGCTGCTGGATGATCTGCTGGGGGCGCTGGCCCCCTCCACGCGGCTGACCGTGGCGGTCGATGTGACCGGTGCCGAGGAGTGGATCCGGACGCTGCCCGTGGCGCAATGGCGCCGTCAGGAGCGTCCCTCGCTGCACAAACGGCCCGCCATCTTCATCATCGGGCGATAGACGGCCCGGATCGTATGACAGAGCGGAAATGCTCCGAATGTGCTGAGCGGCACGGCGGAGCGTTTCCGCTATTTCTTTTGGTTATGACTATATAAACATTTGTGATGCGTATTTTTTAATTCATGTTTGCAAATTATGAAAAGAGGTCATTATATTTGCCCCCGGAAAGAGAAAACAAGGCCTACGAGCCGTTAAAAGCAAGAAAACAGTTATGAGATCGCTGATCGGAAAGAAAGCTCCCGCCATCAAGGCAACGGCCGTTGTGGACGGCAACCGGATCGAAAACGGATTTTCGCTTGACCGTTACGAAGGTCAGAAATATGTCGTGCTGTTCTTCTATCCGATGGACTTCACGTTCGTGTGCCCGACCGAACTGCACGCCTTCCAGGAGAAGCTGCCCGAATTCGAGGCGCGCAACGTACAGGTGGTCGGCTGTTCGGTGGATTCGGAATATTCCCACCTCGCCTGGCTCAACCAGCCGAAGAACAAGGGCGGTATTCAGGGAGTGACCTATCCCATCATTGCCGACACGACGAAGACGATCTCCGAAAACTACGGCGTACTCGGCGGCGAGTATCTGGCCGGTGACGACGAGGAACTGCTGTTCGAGGGGGCTCCGGTTGCTTACCGCGGTCTCTTCCTGATCGACCGCAGCGGCGTGGTTCGCCACATGGTCATCAACGACCTGCCGCTGGGCCGCAATGTGGACGAGGTGTTGCGCATGGTGGACGCCCTGCAGCATTTCGAGGAGTACGGCGAGGTTTGTCCCGCCAACTGGGCCAAGGGACGCGAGGCGATGAACGCCACCGACGAGGGCGTCTCCGATTATCTGAGCAAGCATTAGAAACAAGATAGATAGGTTTTTTCACAGGTTAGTTAAGTGGTCATGTGGAGCGGAGATATCCGCGAGGACTTTCCGGCTCATTCGAGGGCGCTCGCGCATGACTGAGGTTACGCAATAGGTTAATTGTTTTTGTTTGGCAGGGAGAACGGCAAACCGTGCTCCCTGCTTTTTTTTGTGCCGTTTCGTGCACAGGGGGAGGCCTTGTCGCGCGGGCGGGGTGCGGTCGGCAAACAGCGCAGAAAGGGCGGGAACGAAGGCATGGAGCGGTGCTGTTGGTGGATTGCCGGCAGGGGATGGCCTTGGACTGGCGGCAGCTGATGGGCGGTTGGGCGGTCGCGGATTCAGGTTGCCGTGTGACGCCTTCTGCCGTACGGCGCGGCCCGGAAAGATGGGCGGCGGCCATGCGGAATCAGGTTGCTGCAAGGCAGGGTCTGTACACGGTATGGGGGCGCGGGGCAAACAAAAACGGGCACCCGGCGATCGGATGCCCGTTGTGCGGCGTGTGCCGCCGGTTATTTCTTCTTCTTGGAGGTCTCCATGATCTTGCAGGCCTCCTCGTAGGTGAGGGCGGCCGGATCGCTTCCCTTCGGGATGCGGTAGTTTTTCCCCTTATAGGCAATGTAGGGACCGTAACGGCCGTTGAGCACTTTCAGTTCGGTATCCTCGGGGAAGAGCTTGATCGGCTCCTTGGCCGCCTTGTCGGCACTCTCCTTCTCGTGGATCAGTTCGATGGCCCGCTCCAGCGTGATGCTGTAGGGATCTTCCTTGCGCGGCAGGGAGGTGAACTTGCCGTCGTAACGGATATAGGGGCCGTAGCGGCCGGTCGAGACGACGACCTCCTTGCCCTCCAGTTCGCCCAGCGTGCGCGGCAGTTTGAAGAGGTCGAGCGCCTCCTCGAGCGTGATGGTGGCGATCAGCTGGTCCTTCTTCAGACTGGCGTAACGCGGCTTTTCCCCTTCGGCACCGTCGATCTGTACGATGGGGCCGTAGCGGCCGATGCGGGCCGAAACCTGATGACCGCTCTGCGGGTCGATGCCCAGCACGCGGCTCTTGTTGCTGCGGTCGACCTGCTCCTCGAGCGCCTTCTCCACCGTCGGGTGGAAACCGGCATAGAAGTCGTGCAGCATCTGCGTCCACTCCTTTTCCCCTTCGGCGATTTCGTCGAACTCCTTCTCCACGTTGGCCGTGAAGTTGTAGTCCAGAATCTTTTCGAAATGGGTGTCGAGGTAGTCCGTGACGATCATGCCGATGTCGGTCGGCGACAGTTTCGCCTTCTCGCGGCCCACCGTTTCGGAAAGCTCCCGGGAGGTGATTTTACCCTTCTCCAGTTTGATCTGGTTGTAGGCGCGTTTGGTGCCCGGGCGATTCTGCTTGATGACATAGCCGCGGTTGATGATCGTCGAGATGGTCGGCGCATAGGTCGAAGGACGTCCGATACCCAGCTCCTCCAGCTTGCGCACCAGCGATGCCTCGCTGTAGCGGAAGGGGGGCTGCGTGAAACGCTCCGTGGCGGCAATGTCCTGGTAGGAGAGGGCGTCACCGGCGCGGAGCTCCGGCAGGCGGTTCTCCTGTCCCTCCTCCGTCTCGTCCTCCACCGTCTCGGAGTAGAGTTTCATGAAACCGTCGAACAGCACCACCTCGCCCGTGGCAATGAAGCGCTGCGGGGTGTTGTCGGCGCCGATCGTCACGACCGTTTTCTCGATCTTCGCCGAGGACATCTGCGAGGCAACCGTGCGTTTCCAGATCAGGTCGTAGAGCTTCTTCTCCTCGGCCGAGCCTTCGATCTCGCGGCGGTTGAGGTAGGAGGGACGGATGGCTTCGTGGGCCTCCTGGGCTCCCTTGCTCTTGGTCTTGTATTTGCGGACGCGGCTGTAGTTCTCTCCGAAGAGCTTGACGATCTCGTCGTGTGCGGCCGCGATGGCCTGCGAGGAGAGGTTCTGCGAGTCGGTACGCATATAGGTGATGTAACCGTTTTCGTAGAGGCGCTGGGCGATGGTCATCGTCTGGGAGACGGACATGCCCAGTTTGCGGCCGGCCTCCTGCTGGAGCGTGGAGGTCGTGAATGGGCCGGCCGGATTGCGCTCGGCCGGTTTGCTTTCGCTGCCCAGCACGGTGAAGGCCGACGACGAGCAGGTTTGCAGGAATGCTTCCGCCTCGGCGGCCGTGTCGAAGCGGCGGTCGAGTTCGGCGCGGAAGAGGGTCTTCTCCGGATCGTCCGTGCGGTAGAAGCGGGCCGTGATGCGGTAGTAGGAGACGCTCCGGAAGTTGATGATCTCCCGTTCGCGCTCCACGATCAGCCGTACGGCGACACTCTGTACGCGGCCGGCCGAGAGCGAGGGCTTCACCTTTTTCCACAGCACGGGCGAGAGCTCGAAGCCCACCAGCCGGTCGAGCAGGCGGCGGGCCTGCTGGGCATTGACGAGGTTCATGTCGATCGTGCGGGGGTGCTCGATGGCCTCCAGAATGGCATTCTTGGTGATCTCGTGGAAGACGATGCGTTTGGTCTGGTCCACGGGCAGGCCCAGTACCTGGGTCAGGTGCCAGGCGATGGCCTCTCCCTCGCGGTCTTCATCGGATGCGAGCCAGACGGTTTTGGATTCTTGGGCACTCTTGGCCAGCGACTCGACCAGCTTTTTCTTGTCGGGGGATATTTCGTAGTCCGGTTTGAAATTGTCTTTCAGGTCGATGCCCAGTTCCTTCTTGGAGAGGTCACGGATGTGGCCGTAGCTGGACATCACGGTGTAATCTTTGCCGAGGAATTTCTCGATGGTTTTTGCTTTGGCGGGAGACTCGACGATAACGAGGTTTTCGTGTATTGCTTTCTTCGTTGCCATTGAAAATGCCGTCGCGGTTGAAACGGGAATTATTGGTTGGTTACTGGCTTAAAACGAAGGAACCCAAAGTCTTTTCTCTTCGGGTTCCCTGGTTGTGTGGGGTTTACTGTTCGCCGTTCGGCTTGATGAGTGTGTAGACGACGCGCACCTGGACGGGACGTTCGCTGCCGGCCACCATCAGGGTGGTGAAGTAGTCCGAGAACGGCTCGTAGGGCGTGTAGGTGCCTCCGAGGGTCAGACTGCGGCTTTCGTCGTCATCGTTGAGCAGCGCATGCTGCAGGAACGAACTGATGTCCATGCGGTAGTAGCCCTTGCCGGGGTTTCGGTTCAGCTTGCCGTCGTAGGGCACCTCGACGGAGGTCGTCTCCGAGTCGGAGATATAGTAGTCGGCGATGATGGACATCTTGCCGTAGTTGGAGTAGCTGCCCATCATCTGGAAGGCGCGGTCGTAGGCGGTCGCCGTATGTTCCGGTACCCAGACGAACAGCTGGGCCTGGTTGATGTAGATCGTGTAGTCGGGCGAGGGCTTCCGGGCCTCCAGCGACTCGAAGAAACTGTCGGGGAAGGTCAGTACGGTGGCCATGCCGCCGATGCCCTGCACGTAGGCGACCCCTTCCGCCTCGATGCGCTGTCCCTCGTTGAGCGCCGCGTAGGGCGTGCCCGAATAGTCGCGCCGGATGCTGGCGATGGAGGTGTTGTCGCGGGTGTCGTTGTCGGTGAAGGCCAGCTGCATGTAGGCGGTGATCTCCCGCTCCTTGTTTTCGTCGTCCACCTCGATCTCCCAGTCGTCGCGGTCGCGCTGGTAGTAGAGATTCAGATAGGTGTTCGGCAGATAATTGACGTAGAGGGCGGCATTCTCGGGCGTCGAGGTGTCGGGAACGATGGCGAAGCCCTTGAACTGGCGCAGGTATTCGTAGTAGCGGTCGCTGTAGAACAGCGTCGTGTCGGCCGCCATCATCTCCTTCAGAAAGGCCTCGCCGGCGGGCAGAACGTCGAGCTTGATCTCCTCGATGTCGGCCGGGGTGCCCGAATATTCGAAGCTGAAGGCCGGTTCGGACTCGATGTGATCCTCATAGCGGAACGACTGGTAGTAGATCGTGTCGGTCGTGTAGGCCAGCGTGTCGCGCAGCCGGTAGACGTTGAACCGCTGGCGGACGGAGGGATCGCCGCTCACCAGTTTCATGTTCAGCGACAGTTTCACCGAGTCGAACGTGCTGTGGCGGCCCCGGTAGAAGTAGGGACGTACCGGTTCGGAGGGCAGGCACGTGGCGATCGAGGCGGCCGTGATCTTGCCGAACGTCGGGTCGCTCGAACGGCCCATGTAGGCGATGTGCAGGTTCATGGCGCCGCGCGTGTGACGGGTCGATCCGGCCAGGCCGATGGAGTCGTAGAAGACTTGGCTGGCCGTGATGGCTTCGCCTTCGCCCAGCCCCAGCGTATCGATGTGGAGCGAGAGCTTGTCATTGCCGCCGGGGATGAAGTCCTGTCCCAGCGTGTCGTCCACATGCGTACACGAGACGGCTGCCAGGATGGTCAGACAGACCGCCGCCATGCTGCACAGGAAGCCTTTAAGCGAGTTCCTCATAAAATTTCTGGTAGTTGTCGAGATAATCGGGTGCGTCGGCGGGCTGCCACGGGAGTATCTTCTTGTCCGTCCCCTCGTATGCGGCAACGATCCGGGGGTCGGGATGCTCGGTGCGGATCACCACGCCGTCCGCATAACCAATAACGAATTTCATGAGATTTTCGTATGAAGGTTCGTCGAGCAGCGACAGGTGCGGATCCTCGATGCCCTCGCTTTCGATCTTCTGCCGGAAGGCGCCGTCGAGCGTGCCCGGGAAGGCGTCGTCATAGAGCGAGACGACGATCTTGAGGTTCTGGAAGAGGGGATCGTCGGCGAAGGTGTGCTTCAGGTAGACCGGCACCACGGACGAGAACCAGCCGTGGCAGTGCACCACGGTGGGCTGCCAGCGGAGCTTGCGCACGGTCTCCAGCACGCCGCGGGCGAAGAAGATGGCCCGCTCGTCGTTGTCGGGGAAGGGCGTGCCGTCCGCATCGGTCAGCACGGCCTTGCGGGCGAAGTAGTCGTCGTTGTCGATGAAGTAGATCTGCACCCGCGCCGAGGGGATGGAGGCCACCTTGATGATGAGCTGGTGGTCGTTGTCGTCGATGATGAGGTTCATGCCCGAGAGGCGGATCACCTCGTGGAGCTGATTGCGCCGTTCGTTGATCGAGCCGTAGCGGGGCATGAAGGTTCGGGTTTCGTTGCCGCGTTCCTGCATGGCCTGCACCAGCAGACGACATTCGGAGGAAATGGCCGTCGGCGGGAGATACGGGGTGATCTCCTGGCAGACGTATAGTATTTTGGAACCAGCCATGAATACGGGAAACTTAGAAATAATCACAAAGATAACGATTTTCTCGGCAACCTTCGCAGCCTGCTTCGAAAAAGAGCCCCGTCCGGGCTGGGGACGGGGCTGCGTAAGGGGGTATGTGCGGCAGGCCGCTTACAGGATCAGCATGGCGTCGCCGTAGGTGCCGAAGCGGTATTTCTCCTCGATGGCCACCTTGTAGGCGTTCATGACCGTGTCGTAGCCGCCGAAGGCAGCCACCAGCATCAGCTGCGTGGAGCAGGGCAGGTGGAAGTTGGAAACCATCGAATCGGCTACGCTGAATTCGTAGGGGCAGAAGATGAACTTGTTGGTCCAGCCGTCGAACGGCTTGAGCATGCCGCCGGTCGAGACGCTGCTCTCGATGGCGCGCTGGACGGTGGTGCCGATGGCGCAGACGCGGTGTCCCTCCCGTTTGGCCCGGTTGACGATTTCGGCCGTCTCTTCCGAGATATGAACCTGTTCGGAGTCCATCTTGTGTTTGGTGAGGTCCTCCACATCGACCGTACGGAAGTTGCCCAGCCCCACGTGCAGGGTCAGCATGGCGGTCTCGACACCCTTGATCTCGAGTCGTTTGAGCAGGTGCTTGCTGAAGTGGAGACCGGCGGTCGGAGCGGCTACCGCACCCTCTTCCGTCGCGAAGATGGTCTGGTAGCGTTCGGCGTCGATCGGCTCCACCTTCTCGCGGATCCAGCGCGGCAGCGGCGTCTCGCCCAGCTTGTAGAGGGCGGCGCGGAACTCTTCGTAGGTGCCGTCGAAGAGGAAGCGGAGGGTGCGGCCGCGCGAGGTGGTGTTGTCGATCACCTCGGCCACCAGCAGGTCGTCGTCGCCGAAGTAGAGCTTGTTGCCGATGCGGATCTTGCGGGCCGGATCGACCAGCACGTCCCACAGGCGCTGCTCCTTGTTCAGCTCGCGGAGCAGGAAGATTTCGATTTCGGCGCCGGTTTTCTCCTTGTTGCCGTAGAGGCGGGCGGGGAAGACCTTGGTGTTGTTGAGGATCATCACGTCCTTCTCCTCGAAGTAGTCGATGATGTCCTTGAAGATGCGGTGCTCGATTTTGCCCGTTTTGCGGTCGATGACCATCAGACGCGATTCGTCGCGGTTTTCGGTCGGATATTTCGCCAGCAGGTCGGGCGTGAAGTTGTAGTTGTATTGTGAAAGTTTCATCCTTTCAGCAGATTATGTTGTGGTTTGCGTTGCACGGCCGGAGGCTCTCCGCAGGGAGAGCCAAAATATAATCATTATACGCAAAAACGGGAGATTTGTTTCATTGCCGACTACTTTTTTTTCGTGAAGACAAGGCAGATGCCGTGGCCGGGAGCGGCGGTCCGACCGTTGGGGAACAGGCAGGAAGATGGTCTCCCGGGGGCGTCCGCCGGCGCTGACGGGGAAAGAACGGGGTCCGGTCGGGAGCATCCGACCGGAATCCGGCGGCAATGCGCGGGTTATTTCAGGATGGCGGTGATTTCGTCCATCGTGTAGCCGTCCTCGGCGCGGAAACCGCCGCTGCGGGTACGGCGCAGGGCTGTGAGGTGGGCGCCGCTGCCGACCGCCTCGCCGATTTCGCGGGCGAGCGACCGGATGTAGGTGCCCTTGCTGCACCGCACGCGGATGCGCAGGTCGGGCAGCTCGCAGGAGAGCAGTTCCATCTCGTAGATGTGGATGAGGGCGGCGCGCAGCTTCACCTCTTCGCCGTCCCGGGCATATTCGTAGGCGCGCTGGCCGTCGATCTTCTTGGCCGAATAGAGGGGCGGCATCTGGAGCCGTTCGCCGCAGAGGGAGGCGAGCGCCTGTTCCACCGCTTCGCGGGTGACGTGTTCCCAGGGGTAGGTGGCGTCAATGGGGTGCTCGAGGTCGAAGCTGGCCGTCGTGGCGCCGAGCCGCAGGTCGGCCACATATTCCTTCTCTTCGGCCTGCAGGGCTTCGACCTGTTTGGTGGCCTTGCCCAGGCAGACGATCAGTACGCCCGTGGCCAGCGGATCGAGGGTGCCGGCATGGCCCACCTTGAGGTTCTTGAATCCGTCGCGACGAAGCATGAATTTGATGCGGCGCACGACGTCGGTCGAGGTCCAGCCCAGGGGCTTGTCCACGACGAGTACGTAGCCGCTGCGGAAATCGGTCTCTTTGGAGAAAGGCTGTTTCACGGAGAAGGCGGGTGGGGGTTAGCAGAAGAAGGTAATGATGGAGACGAGTCCGACCAGGGCGCAGTAGAGGGCAAACCATTTCAGCTTGCCGCGGTTGACGATGCCGATCATCCAGCGGCAGGCCAGCGTGCCGGTCACATAGGCGGCCACGAAGCCGCCCACCAGCTGCCACGTGCCGATCGAGCTGCCGGCGGCGGGCATGTCGAGCAGTTCGAGAAAGTTCATGCCGATGATGGGGATCAGTACCATGAGAAACGAGAATTTCGACACCTCGCTGCGCTGGACGCCCAGCAGCAGGCCCGTCGAGATGGTTGCGCCCGAGCGGGAGAGGCCCGGCAGGGCGGCGCAGGCCTGGGCGATGCCGATGACGAAGGCGCGGCCGGTCGTGATCTTGCCGGTGCGGGGTTTGGCGCGGTCGGCGAAGAAGAGCAGGCAGGCGGTCAGCAGCAGCATGGAGCCCACCAGCCGCAGGTTGCCCGTGAAGAGGTTCTCGATCTCGTCCTTGAAGAAGAGGCCGACCAGACCGATGGGGATCATCGAAACGATGATGTTGAGCACATAGCGCGTCTCGTCGTTCATGCGGAACCGGAAGACGCCGCGCAGCAATTCGCCGATCGGTTTCCAGAAGACGGTGATCGTGCTGAGCACCGTGGCGAAGTGGACGGCCATGGTGAATTGGAGGTTGCTTTCGCCCTCGATGCCGAACAGGACGTTGGCCAGTTCGAGGTGACCGCTGCTGCTTACGGGCAGGAACTCGGTGAGTCCTTGCAGGATGCCCATGATGATCGCTTCCAGTACGGACATGGCGGTTGTGGGGTTATTTGTCGAAACGTTTCATGATGGCGAAGATCTCGAAGCCGAAGCCGGCCAGCACCACGATGGGGGCGAGGGTGATCCGCCTGAAGTTGAACATGGAGTAGTCGAAGAGGTCGGGATTGTCGTTGCCGCCGCCCGTCATCAGAACGAAACCGAGGATGATGACGCCCAGTCCGATGAGCATCAGCAGGTAGTTCTTGCGGCCGAGGGGCATCCTGGCGTCGTTGTTCTGCGGAGTTGCAGGGCGGCGCTCCGGTCGTGTGTCGCGTGTCATGGTATGCGGAACGGTTTTAGTAGAGGTTGATTTTCGTGGAGTTCATCCGGACGAACTTGTTGACGGCAAAGACGGTGAAGAGGGCCGAGATGAGCAGGCCCAGCACCAGCATGCCGCCCAGCACGAAGTAGATCGGCCGGCTTTCGGCCAGCAGGGTCACCTCCGGCAGTCCTTCGCCCAGTCCGGCGACGAGGGCCAGGAACATGGCGGCGGCGATGATCCAGGCGTAGAGGCCGTGCAGCAGGCTTCGCAACAGGAAGGGTTTGGTGATGAACCACTGCGAGGCGCCCACGAGCTTCATGGTGTTGATGAGGTAGCGTTTGGAGTAGATGGTCAGCCGGATCGTGTTGTTGAGCAGGATCAGGGCGATCACCAGCAGTGCGCCGCCGAAGAGCAGCAGCACCAGGTTGAACTTGTTGATGTTGTCTCCGATCTGCTCCATGACGGCCTTCTGGTAGACCACCTCCTCGACGCCGTCCCAGGAGGAGACCTCCTTTTCGAAGGTCTTGACGTAGTCCTTGTTCGAGTAGTCGGCGTGCAGGCGCACCTCGTAGGAGTCGGGCAGCGGGTTGAACTCGAGGAATTCCGTGAAGTCGTCGCCGATCTGGGCCGCGAAGTTCTCGGCCGCCACCTCCTTCGAGGTGAACTTGACCTCCTTGACCGCTTCGTGTTCGCTCAGCTGGCGGCCGATCTCGGCAATCCGTTCGTCGCTGGTGCCGTCGCGCAGCATGAGGTGGATGGCGAAGTTCTCCTTCATCAGATCCGTGGCGCGCACGGCGTTGAAAATGAGGTAGCCGACGCTGCCCAGCAGGAACAGCACCAGCGCGATGCTGATCGTCGAGATGATGTAGGAGTTGCGGACCTTGCGTCGGAGGCTTTGGTTGTTATCGGCTTTGGCCATGGTATTTCGTTGCTTGAAAAGTGCGTTTGGAAATGGTTTTTGCGATGCAAATATACGGAACGATCGTCAAGCTTTGTCCTCTCCGGCAGACTGTTTTCGCTTCCGCCGTTCGGCAATCACCGCAACGGCGGAAGCGAAGCCGGCCAGGATCACCAGCGAGCAGACCAGCGTGACGGCCGATGCCGCGCGGAAGTGGGGGGCCCGGAAGGTGAAGACGACCGTGTGGCGGCCGGCGGGGAGCACCATGGCCCGCAGGACGTAGTCGGCGCGGAAGCAGGGAGCCTCCCGGCCGTCGATGGTGGCATGCCAGCCCTTGTCGTAGTAGATCTCCGAGAAGACGGCCACGCCGTCCGTTGCCGACTCGTACTCGTAGGTCAGCCGGTTCACGCGGTAGTCGGTCAGCGCAATGGTGGCGGTCGTGTCGGCCGTGCCGCTCACCGTGAGGAGGTCGGCAAAGCGGGCATCGACTACCGCCTCGCGTTTGGTGTCGATCGTGTTCAGGGCGTCGATCTCCTCCTCGGGGGTGTCGACCAGCGTTGCGGTGCGCACGAACCAGGCCGGGCCGTTCGCTGCGGGGTTGTACTGGGCGATCAGCCGTCCCGTTGCCGGATCGGGTACGATGAAGTAGCGCGTGTTGAGCATGTCGTACACCTCCGGATTCATCCGCGAGAGGTGGCGGTCGATCAGATCCTGGTAGCGGCCCAGCTTGGCGCCGTGGTAGCCGCCCACGGAGCGGTGGAAATAGGAGGTGGTGGCGTCATTGAAGGTGCTGAGCGACAGGTTGGCCACGCGGTAGCCGGGGGTGGTGTCCTTCAGGATCTCCTTGTCGGCTTCGGTGGGGTGGATCTGCGTGCGGCGGGCGGGCACGAAGGCATCGTGGGGCAGGTAGCGCATGTCGACCGGAATCAGGTCGAGGCACATGAGGGCAGCCAGTACGGCCACCAGGGCGCCACGTCCGAGCCGTTGACGGCGGTAGAGCACAAGGAAACCGGCCGATACCAGTACAAAGAGCAGCGATCGCCAGGCATCCGTGCGTAGCATCCGTGCGCGTTCGGTTCCCATCGAATAACTGATGTAGTCGGCGAACTGACGGGCACCCGACTCGTCAAAGCCCGAGTGGAGGGCCAGGTTGTAGAGATAGGGGTAGTCGTTCGGTGCGGCGAAGTCGAACAGCCGGGCACCGAAGAGGGCGAAGAAGAGGGCCAGGCCGCCCGTGATGCCGACCGACCAGAGCAGTCCCCTGCGGAAGCGGGGCTCGGGGATGTCGTTGCGCCAAAGGGCCATGAGTACCAGCATGGTCAGCACGGGGAAGGTCCACTGGACAATGACCAGCGCGGTGGAAACGGCGCGGAACTTGTTGTAGCCGGGCAGCAGGTCGAAGCACAGGCGCGTGAACCACATCAGGTTGCTGCCCCAGGAGAGGAACAGGGCCAGGAGGCAGACGGCCAGCAGCCACCACTTCTGGCTGCCGCGCAGCACAAAGAGCCCCAGGATGGCCAGAAAGACGGTTACGGCGCCCAGGTAGGTCGGGCCGGCCGTTCCGGGCTGGTCGCCCCAGTAGGTGCCCAGCGGCAGGTCGGCGGGCCGGGCGCCGTATTCGGCCAGCGCATCGGCCACGGGACCGTCGCCGGAGAAGGGATTGGCCGACGAACCGCCCATGAGGTCGGGAATGAAGAGGTTGAAGCTCTCGGACTTGCCGTAGCTCCAGGCCGTGGCGTACTCCAGATCGAGGCCGCGCTGGGCGTTGCGGTCGGCCGCATCGCCGGCCGTCAGTTCCGATCCGCCGCGCGTGGTGTCGCCCGTGTGCTGCATGGTGTAGTAGAGCGGAGCGAAGTTGGACCCCACGGCCAGCACGGCGGCCAGCGCCAGCACGCCCGTCGCTTTCCAGAAGCGGGGCAGGGCCTGCTGCCGGATGGCGCGCACCAGTTCGTTGATGACGAAGGCGACCAGCACCAGCAGGAAGTAGTAGGTGATCTGGGGATGGTTGGCCGAGATCTCCAGCGAGGCGGCCAGTGCGGCCAGCGCCGCGCCGAACCACAGGTGGCGCCCCCGGTAGGTGTAGACCACCGCCCCTACGAGCAGGGGAACATAGGCCATGGCCCACACCTTGGAGATGTGGCCGGCGCCGATGATGAGGATCGTATAGGTCGAAAAGCCGTAGGCCAGCGCCGGGACGATGCCCACCCAGGGGTCGACTTTCCAGAGCAGGGTCATCAGCCAGAAGCAGAGCATGGCCGTGAAGATCAGTGCCGCCGGTTCGCCCATGACGTGCAGAGGGAGTTTGGAGGCGTGGCGGATGATCCAGGCGGGCACCTTGAAGTCGATCATGTAGGAAGGCATGCCGCTGAAGGAGCTGCCCGTCCACTGGGGGTCTTCGCCGTACTGGGCGACGTGCCGTTCGATGTCGGCGCTCGAGCCGACATATTGGGTTACGTCGTGCATGGGCAGTTTCTCGCCCCGGAACTGCGGCGCGAAGTAGAACATCGAGACCAGCAGGAAGATGACGGGGGCGGCGACATAGGCCGTCCAGCGGTATTTGCGTGTCGAACCGTTCATGGGTGTTTCGTTTTGCACATTTTGCAAATGTAACGAAAAATCGCCGAGATCCGCACGCCGGTCCGGGCTTGCGGGGTCGGCAAAACCTTCCTTTTCATAAAAAAAAGCGGAACGGAACAAGAGAAAAAAGAGGATTTACACTACCTTTGCGTATTCACAATGCCTTTTATGGACAGACTGGAGGAGATAAAACGCCCGATCGCAAAAGATTTTGTCGAGTACGATGCCTTCATGCGTCGTGCGCTGGGCAGCGACAACCCCTTTGTGGTGTCGGTCATGGACTACATCATCTCCTCGCGCGGAAAGGGGATCCGTCCGATGCTCGTGTTCCTCCTGGCGGGCATCCACTCCCGGTACGGCGTCGGCAAGCGTGCCTACATGGCGGCCATGATGGTGGAGATGATCCACAACGCCTCGCTCGTCCACGACGATGTGGTGGACAACTCGGATACGCGGCACGGCAAACCTACGGTTCACAGCCGCTGGAATGCCCGCGTGTCGGTGCTCTCGGGCGACTACATTCTGGCACGTGCCTATTCGGTCGGTGTGCAGAGTGCCCAGTTCGACCTCGTCTCGTACATCACGGCGGGCATCGCCGAACTGGTCGAGGGAGAGCTGATCCAGAGCGAACACAACGAGCGACGCGACGTAACGCGCGAGAGTTACCTCGATATCATTTACAAGAAGACGGCCGTGCTGATGGGTGTCAGCAGCGGAGCGGGCGCAATGGCGTCCGGGGCGGATGCCACGCGGGTCGGTCTGGCTCGCCAGATCGGTATCAACCTGGGTATGGCATTCCAGATTCGCGACGACATGCTCGATTATGCTCCGGCGGAGCAGACGGGCAAATCTTCCTGCGCCGATCTGCGCGAGGGAAAAATCACCCTGCCGTTGATCTCGATCCTGGAGCGTTGTTCGGAAGAGGAGCGGCAGGCCATCCTGGCAAAGGTGGACCGGGCCGTGAACGAGCCCGCCTTGATCGAGGAGCTGGCCGATTTCGTGCATCGCCAGGGTGGCATCGAGGCGGCAGCCGCGGTGATGAACGCGTATCTCGACCGGGCGCGCAGCATCATCCGAACCTATGACGAATCGGAGTATCGCCGTTCGCTGGAGATGCTTTGCGATTACATCGGCGCGCGGAACTATTGATGCGTCCAACCGATCCAAGTTTTACCGGAACCGGCGGAAGAATCCTCTTCCGCCGGTTTTGTGTTTATTCAATTTGTTGACGGAAAGACTCTGTGGTTTGGCATGGTGTTTGTGTCTTCGGATTAAAGAGATTAAACTAACCTGCTGTGGCTTATGAAACCTTTTACTTCTTTATCGAAATGGTATATCGGCCTGTTGGTGCTGGTCGGCAGTTTGTGGAGTGTGCCGGCGCTCGGCGCGGAACCTTATGTGGAGGGCGTGGTGCGCGATACGCTCGGCGCCGGTATTCCCTATGCGACCGTCAGTCTGTTGCCCGAATCGGCAGAGACCGGCGCAGTAGAGGATGGTGCGGTCGTGTTCGGATCCATAACCGACGAGTCGGGGCGCTATCGGATCGACGGTGTGGCGGCCGGTCATTACCGGTTGGTATGCGATCACCTCTCGTTTGTGTCGCAGCAGTGCTCCGTAGCGGTTCGGTCGGGACGGAATGAGCATGACTTCCGGTTGGTGCCGGCGGCGGAGGCCATCGAGGCGGTCGAGGTGGTCGGAACGACCATGCGGACCGAGGCGGGCAAGTACAGTATTAGTTTGGCCGAGAGTTCGATAACGGAAAACAAGACCGTGGAGGAAACGTTGCAAATGTTGCCGGGTCTGTCGGTGGTAAATGACCAGGTGCGGTTGGACGGTCGGCCGGTGGCTTTGGTTTATATTGATGATCGCGAGGTGATCGACATGCGGGAATTGAAGGCCCTGAAGGGCGAGTATATCGAGAGCGTGGAGGTGCAGAACCAGACGGGTAGCGCCTATTCGGCGACCAAGCAGGGCGGCATTGTGCGGATCAAGTTGAAAAAAAGGCAGAGCGGAGCGATTTTGGTAATGTTGCATTGACTGGGGCACTGTGGCAGGGAAAAGAGGCTGAACGCCCCTCTTATACCAACACCTTGAGTTCCCCGATATTTATTCAGCGCGGCCCGCTGAATTTCTATAATATGTTGCTGTTGAGTATGTTCGATTCTTATTCGATCTCATCGAGCGAAGCGGATTATTATGCGGACGGGTATCGGCTCAATTCACGCGTGAATGAGCGTCAGAAGTATGGGGCTGTGTATGATGTGTTCAGTCTGGTGTATGATTTGAATGAGCGGAGCGATATTGGTGTGACGGGGGCTGCGGTAGTGGATCGGCTGATAAGCGATGGCATGACGCATTCCGTTCCCGAAATCTTGGCCGGAAGCGAGACGGTGCGGTTGCCCGGCTATGAAGCGTCCGATTATGCACAGTCGCAGAGACGGTGGCGGCAGCAATATCTGGCCGGTCTCACTTATAATCTGCGGCTCGATACGTTGGGGTCAAAATTGACAGCGAAGGCATAATATCTTTACATCGCCTCACAAGTGGAAAATCTGTATGATACGAAGTGGCAGACAGCGGGTGGTGAGAGTTGGGAAGATCGTTATCGACAGGATCGCTATGAGACGTCTCACTGGTTGTTCTCCCGTTTGGATTTCACGAAAGTATTGCGTGCCGGACGGGCTATCGATGCCGGTTTAACCTATAACTTGGATCATACGGATGAGTGGTGGCATACGGAACAATGGTCTAACGAGGCTTGGGTTGTGGATCCGGATCAGAGTCGCTCTTTTCTGATCCAGAATCATGAGGCCACGGCGTATGCCATCTATCGCGACAGCTATGATAAACTCAGCTATTCGGTGGGGGCCAGCCTGCAATGGGATCGCATCGCTTATGAAAAATCCGGCGGGGCATTGACGGCACGGGATTATATCCAGCCGTTCGGCAACATCAGTGTGGCGTATGCGATCAATCCGCAGCGGGGCACCAATATCAATCTCGATGTAAGCTGTTACATCAGTGCGCTACCCACCAGCGACCAGCTATCGACCTACGAGAAGCGGGTATCCGAGAATGTCTATTATGTCGGTAATGAGAATCTGGATCTTCCTACAGGGTATCGGACCCAATTGACTTATACTTTGCGAGGAGCATGGCGATTTTCGTATAGTTTCGGTTTGCAAAAGGACGGCATCTACGATTTGTCGTGGGTTGATCCCGAACGGCCGGAGGTGGTGTGGCAGTCGCCTGTGAACGGTACACGCACTTACAGACATGATGTGGCCGTATCGTGGAATCAGTCGGTAACGGATTGGTTGCGGTGCAATGTGTCCTGCGAGGGTGGGTGGATACGAGACTGGTATGGTGAGTATAACTGTAATGATTTCCGATATTCTGTCTCCGTGAATTTGCTTTTCGTATTGCCAAAAAATGCAACAATTTCTGCATGGGGATTTTATGAGTCTGGACAACAAAGGATTGGCAGTCGGATGAATGATGCGCTGTTGATTGGCGTGTCAGCCGATAAGAGGATTGGAAAGCGTTTTACGATCGCGTTGAGTGCTACGTTCCGTATGTGGAACCGCGTGATGACCAACTATCAGCTTGATGGAAGCTATGTGATGAGTACGGCAATTTTGGTGGCTCCATTGGAAGGATTGCGGGTAACGTTGAGTTATGATTTTCTCAATCGGAATCCCAAACCGATCCGTAAGGTGGAGACCAAGTCGTTGGATAATGCGTGGTGAGTGCGCAGAACGCGCTAAGAGAACCTGTACGGGGCAAAAACAACGGCGCCTCACCCTTGCGGGAAGGCGCCGTGCTTGGTGTCGTGGACCCAGAGGGGCATGATCCCACGACCTTCGGATTATGAGTCCGCTGCTCTAACCAACTGAGCTATGGGTCCATGGCAGGAAGCGTATTCGTCGCCCCGGAGGGGACGGATACTGCCGAAGTGCGGGGCGGATGGTTGGAAAAACCGCGTTCCGCGTTTTCAGCGTGGCAAAATTAGCTATTTTGCAGTAGAACTGCAAAGAGCTGTGCGATAAATTCATATACAGATCGTCTGTTTTTGCGTGGCTGATTCGCGATTCTGTGTTATCTTTTTCGTATCTTTGTGTAAGTCGATAACGTCAGAGAAGAAGAAATCGATGCTAATAATTAAAAAAAAGAGTTGATATGAAAAAATTCATCGTTTTATGTGCATGTGTGCTGATGGGCATCGGTTCTCTTTCGGCACAGAGCTATCGGAATGAAATCGGTCTGCGTCTCGGCGGTTCGGGTGGCCTGACCTATCGTTATCATCTGAACGAGGGCAATGCCATTGAAGGTATATTGAGTACCTATTGGTATTCGGGGGTTTCGGTGACCGGCTTGTACGAGTGGACCAAACCGGTTATCAACAATGACTTCTATCTCTATTATGGTGCCGGTATTCACCTCGGCGCTTTTCGCGACCAGTTTGCGCTGGGTATTGACGGTATCGTAGGTCTGGAGTATCAGATTCCGACCGTGCCGATCGCCCTGTCGCTTGACTATAAGCCGGGCATTCATTTCCTGCCGATCGAACACTGGTGGGTGGGCCTCTATGATGTGGCCTTCTCCGTGAAGTTTACCTTCTAAAATCCACGGCTGCATACGCCTTGACGGGGCGGATGATCTTCGGATCGTCCGCCCCGCTTTGTTTTGAGGCGGCGGCAAGCCGGCCATGTGGAGCCGGTCGGGCGGGGGGCATGCTCGGTGGTTGTATTGCCGGAGCGGATCGGTCGGGTGAAATATAGGAAGCCGGCAGTACGGATGCCGGATGAAAAGGAATAGGTGGCTTGTTTTTTATTTTATTTAATAATTGATCTGTTTGGGAGCCATATTGTGGATTGTAAAAATGATTTTCCGGATGAATTAGGAGTAATATTTGAAAATAATTTATTAAATTTGGCTTGTCGTTGGGAATGATTTTTGAAATATCCTGCGATTTATAAAAAAGAACGATTCGATGACGGATTTGATCCCACCCACGCTCCCGGCCGGCGGCGCAGCGCAGAAAAATGCGCTGATCCGTCAGGACATTGTGGCCCGTCTGGCCCGGAGCGGCGCATGTACGCTGGCCGATCTGGCGGCCGGCCTGCACGTGAGCATCCCGACGGCAACCAAGCTGGTGGCCGAACTGGTCGGGCAGGGGATCGTGGAGGATCGGGGCAAAATCGAAACTGCCGGCGGGCGTCGTCCCAATATCTTCGGCCTGCGTGGCCGGGCGGCTTTCTTCGTGGGAGCGGCGGTGCGGTCGGACGGTTTGTGGCTGGCAGCGATCGACCTCAACGGAGAGGTCGTGGCCGAACGGGCGGAGCATGATTTTGTCCTGTCCGACGATGAGGCGACGCTCGAAGACCTTTGTCACCGGATCGAAACCTTTGCGGAGGCAACCGGTCTGGAACGATCGGAGTGGCTCGGCACGGGGCTCTGCCTGGAAGGGTATGTGGACGGGGTGACCGGAACGGGTCATACGCTCTTTGCCTCCTTCGGAGCCGGGCTGCATGAACGTATCGGACAGCGGTTGGGGGTTCGTACCTGGCTGGAGGGCGAGGTGCGGGCACGCTGCTATGCCGATTACTGGCTGACTGCGGAGCGGGAGCCGGATCTGCTGTTCCTCTGCCTGGACCGTAGCGTGTCGGTCGGCATGATGGTCGGCGGACGGCTCTACAACGGCCGGTCGGGTTATGCGGGGGCTTTCGGTCATATCCCGTTGTTCGACAACGGGGCGATCTGCGTCTGCGGCCGCAAGGGGTGTCTGGAGACGGAGGTGGCCGGATGGGCCATCGAGCGCAAACTGGACGATGCGCTGGCCTGTGGGGTGAACTCCCTCCTGCAGGAGCGGCATGCGGCCGGGCAGCGGCTCGGCGTGGACGACATTGTGGCGGCAGCCCAGGCGGGCGACAGTCTGGCGACCGACCTGATCGGCCAGGCGGGCGAGAAGATCGGCCGGAGTGTGGCGTTGCTGCTCAACCTGCTCAATCCCGCATCGGTGGTGGTGGGCGGCGCGCTGGCTGCGGCGGGCGACTACCTGATGCTGCCCCTGCTGGCCGCGGCCAACCGGCACGCGCTCAACCCGATCTATCGGGAGACCACGTTCCGCCTGTCGCAGCTGGGAACCGAGGCGGGACCCCGGGGAGCGGCCTTGTTGATTAGAAACCGGATAATAGGAATAGAATAAGATGGACAACGTATTGGAAACAGACCTCATCCGACTGCGGGCACTCGAGCCGGAGGACATCGACACACTCTACAAATGGGAAAACGATACCCGGATCTGGAAGATGAGCAACACGGTGGCGCCCTTCTCGCGCTACACGTTGCGCCGTTTCATTGAGAACCAGGGGTGTGACATCTACGAGACCAAGCAGTTGCGCATGGTGATCGTTGCCCGTCGCGACGGGCGGGCCGTGGGGGCCATTGATCTGTTCGACATCGACCCGACCAACCGGCGCGCCGGGGTGGGGATTCTGGTTTATGAAGACCGCGACCAGGGGCAAGGGTATGCTTCGGGCGCGCTGACGGCCATGATCCGGTATGCGTTTCAGGTGCTCGGCCTAAACCAGCTCTACTGCAATGTCCTCTCCAGCAACATGCGGAGTCTGAATCTTTTCAAAAGCAAAGGCTTCAAGACCGTGGGCCTCAAGGTCGAGTGGGTGCGCTCGACGGACGGCTGGCTCGACGAATACATGCTCCAGCTGATCAATCCGGTGAAGATGTAACCGGGCGGCGATCCGTCCGGAACGTTGCACTACGAAAAAGGGAAGCCGCCCAACCGGGCGCTTCCCTTTTTGCTGTATCGGCGCAGTAGGCCGTGCACCTGTTTATTTCCGGCGCTTTTTGGGCGGCTGGTTTTTGGTGCTCTGCGGCTTGGCGGTGTGGGCCTTCTGGCTGCCTCCGTAAGCCTGCTGCTGACGCTGGCGCTGCATTTCCTGCTGCTGGCGGAGTGCCTCTTCGTAGCGCAGCTGCCATTTGCTTTTGGGTTTCGAGGCGGCGTTGCGATCCGATTTGGCTGCATTGTCCTGCAATTTGGCCAACAGTTTCTCCTCGTTCACCGAGTAGCGGATGATCCACATGATGAGGATCGTGAAGAGCTGCGAGAGGAGGTAGTAGTAGGTCAGACCGCTCGCATAGCTGTTGAACCAGCAGAGCATCAGGATCGGCATCAGATAGAGCGTCATGAATTTCATGCCGGCCATCTGCGGTCCGGCCGCTTCGGTCTGCTTGTAGGTCATCTTCGAGTAGAAGAACAGCGCAAGGGCCATCAGCAGCGTGAAGAGGCTGACGTGGTTGCCGTAGAAGGGAATGTTGAACGGCAGGTTCAGCACGCTGTCATACGAGGAGAGGTCGTCGGCCCACAGGAAGTGCTGGCCACGCAGCTCGATCGAGGAGGGGAAGAAGCGGAACATGGCGATCAGCACCGGCAGCTGGATCAGCATCGGCAGACAGCCGCCCATGGGGTTGACGCCGCACCGCTTGTAGAGGGCCATGATGGCCTGCTGTTTCTTGAGTGCATCCTCCTGGTTCGGGTAGCGGGCGTTGATCTCGGCGATCTCGGGCTGCAGCACGCGCATCTTGGCCGACGACATGTAGGACTTGTAGGTCAGCGGCAGGATGATGAGCTTCACCATGATGGTCAGGATCAGAATGATGATGCCGTAGCTGGAGATGAATTTACTCAGCCAGTTGAAGACGTTGATCGTCAGACCCGTGTTGATCCAGCTGATGAGGCTGCCGCCCAGCGGAATCACCTTTTCCAGTTTCAGGTCGTAGGAGCGCAGGATGGAGTACTGGTTCGGACCGAAGTAGAAGCGGAAGGCGTAGTTGGTCTGGGCCGGATCGTAGGGCACGGTAAAGGTGGCCGCGAAGTCCTTGATCTCGCCCGAGTTGGGCTTGGCGGTCTTGTAGCCGAACGAGGCGTCGGCGAAGTTGTCGTCAGCGATGAAGATCGACGAGAAGAACTGCTGCTTGAAGCTCACCCAGTTGACCTTGGTGGTGATCTTTTCCTCCTTTTCGCCGTCCGAGGCGCCGAGCTCGTGGATCTTGCGGGCATCGGGGAAGCGGTAGGCTACCGTCGTGTACATGTTCTCGTTCTTGAAGCCCTTTTCGTTCTGGAGCGAGGTGGCCTCCCAGTCGAACGTGAAGAAGGTGAGGTTCGAGGTGTAGGGCTCCATGCCGATGAAGTTCACGTCGAAATTCACCATGTAGTCGTTCGGGTAGAGCGTATAGACGTACTCGATGGCGGCGCCCGTCTCGGGGTTGACCGGCAGACGCAGGCTCAGGCTGCGGGATACGCCGCCGTCATCGGCCAGCGGCTGTTCCGTGATGCGCGCATCGGTGAACACATAGTCCGTCGTATTGATCTGGGCCGTGTTGAAGGAGCGCTTGATGAAAAGCTCCATGTCGAACTTGGCCGACCCTTCCTTGAAGAGCATCAGCGGGTCGCCCTTGTGCTGCAGATCGCCGCGGGTGTAATCCTTCAGTTCGACGTTGGTCACTTCGCCGCCGCGCGAGGAGATCCATACTTTCATCACGTCGTTTTCGAGCAGGTAGGTCTGTGCTTCGGCCTGCGAGGCGGCCACCAGCGATTCGCCCAGGCTGGCGATCAGCGCATCCTGCTTGGCCTGTTCGTCGGCCTGCTGCCGGGCTTCGAGTTCCGCACGGAGGGCCTGGCTCTCGGCGCTTTCGGGCAGGCTTTCGGCATAGCGTTCGGGGTGTTTGGCCCGGTCGATCGAGTCGGCCCGGTAGACCTCCTCCTGGTATTTGGCGGCCTGTTTGGAGTTGTAGAACGAGTAGCCGAACAGGATGACGCCGACGATCAGCAGGCCGATCAGTGTCTTTTTGTCCATAGAATGTTTTGCAAGGTTAATATGCGTTGGCGTGAGGTCCCGTCACGCCGTCCGGGTGTTGGGTGGACAGATCAATTCCCCTTGTCGCAGACCGGTCGGGCACTGCGGCAGGGGGAATGTCGGTCAGCAGTTTATGCCTGCAGCGAATCGTCGTAGCGCATGGCGGCGGCGACAAACGCCTTGAAGAGCGGATGCGGGCGGCTCACCGTGCTCTTGTACTCGGGGTGGTACTGCACACCGATGAACCACAGGTGGCCCTCCAGCTCGACGGCCTCGACGAGGTTCGAGTCGGGATTGATGCCCACCGGTTTCAGACCGGCTGCCGCAAAGGTCTCCGTGTAGTCGTTGTTGAATTCGTAGCGGTGACGGTGGCGCTCGTAGATCAGATCGGTGCCGTAGGCATCAAAGAGGTGCGACGGCGCGGTGATCCGGCAGGGGTAGGCGCCCAGACGCATCGTGCCGCCCTTGTCCATGACATTCTTTTGCTCCTCCATCAGGTCGATGACGGGATGGGTGGTCTTGCGCATCTCGGTCGAGTCGGCATCCTCGTAACCCAGTACGTTGCGGGCGAACTCGATGACGGCGCACTGCATGCCCAGGCAGATGCCCAGGAAGGGAATGTTGTGCTCGCGGGCGTAGCGCACGGCCGTGATCTTGCCTTCGATGCCGCGGTGACCGAAGCCGGGAGCGACCAGAATGCCGCGCATCTGGCCGAGCATGTCACCGACATTCTCCGGCGTGATCATCTCCGAATTGACGTAGGTCAGCTTCACGTGGACGTGGTTGGCCGCACCGGCATGGACGAACGACTCGACGATCGATTTGTAGGCGTCGGGCAGTTCCGTGTATTTGCCCACCAGCGCGATCTGGATCGTGCGGTCGTAGTATTTCACCTTGTTGACAAACTCTTCCCACTCCTTCAGATCGGGCTCGCGGTCGTTCGGCAGGTCGAGCTTCTCGAGGATCGTCTCGTCCAGGTGCTGGGCGTGCATGCGCAGCGGCACCTCGTAGATGGTCGGCACGTCGATCGACTCGACAACGGCCTTCGGCTCGACGTTGCAGAAGAGGGCCACCTTGCGGCGGATATCCGGGCCCAGCTCCTTCTCGGCGCGTAGCACGAGGATGTCGGGCTGCAGACCGTTCTCGAGCATCATCTTGACGGAGTGCTGGGTCGGTTTGGTCTTCATCTCGCCCGAAGCGGAGAGGTAGGGTACCAGCGTCAGGTGGATGACAGCCGAGTTCTTGATCCCCAGTTCGTAGCGCAGCTGGCGTACCGCCTCGATGTAGGGGAGCGACTCGATGTCGCCCACCGTACCGCCCACCTCGGTGATGACCACGTCGTATTCCTTCTTGCTGCCGAGCAGCTTGATGCGCCGTTTGATCTCGTCGGTGATGTGGGGAACCACCTGGACGGTTTTGCCTAGGAAGTCGCCGCGGCGCTCCTTGTTGATGACCGTCTGGTAGATCTTGCCGGTGGTGACGTTGTTGGCCTGCGAGGTCGTGATCGACGTGAAACGCTCGTAGTGGCCCAAGTCGAGGTCGGTCTCGGCACCGTCTTCGGTGACGTAGCATTCGCCGTGCTCGTAGGGGTTGAGCGTGCCCGGATCGACGTTGAGGTACGGGTCGAGCTTCTGAATGGTCACCGAGTAGCCGCGTGCCTGCAGCAGACGCGCTACCGATGCGGAAATGATGCCTTTGCCGAGGGACGAAGCGACGCCTCCGGTTACGAAAATGTACTTGGTGGGTTTTGTGTTGTCAGCCATGGTAATATCCTTCCTACTCCTGCTGAGAGTCGATTAGTTTGATCTTTTCGATCGTGTCGGCCATCTCCTGTTTGGCCTTGGCGATCTTCTGCTCCACTTCGCGGATCATGGATTCGGCATTCTTGGAGCGCGAGAAGAAGCCGATGTTGTTCTCCAGCGTGGCGATGTCGCTCTCCAGCTGGCGCACCTTGCCGTAGAGCCGGTCGCGCTCGAAGCGCAGCCGCTTGTCTCCGCTGTTCTTCAGGTCCGATACCTTGGACCGGAAGCGGTCCAGGTTGCGTTCGCGCTGTCCTCCGCGGAGCGTGGCGAACAGATTGTCCACGATCTGTTTGTAGCGTTTCTGTATCTCGTCCTTCTGCTTGAGCGGAACGAAACCGATTTCGTTCCAGCGGCGCTGAAAGTCCTTGATCATGTCGAATCCGCCCTCCCGGATATCGGCGGCCTCCATTTCGGCCAGCAGGGCGAGTTTTGCCTGCAGGTTCTCCTCGTGCTGGGCGTCCACGCCGGAGAAGTGGGCGGCCTTGCGCTCGAAGAAGCGGTCACAGGCGGCGCGGAACCGTTTCCAAATGGCGTCCGAATGACGGCGGGCCACCGGGCCGATCTCTTTCCAGCGCTTCTGCAGGGCGATCAGCTCGTCGGTCGTCTTCTTCCACTGTTCGCTCTCCTGCAGCGATTCGGCCGCTTCGCAGATCTCGGTCTTGAGCTGGAGGTTGTGGTCCATCTCTGCCTTGAGCTGCTGGTAGAATTCGCGTTTCTGCTCGAAGAACTTGTCGCAGGCGTTGCGGAAACGCTCGTAGATGCGGGCGTTGTCCTTCTGGGGCGCGAAACCGATCGTCTTCCACACCTTCTGGATCTCGATGAGCCGCTCGGAGGCCTTGTTCCACTCCTTGCGGGTGGTGAGGATGGAGGAGGCCAGTTCCTCGGTCTTCACGCAGAGCTCCGTCTTGAGCTCCAGGTTGTGGCGCTGCTCCTCCTTGAGCTTTTCGAAATACTCCTGGTGCTGTTTGTTGATCCGCGTGCTGGCCTCCTTGAAGCGCTCCCAGAGCGCCTCCTTGTACTCGTTGGCCACGGGACCCGTCTCCCGCCACTGGTCGTGCAGGTCCTGCAACTTGCGGAATGCCGTGACGATCGACGGCTCGAGCAGCAGCGCTTCGGCCGCCTCGCACAGTTGCAGCTTGGTCTCGTAGTTGCGCTTGAGGTCGAGGTCGCGCAGCTCCTTGTTGATCTTTATATAATTGTAGAAATTCTCGACATACAGGTTGTAGGTCTCCCACAGCTCCTTGACGTTGGCCTGCGGAACGACGCCCGCTTCACGCCAGCGCTGCTGCAGCTCGCGGAAGGTGTTGAAGGTGCTGTTCGTGGTCTCGGTGCCGTTGGTCAGTTCCTTCAGTTCCTCGATGATCTGGAGCCGCTTCCGGAGGTTGGCCTCCTTCTCCTTTTCGATGCCTGCCAGGTAATCGGCCCGGCGGCGGCGATAGTCGGCGAAGAGCTCTTTCAGTTTGGCCTCGTCGGCGTCGGGCTGGGAGGCGAACTCCTCCGGCGCGCCGCCGGCTTCGAGGAAGGCTCGCTTGCGCTGTTCGTATTCGGCCCGGTGGAGCTTGTAGAAGGCCACCTTGATGGCTTCGGCCTCCCGGCGGATCTGCTGTACGGGACGGCTCGTGAGCAGCGTGGCGAAGCAGTCCACCAGCGCGTGCTTGTCCATGCCGGCGATGGCGGCCAGCATGCGTGCGGTTTCGGCCTCGGCATCGGAGCCTTCGGCGGAGGCTTTCTCCTCCTCGGTGGCTTCGCCCATGTCCAGACCCGACTGGGCGGCAGCCAGGGCCGCATCTTCTTCGGCGAAGTCGAGACGGCCTTCGGTGCCGTTCTCGTCCTCTTCTTCCGCCGCAACGGGTGCGGCCGGGGTGGCGGGAGCGGATTTCTCCTCCGCCGCAACGGGAGTCTCGCCCGGGGTCGCGGGGGCGGATTCCTTACGCTCGGTTACGCTCTTCACATCTTCGGCTGCGCCGACTTGTTCCTCGGGAACAGGGATGTTGGTCTTTTCGGTAGACATCTTGCAAAGATTTAAATCGTTCGGTCCGTCCGAACAAACACTTTAGATAATTTACAAAAGTAGGTCTTTTTTCCGAAAAACCAATGATTCCGTCCGTTTTGCGCGATCGTCCGGCCGGGGTTCCGGCCGGTGGACCGCCCGGCGGTTTGCGTGGCGTCCGGCCGGGGCGCCACTACAAGAAATATCTGGCCAGAAGAGCCTGAAAGATGCTTAAATTTATTACCTTTGCGATCGTTCAAATCAGACGTTTTCACTTCGATACGCATCATGTTCAGGGAGGTTCTGTTGGCCGGTGCGGGCGGCTTTGCGGGCAGCGCGTTGCGTTTTGCGCTCTCCTGCGCCCTGGTGCCCGTGGCGGTACGGTGGGGCTTTCCGGTCGGTACGCTGCTGGTCAATGCCGCCGGGTCGTTTGCCATCGGCCTGTTGTGGAGCGCGCTGCCGGCGGGCAGCTGGCAGGTGTTGGCCGTGGCGGGGTTCTGCGGCGGCTTCACGACCTTCTCCACCTTTTCGCTGGAGTCCCTGCGGATGTTGCGTGACGGAGATACGGCACTGGCGCTGGCCTACATGGCCGGCAGCGCGGTGGTCTGCGTGCTGCTCGCCTGGGCGGGTATGGCCGTGGCCGCCCGCTGGATACGGTAGCGCCGCAGGGAAAAGGCCGGAGGATGACAATTCTATTTTCTAACCTATAATTTCATCAGAGAGATGATCATTCTTGTATTGAACTGCGGAAGTTCGTCCATCAAGTATCAGGTGATCGACATGGTTTCCCCGCGCGAGAACACGCTGCTGGCCAAAGGTCTGGTCGAGCGTATCGGCATCGAGGGCGGCATCATCACCCACAAGCCGGTCGACAAGCCGCGTAAGGAGATTACCACCGACATTCCCAACCACACGAAAGGCATCGACCTGATCTTCCAGGCGATCACCGATCCGGAGTCGGGTGTCATCAAGTCGCTGGACGACATCAAGGCCGTAGGTCACCGTGTCGCACACGGCGGCGACTTCTTCGCCGAGAGCGCCCTTGTGACCGACGAGGTGATTGCCAAGATCGAGGCACTCGTGGAGCTGGCTCCGCTGCACAACCCGGCCAACCTGAAGGGTGTGTATGCCGTACGCGAACTGTGCCCCAACATTCCCCAGGTGGTCTGCTTCGATACGTCGTTCCACCAGAGCATGCCGCCGCGCAGCTACATCTACGGTCTGCCGTACAAATATTATGAGAAATACCGCGTACGCCGTTACGGCTTCCACGGAACCAGCCACAAGTTTGTGGCCCAGCGCGGCTGCGAACTGGCCGGTCTGGACTTCAACACCGCCAAGGTGGTGACCTGCCACATCGGCAACGGCGCCTCGATTGCCGCCGTGGACGGCGGCCGGAGCGTCGATACCTCGATGGGCTTCACGCCGGTGGACGGTCTGCTGATGGGTACCCGCTGCGGTGAAGTCGATCCGGGTGCGCTGACCTATATCGCCGAGAAGGAGCACATGTCCGGCAACGAGATCTGGGGCATGATCAACAAGCAGGCCGGCGTGCTGGGCATCACCGGCCTCTCCTCCGACATGCGTGACGTGGAGAGCGCCGCAGCCGAAGGCAACGAGCGGGCCCGTCTGGCGCTGGATGTCTACTACTACCGCGTGAAGAAGTATGTCGGTGCCTATGCGGCTGCCATGGGCGGCCTCGACCTGGTGGTCTTCACCGGCGGTGTGGGCGAGAACGACCCCTCGCTGCGCGAGTACGTATGCAGCAACATGGAGTTCCTCGGTCTGGAATTCGATCCGCAGATCAATGCCGGTCTGCGCGGCAAGGACACCATCCTCACCAAACCGTCGTCCCGCGTGAAAGCCGCGCTCATCACGACGAACGAGGAGCTGGTGATCGCTACCGACACCTTCAATATCGTGGAAAACCGCAAATAAGTCGGTTTTTTCCGGGCCAAAACTACCGCAGGGCAAAGAATGAAGATGAAAGTCTTTGTTATTTGCCCTGCAAATGGTAATTTTGACCGTTTTTTGGAAACAAACGTAGATTTATACATATAAACTATGATCAAACACTTAGACGAACTCGTCGCCAAAGCCAAGGCGAGAGGCAAACGCAGGCTCATCGTAGCTTACGGACAGGATTCGCACACGCTTGAAGCCGTGAATGATGCGATCGAAGCAGGTATTGTGGACGTAACCATTGTCGGTGATCCGCAGGAGATCGAAAAGGTCTGCAAGGCGGAAGGCATCGACATGTCGCGTTTCGAGATCGTTCCCGAGACGGTGGATGTGAACTGCGTTCGCATCGCCGTACAGATGATCAGCGAAGGCAAGGGTGACGTGCTGATGAAAGGTCTGGTTTCGACCGACAAGTACATGCGGGGCATTCTCTCCAAGGAGTTCGGTCTCGTTCCCCCGAAAGGCGTGCTGAGCCACGTGGCCGTGCTGCAGATCCCGGCTTACCACAAGCTCCTCACCATCGGTGACGTAGCCGTTATCCCCTATCCGGATTTCGGTCAGAAGACGGCCATCGCCAAATATATCATCCAGACGGCCAAGAAACTCGAAATCGACGTGCCGAAGGTGGCCTGCATCGCTCCGAGCGAGCAGCTCCTGCCGAGCGTACAGTCTTCGATCGAGGCTGCCATGATCGCCAAGATGGGCGAGCGCGGTCAGCTCGGTTCGAAGGTTTACATCGACGGCCCGCTGGCCCTCGACGTAGCCGTAAACAAGGAGGCTGCCCAGACCAAGAAGCTCGACAACCCTGTTGTAGGCGATGCAGACTGTCTGCTCTTCCCGAACATCGATGCCGGTAACGTCTTCTTCAAAGCCTGCACCAAATTCGGCGGCGCCGAACTGGCTGCCATGGTAGTCGGAGCCAAGGTTCCGTGCGTGCTCACCTCGCGCGGCGACTCCCGCAAGACCAAAATGTATTCTATCGCTCTGGCATGTCTTTCCGCAAAATAATCTTACGAAAAGAGCATGTACACGATAGTTGCCATAAATCCCGGTTCGACTTCCACGAAAGTCGCTATCTACAACGATGACAAGGTCGTTCGCGAGCTGACGCTCCGCCACTCGACTGAAGAGCTCGCTCCGTTCGCCAACGTGATCGACCAGTTCGATTTCCGCAAGAACATCATCCTCAACGCCATGAAGGAGGCTGGTGTCAAACTGTCGGACATCGATGCCGTGATCGGTCGCGGCGGCCTCATCAAACCCGTGAAGTCGGGTGTGTATGAGGTGAACGAGACGATGATCGACGACATCCGCAACCGTCCCGTCGGCCACCACGCTTCCAACCTGGGCGCCCTGCTGGCCTACGACATTGCCAAGGAGGCCGGTGCGAAAGCCTACATGGCCGATCCGGTCGTAGTCGATGAGCTGCAGGATGTTGCCCGCATCACGGGTCACCCCGACATTGAGCGTGTGTCGATTTTCCACGCCCTCAACCAGAAGGCCATGGCCCGCGCCTATGCCGAGAAACACGGCAAGCGTTACGAGGATCTGAATTTGATCGTCGTACACCTGGGCGGCGGTATTTCGGTCGGCGCTCACTGCAAGGGCGAGGTGATCGACGTGAACAACGCACTGGAAGGCGAAGGCCCCTTCTCGCCGGAGCGCATGGGCGGTCTGCCCGCACTGGCTGTGGCGAAATGGATGGCTTCGGGCAAATATACCGTAGAGCAGATTTCCAAGTTCATCACCAGCAAGGGCGGTTTCGTTGCCCACTTCGGTACCAACAGCGCCATGGAGATTTCCCGTCGTGCGGAGAACGGTGACAAGCGCGCCGCTCTGCTCCAGGATGCCATGTGCTACAATGTGGGTAAGGCGATCGGCTCGATGGCTGCCGTGCTGAAGGGCAAGGTGGACGCCATTATCCTCACCGGCGGTATCGCTTACGAGAAATACGTGTGCGACTACATTGCCGATATGGTGTCGTTCATCGCCGAAGTGGTTCCCATGCCGGGCGAGAACGAGCTGGAGGCTTTGGCTTTCAACGCGCTGCGTGTATTGGAAGGCAAACTGTCGCCGAAAGTTTACGAATAGCCTGCGGCTGTTCCCATACGGATCGAAGCCCGGCAGCATGCGCTGCCGGGCTTCCTCTTTTTCCGGCACGGTACGGGCCGCGATCCGGACAGGCTGAAAGTTAGGTGGGGACAATAACAAGGGAGGTGCACCCGTCCGGGGTGCACCTCCCTTGTTTGCTTATCGGACCGGTCAGCGGTTCGTGCGGCCGGGATACTGGGCCAGCGCCTTTTCGAGCAGCACGAGGGCGCGCTGCAGATCCTCGCGTTTGAGCACGTAGGCCATGCGGACCTGCGTGCGGCCGTATTCGGGATGGATGTAGAAGCCCGAACCCGGTGCGAGCATGACCGTTTCGCCTTCGTAGGAGAACTCCTCGAGCAGCCAGGCGCAGAAGCGGTCGCAGTCGTCGATGGGGAGTTCGGCCATCGTGTAGAAGGCACCGCTCGGCATGGGGGAGTAGACGCCCGGAATCCGGTTGAGTCCCTCGACCAGCAGGTTGCGGCGGGCAATGTATTCGTCGTAGATGCCGTCCATGTAGGACTGCGGAGCGTCGAGCGAGGCTTCGGCGACGATCTGACCCAGCAGGGGCGGGCTCAGGCGGGCCTGGGCGAACTTCATCATGGCGTCGTGCAGTTGTTTGTTGCGCGTGATGACGGCGCCGATGCGGATGCCGCACTCGGAGTAGCGTTTCGATACGGAATCGATGACCACGACATTCTCCTCGATGCCCTTCAGGTGCAGGGCCGACAGGTAGGGGGCGTCCGTGTAGCGGAATTCGCGGTACACCTCGTCGGAGAAGAGGAACAGGTCGTGTTTCTTGACGATGTCCCGCAGGCGGAGCATCTCCTCTTCAGTATAGAGGTAACCCGTCGGGTTGTTGGGGTTGCAGATCAGAATGGCCTTCGTGTCGGCGTCGATCAGCTCCTCGAACTCCTCGATGCTCGGCAGCGCGAAGCCGTCCCCGATGCGGGTGCGGATGGCGCGTACCTTGACGCCGGCCTGCATGGCGAACGAGATGTAGTTGGCATAGGTCGGTTCGGTCATGATGACGTCGTCGCCGAAGTTGATGCAGGCGGGAAAGGCGAACTGGAGAGCTTCCGAGCCGCCCGTGGTGACCATGATCTGATCGGGCGAAAGGTCGATGCCGAAGCGGGCGTAGTAGTCCACCAGTTTGTTGCGGTAGGAGGCAATGCCTTCGCTGGGGCTGTACTCCAGCACCTTGCGGTCGATGTGGCGCAGGGCTTCGAGTCCTTCCTTCGGGGTTTCTATGTCGGGCTGGCCGATGTTGAGGTGATAGATGCGGATGCCTTTTGCCTTGGCCTGGTTGGCCAGAGGTACGAGTTTGCGGATCGGAGAAGCGGGCATGCGTGCCGCGCGTTCGGAAATCGAGGGCATGTTACGTAGTCGGTTTTTGCGTGGTTGATTCGGGTTGTTTTTGTTTGTGTTTCTTCTTTTTCGGAAAAAACCGTCTACAAAGATAGCATAATGCATGAATTATGCAAATAAAAAACCATATTTCTGTAGGCGGCGGCAACAGGGGGCGGAGAGGACGGCGGTGGGAAGGCGGTTGCGGGGGATGAGGATAGAGAAGGAAGCATGTGGGGGCGGGGTGGAACATGGGAGCACAAGCCGATCGGAGGGAGTGCTGAAGGGCAGGTACGGTGTGGACCGAGCCGGAATGGCGGATGTATGGATGGATTGTGCGCGGGGCGGCAGCAATGGAAAAATTGGCCGGTTGGATGCGGCTGAAACGACCGCTCGCCACCTTCCTGCAAGGAAAGCGGCGAGCGGCGGAACGGGGCGAAGCGGCTCCTCCGTATTATTCGCGGATTGGCAGGGCGACGGTCGTCTTGCTGGTCTGGTAGAGGTCGGCGACTTTGCGCGGGGTGCGGTCGGCAGCCTCGTGGCGGACGACGGGTTTGCGGACGTGCAGTTCGATCTGCACCTTGCCCTCTTCGGCCGGCACGACGGGCAGGTCGAGCAGGATGGGGGTAGTGGCGTTGCCCGGCAGGAGCAGTTCGCCCGAACGCGAGCTGCGCAGACGGCCGGCACGCGCCTTGATCCGGTAGAAGAGCGACAGATCGGTCAGTTCCATCCGGTTGTGCAGTTCGACGGCATAGCGTCCGTCGCGGGGCCGGACGCAGACCTCGACCGGTTCCCGGCCGGCAGCCGGATCGGGCGCGGCAGTCAGGGCTTCGGCGGTCAGGTCGGTGTTCCACTGGCCGTCGGCGCCGTCATACCAGATCGGCGTTTCGGGTACCCACGCTTTGAGGGCCAAATAGCCTTCGTAGAGGCAGAACCCGTTGCGCGATGCGTGGGCCGGGGCATAGACGACCACCGAGGGGTGGAGGTGCGAGCCGGTGTACATGCGGCGCAGCCGGTCGAGGTAGCCATTCAGCCAGGCGGGATCGTTGCTGGGGTTGCCTCCCTTGGTGATGCGTTCGGGCTGGCGGCTGGTGTCGATGTCGGCCGCATCGCACACGTAGAGACCGAGGCTGTCGCAGGCCGCATAGAAGTAGTCGGGCTGGGGACGTCCGTCGGCCAGGATGCAGTTGTAGCCCTCGCGTTTGAGCCGTTGCAGGTGAGCGATGCCCAGCGAGGCGTTTTCGTTGGCGGCATAGCGGGTGCCGCGCAGCGTGACGGGGCGTCCGTTCATCAGAAAGACCCCGTCGCGGCAGCCGGGCTGGCGGATGCCGAACCGGAAGGCCATGCACTCCGTCAGGCGGCCTTCGTTGCGGTTGGTCAGCAGCAGCGTGTAGAGGTGGGGCGTTTCGTGGTTCCACAGCTGCGGGTCGGTGACGGCGATGACGAAGCGTACCGTGTCGCAGTGCAGCATGGTGGAGTGAACCGTCTTCCGGGCGGTGGCCACCGTTTCGCCCGCGGGATTGAGGAGCTCGTAGCCGATGTCGCACGCCTTGGGGTTGAGCAGATGGCTCTGCATGGCCACGTCGCAGGCGATGTAGCAGGTACCGTCGCCGAGGGTCGGCGTCAGGAAAACGTCCTCGATGCGGACGGTGGGCTGGGAGAGGATGCTGGCGGCCCGGAAACCGGCCGGGGCGGACTCGCGGCCATTCTCCAGTACGGAGGCGGCCGCATGGTCGAAGACCGTCAGCGAGACCGTATTGTAGTCGGGACGGATCCAGGGGGTCAGGTCAAATTCGGCATGGCCCGATCCCGTCTGGCAGTAGCCGGCCGGTTGGCCGTTGATGGCTACGCCGAACGAGGAGGAGACATCCTCCGTGCGCAGCAGGACGGTGCGGTTGTTCCAGGTGTAGCGCACCTTGAAGCGGGTCGTGAACCGGGTGCCTCCGGGTACGGTGTCGCGCTGCCATTCGTTCAACGGGATGACGTAGGGCGATGGGGAGCCGGTCAGCGCCTCTTCCTCCGTGGCGCAGGGGATGAGCGGAGCCCGCGGCGCGAGCAGGGCGCCGGCGCCGGTCGAGTCGGGGCGGGCCGCCAGCGGGCCGTACACGGTCGCTGTCGTGTCGCGCGACTGGCCGCACAACAGCGCGGGAGCGGCCAGCAGACAGGCCAGCAGCAGGGTATGGGGAAGAATCCGTATTTTCATGGCGTTTTTCTCTTTGCGGTGCGTTATCTTTGCCGTGGCGCCGGTCGCACAGCGGCCGGACGAAACGAACGGTAAAAGTACGTTTTTTCCTGCACAAGATGGCTTATCCGGTTCTGAATTTTCCGCCTGTGCGGCTGCGGGCTGCACGGCGTCGCGGCTGCGACTACGTCTGGGACGACCTGCGCGGGGCCTGGCTGCTGCTGACCCCCGAGGAGTGGGTGCGCCGCCACCTGCTCGGCTGGTTGCGCGAAGGGTTGGGCGTGGCGCCGACCGCCATTGTGCAGGAGTATCCCGTGGCGCTGGGCGGTACGGCACAGCGGGCCGACGTGGTGGTGTTGGACGGCGGGCAGCGGCCCCTGCTGCTGGCCGAGTGCAAGGCGGCCGGAGTGACCATCGATGCCCGCACGCTCGATCAGGCGGTGCGCTACAACAGCGTGGTCGGGGCGCGCTACCTCATGCTGACCAACGGTCTGCGCCACTATTTCTATGAGACGGCGGACGGCCTGATCTACGAGCCGCTGGCGGCGCCTCCCGATCTGTCCGGACGGTAGGAATGACGGCAGGCGGCCCCGTGCGGGAGCCGCCTGCGGAAAGGAACTGCCGGGCGGGGATCAGAAGGTGCGGGTCAGCGCAAAGAGGTACATGGCGCCGCGGCTGCGCAGCATCTGTCCCCGTACGGGAACCTCGGCCAGGACGGAGACCGCATAGCCTCCGCCGAGCGTGGTGCCCACGATGGGGGAGAGCACCAGATCGAACTGTCGGGCCTGGAAGTCGTAGATCGGACGCGGCTCGAAGACGAAGTAGAATCCCGAATCATAGAATTTGGCCAGAAAGATGCGCAGGGTCAGCACGCTGGTGCAGGCATATCCGCGGCCGGTGGCGAGCGAGAAGGCGTACTGCGGCTGAATGGCCAGCATCAGGCTCCTGTTGATCGTGTAGCTGTATGTCACTGCTGGGGTGAGGGTCAGCGAACCGTCGGCTCCTGTGGCCGTGGCGATGTTCTGCGAGGCGAAGGGAAAGGCCAGGTCGAGCGAGGCGGCCAGCGCATGCCGTTCGTTGACGAAGAAGGCGTTCAGTGCCGAGAAGGCCATGCCGCCGAAACCGGTGACGAAACCGGAGCGGCCGGGCAGCGTGTTGAGCGAGATGAGGTCGGCCTTCAGATTGAAGCTCCAGTCGTTCACGCCGAAGGTGGCGCTGATGCGGTTGTTGATCTGGGCAGCGTCGGCCGGGCGGTCGAAGAAGCGGAACGAGTAGCCCAGGCGCGACGTGACGCGCGTGGGGTCCACACCCGACTGGGTGCGCACCTCGTCCACCGAGGCGGGCTGTTCCAGTTCGTGGTTCTGGGCGTAGCCGACCCAGCCGGTCAGCAGCAGCATGAGCAAAAGGGAAAAGTGTTTCATAAGCGGCAAGTGATCGTTGACGGTTTCGGAACCGGTCCGGCACATTCGGCAGGTCGTGACCGCCTGGCCCGGAGCGGTTGCGCGTTCGGGTGCGGTGCGCCTCGGACCGGTGCGGCGACCGGTTACCGAATGATCCTGCAAGAACCGTTCCACTTCGCCTTTCGGGCCGGGCGAATTGGCTGCCGATCGGTGAAAAAAGGAGCTGGTGCCGTCGGATCGGGAAAAAACGGGCATCTGACGCGGAAAATGTGGCTGAAATTTTGGTGTGTGCGGAAAATGTGCTATATTTGCACTCGCAAACGAAAGGAATGCCTTTCAGATGTAACGGGAGTATAGCTCAGCTGGTTCAGAGCATCTGCCTTACAAGCAGAGGGTCCGGGGTTCGAATCCCTGTGCTCCCACAAGGGAAGCGATCATCACACGATGGTCGCTTTTTTCGTATCGGCCGGTTGCCATGGCGTGTTGCTCCGGGGTGGAGGCGGCCGATCCGGAGCCGGTTGGCCGGTGCCGCCGGTTGGGGCACAGCATGGGAGCGATCCGAGGCCGACGACCGATGGAAAAACAGACAGGAGGAGTCTCTTGCAAGAGGCTCCTCCTGTCTGTTGTATAGGTACAGGGCGGCTATTGGATGATCAACTCGTCCGGGCGGATCTTCGGGACATAGTGGACGCCCTCCTGCCGGTCGAAGGCACCGATGCAGAGGCCGTTCAATCCCATCTCCGTTGCCTCCAGCAGCATGCTCTGGGCCGAGATGCCCAGGTCGATGTCCAGGTCGCGGTCCTCGGGCACCGTGCCGCAGATGACGATGAAGGCGTTCGGTTCCGTGCCGGGCAGGGGCAGGTGGAACTGGGGCAGTGCGCCGCCCAGCCGGATGAGGGGCAGCACCTTCGGCGCCTCGTCGGAGAGTACCGGCCGGAAACGGAGTGCCTGTCGGTTGCGCGCCGAGGGGGTCAGTGCATTCACCGCGATGATGCGGCGGAGCTGGTCCGCGCGGACGATGAACCGACTGTCGTAGCCGCGGCAGCTGCGGTTGCGGCGCAACAGGCGGGTCAGCGTGGCGATCGGTGTCGAGCGGCCGCCGGCCGGTTGGGCCAGGTACTCCTCCATTTTGCGTTCCAGATAGTTGTCTGCCATGATTCCGTAGCGTTGTGCGGGCGGCTGCCGGGCCGTCCGTGGGTTATTTGTAGAGAATAGCCAGCGATTTGGGATAGAGGTTGTTGATGCGCTGGCCGATCCGCTTGGCCCAGCCCAGCGCGTAGCCTTCGCAGGTGACCAGATTCATCCCCTCGTTGAAAGCCTCTGGCGAGGGAAGCTCCTCCCGGCGCAGGTAGTGCAGGGCATCCTCCCGCGAAAGGGCCGCCTCGGGTGCGGCCGTGCGGATGAGGTCGTGAAACAGCGCCAGCGACGGGTCGGGTTTCAGCGTGCCGTTGAAGAGCTGGCCCATGCAGACCCCCGAATGGAGCGTGTGGAGGTATTCGGCCAGCGTGCGGATGTCGCCGTAGGGTGCGGCGTAGTAGCCGTAGTAGGTGTCGCCGATGCGGGCAAAGCGCATGAATTCGGGTTGGGCGATCCAGCGGGCCAGGGCCTCGGTCTCGCGTCGCGAGGGCTCGGCAAAGAGCGGTTTGCGCGCCTTGGGGCGGAAGGGGCGTCCCTTCTGTCCCTCCTTGCGCAGCGCGGCGGCAAAGAAGCCTTCGCCCCGCAGCCGGTGGGGCCAGAAACGGAAGCAGCGGATACCGCCCGCCTCGGTCTGCTCGATGCCCCATGCGGCGGGAACTTCCACGCCGGCATCCGAGAAGTCGTAGTGTTCGGCCAGCCAGGCCACATTCTCCTCGTTCTCCTCGCGGTTGAACGTGCAGGTGCTGTAGATGAGCAGGCCGCCCGGGCGCAGGGCCTCCCAGGCATCGGCCAGGATCTGACGCTGACGGGCCGCACACAGCTGCGGGGCGGCGGGACTCCACTCGGTCATCGCGTCGGGATTCTTGCGGAACATGCCCTCGCCCGAACAGGGGGCGTCGACCGCCACGATGTCGAACCACTCCGTGAGACCGGCCAGCCGGGCCGTGTCGTCGTTGGTCACCACCATATTGCCGATGCCCCACTTGCGGGCGTTGTCGGCCAGCGTCAGCGCGCGGTTGCGGACCACTTCGTTGGCCACCACGATGCCTTCGGCGCCGGCCAGCGTGGCGTATAGGGTAGCCTTGCCGCCCGGTGCGGCACAGAGGTCGAGGATGCGCGCCCCCTCCGGTTCGGCGGCGGAGCGGACCAGGTGCTCGACAAACATCGACGAAGCCTCCTGCACGTAGTAGGCTCCTGCATGGAACAACGGATCGGTGGTGAAGGAGGGACGCTCGGTCAGGTAGCGGCCGTAGCGGTTCCACGGTACGGGTGTGCCGTCGGGAGCGCCAGCTGTCTTGTAGGGATTCCAGCGTACCGACACGGGCGGTGTGTCATTCATCGCTTGCAGAAAGGCGGCCGCCGCATCGCCCAGCAGCGGTTCGGTGCGGGCCAGGAACGGTTCGGGCAGGGTGAGGCTCATCGTGCGGAGAGTTCGGTTTCCAGCGCATGGATGCGGGCCACGAGATCGTCGATGATGGCGGGCTCCATGATGAAGTCCTGCCGGTCGATGTCGAGCGTCAGCACGCGCCCCTCGTAGATGTTGTCGATCCAGTCGTTGTATTTGTTGTTCAGACGTTTGAGGTAGTCGAGGTCGATGCCCATCTCATAGCTGCGGCCGCGCTTGAGAATCTGGCTCACCAGCGTGGGCACGCTCGCCCGCAGGTAGATGAGCAGATCGGGCGTGGGCACAAGGTTGGCCGACAGCCCGAAGATCTTCATGTAGGTGTCGAAGTCGCGCGAGGACATCAGCCCCATTTCGTGGAGGTTGCTGGCAAAGATGTGGGCATCCTCGTAGATGGTGCGGTCCTGGACGATGAACCCTTCGGCCTGGCGGATGCGGAGCCCCTGGTTCATGCGCGAGCCGAGAAAATAGACCTGGAAATTGAACGACCAGCGTCGCATGTCCTCGTAGAAGTCGGCGATGTAGGGGTTGGCGATCTCTTCGTAGAGCGGCGTGGCGCCGAGCCGTTCGGTCAGAATCTCCGTGAGGGAGGTCTTGCCGCTGCCGATGTTTCCTGAAATGGCGATATACATGGTCGTATGAATTGGCGGGTGATTAGTGCGGCCGTTGCGCCGTCAGACCGGCGAAATCGGTCAGTTCATCGATATAGGTGCGGTCGTTGTTCAGGCGGGGCACCTTGTTTTGGCCGCCCAGCTTGCCCTTCGAACGCATCCAGCGCTCGAACGTGCCGGCCGGTACGGCCGTGATGCGGGGAGCCGAGAGGGTCGTGTCCTTGAAGCGTTTGGCGTCGTAGTCGGAGTTGACGGCGCGCAGCGTCTCGTCGAGCGTGCGGTCGAAGAGGGCCTTGTCCGAAGGGGGCGTGTGGAACTCGACGATCCACTCGTGCGCTCCCTTGTGCCGGCCCTCCATGTAGATCGGCGCAGCCGTATAGTCGGCAATCTGCGCACCGGTAGCCTCGCAGGCGGCCTGTATGGCGGCTTCGGCGTTGCCGATCACCACCTCTTCGCCGAAGGCATTGATGTAGAGTTTTGTACGGCCCGTGATGCGGATCGTGTAGGGGTCGGTGGAGACGAACTCGACCGTGTCGCCGATCATGTAGCGCCACAGACCGTTGGTGCTGGTGATGATCATCGCATAGGGGATGCCGGGACGCACCCCTTCGAGCGGCACGACGGCGCTCGGGTCGTCCAGCCGGTCGACGGGCTGGAATTCGTAGTAGGTGCCGTAGTCGAGCATCAGCAGCATGTCGCTCCGGCCCGGCTCCTCGGCGATGGCGAAGAAGCCCTCCGAGGCGTTGTAGGTCTCCATGTAGCGCATCTCGGGCGAGGGGATGATCCGCCGGTACTGGGCTTCGTAGGGTTGGAAGTTCATGCCGCCGTGGACGAACAGTTCCATGCGGGGCCACACCTCCAGGATGTTGTCCTTGCCCGTATATTCGAGAATGCGGTTGAGCATCACCAGGTTCCAGGAGGGAACGCCCGTAAAGGAGCGGACATCCTGCCGCGTGGCCTGCATGGCGATGCGGCGCACCTTCTCGTCGAAGTCGGGCAGCAGGGCCGTCTTCTTGTCCGGTACGCGGAGCAGATGGGCCAGCGCAGGGGTGTTCTCGATCAGGATGGCCGAGAGGTCGCCCGACAGCATCCGGTCGCCCTCGTGTTCGATCCGCTTCGATCCGCCCAGGGTCAGCATCTTGCCGCCGACCACCTCGGTCTTCGGGTAGAGGTGGCAGTAGAGGGCCATGATGTCCTTCGGGCCGCGCATGTGGCTGCGCTGCAGGCAGGTCGAGGTGATGGGGATGAATTTGCTGCGCGCATCGGTCGTGCCCGACGACTTGGCAAACCAGCGGGTCGGTTCGGGCCAGAGCAGATTCGCTTCGCCTCGCCGCAGCCGGTCGATGTAGGGGCGGATGCCCTCATAGTCGGTGACGGGCAGCCGGTTGCGGAATGCTTCCGCCGAGCGGACGGTCTCCAGCGCATGGTCGCGTCCGAATTCGGTGCGGCGGCCCTGGCGCAGCAGGTAGTCCAGCTGTTCCTGCTGCACTTCGGCCGGGTGGCGGCGGAAGCGGTCGATCTCGCGCAGCCGTTTGGCGAAGTAGCTGTTTATGATGCGGGTAATGAAAGGCATAGGGGTAGGGTTGAGGAACAATTAGTTGAAGTAGCGGCCGATCTTCGGAATGGCGGCCGGCAGGGCGAAGACAACGGCCCGGTCGTAGGCGTTGATCTGGAAGTCGGCGTTGGGGATGAAGACCTTGTCGCCCCGGACGATGCCGCCGATGGTTGCGTCGTTCGGGAAACCGGCCGTGCGGAGCGTCGAGCGGGTGATCGGCGCATCGGGCTTTACCACGAACTCGAGCACCTCGGCTTCGCTGCCCGTCAGGCACTTGATGGCCTGAACGTCGGTGTCCATCGTGAAGCGGAAGATACGGCTGGCCGTGATCTGTTTCTTGTTGATGATCGTGTCGATGCCGATGCTCTCGGCCAGGTTGATGTAGGTGAGGTTCTCCACCTCGGCGATCACCTTCTTCACGCCCATCCGTTTGGCCAGCATGGCCGTCAGGATGTTGGTCTCGGCCCGGCCCGTGACGGCCACGAAGGCATCCATGCTGGTGATGCCCTCCTCCATCATGGCGTCGATGTCGCGGCCGTCCTCGTTGATGATGAGGGTCTTCTCGAGCATCTCGGCCAGTTTGTAGGCCTTCTCGGCGTTGTATTCGATCAGTTTGACGTTCAGTTCGTCCTGCAGTTCCGTGGCGATGCGGACGCCGATGCGGCTGCCGCCGAGGATCATCAGGTTGCGGATCACCACGTTCGTCTTGCCCGAGTAGCCCGTCACCTTGCGGGCCGCCGCGGCGTTGGCGATGATGTAGACCGTGTCGCCCTCGTAGAAGCGGTCACGCGAGTGGGGAATGATCGTGCGGTTGTCACGGCTGATGGCCACCGGACGGAAGTCCTCGCCGGCCTGGGCACACACCTCGCCCACGGTGCGGCCCGTGAACTCGGAGGTGGCGTCGATCGGAAAGACCACCAGCGACAGCTTGCCGCCCGAAAAATCGACGTATTCGGTCGTGGAGGTGTGTCCGAGCAGGTTGATCACCTCGCGGGCGGCGACCCGTTCCGGATAGAACAGGTAGTCGATGCCCAGGTTCATGAACATCTCCTTGTTGTTCGGCTCGAGGTATTCGTTGTTGTCGATGCGGGCAATGGATTTCCGGGCGCCGAGCTGCTTGGCCAGGATGGCGGAGAGCACGTTGATGTTCTCCTCGTGGTTGACCGCAATGAAGAGGTCGGCTTTCCGGACGGAGGCTTTGCGCAGGGCGGCGAAGGTCGTGCAGTCGCCCTCGATGGCGACGATGTCGGCCAGACCGGCCAGGTCGTCGAGCAACTTGGCGTCCGAGTCGATCACCGTGATGTCGTGATCCTCGCCGCTGAGCATTTTGGCCAGGTGCTGGCCCACCTCTCCGGCTCCCGCTATGATGATTTTCATCTGGAAAAAGAAATTTATCCTCAAATTATCCGCAAATTTAATAAATTTGTCGCGAGTCGGGCGGATGGCTCCTCTTTTTCATCCACGGCCTGCAGGTGCGGCCGAAAAGCCGGCTCGTCATGCTATGAGTACAACATGGATCGTAATTCTGATCGCCATCGTGCTGGTCGCTTTCTTCGTGCTGGGCATGTCCCTGACGCTGATGATCAAGGGGCACAACATCGATTCCGAAATCAGCGAAAACAAGCATATGCGCGAACGCGGCATCAAGTGTGCCGTGCAGGAGACGCATGAACTGGATGCCGAACGGGCCGGCAAGAAGGCCGCCTGCGACGATACGACCGTATGCGGCGGCAACTGCAGCAGCTGCGCTTCCGTGTGACGGTTCCGCCGGTTCGGACCGGATCGACCCTCGGACGCCTCTGCCCTTGACGGGCAGGGGCGTTTTTTTTGTGCCCGGTCCCGGCGGCGTTTCGCCCCGCATGCGGGGCGGTTCGGGGGTGTTTGCGGACGGATTGACGGAGAAAACTTTTTTTTTATCTTAAGTTTTCTCTATCTTTGCTTCGTCTGAAGAATAAGATTATGGAACTGAAGGAACGGATAGTGGATACGGCCCTGCGGCTGTTCACCGATCTGGGCATCAAGTCGGTGCGGATGGACGACATCGCATCGGTGTGCGGCATATCGAAACGGACGCTCTACGAGCAGTTTACCGATCGGGAGCATCTGGTGCGGCAGGCCATTGAGACCTATGTCAAGCAGCAGGAGGCGATGCTGGTCGGCCCCATGTCCCGGGCCGAGAATGCGATCGACGAGATGTGGATCATGTCGGGCCACGGCACCGAGTTCAAGACTTCGGCACGAAACTTGATGATCGATCTGTTGAGGTTCTATCCGCAGATCTTTGAAGACATCGTGCGGAAGTACTACGAACAGATCGTGGCCTGCAGCGAGGCGTGTCTGCGGCGCGGCAAGGAGCAGGGCATGTTCCTGGGATGGATCGACGAGACGATCATGGCGCGCGGATTCACCCGGTACCTCTACGGGCTGCACCGCGACTTCTCCGAGCGGATCATTGCGGCCGGTCCGGTCAACGAGAGCTCCCAGCTGGACGAGATGCGCATGCTGATGATGCTCTTCGTGCGGGGTATCACTACCGACGAGGGACGGGCCTACATCGACGCCAAAATGAAAGACAGAAAACAGCTATAACCATCAAATTTCCCATTACGCATGAAAAGAGCGTTCATGACTCTCTTTGCGGTACTGGCCGTCCTGCAGCTGGCGGCCGAGGAACCCGCTCCGTCAGCCCGGTTGACGCTGACGCTCGACCGGGCGCTGGAAATCGCGCTCAACGACAACCCCATGATCCGGGTCGCCGATCTGGAGATCCAGCGGCAGGACTATGTCCGCAAGGAGACCGTCGGCAACCTGCTGCCGTCCCTGTCGGCTTCGGGATCGTACAGCTATGCCGCCATCAAGCAGACCATGTCGCGCAGCGGCCTCACCTTCGGTGCCGACAATACGGTGTCGCTGGGAGCCGATCTCTCCGTGCCCCTCTTCGTGCCGGCCGTCTACGCGTCGATCAAGATGAACCGCACCCAGATGGAGGAGGCGATCGAGTCGGCGCGCGCCTCGCGGCTGTCGCTGGTCAACGAGGTCCGCAAGGCCTTCTACAACCTGCTGCTGCTCCGCGAGTCGCTCGACGTGCTGCACGAGAGCGAATCCCTCTCCCAGAAGACGGTCGATGACACCCAGGGCAAATTCGAGGCCGAGCTGGCCTCCGAGTACGATCTGTTGACGGCCCAGGTGCAGCTCAGCAGTCTGCAGCCGACCATCATCCAGACCGAGGGGGCCATCGAGGTGGCCGATCTCTACCTGCACATGCTGCTGAGCCTGCCGATGGATGTGGCGCTCGAACTGGAAGGGTCGCTCGACGGCTTTGCCGACGCGGCCGAGGCGAATGCCTACTATTCGACCGACATCAGCAACAACAGCGACCTGCGTTCGCTCGACATTCAGGCGCGCCTGCTTGAAAATCAGCTCAAGGTGGTCAATGCCCAGCGCATGCCCACCATTGCGGCGTTCGGCCAGTTCAGCCTCTACGGCAACGACATGCCCGAGATCAACTTCGGCGATGCCGGTTGGGGCAGCATGTTCCCCGACGTCGATCTGGCCAAGTATCCCGACCTGGTGGCCGGCGTGACCAATGCACTCGGGCCGGCCGGCATGGCCGACCTGGCCGGACTGATGGGCGATCTGCTGGGCGGCATGGGCTCCTCGTCCGCCACGACGTCACACAGCTTCTGGTGGCAGCACCCGCTGACCTTCGGCGTGTCGATTTCGATACCGATCTTCTCGGGTACCCGGGTGAACCAGCAGGCGCGTCAGACGCGGATTGCCATCGAACAGCTCCAGCTGCAGCGCGAATACCAGGAGGAGTCGCTCGGCATGCAGGTGCGTTCGTCGATCAGCAATCTGATGACGGCCCGCAGCAAGATGGCGGCCAGCGAGACCTCCGTGGCGCAGGCACAGAAAGCCTACGACATCACCGATGCCCGTTACGGCGGCGGCATGGGAACGATTCTGGAACTCAACTCGGCCCAGTTGCAGCTGACGCAGGCGCGGCTGAACTATACGCAGGCCGTGTATGATTACCTGGCCGCCCAGGCCGACTACGAGCAGATCGTCGGCATGGATTACGAGGTGGCCGGAACGGAACAGAACCAGTGACGAACAAATCAAAAAAACAGAGATAACCATGAGAAGTAGCAGACTGCTTTGGATCGCGGCTGCCGTATGGGCGGCGGTTGCGCTGACGGGATGCCGGGGAGAAGCCAAAAAGAGCGACACCGAGGCCCAGGAGACGGTCTCCGTCAAGGTGGAGAAGGCCCGCGTGGAGGAGGTGGCCCAGACGGTGAGCTTCACGGCCAACCTGGAACCCAACAAGACAACCTATATCGTCCCCTCCGTGGCGGCGCGCATCGAGAAGCTCAACGTGGAGGTGGGCGACCGGGTGAAGAAGGGACAGATCCTGGCCGAGCTGGACAAGACCCAGTACAACACGAATGCCATCCAGCTGGCCAACCTGGAGCTGGATTTTGCCCGCATGCAGCGGGTCTATGAGACCGGCGGCATCTCCAAACAGGAGATGGATGCCACCGAGACGAGCATCAACGTGCTGAAGGAGACGGTGGCCAACCTTGAGGAGAACCTGACCCTGCGCAGCCCCTTCGACGGCGTGGTGACGCTCCGCAACAACGAGGTGGGCGATCTCTTTTCGGCCGTATCGGGCGGCGGCATCTATCAGGTGATGCAGATGAACCCGCTCAAGGCCTACGTCTATGTCTCGGAGCAGTATTTCCCGCACGTCTACATGGGCATGCCCGTTGAGGTGCGGCTCGACATCTATCCCGAGGAGACCTTCTCCGGCAAGGTGAGCCGCATCGCGCCGGCCCTCGACGCCTCCTCGCGTACCTTCGAGGTGGAGGTGACCATTCCCAACCCCGACATGCGGCTGCGCCCCGGCATGTATGCCCGGACGCTCTTCAACATGGGACTGGAGCGGAGCGTGACCGTGCTGGATGTGGCCGTGCAGCGCATGACCGGCACCAACGAGCGCTATGTGTATGTCGTGCAGGACGGCCATGCGGAGCGCCGCTTCGTGACCGTGGGCCGTCAGGTAGGCGACCGGATCGAGATTCTCGACGGCCTGAAGGACGGCGAGGAGGTGGTCATTGCCGGTTCGGCACGGCTGCTGGGCGGCATGGCGGTTTCGGTCATGGAGGGCGAGTGACCGCCCCGGACCCCGCAAGTGTGTTTTAACAGGGAAAACGGCAACTTATGAAAATATACGAAAGTGCGGTCAGAAAACCGATTTCGACGGTACTGATCTTCATCATGGTGATGATTCTCGGCGCCTTCTCGCTGAGCAATCTGGCCATCGACATGTATCCCGAGATGGACCTGCCGGCCATATCGGTCATCACGACCTATCCGGGTGCGAACGCTTCCGATATCGAGACTAACGTCACCCGTGTGCTGGAGGACAACCTCAACACGGTGGAGAATCTGAAGGAGATCACCTCCCGGTCGGAGGACAACTTCTCGATGATCTCGCTCGAGTTCGAATGGGGAACAGACCTGGACGTGGCGGCCAACGACATCCGCGATGCCGTGGACCGTACGCGGTCGCTGCTGCCCGACGAGGTGGACGATCCGACGATCTACAAGTTCAGCAGCTCCATGATCCCGGTCATGGTGCTCTCCGTGACGGCCGACGACAGTTACAATGGTCTCTACAAACTGCTTGACGAACAGCTGGTCAACCGCCTCAACCGCGTCGAGGGCGTCGGTTCGGTCAGCATGATGGGCGCCCCGGTGCGCGAGGTGCAGGTCTATGTCGATCCGCGCAAGATGGAGGCCTACAACCTGACCGTCGAACAGCTCGGCCAGGTGATTGCGGCCGAAAACGTGAATGTGCCGGCCGGTACGATCGACATCGGCAACAATACGATCAACGTCAAGACCGACGGCGAATTCGACTCGAGCGACGAACTCTACGACGTGCTGGTGTCGAGCTACGGCGGACGGGACATCTACCTGCGTGACGTGGCCGAGATCCGCGATACCATCGAGGAGGAGACTCTCGACGAACGCATCAACGGCCGGCTGGGCGTGCGCGTGGTCGTACAGAAGCAGTCGGGCGCCAATACGGTCGACATCGTGAACCGGATCTTCGACGAACTGCCCGCCATCGAGAAGACCCTGCCGCCGGATGTGGAGATCAGTGTGCTGATGGACGGTTCGGAGAATATCCGCGACAGCATCAACTCGCTCAGCGAGACGATCATGTTCGCCTTCATCTTCGTCATCCTGGTCGTCATGGTCTTCCTGGGACGCTGGCGGGCGACGCTCATCATCTGCGTGACGATCCCGATCTCGCTGCTGGCGGGCTTCATCTACCTCTACCTGACCGATTCGACCATCAACATCATCTCGCTCAGTTCGCTCTCCATAGCCATCGGTATGGTGGTGGACGATGCGATCGTGGTGCTCGAAAACATCACCACCCACATGGAGCGCGGCTCCTCCGCCAAGGAGGCGGCCATCTACGGCACCAACGAGGTGTGGCTCTCGGTGATCGTCACCACGCTGACCGTCGTGGCGGTGTTCCTGCCGCTGACCCTCGTATCGGGCATGGCGGGCATCCTCTTCAAGGAGCTCGGCTGGATGGTCTCCATCATCGTCTCCGTATCGACGCTGACGGCCATCTCGCTGACCCCGATGCTCTCCTCCAAACTGCTCAAGCCGAACTACAACCATACCTATAAGGGCATCGGTATCCTCTTCAAACCGATCGACAAGTTCCTCGACCGGCTGGACGTGCGCTATGCCGCACTGATCGCCTGGGCGGTCCGCCACCGTGCGGTCGTGATGATCGGCACGCTGGTCATCTTCGTGGTTGGTCTGGTGGTGGCCCGTCAGGTGCCGACCGACTTCATGCCGGTTTCCGACAACGGCTCCATCGGCATGGTTGTGGAGCTGGAGCAGAATACGGGCCTGCAGTACACCAAGCGCATCGCCCGGCAGATCGACGACATGATTGCCACCAACTACCCCTATGTGGAGCGCGTCTCGACCAGTACCGGTTCGCCGTCCGAAACGACGGCCTACTCGGCCATGACGACGACCGGTTCCTACATCATCAACTACACGCTGAAGTTCCCGCCGGCCCACGAACGGGACAAGACGATCTTCACGATCACCGATGAACTGCGTGAGGAGCTGGCCAAGATTCCGGAGATCAAGCGTTTCACGGTGACTCCCGGCGGCAGCATGGGTTCCGCCATGTCCTCGGGCATGGGCTCGGCCTCGAATGTCGAGGTCAAGATCTTCGGCTACGACTTCGACGAGACGAATGTCATTGCGTCCGACCTGCGCGACAAACTGGCCCGGATCGATGGCGCCCGAGACGTGACCGTGTCGCGTGACGAGATGCGTCCCGAGTTCAACGTCAAGCTCGACCGCCGCATGCTGGCCTACTACGGCCTCAACAGTGCCACCGTCTCGAACGCCGTGCGCAACCGCATCAACGGTTATACGGCCAGCCTGTACCGCGAGGACGGCGACGAGTATGATATCGTGGTGCGTTACGCCAAACCCTACCGGCTCTCCGTGCAGGACATCGAGGAGATCGTCCTCTACAACAATCAGGGTACCGCCATCCGGGTCGGCGACGTGGGCCAGGTGGTCGAGGAGTTCGCACCGCCTACCATCGAGCGTGAGAACCGCCAGCGCGTGGTGAACGTCACCATGATGCTGGGCGACGGCGTGGCCCTGGGGACCGTGGTGGAGCAGGTCAATGCGCTGCTGGACGACTACGTGCTGCCCGACGATGTCTTTGTCGAGGTGGGCGGTACCCTCGAGGATCAGGAGGAGACCTTCGGCGACATGATCGTGCTGTTCATCCTGATCGTGCTGCTCGTCTATGTGGTGATGGCCACCCAGTTCGAGTCGTTCGTCTATCCCTTCATCATCATGATTACCGTACTGCTGGCCGTGCCGGGCGTCTTCTTCGCCCTCTACTTCACGGGTACGTCGCTGAGTCTGATGGCCCTGCTGGGTGCCATCATGCTGGTCGGCATCGTGGTCAAGAGCGGTATCGTGATGGTGGACTACACGAACCTGCTGCGCGAACGCGGCTACAGCATCAACCAGGCCGTGGTGGCTGCCGGAAAGAGCCGTCTGCGTCCGGTGCTGATGACCGCCCTGACCACCATCCTCGGCATGTTCCCGATGGCGCTCAGTCTGGGCGAAGGCTCGGAGCTGTGGCAGCCGATGGGTATTGCCGTCATCGGCGGTCTGACCTTCTCGACGATTCTGACGCTGCTGGTAGTGCCGGTGATGTATTCGATCTTCGGCGGAGTCGGCGTGGGCCGTCAGCGCCGCCGGATGCGTCGCGCAAACCGGCGGGAGGCATTGGCCCGATAAGCCGGCTGGGAGGGCGTTCCCGCCGGAGCGTCCCTCCCGTTGATAAAAACTTTTATGGAACAGGACACACGTATGAAAGCATTGTTTATTTCCTACAACATGACCCTTACCGAGCGCGTCAACTGGGTGTTTGACCACTACGGCGTACGCGGCTACACGCTCTTCCCGCTCACCTACGGCCGGGGATCGCACAGCGGTGAGCCCCACATGGGGTCACACACCTGGCCGGCCATGAACGCCACGGTGCTGGCGGTCGTCGAGGACGAGAAGATGCCCTCCGTGATGGAGGCGCTGCGCCAGCTCGAAAAGGAGTCCCAGATGCAGGGCATGCGGGCCTTCGTATGGGAGGTGACGGATCAGATCTGATCTGCCCGCAGTCGGCACAGGCGGGGGCGCACCGGAAGGTGTGCCCCCGCTTCGTTTTTGGATGGTAGGTTTTCGGATGACACGCCGGGGACGGGCAGGACGCAACCGGGCCGGCGGTGCGGAACAAGGTGGGCGGGCGAGGCTTCCGGACCGTTTGCGCGGTGTTGCGGCAGGGGGCTTCGGTTGGGGCAGCCTGCCATGGCGAACTGCTCTTGTCGGCGGAGAATGAGAACCGTTGGATACCGTCGGAGGCGTATCGGTGGCCGGCTATCGCGGATAGCCGGAGTACGGATACGGCATAGGGCGGGGAGACGGTTGCCGTAGGGGCGGCGGAGCGGTTGCAGCATCGGACGGTGGCCTGGTCAGAACAAGGCGGGGCAGGTGGGGCAGGCGGAGCGGGGGAGCGTGGAAGCAAAGCCGCTGTGGGCGGATGCGTGGGCATGCAAAAAGCGGCCGCAACCTTTCGGCTGCGACCGCTGTCATTGTGGTTGGGGGGAGTACTTACATCTCGCGACCGCCGCCCAGCGCCTGGTAGAGGGAAATCAGACTCTGGATCTCCGAGAAGCGGTTGGCTACCTGGGTCAACTGAGCCGTCAGCAGCGACTGCTGGGCGGTCAGCACCTCCAGATAGTTGGTGCTGCCGTGCTCCATCAGCAGGCGGGTGCTCTCGGCCGCAATGGAGAGCGCGTCGATCTGTTTGACGTAATATTCGGCTTTCTGGTGAGCCGTCTGGTACTGCATCAGTGCGTCGTTTACCTCGCTGCCGGCATTCAGCAGCGTCTGCTGGAAGGCGAGTCGGGCCTCCTCCTGCTGGGCCTTGGCGATCCGTAGCTGGGCCACATTCATGCGCCGGTTGAAGAGCGGTTCGGTGATCGAGCCGACGGCCGAAGCGATGGCCTGCATCGGATTGACGATGGCGCCGGCAATCGAGTTGGTCCAGCCGATGCTGCCGCTCAGCGTGATGGAGGGATAGAAGGCTGAACGGGCGGCATTGGTCATGTAGAAGGCCTGGGCCAGTGCCTGCTCGGCCGAGCGGACGTCGGGCCGGTTGGAGAGCATCTGGAGCGGAATGCCGACCGAAAACTCCTCCGTGAAGTTCTGGTCGTAGAGCGAGCCGCGCTCAATGGCCTGGGGCGTCTCGAACAACAGCAGCGACATGGCGTTTTCGGCCTGGTTGATCTGCTCCTTCAGGTCGAGCATCGAGGTGTAGATGCTGTAGTAGGTGGCCTCGGTCTGCGCCAGGGCGGCTTCGTTCATGTAGCCGGCCTCCTTCAAGGCGCGGGTTGCCTCCACGCTCTCGCGCCACGTCTTCTCGGTCTCCTGCGTGATGGCATACTGCGCATCCAGCATCAGCAGCGTGTAGTAGGTGTTGGCTACCGAAGCGATGATTTGCGTACGGACGGCCTGGGCATACTCCTGACTCTGGTAGTAGGCGGCCTTGGCAGCCCGTTTCTGGTTGGTCAGCTTGCCGAAAATATCAATCTCCCAGCTGGCCGTCAGCGGCAGCGAGTAGGTCATCGTGGCGTTCTGCAGATCACCGCCGGTGCCCAGCGTGGCCTGGGGGCTCAGCGAGAAGGAGGGAATGTAGGCCAGTCGGGCCGACATCAGCGACGCTTCAGCCTCCTGTACCCGCAGGTAAGCGGTCTGCAGGTCGGTGTTGCGCACCAGTGCCGAATCGATATGTCGCTGGAGAATCGGGTCGGTGAACATCTCCCGCCAGTCGACATTGCCCAGCGAAAGGGTATCCGTGACCGCCACATTCTCACCGAAGAGGTCGGGGGCGACCTCCTCGGTGGGCTTGTATTGGTTGTAGATGCCGCAACTGCTCGTCAAGAGGGGCAGCGCCAGCAAGAATATGATGTGTTTTCTCATGACGGTTTATTTATCTAAAGTCTTGTCCATAACCTCCTGTTCGGCGTTGATCTGCCAGTCGTGGCAGGCTTCCCGCTCGACCGGTTTGACCTTCTCCTGCAGGTGCTGGAAGATGATGAACAGCGTCGGCACCAGGAAGAGCAGGGCGAGCGTACCGATAATCATACCGCCAACCGTACCGGTACCCAGCGAACTGTTACCGTTGGCTCCTACACCCGAGGCGGTCATCAGCGGGATCATACCGAAGACTATCGTCAGCACCGTCATCAGGATAGGACGCAGACGGGCCTTGGCCGCATAGACGGCGGCTGCCGTGAGGCTCATGCCTGCCTTGCGGCGCTCGGTGGCATACTCCGTGATCAGGATGGCCGTCTTCGACAACAGACCGATCAGCATGATCAGACCCGTCTGGAGGTAGATGTTGTTCTCCAGACCGAAGAGCTTGGCGAAGAGGAAGCAGCCCATCAGACCGCACGGTACGCTCAGAATGACGGCGAACGGCAGGATGAAGCTCTCGTAGAGCGCACTCAGGATCAGGTAGATCATCAGGATACAGATACCGAAGATGACGAAGATCTGCGAGTTGGACTGCTGGCTCTCCTCACGGGTGATACCGCCGAATTCGTAGCCGTAGCCCGAAGGCAGCGACTGGGCGGCCACCTCTTCGATCGCCTTGATCGCCTCACCGGTACTGTAACCGTCCTTCGGCGAGATGCTCAGCGAGATGGAGTTGTACATGTTGAATCGGTTGAGCGATTCCGAACCGTACACGCGGGTCAGCTTGACGAACTGGCCCAGCGGAGCCATCTCGTCACCGACGCGGACATACATGTGGTTGAGCGACTCCTCGTCCAGACGGGCCTGCGGATCGGCCTGCATCATCACCTTGAACACACGCGAGAAGCGGTTGAAGTCCGAGATGTACTGACCGCCGCAGTAGGCCGACAGAACACCCAGGATTTCGGTCGGCGAGATACCGGCACGCTTGCACTGGGCGGCGTCGATGTCAACCTGCCACTGCGGGTAGTTGATGGCGAAGGAGGTGAAGGCGCGTTCAATCTCCGGACGCTGGCTCAGGTCGGCGATGAACTGCTGGGTCACGGCAAAGAAGTCGGCGATCGAACCGCCTGCGCGGTCCTGCATCTGCAGATCCACCGAGTTGCCCAGACCGTAGCCGGGGATCATACCCGGCGACATGGCGAAGACCGTTGCGCTCTTGATCGGTGCCGTGCGGGCGTAGATCTGACCGATGACGGCCTGTACGTTATCCTCTTTCTTGGGACGCAGCGACCAGTCCTTCAGCTTGATGATGTACATACCGAAGTTGCTGCCCTGACCGGAAAGCATGCCGTAGCCGGAAACTTTGGAGTAGTTGGCGATCTGCGGAATGTCCTTGATGCTGGCCTCCACGCGGTCCATGATGTCGACGGTCGTCTGGAGCGACGAACCCGGTGCGGTCGTGACGCTCAGGAAGATGGTTCCCTGGTCCTCCTCCGGCACAAGGCTGCTCTTGGTGGAGTTCATCAGCACGACGAGCAGCACTACCGAGGCGCAGATCGAGGTCCATACCAGCCATTTGCGTTTGATGAAGAAGAGTACGCCGTGTTTGTATTTCTCAACGACCGCATTGAAGCCCACCTGATAGACGCGGCGGAACTTGGCGGCGAAGTTGTTCTTCTGGTTGCCGTTCTCATCGACATAGGGCTTGAGCAGCATGGCGCAGAGGGCCGGGCTGAAGGTCAAGGCGTTGATGGCGGAGATACCCACGGCGGCGGCCATCGAAAGACCGAACTGCTTGTAGAAGGTACCTGCCGTACCGCCCATGAACGATACCGGGATGAACACGGCCATGAAGACCAGCGACGAGGTCAGTACGGCCGAACCCACACCTTTCAGGGCGTCCACGCTGGCCATGTAGGAAGAGCGGTAGCCGACGTCGAATTTCGCCTGGACGGCCTCCACGATAATGATGGAGTCGTCCACCACCGTACCGATCACCAGTACCAGGGCGAAGAGGGTAATCAGGTTGAGGCTGAAGCCCATGAGCGACATGAAGGCGAACGTACCCACCAGCGATACGATGATGCCGACGAAGGGCACCAGCGTCGAGCGGAAGTCCTGAAGGAAGAAGTAGACCACCAGGATGACGAGCAGGATGGCCTCGATCAGCGTCTTGATCACGTTGTGGATTGAGGCGTAGAGGAAGTCGTTGGAGCTCATCAGCTGCAGAATCTCTAGATCCTCGGGCAGATCCTCGGCGGCTTTGGCCAGGAAGGCATTGATGTTGTTGTTGACCTCCGTGGCGTTCGATCCGGCCGTCTGGAAGATCATGCACGATACGCCCGGATGGCCGTTCACCTCACCGTGGTAGGCGTAGCTCTCCTGACCCAGTTCCACGTCGGCCACATCCTTGAGGCGCAGTACGGTACCGTCCTCGTTGGAGCGGATGACGATCTCGTCAAATTCCTCCGGCAGGATGAGTCGGCCGCTGTATTTCATCGTGTACTGGAACGTCTCGCCGGAGTTCTCGCCGAACGAACCCGTCGCCGACTCGATGTTCTGCTCGGCCAGTACGGCGGTGATGTCGCTCGGGTTGAGCTTGTACTGGGCCATGACGTCCGGTTTGAGCCAGATACGCATGCTGTACGAGCCGCCCATGATGTTGATGTCACCTACGCCCGTGATACGCAGGATTTCCGGCTTCAGGTTGATGTTGATGTAGTTCGAGATAAAGTTCTCGCTGTAGGTGCCGTTCGGGCTGTACACCGCAAAGATCTGCAGCATACTGGTCTGACGCTTCACGGTCGTCACGCCGACCTGGGTAACCTCGGACGGCAGCTGGCCCTGGGCTTTGGAGACGCGGTTCTGGACGTTGACGGCGGCCATGTCCGGGTCGGTACCCTGGCGGAAGTAAACCTGGATCTGCACCGAACCGGAGTTGGTTGCGGTGGAGGTCATGTAGGTCATGTTTTCCACACCGTTGATGGCTTCCTCCAGCGGGGCGATAACACTCTTCTGGAGCGTCTCCGCACTGGCGCCGAAGTAGGTCGTGCTTACCGAGATGGTAGGCGGCGCGATATCCGGGAACTGCTCAACGGGCAGCGAAGTCAATCCGATCAGTCCCAGAAAGACGATCGTGATGGAGATCACCGCCGAGAAGACAGGCCGGTCGATGAAATATCTTAGATTCATGTCTGTATGTGATTGCCTGATTGAGAATTAGAAAGTATGGTGTGTCTATTCGGCTTCCGTAGCGGTTGCCTCTGCCTCGGGCGCTGCCTGCGGGGCCGCGGTAGGTTGTTCGGCCTGTACGCGGGTTCCGGCACGAAGCAGACCCGCGCCTTCGGCAACGATCGTGTCACCGAACGCCAGACCCGAGGTGACGATGTAGTCCTTGCCGCCGTTCACCTTGGTGACCGTTACCTCAACGGGGTTGGCAATGCCGTCGGTTACCTTGTAGGCGAAGATCTTCTCCTGTACCTCAAAGGTGGCGGCCTGCGGGATAACCACGCACTGCTCGATGGTCTCCGGAATGATGATGTTGCCCGAAGCACCGCTGTGGAGCAGACCGTTCTTGTTGTCGAAGACGGCCTTGACGCTCACCGAGCCCGTATTCTGGTCGATGACGCCGCTGATGGCCTCGATGTGGCCCTTCTCATCGTAGAGCGAGCCGTCGCTCAGGCGCAGTTCCACGGCCGGCATGTTTTTGATCGCAGCCTCCTTGGAGCCATACTCCTTCAGCAGGCTGAGCAGCTGGTTCTCCGTCATGGAGAAGTAGATGTACATCTGGGAGTTGTCCGAAACCGTCGTCAGCGGCTGGGGCAGCGAAGCGCTTACCAGGGCGCCTTCGCGGTAGGGAAGTACGCCGATCACACCGTTCGAGGGACTCGTTACAACCGTATAGGACAGGTTGTTGCGGGCATTGACCTCCTGGGCCTGCATCTGGGCCAGCTGGGCTTGTGCCGTCAGGTAGCTGTTGCGGGCGGTGGTCAGATCCACGTCCGAGATGACGTTTTTCTCGAACAGCTTCTCTTTGTTCTCGTAGGTCAGCTTGGCGGTGGCGAGCGAAGCCTCGGCGGCCTTGACATTGGCTACGGCGGTGTTCAGAGCGGCCTGGTAGGGCACCTGGTCGATGATGAACAGGGTCTGGCCTTTCTTGACCTGCTGGCCTTCGGTGACGGCCAGTTTGGTGATGTAACCGGATACCTGCGGATAGATGGCAATGTCCTGACGTCCCTGGATAGTGGCCGAATAACTGGTGTAGATGGTTCGGTCCTCGGGTTGCAGTGTCACCAGATTGTAACCGGTAACGGGGGCAGTCTGGGGCTTCTGGGCGCATCCAACGAGCGCGAGAAGGCTGCCGCACAGCAGCAACTGTTTCGATATTTTCATAACCTCACTAAAATTTATATATATGTATATTTTTTGCGCACTCAAAGGTACTGCGATCCGCATCCTTCGTTTTGTCGCTTTCCGTACAAATCTGTCCATTTACGGAACTCAGCGCAAAACTGTTCCTCTTTTGTACATAGCAAGTACGGAAAACAGGCGGAATTATTGCCGGTACAGGCAGTTTATTTGGGTAGGTCAGGCCTTAACGCCAAAAGGCGGTCCGATAAATCGGCCGCATGGGAGTAGTTGTCTGTCCGGAGATTCAGCGTGCAAAAGTAGTTCAAATTCGGCAGTCGGACAACCTCCGGGCGAGAAAAAATGGCATTGGGAAAGGCAGGACATGACCCCGTCCGGAATGGAACGGTATGGAAAAATCGCCGCGATGAAGGCAACGGAAACGGCATTTGTGAAAGAAGCATGCAAGAAAACGCGGGATCTCGGACAGCTGGTTGCCGCGATCCCGCGCAGGAAGGATTGCCTCCGGAGGGGGCGATGATTTATTCGGTCTCGTCCGGCGTTTCGTCGGAGCCTTCGGGGGCTGGTTCTTCGGTCCCCTGCGCGGAGTCCTGCGGCCCGGCAGTTTCCGGCTGCGTCAAGTATTGTTCGCAAAAAGGG